>Ga0182792_1000179_pt1 | contig 61804 bp, 55 predicted proteins | sample Passage237B_FD_130497 | JGI IMG/M metagenome (GOLD analysis project Ga0182792, IMG submission 130497) | Cellulose adapted compost microbial communities from Newby Island Compost Facility, Milpitas, CA, USA - Passage2 37B (version 2) (version 2) ...
CGATGCCGCCCACCTGCGGGTCGATCATCGGGATCGAGGACTCACACGGCGGGTTCGCCGGATCGTCACCCCACACGATCGTCAGGTCACCCGACGACGCCTTCGCACCCGACGGCGTCGAGGTCAACGACCCGTCCTGCGTGTAGGACTCCTCCAACGGGTTCACCGGGGCCGACGCACAGAACGCATCCAGATCATCCGGCGCCGAGATCGCGTACTGCACGTAGCCGTGACCACGAGCCGTGTCCAGCAGGTCGAAGGCTTGGAAGCCGGACCGGGCCGGCTGGAGCGGGAAGTTCGGGTTCGTGGTCGAGCAGTCCAACGCCGTCGCAGGCACGTTCGATGCTTCAGAGAACGCATGGGTGTTCGGATATCCGACCGGAAGGAACGCCGGGAGTATCTCGCCCGGCCGTTCGTACACGCACTGCTGCATGTTCAGGTACCGGTTCCCCAGCAGGTCGAAGGCATAGAAGCCGGACCGGACCTCCTGGAGCGGGAAGTTCGGGTTCGTGAGCGAGCAATCCAACGCCGTCGCAGGCACGTTCGACATCTCAGAGAACGCATGGGTGTTCGGATATCCGACCGGAAGGAACGTCGTGAGCTGCTCGCCCGTCCGTTGGTACAGGCACTGCTGCATGTTCAGGTACCGGTTCCCCAGCAGGTCGAAGGCCTGGAAGCCGGACCGGACCTCCTGGAGCGGGAAGTTCGGGTTCGTGTTCGCACAATCCAACGCCGTCGCAGGCACGTTCGACACCTCAGAGAACGCATGGGTGTTCGGATACCCCACCGGAAGGGCCGCCGTGAACAGCTCGCCCGAGTCCGTCCGTACGTACACGCACTGCTGCATGTTCAGGTAGCGCTTGCGGCCGAAGGCCAGCACCCCGGAGGTCGAGCCGTTGGATTCGCCGTAGTGGCCGGCGGTGGGCGACACCTGGAGGTCCTTGCCCGACCACACCGCGCCCTCCGCCGAGGACTCGCACACCAGCTCGGTGTCGTCCGGCGCCGACGGGTTCGTGGTCGACGGGTTCAGGCAGACCTCGGTCGTCCCGCCGTTCAAGGTGAACGGACCCGGGATCGTCGTCGTCAGCGACGCGCCGGTCTCCGACGCCGCGGTGTCGTTGTCGTACCACTGCCGCACCAGGACCGTCTGTCCGGGCGCGACGGTTGCCGACGAGGACCAGCTCGCACCCCCGTCGGTCGAATACAGGAGGTTCGACGACGTGGCGGCCTCGGCCACGCCTCCTCCGGTTGCGGCCAAGACGCCGGCAGCAGTCACTGCCAACGCGGCCTTGCGCGCGGCTCGAAGCCGCTCCCGTGCCTTCATGATTCCTGTTCCTTCTCGATGTGTCGTGTCTGAGCGCCACGTCACGCACGCGTGCCCACGCGCACGACCTGGCACCCGACAACAACCCACGCCCGCCAAGCCCATGACGCCCCACCCCTCGACACTGCGGTCGCCCTTACGGCGCGCGGGGAGACGCCGCTGAACCGCTACCGGCGGCCCCGGCACGACCCCACAGCGACCCATCTCGTAGGCCCTTCGTTCCCCGCTCTGTGCAGTGCTGGATGACCTCCAGCCGTTGTCGACCCTGTCCGCGAGCCCATGGAGCCCGGCGGTGGACGATCCCTTCGCGGCAGACGTGCGGACCAGGTCAGCGCAGCGGCAGGTAGCTCACGTGGTTGCCCCACTCGCCATCGAGGCTCGCGCCGACGACGAGTTCGAGGTCCTCGATCGCCGATGCGAGGGCCATGAGCGCCGGCACGACGATCACCCCTGCCATCGACTGCTCGGCGATCACGCGCTGGTGAGCGAAATCGGGAACCGTCTGGATGTCGTGCGTGAGCAGCACGCGACCGTGCTCGGCCGCCCACTCCAGAACTTCCGGATCCTCGGCGGTCCTCAAGCCGACGTCCTGGACCCGAACGAGATCGAGGTCCTCGATGCGCCTATGCAGACCGACGACGATCTTGCGGTTGAAGTTCTCGTCAGCGAGGAAGCGGACCGTCACGGCCCGAGCCGCGACACCAGACGGGCGCGCAGGCCGTCGGGAGGGAACGCCGCCTCGATGCGGGCTTGCACCTCGGCCCCCTCGGCCTCACGTGAGGTCAGGTACTCCTTCACCGACACCGGGTGGCGCAGGCAATAGGTGAGCACGGCGTACACGTCGTCGAGCGCGACCGACGGGTACTGCTCGTGGATCTCCTCGGGGCTGTCGCCACGGTCGAAGGCCGCGACGAGCGTCTCCAACGTCACGCGGGTGCCGCCTACGCGCCAAGCACCGTGCTCGTCCCGGGTGAGCGGAACCGGCTCAGGATCAACTGCTAGTGACATCGCGGACCACCTCTCGACCAAGCATAGAGGTCGGTGGTCGTGTCCGATCGGGGTCTACCGCCTGGACGAGGCATGGCAGGTGGTCGGCTGCGACGTGGCCGGTGAGCACGTTGGTCCCCCGCGGGCCGAGCGGTGGTGGTCGGTGGACGGCTTGGCCCGATACCGGTCGCGGCCGGTGGGCCCCGGGGCACGAGATCCCGGGGCCCACCGTTCCAACCGACGGGAGCGTGGCTGACACGACGCACCCACGTTCCCGGCCCGGTTGCGGACCGGCAGCGACGGACCTCGGCGGCGAACAGGAAAGAAGCCACCGGGCCGGCACCACCGGCCGTCGCCTCCGACCCACCGGCCAGGCGGTCACGGCAGCGATCCGGGATCGGGCACGAGAGTGACCCCGAACCGGAACCCGAGACCGCAGCCGACGGATCGGGCGACCGGGTGACCGGCTCCCCCTCGGGTCGGCCCCGCCGGCCGTTCAGCCGGACCGTCGAGCCGAGGGGGTGGTCGGTCAGATGGTGGCGACCCGGCGGCGGTGCAGCACGTAGGCCGCACCGGCCACCACGGCCAGGCCGGCCACGATGCCGCCAACCTGCGGGTCGATCATCGGGATGGACGACTCGCACGGCGGGTTCGCCGGATCGTCACCCCACACGATCGTCAGGTCGCCCGACGACGCCCTCGCACCCGACGGCGTCGACGTCAAGGTCCCGTCCTGGGTGTAGGACTCCTCCAACGGGTTCGACGGGTTCGACGCACAGAACGCATCCAGATCATCCGGCGCCGAGATCGCGTACTGCACGTACCCATGACCACGAGCCGTATCGAGCAGGTCGAAGGAGTTAGCTCCAGACAGCTGGGACATGAAGGTGTGGTCGCTCCAGTAGTTGTTGGTGGGTGGGTCCTGACACTCCACGTCGCCCCAGGCCTGCTGGGTGTTCGACGCGTTCGTCCCGGCCCCCAGGCCAAGCACACGGAAGACGCGATCCCCGGCCGTGTTGCGATAGCCGCACTCGTGCAGGTTCAGGTACCGGCTGTCGAGCAGGTCGTAGCCGGCAGCACCGGACAGCTGCGGCATGTACGTGTAGCCGGGCCAGCTCGGGTTCCCCGATAGATCGCCGCACTCCACGTCGCCCCAGGCCTGCTGGGTGTTCGACGCGTTCGTCCCAGCGCCCCAGCCGACCACACGGAAGACGTTGTCCCCCGTCGAGTTGTAGTGCCCACACTCGTGCAGGTTCAGGTACCGGTTGCCGAGCAGGTCGTAGCCGGCAGCACCGGACAGCTGCGGCATGTAGGTGTAGCCGGCCCAGTTCGGGTTCCCAGACGGGTCACCGCACTCCACGTCGCCCCAGGCCTGCTGGGTGTTCGACGCGTTCGTCCCGGCCCCCAGACCGACGATGCGAGCGATCCTGTCCCCGGTCACCGTGTTGCGGTACGCGCACTCGTGCAGGTTCAGGTAGCGGACCCGGCCGAACGGCAGGGTCCCGGTCGTCTCGCCGTTGGGCGCACCGTAGTGGCCGGCGATCGGTGACACCTGGAGGTCCTTGCCCGACCACACCGCACCCTCGGCCGAGTCCTCGCACACCAACTCCGAGCTGTTCGGAGCGGCGGGGTTCGTGGTCGACGGGTTCAAGCACACCTGCGTCGACCCACCGTTCAACGTGAACGGCCCCGGGATCGTCGTCGTCAGCGACGCGCCCTGCTCGCCCGCCTCACCATCGTTGTCATACCACTGCCGCACCAGCACCGTCTGTCCCGGTGCGACCGTTGCCGACGAGGACCAGGACGATCCACCGTCGGTCGAATACAAGAGGTCAGATGACGTAGCTGCCTCAGCTACGCCCCCCCCCGCAGTTATGGCCAGAACGCCGGCAGCAGTCACTGCCAACGCGGCCTTGCGCGCGGCCCGAAGCCGCTCCCGTGCCTTCATCTCCAAGGATCCTTTGCTGATCGGGTTCAAGAGGACCGGGGCACCACGGAAGCGGCAGCCTCGGCGACTACCACAACCACGCCGGGCCCGACCCATGACGACCGGCGGGCTAGGGCTCCGAGATCGCCTCGAAGCAGGCCCGCAGGCGCCGGCGGGACCGGTACACCAGGGCGCCCGCCGCGTTGGCCGAGATGCCGAGGTCCCGCGCCACCTCGGTGTTGCTCCACCCCTCCACCTCCACCAGCCACAGGACGCGGCGCGCCCGCTCCGGGAGCTGCTGGAGCGCCCGCAGCGCCGGGCCGACCCCGTCGGCCTCCTGCTCCGCCGCGAGCTGCGCGTCGGTGTCGACCAGCAGGTCGCCGGACGGCGACGGCACCTCGTTCGACACCAGGCCCTGCATCCGGATCGCCGTCGTGCGCGCCGCGGTGAACACGTAGGCCCGGAACCCGTCGACCGGTCCCCGCCCGTTCGCCACCGCCCGCAGCGTCTTGAAGAACGCCTCCGCCACGATGTCCTCCACCAGGTCGCGGCGCGAGCAGAGCCGCCGGACGTAGCGCTGCACATCGCCGGCGTGACGCCGGTACAGCAGGTCGAACGCGGCCTGGTCGCCCTCGCGCATCCGCGCCACCAGGAGGTCGTCGGACAGCTCGGTCGGCTCGACCGGACCGCTCGGCACCGCCTCGTCGCGCGTCTCCGCCGACAGCCGGACCATGGGCGTCTCCTCTCGTCAGGGGCGCGCCGAAGACAGGCCCGGGACGACACGTCCTCGGGACCCGACAGCGGGCGGGGGCTTCGGGTGCCCGGGTGCGGCACCCGAACCGCACGATGACCGCCGGCGCCTGCCACCACAAGACCCCGGAGGGATGTTCACCCTGGTCAGCGGGGTGGTTCACCCCCTCCGCCACCCCTGGCCATGACATCGGTCACCCGCTCGATCACCCGCGGGCGAGGCGCGCCGGTGGCAGCGTCACCCCTGGCCCGCCACCCCTCGCACCCCCGTCGCCACCGACCACGCCGGTCACGCTCAGGTCGGGTCACCCGAGCGCGACGCCCCCCGTGCGAGCTGCGACGAGCGCCAGATCAAGCCGGCACCCAGCGCCACCGACGCGATCACCAACCCCGAGCCCACCACCCGGTGCGAGATCTCGTAGCCGTCGCGCCCCCAGGCGGCCGACGCCACCGCGATCAACAGGATGCGGAGCTGGTTCACCACGACCACGAGGCCCACCCCTCCGGCCGCCGACGCCAGCAACCGCCACCAGGACACCCGCGGGATCAGCACCAGCGCCGCGGAGAGGCCCAGGATCGGCAACGCCGCCCACACCACGCTGCACTGCCAGGTGATGCGCAGCGCCCGGTGCCCGCCGGGCGCACCCGACACCGGGTAGATCACGTAGTCGCTCGCCATCGAGCGGGGGGAGCTGCCCATCACCAGGGCCACCACGTGCGAGGACAACTCGGCCTCGGCCACCATCAGCCCGTCCAGGTTCCGCACCGCCACCACCGCCAGGGTCACGAGCCCGGCGGCCACGGCGAGGCGAGCCGGGATCTGGAACCGGCGGGACCGCCGGCCCACCGCCTCGGCAGCACGCGGGGCGAGGCCCGACGTCCCGGCCGATCGGTCGTCGCCGGCCCCCTCGTCGACGTCGGCGTCGCTGCGGCCCCCGTCGTCTTCGTCGCTCATCCGGCCGGTGCAACCCCGGGCGACGTCCACCATGACGAACCCCGAGGGGTGCGTCGGGCGCGAGCGATCAACCCCCTCGACCGCTCGCGCCCGACGATCGGGTCACCCAACCCGACCAGGGGGAGCCCGGTGCGGGATCACCGGCCTCCCCGGCCAGCAGGCACGAAGCCTCCTGGACCTCCTGGCACCGCCCCCGGTGAGCCGGGGAGCAGGCGCAGCGAACACGATCACGCTTCCCACAACGCAGGACCCCCGCCCCCATGACGCCCGGCACGGGCCAGGACCCTCAGGCGGGCTCCGCTCCCCGCCGGCGCGCCGCTCGCCCCGTCGCCGCCCCGCGCCGCCCCGCCGCGGCCGCATCATCGAGCCCCGAGGGAGGGGTTGAAGGGTCGTGGTACGTCGCTACGTCTACTTCTCGCACCGGCTGGCCACCGAGCTGCACGACACCTCGCCCGGCCGGTTCTGGCAGCGGCGCACGGGCCAGGTCCGCTGCGCCGGCGACCTGGGCCCCACGAGCTGGACCACCCTCGTCACCCCGAGCCGCTCGCCGGAGCGCGACGGGCGGCGCCTCCGCCGTCGGCTCCGCCTGCGACGGCGCCTGACCACGGGACTCGGCCGACCGGCGGACCTCGAACGCTCCACCGGCTACCACCGGGTGCGGCTCCAGGCGAAGTGGGGGCTGATGCCCTTCGCCGGCATCGGGGACACCCCCAACCGGGCCTGGCGCGACGGCGCGCCGCGGGACGTCTTCCGCTGCTTCTGGCTCCACGGCCACGCCGTCGACGCCGGGACCCCCTGGGTGGTCACCGTGGTCGGCTCGTCCCGCAACGCTCGCTTCGTGGACCCCGACCGGTTCCACGAGATCGACGCCAGGCCGCCGATCGCCGGCTACCCGCTCGCCACCGGGGGCCTCTCCGAGCTGGCCCTCCAGGTGAGCCCCGACCTCGGCGTGGCGACGCCCGGCGCCACCGCCGACGTGGTCGTCCGCTACGGCCCGGGCGCGCAGGACGACGTGGTGCACGCCGCGCAGCGCATGACCCTCCGGCCCCCGGCCACCCCCGGCCCCTGGGTGCGCGCCAAGGGCGAGGTCGAGGTGCTCCTCGTCCCCTACGGCGTCGGCCTGCTCGGCCCCGACCCCGCGGTCGTGGGCGCCGCCGTCTACGTCAGGCAGCTCTGAGCCGGCGCGCCACCGCCGCCGGGGTCACGGCTCGGCCGGCGCTCCGTCGGTCCCGGCGTCGCCGGCACCCGCCTCCTCGTCCGGCCGGTTGGGCAGGGAGCCGACCGGGATGCCCTCCAGGACGAAGTACCGATCGCCGCGCCGCACCACCCGCAGCCGGGCGTAGGAGCTGCCGCCGCCGAAGATGTGGACGATCGTCTGGCCGTCTTCCTCGTAGAGCACCAGCACCGACGCGCTGACCTCGGCGTCGCCGATGGTCCGCCGCAGCGACGACGCGAGCTGCGGGGTGAGCGTCTGGTCCTGCGCCAGGAACCGGCAGGCTGCGGGGTCGTTCGCCTGGACGAGCCGGGCGAACTGCTCGGCGGCGTCGGTCGCGCTCCAGCTCCCGGTCGGCTCGTCGGCCACGCACCCCGCCTTCACGAGGGGCGGTCCCTCCCGGCGGATGGTCGGGGCCGAGGTGCACGACGCCAGCACCCCGAGCGCCAGCGCCCCTGCGGCGGCACGGGCTCGACTCGCGGTGGGAGCCACCTCGGCAGCGGCCATCGGAACCTCCAGGGCCTGGTCTCCGACGGCGCGTCCGAGGAGAGGGTTCGGCCCTACAACCCCCGCACGTCGGCCGCCTGACGCAGCGCCCCCGGCCGGCCGCGCCGGTAGACCGGTCGACCCGTGCCGGTGGCGCCGGTCAGGCCGTTGGGTGGAGCGCCCGAGGGACGGCGGGGGCCAGGGGCTCGGCCAGGTGGCGGAGCGTGCCGGCGGCGGCGGTGGCCTCGACCGCCACGCCGCCCCAACCGGCGGCGACGGCGCTGCGCTCAGCTCTGCTGGTCCCGGAACAGGTCCGGGTCCACCAGGCCGACGTCGCCGGGGTATTGCTGCGATTCCTCCAGGTGCTCCGCCGCGAGACGGCGGGCGAGCGCGGCGTCGCCGGCCTCGATGGCGTCGATGAGCCGCTCGTGGTCCCGGAGCACGCGCGTACGCTCCTCCAGCGGGATCTGGCCGTGGTCGGACACCCGGCTCGCCCAACTGGACTCGTGGGCCGACCACAGGGCTTCGAGCGCCCCGGTCATCGTCGACAGGGTGAAGTTGCCGCAGAGCTGCACCAGCGCCTCGTGGTACCGGCGGCTCGCGGTGGTGATCCCGACCAGGTCGTCCAGCTCCGCGGTGGCCTCCTCGTGCAGCCGGCGCAGCTCCGGGACGACCTCGGTGGCACGGTCGGGCCGGAGCGCGCAGAAGGCGGCGCAGGCCGGCTCCAGCTCCTTGAGCGCCGCGGCCACGTCGGTGACCGCCACCCGCTCGGAGGCCAGCACGAGGCTGAGCGTGTAGGCGACGTTGGCCGGCGAGGGGCGGTGGACCACCGCGCCGCCGTGCTTGCCGCGCCGCACCGTGACCAGGCCCTCGGCCTCCAGGATCCGCATGGCCTCGCGGATCGAGGGCTTGCTCACCGGGTACTCGGCCCGCAGCTCGGCCTCCTTCGGCAGCAGGCTGCCGTCGGCCAGCTCACCGACCAGGATCCGATGGCGCAGGTGGTCCGCCACCTGCTCGGCCAGGCGGTGGAACCGGGGCCGGATCCTCGCCTGGGTCTCGTTGTCCATCGTCATCGGCACGGTCCTGTCAGGTGATGCAGCGGCTTGATCATCCAGCAAGCTCCTCTCGCCTGTGGTCGAAACCCTATTCGGAGCTTCGCTCGACACGGTGCTCCCCCTCGGGCTCTCCGGCCGCCGCGGCTCGCCGGGTGGGCATCACCCGCCGGGACCGACGCAGCGCAGCGCCTGCCGCGCCCTCGCCGGGATCGACGTGGGCGAGCGGTCGTGGTCGATGAAGACCATGGTCAGGCGCAGGTGGGCCACGTCCACCTCGTCATCGACTCGTCGGAAGCGACAGCCGAGCTGGTACGAGGTGTGCCCGATGGCTTCGAGCACGAGCTGGGCGCGCAGCTCGTCGTAGACGGTCGGCGCCCGGGTGTAGGCGCACTCGACGTGGCGCGTCACCAACGATGCCCCCAGCAGGGACCGGTGCTGGTCGATGCGCAGGCTCCGGTCGAACCACCACTCGCTGTGGAGGCGCTCGGCCCAGGGGAGGTAGGCCGCGTAGTAGACGATGCCGGCGGGATCGCAGTCCGCGTAGGACAGCCGGAACGTCATCTCACCGAGCACGTCACCGGGCGGGGTGGACATCACCGCCACCGTCGCGTCCGCGGCCGGCCGGTCGAGGTTGGTGTCATCACGGGCCTCAGTACGCGTCGGGATCGGCCTGGACCGCCTCGGGGACCGGGTGCTGGTACAGCTCCGAGGCGTTCTGCCAGGTGAACCTCCGGATCAGCTCGGGGTCGAGGTCCCCGATCTCCTCGTGGATCACCTGCTGGGTCCGAGGCCAGGTCGAGTCGCAGTGGGGGTAGTCGGCCTCCAGGAGGATGTTCTCGACGCCGATGCGCTCGGCCTGGACGAACGAGGACTGGTCCTCCACCGCGCAGAACCAGAAGTTTCGGCGGAAGACCTCCGAGGGGCTCAGCTCCTCGCCGAGGTCTGCCCAGGTCCCGTACATCTCGTGGTAGCTCAGCATGTGGTCGAGCCGGTCCATGAGGCCGGCGACCCAGCCGATGCCGCCCTCGGAGAGGCAGATCTTGAGGTCGGGGAACCGCGACGGGAGCCCGGAGTAGATCCAGTCGACCGCTGCGTAGATGGCGTAGGCGAAGAAGAGCACGCCGGTGACGTCCGGCGGGGCGTCGTCGGTCGTGGTCGGCGAGGCCCCGGAGGAGCCGATGTGCAGGTTGACGACGGTGCCGGTCTCGGCGCAGGCGGCCATGATCGGGTCCCAGTGACCGGAGTGCATGGTGGGGAGGCCCAGGTTGGCCGGGTTCTCGCTGAAGGTGACGGCGTGGCAGCCCCGGGCGGCGTTCTCGCGGATCATCTCGGCGCCCAGCTCAGGGTCGAGCAGCCACGGGATCTGGCAGGGGATGATCCGGTCGGGGTAGCTGCCGGTCCACTCCTCCAGGTGCCAGTCGTTCCAGGCCCGCACCGAGGCCAGGGCCAGCTCCCGGTCCTCGGTGACCAGTTGGAGGCGTTGGCCGGCGAAGCCGGGGAGGAACGACGGGAAGTTGAGGGAGGCGTAGACCCCGTTGAGGTCCATGTCGGCGATGCGAGCGTGGATGTCCCACGCGCCCCGGCGCATCTCGTCGAAGCGGGCGGGCTCGAAGCCGTACTCGGACACCGGCCGGCCCACCACCGCGTTGAAGCCGACGTTGGGGAGCTCGTTGCCGTCGTAGACCCAGACCTCGGCGCCGTCCTCGCGCTCGACCACCTTCGGTGCTCGGTCGGCGAACCGGGCCGGCATCCGGCCCTCGAAGGTGTGGGGCGGTTCGACGATGTGGTCGTCGACCGAGATCACGGTGTAGCGGCGCTCGGCGCGCGCCGGTTCGGGCAGGAAGGTCACCTGTCGGTCGGTGCCGACCTTCGCCTTGGTGAAGGAGAGGTCGCTGGAGAGGTCGTCGAGGGACTTCATGTCGGGTTCCTTGGGGTGAGGGGGACTCAGAGCAGGACGCCTGGATCACGCCGGAGGAGGCTCCGCACCGAGCCGGCCCAGAACACCTCCGCGGCCCGCTCGAGCAGGGACGACTTCATGCCGAGCATCGAGGCCCGCGACATGCGGAGCGGCTGCCGACCGGTCAGGAGGACGTCGTAGGTGAGGCGGCAGACCCGTTCGAGCGAGGCGGCACGGTACACGGCCTCGGTGACGTCCGCGCCGGTGACGATCACGCCGTGGTTGCCCAGGATGGCGAGCTTGGCGGTACCGATCGACTCGGCGAGCTCGGCGGCACGATCGGGGGTGTCCACCTCGCCGCCGTACTCGTCCACGAAGACGAGGTCGTCCAGGTAGAGCGAGGCGGTCTGGTGGAGCAGCTCGGGCAGCACGCCCAGGGCGGCGAGCAGGCACGCGTGGTACGGGTGGTTGTGGATGACGACGCGGGCGTCGCGGCGGACCCGGTGCAGCTCGGTGTGGATGTGGACCGCGGGCGTCACGTCCCACCGGCCGGCCACCACGGTGGCGTCCGCGTCCACCACGCAGATGTCCGACGCGGTCAGCTCGGACCACCAGAGGCCCCACGGGTTGATGAGCAGGCGGTCGTCACCGGGCCGCTGCCAGGTGATGTGGCCGGCCATGTTCTCGGCGAACCCCCCGTCGGCGAGCACCCGGAACGCGCACGCGAGCAGTTGCTCGTCGCTCAGCTCCGGCCCGACCGGCGGCAGGATCGAGGGCTCCCAGACCTCCGTGCCACCCCGCCGGGGCTCCTCGTCGTCGGGGGAGGTGATCGGCTGGACGGTCATGCGGTCGCTCCTGCGGCAGGTGAGGTGGAGGTGGAGGTGGGTGCGCGCCCGCCGAGGTGGGCCTCCGCGGCGAGGCGGCGACGGATGTCGTCCCGCAGCTCGCCCTTGGCGACCTTGGCGCCGCTCGATCGGGGCAGTTCGTCCACGACGACGAGCCGCTCGGGGAACAGCTCCTTGGAGATGCCCCGCTCGGCCAGGTGCCCGACCAGGCCCGCCAGGTCGAGGGACCGGCCGGCCACCAGCTCGACGTACGCGCAGACCCGCTCGCCGAAGACCGGGTCGGGCATGGCGACCGCGGCGACGTGCGCGACGGCGGGGTGGGTGGCCACGTCGGCTTCGACCTGCGGGGCGCTGATGTTCTTGCCGCCCCGGATGATGAAGTCGGAGGTGCGGCCGACCACGGTGAGGTTCCCGTCGCCGTCGATCTCGCAGATGTCGCCCATCAGCATCCAGCCGTCGTCGGTGTACAGCTCGGCGTTGGCAGCCCGGTCCAGGTAGCCGAGGCTGAGTGCCGGGCCGCGGCAGCCGGGGCGGCCTCGGCCGGTGGCGGTGACGTCGCGGCCGGCCTCGTCGAAGAGCCGCACCTGCATCTCCGGGACGATCCGCCCTGCCGTTCGCAGGCGGACCTCCGCGTCGTCGTGGAGCGTGGTGCCGCTGAGCAGGCCGGTCTCGTTGGAGCCGTAGAACTGCAAGGCCACGGCGCCGGTCCGCCGCTCGAACTCCCGGACCCGGGCGGTGGGCACCGCCTCACCCCCGGTGAACATCACCCGGAGCGACGAGAGGTCGTGGCGGTCCAGGTCGCCCTCGGCCAGCAGCATGATGAACTGGGTGCTCACGCAGGAGAGCACGGTGACCCGGTGCCGCTCGATCAGCTCGACGGCCGCGGCCGGGCTGAACCGCTCCAGGAGCACCGTCGGCGCCCCCAGCGTGATGGGGGTGACGTGCGAGGTCCACAGGCCGAAGCCGAACGGTGCCGGCACCGCCCCGAAGAAGACGTCGTCGCCGCGGAGGTGGCCGTTCGCCGTCGCCTTGAGGTGGAAGTAGCGCCACCGGTTCTGGGTGTGCAGCACGCACTTCGGCAGGCCCGTGGTGCCGGAGGTGGAGTTGATGAGGAAGAGGTCGTCGGGCCCGCGCCGGCGGGCGTGGCGCTCCTCGTCGGTGAGCGATCGGGCCGGGATCCCCCGACCGTCGAGGATCGGGTGGAGGTCCTCGACGGCCGGGGAGATCTGGAGGTGGCGGATGGCGGCGCCGCTGCGGCGCAGCCCGGCCACGGCGTCGGCCGCGCGCCGACCGCCGACCCGCTCGGCGGTTATCAGCACCGTCGCCTCGCTCGCGGCGAGCACGTGGCCCAGCTCCCGGTCGCCGGCTCGGGCGCCGAGGCCGACGATGACCCCGCCGGCCAGCTCGACCGCCAGGAAGGCGGCGTGCAGCGCCGGGCCGTCGGGCAGCCAGACGCCGATGCGGTCGCCGGCGCGGACCCCGGCGTCGACCAGGGCACCGGCGAGGCCGAGGGCGCCCTCGGCCAGTGCCTGCCAGGTGACCGCGCCGCCCTCGGTCAGGTAGGCCGCCTGATCGCCCCGGTGCTCGGCGTGGTCGAGCACGTGCTCGGCGAGGGTGCGCTCGCCCCACCAGCCGGCGGCGTGGTAGGCGGCACGCTCCTCGGCAGTGCACCGATGACCCTCGTGGAACTGCGACACCGGGGACTCCAGGCGAGACGGACGGTTCGGCGTCGATGCTCGATCGGCGCCACTTCCAAATGTTCTATAAGATTTATGTGACGGTGTCAACAGCCCGACCGCTCGACGTCGGCGAGCGCCCCGCGCACCAGCTCCACCACCCGCGTCGACTCCGGCAGCGCGCCGAGCGTGGCGAAGCCGTGGACCACGCCCTCGAAGCGGTGCGCACTGGTCCGGCCGATCCCCGATCCGGCTCCGGTGATGAGCACGGAGCGCCGCCCCGACCCACCGCCCGTCCGATCGCCCATCGTCGCCTACACCCGCTCGACGATGGTGGCGTTGGCGAGCCCGCCACCCTCGCACATGGTCTGCAGCCCGTAGCGGCCACCTGTGCGCTCCAGCTCGTTCAGCAGGGTGGTCATCAGGCGGCAGCCCGTCGCCCCGATCGGGTGGCCGAGCGCGATCGCTCCCCCGTTCACGTTGACGCGCGCCATGTCGGGGTGGAGCTCGCGCTCCCACGCCAGCACCACCGAGGCGAACGCCTCGTTGATCTCGATCCGATCGATGTCATCGAGGTCGAGGCCGGCCCGCTCCAGGCTGCGCACGGTCGCCGGGATCGGCGCCGTCAGCATCAGGACCGGATCGTCGCCCACCACCGTCAGGTCGACGATGCGGGCACGGGGCGCCAGGCCGTGGACCTCCATCGCCCGCTCCGAGGCCACCAGGACCGCCGCGCCGCCGTCGGCGATCTGGCTGGCCATGGCGGCGGTCATCGTGCCGCCGTCGCGCAGCGTCGGCAGGCTGCGCACCTTGTCCCAGTTCGGGACCCGGGGCGTCTCGTCCGCCGCGAAGTCGCCGACGGCGGCGATCTCGGCGTCGAAGACCCCCGCGTCGATCGCCGCGAGCGCCCGCTCGTGGGACTGCATCGAGAACGCCTCCAGCTCGTCACGCCCGAGCCCCCAGCGCTCGGCGATGAGGTCCGCGCCGCGGAACTGGGTGATCTCCTGGCTGCCGTAGCGCTCCCGCCACCCGATGCCGCCCTCGTAGGGGTTCGGGTAGCCGAACGGCTCCGCGATCGCGGTGGCGGTGCCGATCGGGATCCCGCTCATGTGCTGGACGCCCATGGCGAGCACCAGGTCGGCCGTGCCGCTGGCGACCGCCTGGGCGGCGAAGTGGATCGCCTGCTGGGACGACCCGCAGTTGCGGTCGATGGTGACGCCGGGGACCGACTCGGGGTAGCCCGCGGCGAGCCAGCACGTGCGCGCCGCGTCCGCCGACATCGGCCCGATCTGGTCGACGCAGCCGAGGATCACGTCATCGACCGCGGCGGGATCGATGCCGGTGCGCTCGACCAGGGAGCGGATGACGAAGGCCCCGAGGTCGCTCGGGTGGTGGCCGGCGAGGCTGCCGCCTCGGCGGCCGATGGGGGTCCTGACGGCGTCGACGATGTAGGCGTCCATGGTTCTCCGGAGGTGGGTGGGGTTCGGGTCGGGTGGGTGGTGGTCGCCGGCCGGCTCAGCGGGGCAGGCCCAGGACCTGCTCGGCGATGATGTTGCGCTGGATCTCCGAGGAGCCGGCGTAGATGGTCCCCGCCAGGGAGATGAGGCGCTCACCGATCCACGCCGCCGAGTCGAGGGGCGCACCCACGTCGTCGGTCTGGAAGGCGGCCATCGGCGCCCGCCCGCGCTCCTCCAGCGCGTGCGCGCCGAGCACCTCGAGCGCGACGTCGGCCTGGTCCTGGGCGAGCTCGCTCCACACGTTCTTGAAGATCGAGGACTCGGGCCCGATCTCCTCACCCTTCAGCCAGCCGGTGATGCTGCGGTAGCCGAGCCACTGCATGATCGACACCCGGCTGTGGAGCGCCGCGAGCTTCTGGCGGATCACCGGGTCCTCGTGCCGGCCGTGCAGCCGGGCGGTCTCGACCAGCCGCTCGTAGGTGGCCCGGAAGTGGATGGGCAGCACCGCGGCATCCTCGCCCCGCTCGTAGCCGAGCAGCGTCATGGCTACCCGCCAACCGTTGTCGACGCCGCCCACCACGCTGTCGATCGGGCAGCGCACGTCGGTGAAGAACACCTCGTTGAAGTCGGCGAGGCCGGTGGCCTGGCGGATCGGGCGCATGTCGACGCCCGGCTGGTCGAGGGGGCAGAGCAGGAACGAGATCCCCCGGTGGCGGGATTCGAGGGTGCCCGTGCGGCACAGGATGAAGATGTGGTTCGCGTCCTGGCCCCAGGTGGTCCAGATCTTCTGGCCGTTGATGACCCACTGGTCCCCGTCCCGCTCGGCCCGGGTGCGCAGCGAGGCCAGGTCGGATCCCGAGCCGGGCTCCGAGTAGCCCTGGCACCAGACGTCCTCCCCCGAGATGATCCGGGGGAGGAGGTGCTGCTTCTGCTCCTCGGTCCCCCAGTTCAGGAGCGTGTTGCCGAGCAGGCGGATGCCGAACCCGTCGTTGGGCACCCCGGTGGGCGCCTTCGCCCGGGCGAACTCCTCGGCCATGACCACCTGCTCGAGCGGGCTGAAGCCACCGCCGCCGTACGCGGTCGGCCAGTGCACCGCGATGAGGCCGTTCTCCCGCAGGGTGGTGCGCCAGTCCGCGAGGAAGGACCAGTAGTCGTCGCCCTCCAGCCGGCCGATCCCCTGCCAGTCGGCGGGGAGGTGGTCGCCGAGGAAGGTGCGGATCCGGTCTCGGAAGCCGTCGATCTCGGTGGGGTAGGCGATGTGCACGGGTTGGTCCTGTTCGAGGGTTCGGGGAGGTCGGGGGTCGGAGCGGGCGATCAGCCGGGTGGTCGGTGAGCGGGCGCGGTCGGGCCCCGTCGCCGCACCAGGTGCTCCTGCGCGACGGTGACCACCGGGCGGCCGCGCGGGTCGGTGACCGCGCCGGTCGCGAGGCCCCGGCCGCCGGCGATGCCGTCGCAGCGCAGCGAGGTGCGCAACCACGCGCCCGGCACCGGCAGCCGGTGGAACCAGAGGTGGTGGTCCAGGCTGGTGCTGATCCACCGGTCCAGGGGCCAGGGGGGACCGGAGGCGGGGTCGGGCTGCGCGGTCATGACGGGGTCGGTCGCGAACACGTCGGTGGTGAAGGCCAGCTCGGCCAGGCGGGCCAGGGGGTCGGCGGCCCCCGTCGGCGGGACCCGGATCCAACCGTCGGCCGTGCCGGGGGTCGGGTCCACGGTGGCGCGCACCTCCAGGAGCCCGTCCCAGGCGCCGGGCGCCCGGCCGTCCGGGCCGCCGGGGTGCGCCGGCTCGTCCTCCCCGGTCGGGAGCGCGTCGTCGGTGACCAGCACCTCGCCCACGGGGGCGTCGACCATCGAGGTGGCGGCCAGGAAGACCGCCTCGCCCCCCTGGGCCACCTGCACGCGGGCGATCGTGGTCGGCCGGTCGCCGGGACCGCCGGCCCGGACCGGTTCCCCGTCGAGGGTGAAGGTGAGCGGTCGTTCGTGGACCGCCGCCCGGACGAAGGTGCCGTGCAGGGAGCAGGGCACGCCCCCGACGAGGCGGCCGGCGGCCACCACGCACTGGGCCACGAGCTGGCCGCCGTAGACCGCCGGCCAGGGGAAGGCCAGGGAGCGGCCGACCAGGGCGCCGACGGGGCCGGGTCGGAGGTCGAGCACCGTGGCCAGCGCGTCGGGCTCGGTGGTGGGCACCGACGGATCGGTCGAGGTCATCGGCAACCGATCGTCCTCACCAGGAGCAGGCGAAGCGCTGCACCGCCGGCAGATCCCGATCCAGGCCGCGGGCCGCGGCGACCGCGGCGGCCAGCTCGCCGACGAAGACGGACCCGTCGGGACCGACCGCCACGCAGTGGGGGGCCAGCAGCACGCCGGGCTCGCCGATCGGGCCGGTGCATCGGCCGACCTCGCCGACGACGGTGCCGTCCGGTCGCCGCACGGAGATGCGGGCCGGGTGGTCGGGTTCCTCGTCGGGGTGCGCCAGCGATCGTCGCCACGACGGCTTGCCCACCTCGGCCACGAGCACCAGGCCGTCGGGACCCACCGCCACGCCCGAGGGCAGGCGCAGGTCCTCCCAGGAGCCGGTCGGCGTGCCGTCCAGGTCGAAGACCTGCACCCGGTCGTTCTCCCGGTCGCAGACGTACACCGAACCGTCCGAGCCGATGGCGATGCCGTGGGGCAGGTTGAACGCGCCGCGGGCGGAGCCGGGCGTGCCCCAGGAGGCGAGGAGGTCGCCGTCGGGGGTGAGGCGGTGGATCCGGCAGTTGCCGTAGCCGTCGGCCACCAGGAGCGTGCCGTCCGGGGCGATCGCCACGTCGGTGGGGCGGTTGAAGGGCGGGCCGCCGGCCACGGTGCGCAACCGGGAGGTGGTGTCGGGCTGCGCCCAGTCGACCCCGGTGTCGCTGGGCGCGCCCGGCTCGCCCAGGGTCCGCACCACCGAGCCGTCCGAGCGCGACAGCGCCACCAGCGCGGAGGCGCCGGCGTCCACGCACCAGAGCAGGTCGCCGGCCACCGCCAGCCCGTGGGGTCGGTCCGAGAAGCCGGTGCCGCCCCAGGCCGCCCGGAGCGCCCCGTCGGGTGCGTGGACCTGGACCCGAGCCGGCCACCGGCCGAACAGGTGGACCTCGCCGTCGTCGGCCACGGCGATCCCGTCGACCTCGTCGAAGACGTCGGCGTCGAGGCCCCAGCCGGGTTCCACCGACCACGCGATCCCGGTCACGGGCGCTCCCCGGGCTCGATCGGCGGGGGGACCCGGGCGTCGCCGGGCTCGACCGAGGCCACCGCGCGGACGGGCACGCCCAGCACCACCAGCTCCCCCACCGGCGTGCCGCGAGCCTCGCAGACGGCGAGCCAGCGGCCGTAGGTGTCGGGGTGGACCTCGATGACCCGGCCGGCGGCTCGCCGACCCAGGAGCTGGGTGGCCGCCGCGTCGAGCGCGGCGGCCGCGTCCATGTTGAAGGGCGTGGCCACGGGTGCGCCCGCGGCCGTGCGCTCAGCCCGCGGCGCCGGCACCGCCGGGCACCTCCACGTCGGCGGAGCTGACCTCGTGGCCCGCGGCGAGGTTGCCGGCGACGAGGCTCTGCCAGGGCGTGTCGGCCGGCACCACCGCGTCGGCCACGTGGATCTGGGACGTGTCCACCCGCAGCGAGGCCGGCTCCCGTCCCTCCTGGACCTGCCGGGCCGCTTCGAGCAGCAGCTTGCGGGCTCGGATCACGGCCAGGTCGGCGGGCACCAGGCGCTCCCGCGACCGGTCGAGGATCGGCCCCATGGAGAGGTCGACGGCGTAGTCCTCCACGCTGACCCGACCGTGGTAGCCGCTGAAGCTGGTCACCTCGGCGCCATCGCCGGCCCGCATGGCGGCGCGGTCCTGCAGCCAGCGGTTGGACCGGTCGCCGTCGAAGTGGTCACCGCTGAAGTAGCCCGGGGCGTGGAAGCCGGTCCAGTCGCGGATCGAGTCCACGTCGACCGGAGCCCGGTCGTCCCAGCGGCACATGAAGTAGCCGGTGTGCTCGTCGTCGTAGGGGACGTAGAAGAAGGTGAAGGACGCGGTGGCGCCGCCGCTCACCATCGTCACGTTGGGGACCGCGAACGTCTGCACCCGGATCCAGCGCAGCGGGTCCTCGCCCTCGGGCTGCTCCAGCTCGCGGATGGCGGCGTAGTGGTAGCCGAAGGCGGTGTTCTCCACGACGATGGTCGGTGAGTTGTCGTAGCTGGCCCGCTCCCGGCCGGCGCTCAGCGGGTCCTGGTCGTCGTGGAGCACCCCGACGTGCGACGCGTCGAGGCCGCCCTCCATGATCTGGAGCCAGTTGCAGTCCAGGTCGTTGCGCAGCACCACCCGGTTGGGCTCGTCCACGTTCATGAAGTTGAAGGCGGGGAAGGGGGGCTCCTGGTCCTCGGCGCCCAGGTACACCCAGATCAGGCCGGCTGCCTCCCGGACCCGGTAGGCCCGAGCGGTCATGCGGCGGAGCCCGCCCTTGACGTTCGGTGCGTCGACGACGGCGCCCTCCACGTCGAACTTCCAGCCGTGGTAAATGCAGCGCAGCCCGCACGCCTCGTTGCGTGCGAGCAGCAGGGAGGCCTGGCGGTGGCAGCAGCGCTCATCGAGCACGCCGACGCGACCGTCGGTGTCGCGGAAGGCCACGAGGTCCTCGCCCAGGAGCCGGAGCGGTCGGGGGTCGTCATCGGCGACGAGGTCCGAGGACAGGAGCGCCGGCAGCCAGTAGCGCCGGAACACCTCGCCCATCGGGGTGCCGGGGCCCACCCGGGTGACGGTGGCGTTCTCTTCGGGGGTCAACATGGTCGATCTCTCACTTCCCGTGGGTAGGCGATGGGAGGATGGCAGGGTCGTGGGCAGCGAGCGCGTCGGCGAGCGCTCGGCGGTAGGTGGCGAGGTTGCGCTCCTTCACGCCCTCGTAGCCTCGGACCACCTCCACCAGCCCGGCGATCTCGGTGGCCCGGGCTACCCCGATCCGGGGCAGGGCGTCGGCCAGGGCCCCGCAGAGCTGCCGGTACTCGTGCACCAGCCGGCGTTCCTCGCGGCGCACGGCGCTGTAGCCGAACGGGTCCAGGCGGCTGCCCCGGAGGACCTTCGCCCGGCGCAGCACGGCGAGGGCCGGGCGCGTCCTCGGGCCGAACCCGATCTTGCGGTGCCGGCCCATGGCGCGCAGCACCGGCGGGTGCAGGTTCCAGGTGACCTTCGCCCGCGGGCCGCCGACGGCTCGGGTCGCGGCAGCGGACTCGGGGCGCAGCAGCAGGCGGGCCACCTCGTACTCGTCCTTGTAGGCGGTGACCCGGTGGAGCTGGCGGGCCACCACCTCGGTGAGGTCCTGGGAGCCGGCCTCGACGCCGGATTCGGCCCGGTGCACGGCCTCGACGAGGTCGAGGTACTCGGCCGCGAGCCGGGCGTGCTGGAAGGCGACGAGGTCACCGGTCCGCTCCCGGATCAGGGCCTGCAACGCCGGGTCCACCGCCAGGCGCTCGATCCGGGCGGCCAGGCCTCGGGGCAGCCGGGGGGCGCGCCGGCCGGTCACCTGGATCGCCTGTTCGAGGGCGGCGGGGTCGGCCACCGCGGCCCGGCCCCAGGCGAACGCCTGCAGGTTCTGCTCGGCGGCGGGCCCCTCCCGGAACGCCTGGGTGAGCGACGCCACCGAGACCGGGACGAGGCCCGCCTGCACCGCCGCGCCCAGCATGAACGAGTTGGCGGCGACCGACGAGCCGAACAGCCGTGAGCAGGCGGTCGCAGCGTCGTACCACCAGCCGGGGCCTCCGGTGGCGGAGCGGATGCGCGCCTGGAGGCGTCCGAGGTCGGCACGGGCCAGGCTGCCGTCCGCGACGGTGGCGCCGGTGGGCGCCACGTTGGAGGTGCCCACCACCTGGGTCCGGTCGGGCCCGCAACCTTCGAGAGCCCGGTCGGTGGCGGCGGTGAGCGCGTCGAGGACCAGGAGCAGGTCGATGCCATCTGCGGCGGCGTCGGCGCCGGGCCGGTGCACGTGCACCTCCGAGACGACCGGTCCCGCCTTCTGGGACAGGCCGGTCTGGTCCTCCGAGGCGACCACGAGGCCGTCGAGGGCGGCGCCGCGGGCGAGCACCTGGGCGAGGGTGACCACGCCGGTGCCGCCGATGCCCGGCAGGCGAGCCGACCAGACGCCGGTGAGGGGCGGTCGGTCGGGGTCGGGCACCTCGGGGGCCCGCGTGCCGGCCGGCGTCGGGGCGGGCACGCCCTCCGCGGGCACCTCCACCGTGAGGAAGCTGGGGCAGTCGCCCCGCAGGCAGGAGAGGTCGATGTTGCAGGAGGTCTGGTCGATGGCCGTCTTGGTGCCGAAGTCGGTCTCCACCGGCACCAGCGAGAGGCAGGCCGACTTCACGCCGCAGTCGCCGCAGCCCTCGCAGACCCGTTCGTCGATCACCACCCGGACCTTGGGCCGTGGCACGAGGCCACGCTTGCGCCCCCGGCGGAGCTCCGCCGCGCACGCCTGGTCGTGGATGAGGACGGTGACCCCCGGGGTGGCGGCGAGGGCCTCCTGCACGGCCACGATCTCGTCCCGGTCACGGACCTCGACGCCGCCGGGCAGGCGCACCGCGTCGTAGCGGTGGAGGTCCTCGGTGGTCACCACGATCCGCTGCACGCCCTCGGCGAGCAGCTCGCGACACAGGTCCGGCACCGTCAGGGCGCCCACCGCGTCCTGGCCGCCGGTCATGGCGACGGCGCGGTTGTAGAGGATCTTGTAGGTCAGGTTGACGCCGGAGGCGATCGCGAAGCGGATGGCCAGGATGCCGGAGTGAGCCAGGGTGCCGTCGCCGAGGTTCTGGAAGAGGTGGGTCCCCGAGACGAAGGGCTCGGTACCGACCCACTGCGCCCCCTCGCCGCCCATCTGGGTGAAGCCCACGAGCTCGCCGGTGCGCTCGGGAGGCAGGTTGAAGACCATGCCGTGGCAGCCGATGCCGACGCCCACCTGCGCGCCCTCGGGGGCCTGTAGGGAGGTGCTGTGCGGGCAGCCGGAGCAGAAGAAGGGCGTGCGCGGTGCCTCCGAGAGCGGGATCGGCGGCAGGGTCCTCCCGGCCGGGACCCGCAGGCGCCCGGCGGGGAGGTGGGGTTCGAGGGTCCGCCGGAGGGCGGGCACGAGCCGGGTGGCGTCGAGCGCGCCCGAGCCGGGGATCAGGACGTTGCCGTCCGCGTCGTACTTGCCGTGCACGGGCGGTCGGTGGCTGCCGCCGTAGAGGAGGTCGCGGATGGACCGTTCGAGGAAGGGTCGCTTCTCCTCGACCACGAGCACCTCGTCGACGCCGGCGCACAGCTCCCGGATCTGATGCCGATCGAGCGGGAAGAGCTGCGAGATCCGCACCAGGCGGATCGGCAGCGCCCCGAGGTCGGACTCGTCGATCCCCAGTTGGGCCAACGCCTCCGACACCTCGACCTGGATGGTGCCGGACACGACGACGGCGATCGTCGCGCCGGAACCGGCGGCGACCACGTCGTTGAGGCGGTGGCGGGCCCCGTAGGCGGCGGCGTCCTGCAGGCGCTCGACCAGCTCGGGTTCCCGGTCGACGGGGGTCGGCGACCCCAGGGAGCGGCTCACCGTGCCGGCGCCGAGCGGGCTCGCCACCTGCTCGGCGGCTGGGTGGACCGCGCCGTGGCCGTCGGCGACCTTGGTGGTGATCTTGAGGGCGGTCCACAGGCCCACCTCCCGTGAGCAGGCGATGGCGTGCGCCCCCAGCTCGCGGACCTCCTGCACGGTGCCCGGCGCGAACACCGGGACCTGGAGCTCGGCCAGCATCCCCTCGGACGCCGAGGGCAACGTGGACGACTTGTTGGCCGGGTCGTCGCCGACCAGGGCGACCGCGCCGGCCGGGCCGACCCCCGCGAAGACCGCGTGGCGGAAGGCGTCGGCAGCTCGTTCGAGCCCGGGGGCCTTGCCGTACCAGACGCCGAGGACGCCCTCGTGGAGCGCCTCGGCGTAGGTGGCGCTCATCTGGCTGCCCATGACCGCGGTCATGGCCAGCTCCTCGTTGCTGCCCCGGCGGTGCACCAACCCGAGCGCCCCCAGCTGTTCGGCCCGGCGGTCGATCGCGGTGTCGAGGCCGCCCAGCGGCGAGCCCGGGTACCCCGAGGCGAAGGCGGCGGTGCGCAGGCCGCGCCGGTGATCGGTGCGCAGTTGGTCCTCCAGCACGGCGACGAGTGCGTCGATGCCGCTCTGGAGGGTGACGTCGACCGGTGGTGCGGGGGTGGTGGCGATGCTCATGCCGTCGGGTTCCTTCAACGGGGTGGGTCCGGGGGCCGGCCGTGGCCGGCCCCCGGGGCTCACTTCTCGACGTACCAGTAGCGGGCGTCGAACTTGCTCGCCTGGGTGCGGGACATCTCCGACACGTTCTTGACGTTCGGGGCGGAGAGCCACGGGTTGATGGAGGTGCAGACCAGGCCGACGGTGGCCAGCTCGGTGACGAAGCGGTTGATGGCCTGCAGCGCCTCGGTCCGCTCCGCCGAGCCGATGTCGAGGGCGTCGGCCTCGGCGATGAGCCGCTCCAGCTCGGCCTTGTCGCCCTCCGGCGCCGCGTTGAAGACCCGGAGGTACATGTTCTGTGCGGTCAGCACGAAGTCGTTGCGCGAGGAGTTCGGCATGACGCTCATGGGCGTCTTGACGATGAGCGGCACGGCTTCGGCCGCCGACTTGAGGTCTTGCTCGGCGGAGATGCCGGCCTGGCCCAGCGACTGCTGGAGGACGGTGGCCAGCGCCTGCTCGCCCGGGAGCATGGGCACCAGCATGTCGAAGGACGTGTCGACGTCGGTCAGCGCGGCATCGGCCGCGGCTGCGTCGAAGGGGAAGGGGTCGCCGAGGTCCGGGTCGAAGGCGGGCTCGCCCTCGTACGCGATCTGGGTGGCGGGGCGGCAGTTGGGGATCACCGAGCCGCTGATCGCCTTGCGGTCGACCGTCTGGAGGATGGCCTTGCGCACGGCGGGGTCCTCCAGCGGGCCGCCCACGTTGGCGTTCAACCAGATCGCCGAGCCGCCGAAGGCGGGGATCAGGTCGATCTGGTAGTCGTCGCCGAGCTGGTCCGCCGCGGCGTCGGGCGAACCGAAGTAGCGGACCACCTGGAACTCGCCGGTCTTGAGTCCGTTGAGGTTGGTGGCACCTTCGGTCGACACGACCACCTCGAGGCGCTGGTAGGTGAAGGCGGCGGGGTCCCAGTACTCGGCGGCCGGATCCTTCTCGAGCACGATGCTGTGGCCGGGCTCGAAGTTCACCAGCTTCCACGGCGTGGAGCCGGCGATGGTGGTGGCGAGGTCGGTGCCGTCCTCGATCGCCTTCGGGTTGATGATGGAGCTCACCGGGTCGGCGAGGGCGAACAGCAGCGAGGCCGCCGGGTGGTTGAGGTGCAGGACGACGGTGTGGTCGTCGGTCGCCTCGATCGACTTGATGGGTGCGAGCTGGCCGGCCACGACCGAGGTCTCCAGGGTGCGGCCGCGCTCCAGGCTGGCAACGACCGCTGCGGCGTCGACGGGGGTGCCGTCGGCGAAGGTGGCGTCGTCGCGCAGGGTGAGGGTCACCGACAGCTTGTCGTCGGAGGTCTCGTAGCCGGTCGCGATCGCCGGCAGCAGGTTGCGGTCCTTGTCGAGCTGGAAGAGCCGGTCGTAGAACAGCGGGAAGACGGAGTCGTCGGCGACCTGGTGGGGGTCGAGCGACATCGGTACGGCCGTCCAGGCGACCTTGATGGCGGCGTCGTGGTCGACCTGGTCGTCCCCTACGGGCAGCGTGGGCAGCTCGCCCAGGCTCGTGCTCTGCACCGCCGCTCGCTTGACGGGCTCGGTCGGCTGCGGCGAGGACGCGTCGCTGCCTCCCCCGCAGGCGGCGAGCGCGAGGCTCCCGGCGAGGAGCAGCGCGGTGAGCGAGCGCCGTGATGTGGTGGTTCCCCTGGACATCGGTGTTCCCCTTCTCTTTCGAGATCTCTGTCTTGTTGTCGTGGTGGTCTGGTTCGGGTGGGTGTGGCCGGTCAGGTGGCCGGCCCGTGGTCGCGATCCCCGTCCCTGTGCGGGGTCGCTGGCGCGGTCGGGGCGGGGCCGCCGGGCCCGAAGGCGATGGCGGTCGCTCCTTGCACGTCGGTGGCGGCCACGAGCTCCCCCACGAGACCGTCCGGGCGCAGGGCGTGGACCGTCACCTGGTGGCTGTGCTCGTGGCCGAGGAAGAGGTGCGTGGCATCCGGGGAGCACGCGATGCCGCGCGGCTCGTGGCCGTGGCCGTCGGCCACCGCCACGAGCTCCGGGTCGCCGTCGCGGCCGACCGAGAACGTGGTGATGTCGTCGCGCCCGCGGTTGGCGACGTGGGCGAGGCCCCGCGCACGGTCCAGGACGACCCCGGACGGCTTGTTGGTGCCACCGGTCGGCTCGATGGCCGACGTCGACAGGACCTCGCCGGTGCCGGTGCTCGCGTCGAAGGCGACCGTGGAGAGGCTGGAACCGAGCTCGTTGACGACGAGGAGGATGTCGCCGCCGTCCAGGAAGGCACCGTGGCGTGGGCCCTCGGCACCTGGAGGCATCTTGACGACGTCGAGCGGTTCCACGGACCCGGCGGTGGGGTCGAAGCGGTACGAGGCCAGGAGGTCGAGTCCCATGTCGGCCACGACGAGGAGGCGGTTGCCGGGATCGGCGATGACGGCGTGGGGCATGGGCGAGCCGGGCGCAGGGATCACCGGGGGGACCTCGGAGGTGCCGAGGGGGACCATCGCCGGGCCGGCGTGGGCCATCACGGCGGTCGGGGTGCCGGGCACGCCGTCGTCGCCGAGGGGGAGCACCACGAACCCCCCGCCGAGGGTGCAGGCCACGAACATCCAGCGGCCGCTGCGATCGAAGCTGATGTGGGAGGCGTGGGTGAAGGGCAGTTGGCGGGTGCTGGGGTCGCCGAGCGAGCCGTCGGGCCGGATGGGCCAGGAGGTGAGGGGCGCGCCGGGGAGGTCGCCGACGAAGGACCGGTGGCCGGCGGCGTGCAGGGTCGTCCCGTCGGGCGAGGTGACGACCCAGGTCGGGTCGGCGGCATCGTGCACGTCGCGGAGCACCAGGGTGCGCCCGCCGTCCCGGACGTCGAGCACGTGGACGCCGCGGCTGCGGCTGAACCGGGTGAGGGTGCCCACGTAGGCGGTGTAGGCCGTCATCAGACGGCTCCGGTCGGGAGGGGCAGGGTGCGGGACATGCCGCCGTCGGCGCCGATGGTCTCACCGGTCACGAAGCGGGCGTCGTCGGAGGCCAGGAACGCCACGACGTCGGCGACGTCGTCGGGTCGGGCCCAGCGCCCGAGCGGGGTGAGCGCCTCCACCGCCTCCACGACCCCCTCGACGGCCTTGTTGCGGGCCCAGAGCTGGGTGTCCACGACCCCGGGGGCGACGGCGTTCACCCGTATGCCGTCGCTGCCGAGCTCCCGGGCCAACGAGCGGGTGGCGGCGTCGAGGGCGCCCTTGGTCGCGGCGTAGGCGGCCCGGTGACCGGTCCCCACCAGGCCCGAGACCGAGCTCAGGTTGACGACCGATGCCGAGGTGGAGCGGCGCAGGTGGGGGACGAGGCCGGCGACGAGCAGCAGGGGCGCGCGCACGTTGAGGGCGTGGAGCCGGTCGATGGTCGCCGCGTCGAGCTGGTCGACCGGGCAGCGCACCGCCTGACCGGCGTTGTTGACCAGGATGTCGAGGCGGCCGCCGGCGGCGTCGATCGCCTCGACCACGCGGGCGGGCCCGTCCGGCCGGCCCAGGTCGACCGGGATCACCACGGGCTCGTTGCGGAGGTCGCGGCCCAGCTCGGCGAGCCGCTCGGCGTCGCGTGCGGCGATCGCCACCCGGGCGCCTCGACGGTCGAGGGCGCGGGCGATCGCGGCACCGATGCCCTGTGACGCGCCGGTCACGAGCGCGGTCCGCCCCGTCAGGTCTTCCGCGGTCATGGCAACCTCATGGTGTGACAGACAACCACAAATCTTCTATAAAGTCTAGAAGAAAAGGGAGTGCGGGGCGGTTCGAGTCCGGCGTTCATGCGTGGATGGCCCGACCCGAGACGGCCAACGACGCCTCCCACACCAGCTCACCCAGGGTGGGGTGACCGAACACGGTGGCCGCCAGCTCCTCCGGACCGCCCTCCAGCCCCCGCACGAGCGCCACCTGCTGGAGCAGCTCCGGGGCCCGGTCTCCCGCCACGCAGGCGCCGAGCAGCGCCCCGGTCCCGACCTCGGCCACGATCTTCACGAAGCCCCGGTCCACGCCCGCCAGCACGGCGGCACCCGAGGCCCGATACGGCACCCGACCCACCGACACCTCGTGCCCCGCGGCCCGGGCCGCGCCCTCGGTCATCCCGATGCTCGCCACGTTGGGGCGGCAGAAGACGGTCCGGGGGATGGCATCGAGGTCCACCGGCGACGCGTCGGCACCGGCCAGGTGGTCCGCCGCCACGATCGCCTCGGCCGAGGCCTTGTGCGCGAGGGCCGGACCGGGGCAGAGGTCCCCGATCGCGTAGACGCCGGGCGCGGAGGTCCGCTGGTGCGGATCCACGGCGATGCGCCCGTCGGCGCCGACCTGCACGCCCGCGACGTCCAGGCCCAGCCCCTCGACGTCCGGGGTGCGCCCCGCGGCCACCACCACCCGCTCGACCTCGACGGGTTCGCCGCCGCAGCGGAGCACCACCCGCTCCTCGCCCACCTCGGTCGACTCGACGGTCGCGCCCAAGCGGAGGTCCACCCCGACCTCGCCGAGGGCGCGGGCCACCAACCCGGCCGCTTCGGGCTCCTCGCCCGGCAGGACCTGGGCAGCCTGGTCGATCAGGTGCACCCGTGCGCCGAGGGTGGCCAGGGCGTCGGCCAGCTCGACGCCCGACGCGCCGGCGCCGACCACCGCGAGCGAGCCCGGCAGCTCGTCGGCCAGCCAGGCGGCCCCGGTGTCGAGCACCCGGGGCCCGAACGCCAGGCCGGGCAGCTCGCGGGCGACGGACCCGGCCGCCAGGATCACCCCGCGGCTCGGGACGAGGACCTCGTCGCCGACCGCCACCCCGCCCCCCGCCACCAGGCGACCGCTGCCGTGCACGACCCGGACGCGGCGCCCGGCGAGCAGGTGGCGCACGCCGTCGCCGAGGCGGTCGATCACCCGGTCCCGGTGGGCGACCACCCCGCCGTAGGCCACGGTCGGCTCCCCGACCTCGATGCCGAAGGCCCCCGCACCGGCCACCTCGCGGCGGGCCGCCGCGGCGCGCAGCACCGCCTTGGCCGGGATGCACGCCTCGCGCAGGCACCGGCCCCCCAACCGGGCGTCGCGCTCGACCACGGCCACCCGCAGGCCGTGCTGGGCGGCGCGCACCGCCGCCACGTAGCCGCCGGGGCCGGCGCCGACCACGACCACGTCGAGGTCGTCGTGCCCGCTCACAGCGCCAGCCTCAGCGGCGACCGGAGGCGATCGGCCAGGTCGCGCAGGAAGGTGGCGGCCTGGGCGCCGTAGAGGATGCGGTGGTCGCCGCTGAGGGTGAGCGTGAGGACGGTGGTCGCCTCCGGTCGGCCGTCGCCGTCGAGCCGGACCACCTGCCGGCCGGCTCCCACCCCGAGGATGGCCGCCTGCGGCGCGTTGATGACCGGGTGGATGGCCGTCATCCCGAACATGCCGAGGTTCGAGACCGTGAAGGTGGCACCGCCCAGCTCGTCCGGCGTGATCGTCCGGTCCCGGACCGCGGCGGCCAGGCGCCGGGTCTCCCGGGCCAGGTCGCCGAGGCCGAGCGTGGCCACGTCGCGGACCGTCACCACGCTCAGGGCATCCTCGGAGGCGACGGCGATGCCGACGTGGATGCGATCGTGCAGCACGAACCCGTCGTCGGTGTAGGTGCCGTTCACGAGGGGGTGGTCCCGGAGGGTGAGGGCCGCGGCCTTCACGATCAGGTCGTTGAGGGACGGGGCCTCGTCGGGGGCGAGCTCCCGGAGGTCGGCGCGAAAGCGCAGCAGGGCGTCGACCTCGACCTCGGTCTGCACCTGGAAGTGCGGGACGGTGCGCTTGGCCTCGGCCATGCGCTGGGCGACCACCCGCTGGAGGGTGGTCAGCGGCACCGTCCGGCCCTCGGCCCGTCCCGCCACGGCCTCGCCCGCGGGCACCCGCGTCGCAGCTCCCTGCGGCTGGGCGGGTGCCGGATCGACGCCGCCCCAGCGGGAACGGTGGCGCCCGTCGGGCCAGGCGATCCCGGCCGCGCCGGCGACGTCGCCGGCGGTGATCCGGCCGTGGGGCGCCGTCGGCGTGAGGCCGTCGAGGTCCACGGCGTGGCGCTCGGCCAGGCGGCGGGCCAGGGGGGTCGCCGTGACCCGGCCGCCGAGGCGGCTGGGTGACGGCGGTGCCGGCTCGACCCGCGGGGCACCCGACGCCTCCGGTGCAGGGGAAGCACCCGGGGCGGGGGCCGGCGGCGGGGAGCCGGCACCGATCGCGGCCCCGCCGGGGGCGGGGGCGGTGGGGCTCGTGGGCTCCACCTGCGGATGCGGAGCCGCTGCCGGCGCCGGCGGGGATCCGCCGGCGCCGGCCGAGATCTCCGCGATGGGTTCGCCCACGGCGACCGTGGCGCCCTCGGGGGCGAGCACCCGCAGGATCCCGGCGGCGTCGGCGGCGACGGCCACCGACGCCTTCGCGGTCTCGACGTCGACCAGGTCCTGGCCCACCTCCACCTGGCTGCCCTCGGGCACGAGCCAGGTGGCGATGGTCCCCTCGACCATGTCGTCGGCCAGCTTCGGCATCGTGATCAGGGTCATCTCGTTCGTCTCCATGTGCTCGGTCACCGCCCCGCCGCGTCGATGGCGGCGCCGACGATCGTGTCGGTGTCGATCCCGAAGACCTCGTAGAGGTCCTGCACCGTGCCCACCTGGCCGAAGCCGTCGACGCCGAGCGAGCGGAGCGGGACCCCGTGGATACCGGCGAGGAACGACAACGTGTGGGGGTGCCCGTCGAGCACGGTGACCAGGGGGGCCGCACGCTCCGGCGGGAAGAGGTCGTCGAGCACCGTTTCGCTGCCTGCTGCGAGGCCGTGCCGGGCTCGCAGCGCGCGGAACACCAGGTCCGGCGAGCTGAGGCAGATCACGTCGCAGCGGAGGTCCGCCCCCTCCAGCGCGTCCGCGGCGGCGAGGACCTCGGGGAGCACGGCCCCCACCCCCACCAACGTCACCGCGGGGGCGCCGGCGGCGCTGCGGAGGCGGTAGCCGCCGGCGAGCACCTGCCGGCGGCGGGCCTCGCGGGCGCGCGGGTCGTCGGGGATCGCGGCGAGGGACTGGTCGATCTGGCGGGTGGTGAGGCGGAAGTACGCCGAGGTGCCCTCGGGGTGGCCCAGATCGCCGAGCGCGTGAAGGAGCGTCCACTCCAGGTCCTGGCCGAAGGCCGGCTCCCAGGCGGTGCAGCCCGGTTGTTCGAGGCCGACCGACGGCGAGATCACCGACTGGTGGGCGCCCCCCTCGGTCGCCAGGGTGACACCCGACGGCGTGCCGACCAGGATCGACTGCCCGCCGGCGTAGATCCCGAAGGACCAGGGTTCGAGGGCCCGGGTCACGAACGGGTCGTACAGGACCCCGATCGGCAGCAGCGGCTCACCGGTGCGGGACCACGTGGCGCCGAGCTCGGCGATGAGGCCCACCAGGTTGCCCTCGGCGATGCCCAGCTCGACGTGCTGGCCGCTGCGGCCCTCCTGCCAGCGCAGGACGGTGCCGGTGTCGTCCGCGAACCAGTCGGTGCGCTCCGTGGGGTTCCAGATGCCCACCCGGTTGATCCAGCCGCCGAGGTTGGTCGAGGACGCCACGTCCGGGCTGGCGGTGACGACCCGCGCCGCGGCCTCGGGGTCCACGTGGCGCAGGTCGGTGAGCACCCGACCGAAGGAGCTCTGCGTGGAGCTCGTGCCCTTGTGGTCGCGGCCAAGCTCGGCGACGACCGGGACGCGCGCGCCGGCGGGCACCGGCCGATCCAGGCGTTCGGCCACCTCCCGGCACCAGCGACCCTCCTCGCCGGCCGGGTCGAAGGGTGCCCACGGATCGAGCGGGTCGGCACCCAGGTCGTGGGCGAGATCGTGCCACTGGGCCTCCTGGAGCAGGGCCGAGTGGTTGGAGGGGTGGCCCTGGATCGGGAGCCCCCACCCCTTGATCGTGTAGGCCAGCACCACGCTCGGTCGGTCCGTGGTCCGGTCGGCCTCCGCGTAGGCGTCGAGCAGCGAGGCGAGGTCGTGCCCGCCCAGGTCGCCCACCGCACCGGCGAGGGCCTCGTCGTCGACGTCTCGAAGGGTTCGGGCGAGCCGGGAGCGCGGCGACCCGACGAGGCGACCGCGGAGCTCCTCCCGGGGGCTGCGGAGCAGCCGCTGGTACTCCTCGTTCGACATCTCGTCGATGCGCCGCCGGAGCAGGTCGCCGCCGTCGAGGTCGAAGAGCCGGCGCAGGCGCGAGCCGTACTTGACGGTGATCACGTGCCAGCCGAGGGCGTCGAACATCTTCTCCAGCCGGCCGGCGGCGATGTCGGGCACCACCCGGTCGAGGGACTGGCGGTTCAGGTCCACCACCCACAGCAGGTTCGGCAGCGTCGCGGCCAGCGGATCCCCCAGCGCCTCCCAGATCGCGCCCTCGTCCAGCTCGGCGTCGCCGAGGAGCGCGATGTGGCGGATGTCGGGAGCATCGGCCGCGGTGCGGACGTGGGCGCGCAGGTACTCGTCGGCCACCGCGCTCCACAGGGTGGCGGTGGCGCCGATGCCCACCGAGCCGGTGGAGAAGTCGACCGGATCGGGGTCCTTGGTGCGGCTCGGGTAGCTCTGGAGACCGCCCAGCTCCCGGAGCCGGGGCAGGTGGGAGCGGTCCAGGCGGCCGAGCAGGTAGTTGAGCGCGTGCAGCAGCGGTGCGGCGTGGGGCTTGACCGAGACCCGGTCCGCGGCGCGGAGGTGGCCGAACCAGAGCGCGGTCATGATGGCGGTCATCGAGGCGGTTGACGCCTGGTGGCCGCCCACCTTCACGCCGGTGGTGGCGAGGTCCCGGCGGTTCGCCTCCTGCACGATGGAGACCGCGAGCCACAGGGCTCGGCGCTGGATCCGATCGAGGACGTCGAGGCGGTCCGAAGCCGGATCGATCGTCGGAGCGGGGAGGTTCAGGGTGGCCACGCACCCGTTCCTAACCCCACTCGAAGGAGGTCTCAACAGATCGAGCATTCTTCACACAGGATCGTCACGATCCTGAAGTCAATCAGCAGACCTTGTACAGATCTTTGCGAGATTGGGATACTTGACCGATGCTCGATGCCACCGACCACGAGATCCTCCACCTGCTCCGGACGGATGCCCGCCGCACCCTGGCCGCCATCGGCGAGGAGGTCGGGCTCTCCGCGTCGGGGGTCAAGCGCCGGATCGACCGGCTGGAGGCCGACGGCATCATCCGGGGCTACACGGTCATCGTCGACCACGCCAGGATCGGCGGTGCCCTGGAGGCGTTCGCGGAGCTGAGCTTCGTGGGCCACGCCCCGGTGGACAGCATCGAGGGGCTGGTGGCCGAGGTGCCCGAGATCCAGGGCATCTTCACCCTGGCCGGCGACCCGGACGCCGTCGCCTGGATCCGCACCCACGACGTCGCCGACCTGAAGCGGGTCATCGACGCCATCCGGCGCACCGGCAAGGTGACCGGCACCAAGACGCTGATGGTGCTCGGGTCGGTCCTGCGCGCCGGCGGCTCCTTCTACTGAGCGACCGCCCGTCCCCCGCGCTCCGATGCGGCTTCCGGTGCCAGGTCCCCCACCTCGGTCCGCAGGTCGGGCACGTCGGCCAGCAGCTCGCGGGCGTAGGCCGAGCGGGGTCGGTCGAGCACCTGATCGGTCGAACCGTGCTCCTCCACCACCCCGCGGCGCATCACCATGACCTCGTGGGCGAAGCCACGGAGCAGGCCGAGGTCGTGGGTGATGAACAGGTAGGCGAGGCCGTCGTCCTCCTGCAGGTCGAGCAGCAGGTTCATGACCTGCGCTCGCACCGACACGTCGAGGGCCGCGACGGGTTCGTCGCACACGATCAACTTGGGCCGGAGGGTGAGCGCCCGGGCGATCGAGACCCGTTGGAGCTGGCCGCCCGAGAGCTCGTGGGGGCGACGGTCGAGGTACCGGCGCCCGAGCCCGACCCGCTCCAGCTCGTGGACGGCCGCCGCCTCCCGCTCGCTCCGGTTGCCACGCCGGAAGATCCGCAGCGGCTCGGTCACCGCCGCCCCGATCGTCTGGCGGGGGTCCAGGGAGCCGTACGGGTCCTGGAACACCATCTGGAGGTGCTGGCGCTGCTCGCGCAGCCGCCGCCGCGACAGGCTCGACAGGTCGACGCCGTCGAAGGTGATGCGACCGGCGTCGGCCCGGGCCAACCCGAGCACCAGCCGAGCCACCGTGGACTTGCCGGCACCGGACTCGCCCACGATGGCCAGGGTCCGCCCCGCCTCGACGCGGAAGGAGACGCCGTCGACCGCCGGGGGCCGGTCGTGGCCTCGGCGCCCGCCGAACCGCTTCACCAGCCCGTCGACCTCCAGCAGGCTCATGGGTTCGCTCCTCGAAGTCGCAGGTCCTCGGACCGGTGGCAGCGCGTCCACACCTGGGGTCGCACCTCGCGCAGCGGTGCCGGCTCCTGGCAGCGGTCCTGGGCGTAGGCGCACCGCTCCCGGAACCGGCAACCGGCCGGCATCGCCTCGGGCGCCGGGACGCGTCCCGGGATGGCGTGGAACCGGCCGCCGTCGCCGATGCCGCCCGCCGAACGGATGAGCCCCTCCGAATAGGGGTGGACCGGGCGGGCGAAGAACTCCGCCCGGGGCGCGCTCTCCACGATCTCACCGGCGTACATCGTGGTGAGCCGATCGGCGAGCCTCGCCGCGACCCCCAGGTCGTGGGTGATGTAGAGGACGGCGATGCCCAGCTCGTCGCGCAGCCCGGCGATCAACTCGATGATCCGCGCCTGGACGGTGACGTCGAGCGCCGTGGTCGGCTCGTCCGCGATCAGCAGCTCGGGGTCGCAGGCCAGCGCCATCGCGATCATGACCCGCTGGCACATGCCGCCGGAGAGCTGGTGGGGGTGGTCCCGGGCCCGTCGGGCCGGGTCGGGGATCCGGACCTTGTCGAGCAGCTCGACCGCCCGGTCCCACGCGGCGCGCTGGCCCAGGCCCAGGTGCCAGGCGACGGTCTCGGCGATCTGGGACCCGACGGTGAACGCGGGGTCGAGGGAGCGGGTGGGTTGCTGGAAGACCATGCCGATGCGCCGGCCGCGGACCGCCTGGAGGGCTGCGTCGTCCAGGGAGGTCAGCTCGGTGCCGTCGAAGGCGATGCTGCCCTGCACGGTGGCTCGGAGCCGCCGGGTGAGGCCGACGATGGCCTGGGAGGGCATGGTCTTGCCCGAACCGGACTCGCCCACCAGCCCGAGGATCTCACCCCGGTCGATGGTCAGGCCGACGTCGCGGAGCACCGTCACCGGGCCGCGTCGCCCGGGGAACGAGACCGTCAGGCCGCGCACCTCCAGCAGCGCGCCGCCGGCGGTCCGGTCGGCAGCTCGGCGGAGGGGCTCGGCCAGCGGCGGAGCGGGTTCAGGCATCGGAGGTCCCTCCCGGTCGTCCGTAGGCGTCGCGCAGCGCGTCGCCCACCACGGTGAGCGCCGAGATCGTGACCAGCAGCGCGATGCCGGGGGCGTAGAGCAGGTGGGTCAGCTCCATGCGCTCGGACGCGTCGTGGAGCATCGAGCCCCAGCTCGCGGTGGGCGGCGGCACGCCGAGCCCGATGTAGGTGAGGCCGGCCTCGGCGACGATCGCTGCTGCGAACGTGAGCACCACCAGGACGAGGATCGGCGAGATGGCGTTGGGGAGCACGTGCCGGAAGGCGATGCGCCACGGACCCGCGCCGATGACCTCGGCGGCGTCGATGTAGGTGAGCGCCCGGATCTCCTTCGCGGAGGCCCGGGCCACCCGGAAGATGCGGGTGGCGTACACGAGGCCGATGGCCAGCATCGCCTTCACCAGCCCCTTGCCCAGCGCGGCGAGCAGGGCGATGGCCAGGATCAGCGGCGGCACGCTCATGAGGGCGCTGTTGATCCGGTCCAGCACCGCGTCGACCCAGCCGCCCAGGTAGCCCGCCAGGATGCCGAGCACCGCGCCGAGGCTCACGCTCACCAGCACGGTCTCCACCGCGGCGAACAGCGAGGTGCGAGCGCCGAACATGAGCCTCGACAGGACGTCCCGCCCCACGGCGTCGGTGCCGAGCAGGTTGGGTCCGCCGGGCGACCGGCCGACCCGGGAGTAGTCGGAGATGTCGGGCGGGTACGGCGCGAGCAGCGGCGCGAACAGCCCGACCACGACCACCACGAGCAGCACCAGCACCGCCACGGCCAGCACCGGGCGGCGCAGCAGCGTGCGCAACCCGCCGAGCAGCCGGTGTCCACGCCCGGCCGGTGCTGCCGGCGGGTCGCTCGACGGGGGATCGGTCGCCGACAGGTCGGCCGTCGCCGGCCGGGCCGCGAGGTCGTCCGGTACCAGGCCGGTCATGATGCGGACCTCGGGTTGAAGAAGGCCTGCGAGCTGTCCACCAGGAGGTTGGAGACGAGCACGACCAACGTGCCGAGCACGACGATGCCGAGCACCACGGGCACGTCGCGGCTCCCGACGGACCGGACCGCCAGCTCGCCCATCCCGTTGATGACGAAGATGCGCTCGATGATGACCGTCGAGCCGACCATGGCGCCGATCCGGGCCCCGAGGACGGTGACGACGGGGATCGCGGCGTTCTTCAGGCCGTGGCGCAGCACCACGGACCGGCGGGGCAGGCCCCGGACCTGCTGGGCGACGCTGTAGTCGGTGCCGAGCACGTCGAGCAGCGAGCCGCGCACCTGCCGGGCCAGCTCGCCGGCGGGCACCATCGCCACCGTGAAGCCGGGCAGCACGAGGTGGCGGAACCACTGCCAGGGATCGTCGGTGAGGCCCACGTAGCCCAGGGCGGGGAAGACCTCGAAGCGGATGGCCAGGGTGGAGGTGAGGAGGAGCGCGAGCCAGACCGGCGGCATCGATATGGCCACGGCGGAGAGGATCGAGGCCAGCCGGTCGAAGGACCGGGATTCGAGGTACACCGGCAGCACCCCGAGGACGAACGCCAGGATGAGGGCGAACACCAGGCCGATCGCCACCAGCGACGCGGTGGCCGGGAACACCGAGCCGACCGAGGAGACCACGGAGCGGTGCGAGACGAGCGAGGTGCCCAGGTCGCCCTGGGCCGCGTCGCCCACCCAGCGCCCGTAGCGGCTCCAGAGGGGTTGGTCGAGGTGGAGGTCGGCTCGGATGGACTCCACCAGCTCGGGATCGCCCTGGTCGCCGGCGATCGAGGTCGCGGCATCGCCCGGAGCCAGGTCCATGAGGACGAAGACCAGGAGGGCCACGAGCGCGAGCGTGAAGGGGGCCCACAGGACCTCGCGCCCCAGGCGTCGGGCCGTGCCGTGCGCGCCCGCTCGCCGCAGCCTCACCGCCGCGCCCGCCGACCGGCCGAGCACCCGGGCACCGACGGTCGAGGCGGTGCCCCACCGGGGCCGCCCGACGGCCGCTCGTAGTTCGATGACCCCTGGCAACTCATGACCAAATGTTCTAGATGTTAAGAGCGAAGGTGTCAATCGTCACGCAAGCTACCCCAGCGCATCGGACCGGCCGGACCACGGCGCCCGAGGACCGCGCTGCACGAGGCCATCGTCCTCGGCGACGGGTCCGACGACCACGTCGAGACCGTGCGCCTGCTGGTGGAGGCGGGCGCCGACGTGTCCATCCCGGACGGGGAGGGCGCGCGGCCCGTGGAGCTGGCGGCCGACCGCGGCTACGAGCGGATCGTGCAGATCCTCCGGCGCGCCGAGGGCGGGCCCTGAGCGGACGGCCGTGCGGGTGGCGCCGGTCAAGCGGTGGGGTGGAGCGCCCGGGGGACGGCGGGGGCCAGGGGCTCGGCCAGGTGGTGGAGCGTGCCGGCGGCGACGGTGGCCTCGACCGCCACGGCGTCCCAGCCGGCGGCGAGCGGGTCACCCGACAGGACCGCGAGGTCTGCCCGGTGGCCGGGGGCCAGGCGGCCCCGGTCGGCCTCGACCTGGCGGGCCCGGGCGGCACCGGTCGTGTAGAGGCCCAGCGCCTCGATCGGGCTGAGCGCCTGGCGGTCGCCGACGCCGCGCCGGTCCACGGCCGCGGCCATCGCGGCGAGCGGGTCGCTCGGCTCGATGGGCGCGTCGGAGGACCCGGCCACGGTCACCCCGGCGTCGAGCAGCCGCCGGTACGGGTAGGCGCGCGCCAGGCGGACGGTGCCCAACCGGTCGGCCAGCCAGTGCGCCTCGGTGCGGAGGCTGATCGGCTGCACGACGCAGGTGATGCCGAGGCCGGCGAACAGCTCCACCGTCTCGTCGTCCAGCACCGACGCGTGCTCCACCCGGTGGCGGTGCGGGCCGGGGTGCTCGGCCAGCAGGCGCCGGTACAGCTCGGCCGCGGCCCGGTTGGCGCCGTCGCCGATGGCGTGGATGCACACCTGGAGGCCGGCGAGGTGGGCGGCGACCATGCGGGCGTAGGCATCGTCGTCACCCATCGTGCGCATGCCGGCGGTGTCGCGGCGGTCCGCGAAGGGCACGTGCATGCAGGCCGTGGCGCCACCGAGGGTGCCGTCGAGGAAGAGCTTCACCGCGTCGAGGCGGCGGCCGGCGGGCGGGTCGTGCAGCGCGGGGACGCCGCGCCAGTCCTCGACGGCGGCGAGGTCGGGGGCGATGAGGATGGTCTGCACGTCGAAGGGCATCGACGCCACCAGCACCGACCAGCCGAACGCCTCCAGCTCGCCGGCCGGCCCCGACGGGCCCTCCGCGGTGGTCTGGCAGATGGCGCTCAGGCCGGTGATGCCCTGGCGCAGCAGGCGGGCGCTCCACGTCGCGGCGGCACCCTCCAGCGACGCCACGGTCACCTCGGGCATCAGGGCGAGCAGCGGCGCCACCGCCAGCTCCCCCACCAGCCCGGTCGGGCGGCCGTCGTCGCCGCGCTCCACGTGGCCGCCGTCGGGCACCGCGGCCGGGTCGTCCAGGCCCGCGGCGGCGAGCGCGGCCGAGGAGCCGACGGCGTGGTGGCCGTCTCGGCGCAGCAGCACCACCGGTCGGCCGGCGCCGGCCCGGTCCAGCTCCTCGCCCGTGGGCAGGCGCCGCTCGGCCAGCCGGGCGTCATCGAGCTGGAAGCCCACCACGGCGCTGCCGGGCTCGGTCGCCCGCGCCCGGTCGGCCACCGCGTCGAGCACGTCGGCCAGCGTCGTGGCGTCGTCGAAGCGCAGGTGCTCCTCGAACACGCTCATCACGAGCGGGTGGGTGTGGGCGTCGACCAGGCCGGGGGTGACGGTGCGGCCGCCGACGTCGATCGCGGGCGCGTCGGCCGGCAGCGCGGCACGGCACGCGTCGGCCGGGCCGACGCCCACGATCCTGCCCCCGGCGATCGCCACCGCGTCGTGGCCGGCCGGGGCCGGCTCCGGGGTGAGCAGTCGGGCCCCGTGGATCAGCAGCGGGCCGGTCATGCGGTGAGGCTGGTCGGCGGGTTGACGAGGTGGTCGTCCAGCGCGTCCCGGTCGACCTCGACGCCCCAGCCCGGCCCGGTCGGCAGCACCAGGTGGCCGTCCTCGACCGCGCACCGCTCCACCACGAGGTGCTCATCGAACATCACGTCGCCGGCGATCTCGGGCACGTGGCCGAGCCGGTCCCAGCGGGCGGCGGCGAGGTGGGCGTGGGCGGCGGTGCCGACGCCGAGCGGCTGGTTGTGGATGATCGTGCCGAGGCCCCGGGCCGCCGCGTAGTCGACGGCCCGCAGCGCGCCGGTGAGCCCGCCGGGCCGCTCCAGGTTGATGCCGATCACCCCCATGCCCCCGGCCTCCATGAGCGCGACCGCCTCGGCGAGGGTGAAGAACCCCTCGTGGGTGAACAGCGGGATGGTGGTGCGGCGCTGGAGGTCGACCATGCCGAGCAGGTCCGCCACCCGCAGCGGCTGCTCGGCCGCGTCGATCCCGTACGGCTCGATGAGCGCCAGGGCCCGGGCGGCGCTCGCGGCCGAGTGCACCTGGTTGTAGTCGACCCGGATGCGGAGCCCGTCGCCGCAGCGCTCCCGCACCGCGGCGATCACGTCGCGGTCCTCGGTGGGGCCCGTGCCGAGCTTGATGCGCACGGTGCCGTAGCCGGCCTCCTGGTGGAAGGCGGCGATGCCGGACACGAACTCGGGCGAGCCGAGCGGCACGAGGCCGCACAGCGGCAGGCGCTCGACGGTGGCGCCGCCGATCAGGTCGTGCACCGGACGGCCGAGCTGGCGGGCGGCGAGGTCGTGGCAGGCCAGGTCGAGCACGCCCTTGGCCATCTCGTTGCGGGCGACGTTGCGGTCGAGGCGGGCGGCGAGCGCCTGCACGTCGGTGGGCCGGGCTCCCAGCACGTAGCGGGCCAGGTGCTCCCGGATGGCGAGGGCCAGGCCGGTCTGGGACACGCCCGACTCCGGCAGCCACACGTACGCCTCGCCCCACCCCTCCACGCCGTCCTCGTCCACCAGCCGGCAGTAGAGGAAGTCGGCCACCTCCCACGGCTCCTCCGAGTCGAGCGCCATGCCGAGGCCGTTGTCGCTCTCGGCCATCGCGCCGCGGGCGAGCGACGACAGCGGCACCGCGGCCTCGAACAGCTCGACCCCCACGATCGCCGCCGCCCGCCCCCGCTCTCCGGCCGGGGTGTCGTCCCTTGCTCGTACTTCTTCGTTCACAGGCTGTAACGTACCGTACATCGCTGCGCCCCGCCCACCCCGTCCACCCCGCCCCGCGGCGGCCGCCGAACCGACGATCTCGGCCCGGCTCGCCACCGCCGACCTCTCCCCCGCCCTGCGCCGGGTAGCGGAGCTGCTGCTCGTGGACCCCGAGGCCATCGCGTTCGGCACGGTCGCGTCGGTGGCTCAGGCCGTGGGCACGAGCACCCCGTCGGTGGTCCGCCTCGCCACCGCGCTCGGCTACGAGGGCTTCGCCGCGCTGCGAGGCGCCGCCCGCGCCGAGCTGTCGGTGCGGCTCAACACCGACGCGGTGCGGGCCCGCGCCACGCCGGCCGGCGACCCCGTCCGCGCGCTGCTCGACGCCGAGCACCGCAACCTCGACGCCACGCTCGGCGGCCTCGACCCGGGCGTCGTGACGGCCGTCGGCGACCTCCTGGACGACGGCGGCCGCCACCTCTGGGTGCTGCCGAACACGATGACCGCCGGTGTGGCCCAGCGCTTCGTGGACCAGGTGGCGATCATCCGGGGTGGCGTCACCCTGCTCGACGGCAGCGAGCTGCGGGTGCGGTCCACCCTCGGCGGCCTGCGCCGCGGCGACGTGCTGCTGTCGATGGACGTGCCCCGCCACGAGCTGGCGACCGTGCGGGTGCAGGCCGCGGCGATCGAGCGCGGTGCGGTGCCGGTGGTGCTGTCGGGCTCGGTGCCCGTGGCGCTGTCGAGCGAGGGCGGCCACCTGATCCGGTTCGCGTGCGAGGCGGTCGGGCCGTTCGAGTCCCTGGTCGGCCTGACGGCGCTCGCCACCCTCCTCGTGAACGAGCTGGTGAGCCGCCGCCGCGACGTCGCCGCCGACCGCCTCGCCGCCCTGGAGCGAACCTGGACCACCGCCGGCCTCCTCGACGCCTAACCCCCACCCCACCCCCGAACCCCACCCGAACTTGGCACGAAGACGCCGCACCCGTGCGGCAGAACCGTGCCAAGTTCCACCCGACCCCCGCCTAACCCCACCCGAACTTGGCACCAGAACGCCGCACCCGTGCGGCAGAACCGTGCCAAGTTCGAGGGGTCAGGGTCAGCCGCCGGGGGCTAGGGCCGGGGGGCGGGGGATGTCGCAGGTGGGGGCGCCGGCGGCCCGCTGCTCGCGCAGGGCGAGGTAGTCGCCGGCGATCTCCTCGCGGGGCACGCCGTCGAGGGCGCGGGCCACGTCGCCGAAGGCCATCGCCTGGTCCCGCAGGTGGTCGAGGTCCACGGCGTCGGCACCGAACGCCGGCGCCCACAGGGACCACGGGCCGCTGATGCCGGCGATGGTCGGGATGAGCAGGCCGTGGAAGTTCGTGCCGAGGCCGCCCTGCGAGCACACCGACGGGATCTGGCCCTCCTCGGGGAGCCCCACGCCCTTGAGCACGGCGGTGCGGGGCAGGTCGCGCCCGGTCACGGCGTCGATGCTCGCCTGCACCAGCGCCGGGCTCTCGGGCGGCGCCGACCAGGCGAACAGCTCGGCCTCGCCCGTGAGGTCGAGCCGGCCCTCGGGGTCGCCGTCGATCGGCAGGATCTCCCGGGCACCCAGGTGCTCCGGCGCCATCACGAACGCCACCGTGCCCTCGTCGTAGTCCTCGTCGAGCTGGGGGCCGTAGCGGAACGTGCCGTCGGTGGTGTAGCCGAGGTGGTTGGTGGTGAGGGCGAACTCGACGGTCCGCTCCCGGCACGCCTCGGGCAGCGAGCCGAGGTAGCGGGCGAGGGCGATCGCCGCGATGCTGCCGTTCTCCTGCACCCAGTTCACGCTGTCGGTGTTCGTGTTGACCACGATCCGCTCGGGCGAGCGGCCGGGCAGGGTGGCGATCAGGTTGCGGGTCGGGGCCTCGTCCCACTCGGCGCGGACGACGATCCGGGCCGTCTCGCCCGCGGCCGCCGCGGCCACCACCTGGTCGGCCCGGTCGCTGCCCAGGTAGACGGCGGGCACGTGGTATTGCGTGCCGCTGTGCGGGTCCCAGTAGCCGCGGAGCTGGTCGGTCGGCGCGTCCCACACGAGCACGAGCCCGGCGGCACCGGCCTGGCCGGCCTCGGTCAGCGGCTCCTCCAGCGGGCGGAGGTAGGGCCGGTCGTAGCTGTCGCCGGCCTCGACGTCGTCGGTGACGTGGTGGGCGATGAGGTCGAACACCGCCCCGGGCAGCGCGTTGTGGGCGATCTCGCGGACGACGATCCTGCCCTCGGCGACCTCGCGGGTGATGGGCTCGTCCGCGTCGAGGTGCACGAGCGGCGCCTCGACGCCGTCGCTGCCCGTCGGCAGGCTGAACGGCACCGCCCCGATCACCTCGACCGGCGTCGGTGCGGCGTCGTCGCCGGGGCCGCCGAGGAGCGTGAGGCCGCCGGCCGCGGCGAGGTCCCGGCCGGGGGTGTCGCCCGGCGCCTCGGGGGTGGGTTGCCAGCGGTCGATCTCGTAGCGGTCCCAGGCGATCTCCATGCCGGGCACCGCGGCGAGCTGCTCGGCCAGCCAGTCGAGCGAGTCCTCGTGGGCCTGGCTGGCCGGCGAGCGCAGCCCGAACCCGTTGAAGGTGGCGAGGAGGTCGCCCAGCTCCTCGGCCGACGCGAACTCGGCCTCATCCACCTCGGTGGGGCAGTCGGCCGTCCCGCCGGCGGTCGGTGCGGTCGTGGCCGGCGAGGTGGTGGACGACGTGTCGCCGTCGTCGGACGAGCACGCGCCGGCCAGCAGGACGAGGGCGAGCGTGGCGGCGACGGCGTGGCGGCGACGGGTCCGCCGACCGGGGTGGTGAGGGGAGCGGGCGCGCGGGTGCATGGGGTCCTCCGGGGGAGGTCGGTCAGGGGCGGATGGGGGCTTCGTGCTGGACGATGAGCGGGGCGATGGGCGTGCCGTCGCTCCAGGTGCCGTTGTCGGTGTGGGCCGGGTCGTCACCGATGGCGGCGGTGGGCGGGGTGCCGGTGTCGACGGCGGCGCGCAGCGCGTCCCACACCTTCCAGCAGAAGCCCCAGTCGTAGGCGTCCGCGCCGCCGGGGCGGGCCGCGCAGACGCCGTGGCCCGAGCCGAGCGCCGGTTCGCCGTGGCGGTCGGTGACGGTGGCGACGATCGCCTTGTTCGCCTCGGGGATGTGGTCGAGCTTGGGGAAGAGGGCGTTGCAGCCGCCGCTCGGGTCCTCTGCGATCACGCCGTCGGCGCCGACGTGGCATTCGAGGAGCACGTCGTCGGGGATGCCGGCCATCGAGTCGTCCAGGGCGGGTTCGCCGGGTCCGTCGAGGCCGCCGTCGTGGAGGTCGTCGAGGAAGATGGCACGGGGCCGGGGCAGGTCCAGCTCCTGCCAGCGGTTCGTGAGGTTGGCGGTGAGGACGCCGCCGAAGGAGAAGCCGTAGTAGCTGGTGCGGTCGAGGTCGGGCCGGACCCGGTCGCCACCGCCGGTGAGGTGCTCGATGGCGCCCCGGATGCCGGCGAGGGCCGAGTCGACGCACGGCTCGACGTCGAAGGGCCCGGGGCACGGCTCGGTGATGCCGGTCTGCCAGCGGGGGTAGACGACGATGCTGCCGGTCTGCACGGTGTGGCGGATCAGCTCGGCCATCGTGTCGTAGCCCTCGAACTCGTAGTAGCCGTGGAGCACGATGGCGAGCGGCGCCTCGGCGGGCGTCGGGGAGGCGGGCTCGAAGACGTACCAGGCGTCCGCGCCGCTGCCGCCCTCGCTGACCGTCCAGTCGTGGTGGGCCACGGCGCTGCTGCCGAAGCCCTCGCTCGGCTGGTCGGGTTGGGTGGCGGTGGCGCCGTCGGGGGCGGCGACCGTCGACGGCGGCAGCGGGTCGCGCGCCGTGGTGGTCGTGGCCGGGGCGACGGTGGTGGTCGCGGCGCCTCGGCCCGGGTCGCCGGCGCCGGAGCCGGAGCCGTCCGAGCAGCCGGCCAGCACCGCGACGAGCGCGGCCAGCACGAGGAGGACGGCGCGGGCGAGAGGGGCGGGAGAGCCGGTGGGGCCGGTGGGGCGTCGGTCAGCCACGGAGGTCCTCCCGCAGGATCGGGGCGAGGGCGTGCCAGGCAGCCTCGGTGTAGACCTCGACCACCTCGTCGCGCCCCACGTGGCGGTTGAGGAGCCACCACTGCGCGAGCGAGCCGGCCGCGCCCCAGAGCATGGTGACGACCTGGGCGACCCGTTCCGGCGGCAGGTCGTCCCGGGCCCAGGCGGCGACGGTGTCGAGGTAGAGGGAGGCGTTGCCCGCGGCCAGCTCGGCCTGCCGGGCGGCGTGCTCGCCGGCGAGCGGCACCCGGCCCCCGTAGAGCAGCACCCAGCGGGCGGGGTCGTCCTCGACCATGGCGAAGAACACGTCCGCGGTGCTGCGGAGCACGTCGCGGGGCGAGTCGAGGTCGGTGATGGTGGCCGCGTAGCCCTCGCGGATGCGCCGCTTGGCCCGCTCCAGGAGCGCCAGGTACACGCCCTCCTTGGAGCCGTGGTGCTCGTAGACGATCGGCCGGGTGACGCCGGCGGCCGCGGCGATGTCGCCCACCGACGTGCGGTCGAAGCCCTGCTCGATGAAGAGCCGCTCCGCCACGTCGAGGAGCTGGTCGGCCCGTGCCGCGGCCGTCATCCGGCGTCGTCCCTCGGCCGTTCCCTGCGGTGTCACGCCCACAACCTACGACCTGAAACCTACAGGTTGTCAAGTAGTTGTCCCGACCGGCTCGGCGGGACGGCGACCGGTCTGTCCTTCAGGCGAGCTTCAGCCACGGCTGGGAGACTGCCGCCATGCGCGTGCTGGTGGTGGACGACGAGGTGCGCCTCGCCCGGTCGATCCGGGCCGGGCTGGAGGCCGAGGGCTTCGTCGTGGACGTGGCCCACGACGGCGACGAGGGGCTCTGGCTGGCCCGCGAGCACCCCTACGACGCCGTCGTCCTCGACCTGATGCTGCCCGGCATCAACGGCTACCAGGTGTTGCGCCAGCTCCGGGCCGAGGAGAACTGGACGCCGGTGCTCATGCTCACCGCCAAGGACGGCGAGTGGGACCAGGTCGAGGGACTCGACACCGGCGCCGACGACTACCTGACCAAGCCGTTCTCGTTCCCGGTGCTGGTGGCGCGGCTCCGGGCCGTGGCCCGCCGGGGCGCGCCCGAGCGGCCGACCGTGCTGGAGGCGGGCGACCTGCGCTACGACCCGGCCGCCCGCCGGGCCTGGCGGGGCGACGCCGAGCTGGAGCTGACCGCCCGGGAGAGCGCGCTGCTCGGCTTCCTCCTGCGCCACCGCGGCGACGTGGTGTCCAAGCTCCAGATCCTCGATGCCGTCTGGGACATGGCCTTCGACGGTGACCCCAACATCGTGGAGGTCTACATCCGCCACCTGCGGAACAAGATCGACCGGCCCTTCGGCCGCGAGGCGATCCAGACCGTCCGGGGCGCGGGCTACCGGTTGGCGAGCAACGGTGGCTGACCCGCTGCGGCGCGCCGCGGCCTCGGTGCGGGTGCGGGCGACGCTCGGCGCGGTGCTCGTGGTCGCCGTGGTGCTGGTGGCCGCCGCGGTCGCGCTGCTGTCGTTGCAGCGCAGCACGCTCCGCGACGCCACCGAGGACGTGGCCCGCAGCCGCGCCCGCCAGGTGGTGGACCAGATCGCCGCCGGCGGGCCGCCCCGGGCGCTGGCCGGCCGGGGCGATCCCGACGGTGACGACGACGATGACGACGACGCCTGGGACGAGGGCTGGGACGACCGGTGGGACGACGACGCGGAGCCCGACGAGGTCGTGATCCAGATCCTCGACGGCGGCGAGGTGCTGGCCTCCTCGCAGCCCGGCCTGCGGCTGCCCGCCGACGAGGGCGTCCACGAGGTGCCCGGCGGCGAGCACGACTACCTGGTGGTCACCGACGAGGCCGAGTGGGACGACGCCGACTACACGGTCGTGGTCGGGGTGTCGCTGGAGGACGTGGAGGAGTCCACCGCCGCGCTCGTCCCGCTGCTCGTGGGCGGCGTGCCGCTCGTGCTGCTGGTGGTCGCCGGGGTCACCTGGCTGGTGATCGGCCGGTCCCTGGCACCCGTGGAGCGGATGCGGCGCGAGGTGGACGCGATCACCGACGAGCACCTGGACCGCCGGGTCGAGACGCCGGCCTCGCGCGACGAGGTCCACCGGCTGGCCACCACGATGAACGCCATGCTCGCCCGGCTCGGGGCGGCCCGGGACCGTCAACGCCGCTTCGTGTCCGACGCCTCCCACGAGCTGCGGTCCCCCATCGCGACCCTCCGCCAGACCGGCGAGGTGGCCCGCACCCACCCCGACGCGCTGGGCCACGACGAGCTGGTGGACACGGTGCTCGCGGAGTCGCTGCGGCTGCAACGCCTCGTGGACCAGCTCCTGGTGCTGACCCGGACCGACGAGGGGCGTTCGCCGGCGATCGGCCGGGAGGTGGACCTCGACGACCTGCTGGTGGCCGAGGCGGCGCGGGTGCGCCGGGAGCGGCCCGACCTGGCGGTGGACACCGCCGGCATCGGCCCGGCGCGGGTCCGCGCCAACCCGGTGGCGCTGGACCAGGTGGTGCGCAACCTGGTCGACAACGCCACGCGCCACGCCCGCTCCCGGCTCCGGCTCGGGGTGCAGGCGGGCGGCGGGTGGGTGCGCGTCACCGTCTCGGACGACGGCGCCGGCGTGCCGCCGGGCGAGCGGAACCGGATCTTCGAGCGGTTCGTCCGGCTGGACGAGGCCCGGGCCCGTGACGACGGCGGCAGCGGGCTGGGCCTGGCGATCGTGCGGGAGATCGTGCTCGCGCACGGCGGCCGGGTGTGGGTGTCCGACGAGGCCGGGGGCGGCGCGCGCTTCGACGTCGACCTGCCCGCGGCCCCCGCAGCCCCCGCCTGACGGCCTGGCCGCGAACCTGAACGCCGCTTCAGGCGCGTTCAGCGGGGCTTCAGCGAGCATCCGTCAGGGTGGGGGCCATGAACGCCACCAAGAAGCTCACCCGCAAGAAGGTTCTGATCCCCGGCATCGCCGCCCTCGCGGCGCTCGGCATCGGTGGGGTCGCCCTGGCGAACGACGGGGACGACGACCTCGGCGGCCGGACCCGCGACCGCGCCGCCCAGGCCGCCCTGGACCACGTCGGCGAGGGCCGGGTCACCGACGCCGAGCGGGGCGACGACGACGATCCCGAGGCCTACGAGGTCGAGGTCACCCGCGACGACGACACCGAGGTCGACGTGCGCCTCGACCGGGACCTCTCGGTCCTGTCCACCGACGACGACCGCGACGAGGCCCGGGACGACCGCTACGACGACGATCGCGACGACCGAGACGACCGAGACGACCGCGATGATCGCGACGACCGCGACGACGGCGACCGGGATCGCGACGATCGCGACGACCGGGACGACCGAGACGACCGCGATGGCCGAGACGACCGCGACGACGGCGACCGGGATCGCGACGATCGCGACGACCGGGACGACCGGCGGCCGGACGCCGACGACCGGGCGCTGAGCCCGCAGGAGCGGGAGCGGGCAGCCGCAGCCGCCCGGGCAGCGGTGCCGGGCACGGTGACCGACGTGGAGGCGAGCGACGATCGGGTGTCGGGCGGCACCGCCGCCTACGAGGTGGAGATCATCGCCGCCGACGGGACGGAGTGGGACCTCTGGCTCGGCAACGACCTGACCGTGCTCGCCAAGCGCCAGGACCGCTGACGCCCGGCCCCACGACGCCCACCCGGGTTCCGGCCCCATCCCGGCGGTCCTGCCCCACCCCGACGGCGCCGCCCCACCCCGACGGTCCTGCCCCGCTCCGGCGGGGCAGGACCGCGCCCGTCGACCGCCGCGTCCGGGCCAGGTGCGCCGGCAGGGCTCGCGGGCGCAGCCGAGCGAGCAGGATGGGAGACTCCGCCGATGCCGACCGAGTGCTACGCGTGCGAGCACGCGACGCCCGACGCCCCGCTGCGGGAGCGCATCGTCTGCGAGCGGGGCTGGCGGGTGGCCCACGACTTCAACACCAGCCTGGCGGGCTGGCTGATCCTCGCCCCCGTCCGCCACGTGCACGCGCTCCACGAGCTGACCCCGGAGGAAGCGGTGGCGCTCGGGGACCTGCTGCGGAAGGGGTCGATCGCGCTCCGCGAGGTGACCGGCTGCGCCAAGACCTACGTGATGCTGTTCGCGGAGGCCGAGGGCTTCGCCCACCTCCACGTGCACCTCGTGCCCCGCCTGGCCGACCAGCCCGAGGACCGACTCGGCCCCGCCGTCTTCGGCTACCTGGCCGACGGGAACCCGCTGGCCCCCGAGCGCCGCGACGAGGTGGCCGAGGCGATCCTCGCCGCCTGGCCCGCCTGAGCGTCCCGACCCGCGCCCACCCCTACCGGCGGTTCCGGCGGGGCCGGTCGGCGCGGTGGTCGTGGGTCCACTCGACGGTCAGCTCCCCGCCGTCGGGCAGCGAGCGCCAGCGGGCCAGCATCTCGTCCAGCTCGGCGTCGAGCGGGGTCGCCCGACCGTCCCGCCACGCGAAGTAGAGGTCGTTGACCCGGGCCTCGGCGTCGTCCAGGTCCTCCAGGTGCCGGGCGATGACCGCCCGGCCCTGCGGGGTCTGCTTGCGCCCGAGGGTCTTGAACGTGGCGCCGGCGGCGACGCAGCCCCAGAAGCCGTGCTCGATGCCGAGGGCGTGTTCGATCACGAACGTGTAGAGGTCGTGGGGCAGGTCGCCGCCGGCGGCCATCGTCGGGCCGGGCACCACCGAGCGGGGTGGTCGCAGGGCCGTCCACGCGCAGCCCCGTCCGCGCCGCCGGAAGGTCACGATCATCGGTCGGGCGGTCACGGCCGGTTCACCGGTTCGGTGGGACGGTACGGCAAGGCGGGCGAGTGCGAGGCGGGCCGGCGGCGGTGGTTCAGCCGGCGGGGAGGACGTCGTGGTCGACGTGGCGCTCGCCGCGGAGCTCGCTCACCAGGTTGATGGCGACCCGGGCGCCGTCGCCGGCGGTGACGATGGTGTGCACGCTCACGCCGCCCACGGTGCCGGCCGCCCAGATGCCGGGCACCGACGTGCGGCCCTGGTCGTCCACGACGGCGACGGTCTTGATGCGGGGCTCGGTGGCGTCGGCGGTGGCGACGCCGGCGGCCTCGGCGGCGGTGATGCTCGTGCCGGTGGCGAGGATGACGTTGGCGGCGGTGATCGTCGGGCCCTCGGCGGTGCGCACGGCGAAGCCGCCCGCCGAGCCGTCGATCGCCTCGACCGAGCCCTCCACCCAGGTGGCGCCCGCGCCCTCGGCCTGCGCCCGACCCCGGTCCACCAGCTCCGGTCCGGTGATGCCCTCGGGGAAGCCGAGGTGGTTGTGCAGCATGGCCCGGCGGGTGATGCCCCGATCCGCGTCGACCACCACGACCCGCAGCCCGGCCCGGGCGGCGAAGATCGCGGCCGACGCCCCGGCCGGTCCGCCGCCGATGATCGCCACGTCCTGGGTCTCGTCGCTCATCCGTCGCTCCTGTTCCGCGGCCCGCGTCTCGGGCACGTCCCGGCGACGGTATCGGCCGCTCCCCCGATCCCCACCGCGCCGCGGCGGCGGGCCGACGCCTGCACGTCCCGGTCGGGGGCGGCGTCGGCTCGACCGCCCGACGCCCGACGCCCGACGCCCGACGCCCGACCGCCGAGGGTCGGGCCGGTCTCGTGCCCGCGCCCGTACCCACCGGGGAGCAGGCCAGGTGGCGGCCCGGAGGGACGACCTCACCGCCGGGCTCAGGCCACGGCCGGTTCGACGGTGAGCGTGCCGCCGGCGACGTCGAGGATGGCCGGGACTCCGGTGGGGACCGCGGGCTGGCATGCCACACCGTGGCCGACGGGCAGGCCGCCGAGGACGGGGACCCCGAGCGGTTCCAGGTGGTGGCGGATGATCTCGGCAAGCGGCAGGGCGCCGGGCTCCGAGGGGTAGCCGTCGAAGGCGCCAAGGGCCACGCCCGCGACCCGGTCGAGCGCACCCGAGGCGAGGAGTTGGGTCAGCGTGCCCGCCCAGGCCCGAGCCTCCGCCGAGCCGGTGGTCAACCGGTAGCCCGCTGGGCCACGTAGATGTGTTCGAGACCCGGGCGATCCGGCGCGTCGTGGATCGAGCGCACGTCGAAGCCCGCGGCGCGCAGGTCCTCGACCACCTCGTCCTGCACCCGGAACCGGAGCGTGGAGTCCGACGTGAGCCGTTCGGCGTCACCGAAGCAGAACACGTGGCGGAACGAGACGAGCGGCAGGGCCACCTCGACCAGCTCCGTCCAGGTGGTCACGGCGCCGGCCCCGGGGACCGTCACCGTCCGGCGGGGGTGCTCCGGGGTCCACCGCTCCCAGGCCCGGCGGGTCGGGTCCCTCGTCTCGAAGGCGAGCCGGCCGCCGGGGCGCACCGCCCCGGCCAGCGCGCCGAGCGCCCCGGCCCAGCCGTCGTCGGTCACGAAGACCTGCGCCACGTCGGCCGTCACCCGCTCGACGTGGCCGAGCCGGCGTGGCCGGCGCTGGCCGAGGCGGCGTCCTTCGCGTCGATGCGCGCGGAGCCGGAGCGGACCGTGCCGGACCGGCTGGGCGTGCTCAAGGACCCGGCAGCGTTCTTCCGCTGGGGGACCAACGGCGACGGCGTCCGCCGCTGCCCACCGGGCCTGCTCGCCCGCTACCGGGAGCGGGTGGCCGAGCTGGCGGAGCCCGACCTCGTGGCCTGGCTCCACGGGGGCGACCGCGCGCTCCGCCGACGATCCTGCCGGGAACCGGGGGTGACCGTGGGCACGTCGGAGCCTGGGCAACTCCCCCCGACACAGGAGGCATCGTCATGCTCCGATCCCCATCCAGGCTGCGCGGCGTCGCGGCCGGCTCCGCCCTCGCCCTGACCCTGACGGTCGGCGGCGCCGTGCTCGGCGCGAGCCCGGCGTCCGCCCAGCCGGTCGACCGCTGCGGCTCCCAGGGCACCGAGTGGGTGCCCGACCGCGGCCCCGGCTTCGACTTCGCCGACTCCTGCCGCCTGCACGACCTCTGCTACGGCATCAAGCCGTACGGCAGCTCCTCGGCCGGCCGCAAGGCGTGCGACCGGGAGTTCCTGGACAACGCCTACGACCAGTGCAGCGGCCGGGGCACGGCGGGCCGGCTCTGGTGCCAGGACATGGCCGACCACTACTACCTGGGCATCCGCATCGGCGGCGGTGGGCCGTTCGACCGGGCCACGCCCCCGGTCGGCACCGTCACCGTGGGCGAGCCGGAGACCGTCCCCTACAACCCGACCGTCACCGTCGGTGAACCCGAGCCGGTCCGCGGCGGCGGTGGGGGTGGCGGCGGAGGCGGCGGCTACCACGGTGGAGGCGGCGGCAACGCCTTCGGGTTCTCCGGTGGCGGTTCGTCCGGCACCAGGACCCCGACGGTGACCGTCGGCGAACCCGAGACGGTCAAGGAGTAGCCCACCCGCCCCGCGGCGAGCGCGACCACCGGACGGCCCCGGCCGCGGACCGTGACGATCCGCGGCGCGGTCAGCTCGGCGCCGGGGCGGGGGTGAGCTGGGGGACGACCTCGGTGGCGAAGCGCTCGATGGACGAGAGGGTGAGCGCGGCGTCCGCGGCGGCCTCGTGGTAGATCGCCAGGCGGCGGGCGCCGGTCGCCTCCATGAAGGCGCCCAGCTCGTCCACCACCTGCGCGGGCGGGCCGAGGATGGCGCCCGCCGCGGCGTAGCGGGCCATCGTCGCGCTGTCGAGCGGCTTGCCGTCGGGGCCGAGGTGGCGGTCGGGCGACTGGGGCACCTTGGGGTGGTCGCCGGCGGCGAACGACTCGGTGAGCGCGGCGGTGAGCCGCTCGCGCACGCCGGTGGGGTCGTCGGTGACGATGGCGATCAGCGTGTGGAGGTGGGCCGGTGCCGGCCCGGCGTCGTCGCCCCGGCGCTCGTCGTAGCGCTGCTGGACGGCCACCCGGGCCTCGGCCGGGGTGGCGAAGTAGTGCTGGAGCGCCAGGCCGTGGCGGGCGGCGGCGTCGAGGCCGCCGTCGGAGCTGGTGGCGAGCAGCACGGGCGGGTGCGGTCGGCTGCGAACGGCCGGGCGCAGCTCGCTCCCCTCGGCCCACAGGTCGACCAGCGCGGTCACCGACGCCTCGGGCTCGTCGTCCCACCGGGCCGGGTCGAGGTCGAGCAGCTCGTAGTCGCGCACGTAGCCGCCCCGGCCGAGGCCCAGGTCGAACCGGCCACCGCTCCACTGGTCGAGCAGCGCCACCCGCTCGGCGAGGTCCACGGGGTGCAGCAGCGGGGAGAGCACGACCGCGGTCCCCACCCGGCACCGGCTGGTCCGCCCCAGGAGGTAGCCGGCGGTGGTGAGCGCGCTGGGATCGAGCCCGAAGTCGATGGCGTGGTGCTCGGACACCCAGAGGTCGTGGTAGCCGAGCCCTCGGCCAGGTCGGCCTGGCGGCGCGTGAGGTCGAAGACGGCCTCCGGGGTCTCACCCAGGTTGGCGCCCAGGTTGAGGAAGAGGCCGAAGCTCGGGTGGTCGGCGGTCGTCATGGCGGTGCAGCTCTCCGTTGCGATCGCCATCAGCGCCCGCACCGTACCGCCGCCCACCCCCACGTTCCAGGGCCCGCCGACCCCCACCCGGCCGAGCCCTTCTCGAACTTGGCACGGAAAAGCCGCACCGGTGCGGCGAACCCGTGCCAAGTTCGGGAAGCCCCGTCGAAGGTGGCACGGTTCCGTAGCGCCCGTGCGGCAGAACCGTGCCAAGTTCCAGAAGGGCGGCCGGGCGGGACAGCGGGCGGGCCGAGGCCGGACGCGGGTGGGCCCGCGACGGCGTCCCCCTTTGACGTCGTCACGGGCCCGTTCCCACGGGGGTGTCGCCCGCTCGGGCGGTGCCGAGCACCGACCGAGCGGGCGAGCGCACCCAGGTGCACCGGCACCCGGGGGAGGGTGTCAGGGGTTCGGGTACGCCTGGGCGTTGTCCACGAACTCCGGGGTGCCGATGACCCGGGCGTAGATGCCCGCACGGCTGCCGTCCGCCTGGAAGCGGGGAACCTCACGGTTCAGCTCGGCTGCCGTCGGCTCCCGGTGGAGGATGGCCCGGTAGGCCTCCTTCACCAGGGTGCCGGTGGGCTCCTTGAGGCGCAGCATCGCGGCGGCCACCGACGACCGCGACTCACCCTTGTTCAGGCGGCCGACCCAGTAGGCGAGGCCGCCCGCGTCGGGCGTGCGCTGGAGGATCCGCTCGTAGGCGAGCGTGACCCAGCCGGTCGGCGTCCGGCCGGCGTGGGCGTAGAACTCGTCGGAGGCGGCGAGGTCACCGACGAGCTTGTCGTAGCGGCCGGCGCCCTGGAGCCGTCGGCCCCAGAAGTCACGGTCCGCGGCGGACGGTGCCCGGTCGAGCACCAGGTCGTAGGCGTCCACGACCGAGCGCTTGTGGGCTTCCAGGGTGGTGGCGATGCTGGAGGCAAAGCTCTCCACCGAGGTGCCCGAGCCGAGCTTGCCGACCCAGTAGTCGAAGCCGGCCTGGTCGCCGCAGCGGCCGAGCAGCAGCAGGTACGTGGCCCGGACGGTGGCCGGGTGGCCCGGCTGGGCCTGGGCGGCGCACTCGATCGCGTCACGCACGGTGACCTCGATCGGCTCGGACTCCGAGGCCGGGTTGTTGAGGTCCCCGAGGTACCGGGCGGTGATGCTGTGGGTGCCGACGCCGAGGCTGGCGACGTCGACCGTCGCCTGGCCGTCGCTCACGACCGCGAGGCCGACGCTCTCACCGTCGGCGAGGAACTCGACCACGCCCTGGGAGGTGGCCGGGAACACGCTCGCGGTCAGCGGCACCGCGGTGCCGGCGGTGACCGGCGAGGTCGCGGTGGTCGACAGCGTGGTGCCGGCGACGGTGATGGAGGCGACCCGCTCGCCACCCTCGTTCGCCACGCAGGGGAACGGGATGTTGATGCCGGGCAGGAACTCGACGTTCATGCTGAAGCCCATGAGGTCGATGTCGATGACGTCGCCAGGCTCGCCCTCGATCACGACGGACCCCTCCGCACCGGTCATCTTCGAGTAGCCCTCGATCTCACCGGCCGGCTGGGTCGACTCGGCGAAGGTGTCGAAGGTGCCGGTGGCACCGCCGGTCAACTGGAGCGTCTGGGCGGTGAGGGCCGAGGTGCCGATGGAGCTGAACATGCCGGGGCTGCCCTGGGTCCAGACCGTGACCCCCATCCGTTCGAGGTCGACCGTGGTGCCGGGCAGGGCCGAGGCGGGCACGGCGGCCTGCACGTCCATGCGGGCGGCGAAGGACTGCGTGAGCAGCCCGAGCAGGTCGAGGGTGCAGGTGTAGCGGGCACCGGTCCAGGGGGCCAGGGTGAAGTCGAAGGCCGGCGAGACCGAGGCGTTCCAGACGTTGTCGCCGCGATAGCGCACGACCGCCTGGTGCTGGCCGGGAGCCAGGTTGTTGAGCGGCGAGTCCGGCCCGGCGACCAGCTCGAAGCTGGCCGATCCGGTGGGCCCGACGTCCATCGTCGCGACGGACGTGCCGTCGATGAACAGCTCGGCGGTGCCGCTGAGGTTCGGGAGCACACCCGTACCGCTGCGGACGACCCGGGTCTGGACCCGGAGGCTGTCGCCGACGCGCGGCGTGACGCCCCCGAGCATGAGGCCCTCGACCGTCTGCACCTCGGCGGTGGTGTCGCGCCGCTCGGCGTCCACGATCCACGTCTCACCGGTGAGCTGGCCGAAGGTCTCGACGATCGCCTCGGTCTCGGGGTCGACGCTCACGACCTTGAGGGTCACGGGCAGCTTGCCGGGGCGGGCCGTCTCCGCAGCGGTGAGGCGCACCTGCACGCTGCGGCTCGCCCCCGGGGCCAGCGCGAAGCCGGTCGGGCCGTCGAACTGCACGTTGCGGGTGGTGGCGGTGCCGGTGGTGGGCAGCTCCGTCCACGTGTCGCCGTCGAGCCACTCGACCGTCAGGCCGTCGGCCCCGAGCCCGGTGAGCGCACCGAAGGCCATGTCGACCCGCAGGTTGGACAGGGCGGCGCCCGAGGACGGGTTGGAGACGGTCATCGTGAACTCGGCCGGGTCGCCGCCCGCGATCATGAGCAGCGGCACGTCGGCGGTCACCGACGGCGTCGCGGTCACGGTGTGGGTCAGCGCGGCGGACACGGACGAGCCGTAGTCCACGTTGCCGGCGTAGCGGGCGGTGATCTGGTGGGTGCCGACCGCGAGCGAGCTGGTGGTGAAGGTCGCCGTGGCGTCGGCCTCCAGCGGCACGGTGCCCATCGGGGTCGAGCCGTTGAAGAAGGTCACGTTGCCGGTGGCGTCGCTGGGCGACACGGTGGCGGTGAACGTGGCGGGGGCGCCGAGCGAGGTGGACGACGCGGCCGAGGTGAGGGTGGTCTCGGACGGGTCACCCGGAGGCGGCGGCAGGGCGATCGGGCCCTCCACGAGGAGCTGGATCGAGTTGCCGGGGCCGGCGAGCTGCTCGTTGATCGGACCGGACACCAGCGAGTTGCAGATGCCGTCGTTCGCCACGGGCGGGATCGTGAAGTTCGGGTCCGCGAGTGTGACCCGCTGGGTCGCCGCGTCATACGGCGCGGTGGACACCAGCCGGAGGTTCACCGGCGACGACACGCAGTCGGTGACGATGGCGCCGCCGCCCACGTCGACGTGGATGTCGAGCTTGATCGCCACGCGCAGCTCCACGTTGCCGAGGCCGTCGGCGTTGCCGGTGCCGAGGCTGGGTTGGCTGAACTTGGCGGTGATGTCGACGGGCAGCCCGGACGCCTCCTGCTGGAAGTTGATCTCCGGCGTGCTGAAGGAGACGTCGGAGATGACGCCCGTCTCGTCGTCGATGGTGCCCCCGAGGGTGGTCGGGTTCTCCATGATGAACGGCTCTGCCGCAGCGGCCAGCTTGAGCTGGCCGCCCTCTTCGACCATCGCGAGCGACAGTGGCTGCGGTGCGGCCGACGCGGGCTGGCTGATGAGCGCCAGCCCCGCGACCATGAGCAAGGCGGCGAGCACCGCCCCACTGGTTCGACGTCCTGATCGTCGCAACATTGCTTCCCCTTCGTGTCGGGGCGCGGACCACCCACGCCCAACGATGAGGGCGCGGTCGAACCCCGGACCTGTCGAGGAGAGATCTTCCCGGTCGACTGCTGGCGGGGGCTCGCAGACGCTCTCGGCGGTGACGGTAGTCACGCGCGGGGCGTCTGACAAGAGGCTTTCCGCAAGAACGTTCCTTTTTTACGATCCTGGCGAATCGGGAGGATACGACGTCCCCCGACAGGGGCCGAAGGGCGGATCAGCCGGTGGCGAGGAGGGGGCTGCCGGCGGCGAAGAGGGATGCCCACATCGGCCGCTCGGTCACGAAGCGCGCTACCACCACCGGGCCGTCGGTCGTGAGGTCGGCGTCGGCCAGCAGGTCCGCCCACGGCCGACGGCTCTGCGGGTCCACGCCGTCGGCCACCACCCGTTCGAGCCGCGCCGCGTTCGCCGTGGCCTCCTCGTCGTCCTCGTGCACGAGCACCACCACCAGCTCGGGCCGGTCGTCTCGGACCGCGCCGGCGACCCCGAACGCCTCGTAGGCCAGCAGCGGTTCGGGGGCGTCCTCGCCGCTCGACGGCGTCTCGGTCCCGCCCGGCGCCGACGCCGCGGTCACCGCCTCGCTGGAGAGGAAGGCGGCGTAGGCCCCGGCCTCGTCCAGGTGCTCCGCGACGAGGCGCAGGCCCTCGTCGTCCGCGAGCGAGGGGCCGTCGCCGCCGACGGTGCCGATCGTGCCCGCCATCGTCGCGTCCTCGGTGGTGTGCACGAGGACGTCGTCGGCCGGCAGGGCGACCCGCCCGGCCTGGCCCGGGACCCGGCCGAGCGGCGGGTCGAGCGTCGGGTCAATCTCCAGGTCGTCCAGCCAGGCGACGACCTCGGTGCCCTCGACGTCGGACCGGCGGGCGCCGGTCACCTCCGCGGCGCGGTCCAGGACCTCGTCCTCGTCGAAGGTGCCGATGCCGATGGTGGTCATCGACGGCGGCCGGCCGGCCTCCACCTCGGCGATGAGGTCGCTCGGCTGGAACCCCAGCCGGCCGATCTGCTGGTTCGCCCGCTGACCGCCCACCAGCTCCGGCAGGTTGACCATCACCGGGTGCTCGGTGCCCATCGTCAGCTCGACCAACCGGTCCAGCTCGGCGCGGGCGTCCGCCGAGGCGTCGAGGCGGTCCAGGTGGACGGCATCGGCGGCGACGTCGTAGAGCGAGACGAGCACGTGCGCGGCGTTGGCGTCGGTCAGGGGCACCAACCGCAGCAGCTCCTCGATGGACGACCCGGCCCGGGCCGGGTCCACCGTCGAGCCGCCCGCACCGTCGCTGCGGCACCCGGTGGTGCCGACGAGCAGGCCCGCCGCGAGGAGCACGGCGGTGCGGCGACGGTGGGGACGGAGACGGGAGCGGGGCATGGGGGCACCTCGGTGCGAGGGGGCGGCGACCGGGCCGGGCGGAGCGGGTGGCCGGGCCTGGTGGTCTCGGGCCCGGTGATCGGCTCGTCCCGGGGACGGCGCTGCGGGAAGGGGGACCGCCCCATCGTGGCCCAGGATCCCCGACGGTGCCCACCGTGGCCCGACCCGGCCCGATCGGGTCGACTCCGCGCCGAGCGCCGAGCACCGTCCGAGCGGCTCCCCTGCTCGCGTGCTGAGACGGCCGGTCTCCCGCTGGGTCGGTCCGCCCGAGCGACCCGCTACCGCCGCGAGTCGCTCAGAGGAGGGCTCGGGCGAGGACGGTCGCACCCCGGCGGGCCTCGGCCTCCTCGATCGGGTCGCCGCCCCGGGGGCCGCGGACGGTCACGTCGCCCCGCCGCTCGCCGGCGCAGGCCGCCAGGTCGCCCGTGCCGCTCTGGAAGTCGTCCCAGCTCCACCAGGCCCGGTCGCCCAGCCCGTCGACCGGCGTCACGTCGTGCGTGCCGACGCCCGTGAGCGGCTCGGCGCAGACGAAGCCGTCCGCGAACCCCTCGGGGCCGGCCACCTGGACCCGGACCTCGTGCGAGTCCGACGACCAACGGCAGCCGACCGTGCTCCACGCCACGTCCTGCACCTCGCGCTCGCCGGTGCTGGGCACCGGGTCGCCGAAGGCCACGCCCGGGAACGCCTCGGCGAGCGCCGACGCCGCGGCACAGGGCCCGCCGTCGCCGGAGGTGCCCGGCGGGGCGGCGTCCCCGGCACCGTCGTCCGCCTCACCCTCGCCCTCGCCGTCGGGTGCCTCGTCGCCCGCCCCTGCCGGCGAGGCGGCGTCGGCGGGTTCGTCGCCACCGGGACCGCTGCCGGCCGATCCACCGGGCTCGGTGTCGGGGGCGGTCGTCTCGGTGGGGCGATCGGCCTCGTCGCCGTCGGAGCCGCAGGCGCCCAGCGTGGCGAGTGCCAGCGCGAGGCACCCGAGCAGGGCGGGGATGCGGCGTCGGGGTGTGGTCATGGGGCTGTCCTGTCCGTCGTCGTCCGACCGGTCACCGTCGCGGGCCGGTACCGCCGACCCGTCACGGTCACCCAATCCGCCGGCACCGCCCGGCGGTAGAGCAACGATTGCTCACCCGCTCCGCGCGGGCCCCGCCGCCGTCTCACCCGGCCCGCGCCGGGCTGAGGCGGCCCGGGGGCGATCAGCGGTAGCGGTAGGCGTCGGCGGGAAACCGCTTGGAGGCCCGCATGCCGGCGGCGACGCTCGACAGGCGCAGGAGCGTGGCCTCGCCGTTCGGGTCGAAGTAGTAGCTGTTGGCGCTCGCGCAGTCGCCGCCGTCGAAGATGCTGCGGCGACGCCGGCGACGCATGGTGGCGACGTAGCGGTCGTTCGCCGCCCGGTCCACCTCGAAGACGGTGGCGGCCCGCGAGCGGAGGTGGGTGAACAGCCGCGCCACGTGGCCCATCCACGCCTCGATCGTCCAGAAGTAGCTGAGGCCGAGGTAGCCGTAGGGGCTGTTGACGCACAGGTAGTTGGGGAAGCCGGGCACGGCCGCGCCCAGGTAGGTCTGGAACCGCTCCTCGCGCCACCAGGTGCGCAGGTCCGCGCCGTCGCGGCCGACGATGTCGATCGCCGGGAAGTTCGTGTCCCACAGGTCGAAGCCGGTGCAGAGGAGGAGGACGTCGAGGTCGGTGCGGCGACCGTCCGCGGTGACGATGCCGGCCTCGTCGACCCGGGCGATCGGCTCGGTCTCCAGGTGCACGTGGTCGCGGTTGAAGGTGCGGAGGTAGTCGTTGCTCGGCGTCGGCCGCTTGCAGCCGAAGGAGTAGGCGGGGGTGAGCCTGCGGCGGGTCTCGTCGTCGCGGACCTGGCGGTCGAGGTGGGCCCGGGCCAGGCGCTCGGCGACCTTGCTGCCGATGCCGAAGGGCCGGTGGTTGAGCACGGCCACCGACGTCATCGCCTCGTAGATGCCGGAGGTGACGAGGCGGGCGAGGCGCTGGAGCACCGGTCGGCGGGCGAAGAGGCGCTGGACGCGGGGCGGGATCGGCCGGTCCAGCTTGGGCAGCACCCAGACCGGGGTCCGCTGGTAGACGGTGAGGTCGGCGGCCCGCTTCGCCACCTGGGGGACGAGCTGCACGGCGGTGGCGCCGGTGCCGATCAGCCCGACGCGGCGGCCGTCGAGCGCGACGCGGTCGTCCCACCGGGCGCTGTGCACCACCTCGCCGGCGAAGCGGTCGATCCCCTCGATGTCGGGGACCTTCGGCTGGGAGAGGAAGCCGGTGGCGGTCACGAGGTAGCGGGCCTCGATGGGCTCGCCGCCCCGGATGCGGACGGTCCAGTGCCCGGCGTCGTCGTCCCAGGTGGCGCCCTCCACCGTCACCCCGAAGCGCATCCGGCCCCGGAGGCCGTAGCGGTCCGCCACGTGGTCCGCGTACCGCTTGATCTCCTCGCCGGGCGCGTACAGGCGCGACCAGTACGGGTTGGGCTCGAACGAGTACGAGTAGGTGACGCTGGCGATGTCGACCGACAGGCCCGGGTAGCGGTTGACGTGCCAGGTGCCGCCGAGGTCGTCCTCGCGCTCCAGCAGCACCACGTCACCGATGCCGAGCCGCTGGAACTGGATGGCCGCCCCCATGCCGCCGAAGCCCGCGCCGACGATGACCACCTCGTGCCGTTCTCCCATCCCGCCAGTCAACCCCATCGCCGGGCCTGCGCCCCGCCCGACCGGTCCGGCAGTGGCGGTAGGTTCGCCCGCATGGACCGTGAACTCGTCGCATCGGGCACCCGGCAGATCGCCATCGGCGCGCTCTCCGGCTGGGGCCTCGCCGCCCTCGTGAGCACCCCGGGGCTCGCCGCCAAGCTGGGCATCCGCGACCCCAAGCGGCTCCGGCAGGCCCACGTCGACGTCATCATGATGGGCGGGCTCGTCACCGCGGCCGGCCTCGTGGACGACGCGCCCCGCTGGGCACGCACCGCCACCCGCGTCGGCGCCTGGACCAACCCGCTCCTGTTCGTCCCGCTCGCGTTCAAGGCCGAGTCGGGTGCCACCAGGGCGTACCAGCTCGCCAGCGTCGCCAGCTTCACCACCACCTGCGCGGGCTGGATCGGCATCGCCCGCGCCGCCACCCGGGCCGCCCGAGCGGCGAGGGCCGCGACCGCCGCCTGAGCCGGCGCACCGCCACGCGGGGCGGGACCGACGCGCCATCCTGTGGGGCGACGCCGACGCTGGAGCCCGCGGGACCGTCGCCGCGGGCACCCGGTTCGGGGCGACGCCACGCGGGGCGGGAGTCGACGCGCCATCCTGTGGGGCGGCGGGGCGCGCCCCGCTGCCCCGGCACCCTCCCCGCCCCGTCCGGAGGCCCCATGACCCGACCGCCCTCCCCCGTCCGCCGGCCGGTCGCCGCGCTGCTCGCCGTGACCGCCCTGGCCCTGGCCGGCTGCTCCGGCTCCTCGTCGTCGTCCTCGACCACCACCGCCCGGCGCCCGGCGGCCGCCACGACCACCACCGCCGCGCCGCCGACCACGAGCGCGGCCGAGGCACAGGCGTGGGCGGCGCTCGACCGGCGGGTTGCCGCGCTGGCGCCGACGGTCGGCTTCCTGGCCGCCCGGGTGGACGGCGGCACCTGCGAGCCGGTCCACGAGGTGGAGCCGGCGGCGGCCCGGCCGATCGGCTCGCAGTTCAAGCTGTTCGTGCTGGGGGCGCTCGCCGAGCGGATCGCGGCCGGCGACCTCGCCTGGGACGACACGGTCACCGTCGAGGAGGCCGACCGCAGCTTCGGCAACGGCGACGGATCGCTGGAGCGCGTCGAGCCCGGCACCGAGGTCACCGTCGAGGAGGCGGCCACGAAGATGATCTCGATCAGCGACAACACCGCGACCGACGTGCTGATCGACCTCCTGGGCCGGGACGTGGTGGAGGCCCAGGCGCGGGCGTGGCTGCGCGATCCCGCTGCGAACGAGCCGTTCCTCACCACCAAGGAGATGTTCCGTCTCCACTACGTGCCCGGCCTGGCCGAACGGTACCTGGCGACGCCGGCCGGCGAGCGGGAGGCGTTCCTCGCCACCGAGGTCGCCCCGCTGCCGCCCGAGGACTTCTACGCGGGCCTGACCGTCGAGCCGAGCCACGTGGAGACCATCGAGTGGTTCGCCGCGCCCGACGACGTCTGCCGGGCCTTCGCCGGGCTCCAGGACCTACGGCGGGACCCGGCGCTCGGCCCGCTGGACGACGTCCTCTCGCTCCAGACGGCCGGGATCGACCTCGACCCCGACGACTGGCCGACCCTCTGGTACAAGGGCGGCTCGGAGCCCGGCGTGCTCAGCCTCGGCTGGCTCGGCGTGACCGCGGAAGGCGAGACCTACGTGGTCGAGGCGATGGTCCTGAACCCCAACGCCCCGCTGGCCGAGTCGGCCATCACCGACCTGGTCGAGGTCGCCCACGACGCCTTCGACCTCCTCGCCGGCAACGCCTAGCCGGCCCGACGGCTTGGCCGTCATCTGCGGCAGCACCCGGGGTCGGCCGGCTACGGCTAGCGCAGGAGCGGGATCAGGCCGGGGGCGAGGGCGGCCTGCCAGCAGGCGTGGTCGTGGCCGCCGGCGAAGGTGTGCAGGTCGACCAGCTCGCAGCCGGCCTCCCCGTGCTCGCGCAGGGTGGCGGCCAGGCGGTGCACCGGTTCGATCAGCACCCACTCGTCGGTCCCGACCTGGAGCGACAGGCGCCGGGGCGCGGGCGGGGCGGTGGCGTACGCGCGGGTGAGCCACTCCTCCTCGCCCGGCCGGCTCGGCCACCACAGCGACGGCGACTGGCAGAGCGCTCGGCCGAAGACCTCGGGTCGGGTGAGCACCGCGTAGGCGGCGGCGAGCCCACCGAGGCTCTGGCCGGCGATGACGGTGGTGGACGGGTGCAGCGGGGTGCCGGAGCGCTCGGCTGCCCGGGCCGTCCACTCGACGGCCAGGTCGATCATGGCGTCACGGCAGGTCAGCTCGGCCTCGCGGCGCTGGGGGCCGAGCGAGTCGATCATCACCACGAGCGTCGGGGGGATCGTGCCGTCCGCGACGAGGGTGTCGAGCAGCGGCAGGATCGGCAGGAACCCGGGCCCGACCCCCCCGACCGTCGGGTGGATGATCGCCTCGCGCGGCCCCCAGCGCCGGGAGGCCGAGCTGACCTGCCGTGACGCCATGATCGACCTGGCCGTCGAGTGGACGGCCCGGGCAGCCGAGCGCTCCG
>Ga0182792_1000180_pt1 | contig 61691 bp, 55 predicted proteins | sample Passage237B_FD_130497 | JGI IMG/M metagenome (GOLD analysis project Ga0182792, IMG submission 130497) | Cellulose adapted compost microbial communities from Newby Island Compost Facility, Milpitas, CA, USA - Passage2 37B (version 2) (version 2) ...
GCTCGACGCCCCCGAGGACGCGACCGTCGTCGGCGAACGTTTCCTCCTCGCCCAAGCGGTCGGCAACCTCCTCCAAAACGCGCTCGAGTTCACGCCCGCCGGCGGCTCGATCACGCTCGCGCTCCGCGCCGCGTCCGCTGGCGCCGTCATCACCGTCGACGACACCGGCCCCGGCCTGCCCGACTACGCCGTGCCGCGTCTCTTCGAACGCTTCTACTCGCTGCCGCGCCCCGACACCGGTGCGAAGAGCAGCGGCCTCGGCCTGAGCTTCGTGCGCGAGGTCGCCCATCTCCACGGCGGCGAGATCCGCCTCGAAAACCACCCCGCCGGCGGCGCCCGCGCCACGCTCACCCTCGCCAACACGCCGGTCGTCTGAACGCATGTTCGCGATCCGTCCGCCGCTCGCCTCGTCGCGCGCCAGGTGAGACGAAACCCCGCGCGACCAGCCTCGGATAACTTGACAATGTTCACCCCGCGGCGATCCTTACCATGTCCCATGCGCGCCACCGCTCACACCCTTCGACGATACCAACCGCGACAAACGGTTGCCGTCTATGCCGCCCGATCGGCGGAGTGAGCGCGCAGTTGCCTTTCCGTTAAGATCCGGCGCGCCTCTCACGCGCCGCCAAGCGCCCGAAGCCGGCGCAACAGGGCCGATAGACGGCAACCTCAAGACGAAGCGGACGCCGCGCCGCGTGTCCGCTTCCCGCCTCGATTTCCGGCGCGTCCGCCCATGACGCGCCACCTGAAACAAAACCCAACTCAGGTCTCCGAGGCCCCGCGCCACGAGGGACCACACAAGCAAGCGACACCCCCCATGAAAAACGACATGACTCACATCCCCGCCTCCCACGATTCCAAGCTCATCCTCCGCGGCATCCACCTCGGGCTCACCGAGGCCATGAAGGCCGCCATCGAGAGCAAGGCCGAGCGACTCTTCCGCCACGAACCCGAGATCGTCCGCATCCGCATCGACGTCGACCGCGACGTCCGCGGCCACGCGCGTGTATTCACCGCGAAAGGACGCATCGAGATCCCCGGCCCCGACCTCAGCGCCTCCGTCACCACGGAAAACGCCTACCTCTCGATCAAGCTCCTCATCGACAAGCTCGACCGGATGCTGCGCAAGCGGGGGACCAACGCCCTCCGCGCTCGCTCGGCCGATGACATTCGCGCTCACGAGATGAGCCCCGCGCTCGTCTGAGCGACCGTCAACTCGCTCGCCGAGCTTCATCCTCCCTCACCCGCCTTCGGCGCACTTTCGCCCTCCCGGTGACCGCGCGCCGAAGGCGGCGCTTTGCATTCACGACGTCCCGCCGGACGCGATTCCCCTCTCCAGTTCACCCGCGCGCCAGAAGCCGCGCACGAACGACCTCCCTCACCATGATCCACCAACGCACCATGGGCCGGACCGGCCTCAAGCTCTCCGAGATCTGCCTCGGCACTCTCAACTTCGGCTGGAAAACCGACGAAGCGACTTCGTTCGCGATCCTCGACGCCTACCGCGCCGCGGACGGCAACTTTATCCAAGCCACCCACTACGCGCCCGGCGTCACGCTCCCTTCCGCCTCGCCGCATGCGTCGGAAGAACTCGTCGGACTCTGGTGGCGCTCCCGCGACATCCGCCGCGAAGAGATCTTCCTCGCCACGCGCATCCTCGCCCGCCCGCCGCCCGGCGACAAAACCGCCCTCCTCCGCACCGTCCGTCAGCTCTGCGAGGACTCGATGCGACGCCTCCAGGCAAGCTACCTCGACCTCGTCGTCTTCGAGTGGGACGACACCTTCCTGCCGATCGACGCCACGCTCGAGGTCTTCGACCTTCTCGTGCGCAGCGGCATCACCCGCTACGTCGGCACCGCGAATATCCCCGTGTGGCGCGTCATGGACGCGCTCAACCGCGCCGGTAATCGCACGCTCTGCCGCATGGAGGCGCTCCAATACGACTACTCGCTCCTCACCCGCACCCGCTTCGAGCCCGAGGCGATGGAACTCTGCGCCGAGCAGCGCCTCGGCTTCTTCGCACGCGCCCCGCTCGCGGGCGGATTCCTCGCGCGACGACGCGGCGCCGGCTCGCTCCTGCACGGCTCCATCACCGGCGATTGGTTGTCCGGACGCTATGGCAATTACCACGGCACCGCGGCGCAGGTGGCCGCCTCCGAAGTCGCCGCGCGTCACGACGCCACGACCGCGCAGGTCGCGCTCGCCTGGGTCCTCCACAACCCCAAGGTCACCTCCGCCATCGTCGGCGCCCAGTCTGTCGCGCAACTCGACGACCTTGTGCGCGCCGGCTCGCTGCGACTCACGTCCGCCGACCTAGAACAACTCGACCTCGCCACCGCCACCGAGGAAGTCCGCGTCTCCTCCGACCTCCCGCGCGAGTCAGGCCGCCTCGCGGAACCCCTCGCCGTCGGCTAAATCCGCGCACCCACCGCCTCGCGCTATCCCACACGCCCACCGCCTCGCGCTTTCCCGCACGCCCACCGCCTCGCGCTTTCCCGCACGCCGGCCGCCGGGCCAAAGTTCGTATTACGAACTTTGGCCCGCGCGACCGCCGTTTTGTTTTCCGCATCTCCACCCCTCGACCGAGCGCGGACGTTTTCATCCCGAGTTCATCGTCCCTTCATCCTGCCTTCACGCGCGGCGACCAAGGTCGCGCCATGCACTCCGCCCCTCCCGCCGACGACACCCCGGACACCGCTCGCCCGACAGCCGCCCCGCCCCGTCCCGCGCCGCGCAGCCTGCATCCGAAACTCATCCCTGGCGGCATGCTGAGCACGGTTGTCTTCGGAATTCTCCTGCCGATCTGCGCGCTCTGCTTCGAACTCTCGACGGGCATGGCCCGCGACATCATCGACCCGATCCCGACAGTCGCGCATGCCGTCGCCATCGGCTTCGTGCCCTTCGCCCACTTCGCAGCCTTGCTCGCCCTGCGCGCGTTCCGCTTTCGGCCTTCGCTGCGCCTCGCCGCCCACTTCAACTCCGCCGCCTGCGCCATCGCGCTCGTCTACGCTCTTCTCTTCCTACCGATCACGCCCTTTGCGTTCATCGCCATCCTCATGATCGGCCTCGGGCTGCTCGCGCTCTCGCCCCTGTCCTCCTTCCTCGTCGCGATCCGCCTCCGCACCGCGCTGCGTCGCCATGCCGCCGAACTCGGCGAGCGCTTGCCCCCATTCCTGCCCGGCTTCGCCGCCGGCATCCTCGCGCTCGCTCTCCTCGAAGCCCCCTCGTTCCTAACCGAACACTTCGTGCAACAACTCCAGCGCAGCACGCCCGCCGAACAGAGCGTCGCGCTCAGCCGCCTCCGCCTCATGGCCGCATTCGGCGGAGAAAATCAGCTCCTGCGCGGCAGCTACGGTTTCCCGCGCGGCGGCCTCGTGTCCGGCAAGGCCGGCTCCGGCTTCGCCTTCTTCGACTCGCCCCCCGCCGACGCCTCCGAACAGGAAGCTTTCCGCCTCGCCTACTACCGCGTCACCGGCCGCGCCTTCAACAGCGTGCCCGCCCCGCGCCATAGCACATTGGCTCGCGGTCGCGCGAACGTCGACGACTCCCGCGAGTGGGTTTGGGACGACAATCTCGGCACCCAGCAGGTCGGCCGACGCCTCCGCTCCCTCGCGCTCACCGAATCCCGCCTCGACGCCCGCCTCGAAGGCGACGCCACCCTCGGCTACCTCGAGTGGACGCTCGTTTTCCGCAACGACCACGCCTTCGACCAACGCGAAGCCCGCGCCCTCATCCAGCTCCCGCCCGGCGCCGCCGTCTCTCGCCTCACGCTTTGGGTTCACGGCGAGGAACGCGAAGCCGCCTGGGGCGGCCCCGCCAAAGTCGTCCAAGCCTACCGCTCCGTCGCCGTCGCCCAGCGCCGCGACCCCGTGCTCGTCACCGCGCAAGGCCCCGACCGTGTGCTCATGCAGTGCTTCCCGATCGAGCCCCGCGGCGGTCTCATGAAAGTCCGGCTCGGCATCACGCTGCCTCTCGCCCTCTCCGCCGACGCCGAGCGCGCGCACCTCCTGCTCCCGCGTTTCATCGAGCAAAACTTCGCCGTCGCCGACGCCACCTCGCACCAGCTCTGGGTCGACGCCGACGCCCCGCTTACGTCCGCCATCGCCTCGCTCCAAGCCGAAGGCTCCCTCGCCCGCCCCGCGCTCCGCGGCACGCTCTCGCCCGCCGATCTCGCCCACGGCCTCGCGCCGCTCTCCATCGCGCGCTCTCCCGCCTCCGCCTTCGCCTGGACACCTGCGCTCCGCGACCCGAGCCGAGTCGTCACGCAAACCCTCCGCCGCGAACCGCCGCCCTCCGGTGACGTCGCGCTCCTCATCTCCGGTTCGAGCGAACTCTCCCCCGCCGCCCGCGCCCTCTCCGCCGCGCTTCGCCAGGCTAGGTCCACGCCCTTCGTCCGCCTCCACCACTCCGGCGACGAAGCCGCCGAAAGCTCCGTCGGCCTCGACGCCGCCGCGCAAGCGCGCTGGCTCGACTCGCGCCGCTTCGCCGGCGGCCAGGACGACACCGAGGCGCTCGCCACCGCGCTCGACGCCCTCGCCGCGCGCGGCGGCGGCACGCTCATCTGGGTCCACGGCGGCCAGCCGCTCTCATGGCAAAACGCCGCCGCCCTCGAACAACGCCTCGCCCGCCGCGGCAAACTCGTGCGCATCGTCTCCGTTCCCGCCCTCGCCGCGCCCAACGTCCTCCTCGAAAAAGTCGCCGCCACCGCCGCGCCGCTCACCACCTTCGCCCGTATCGGCGATCTCGATACCGACCTCGCCCGCCTCGTCCGCGAACTGCGCGAAGGCCGTCTCGTTGCCGAACGCAGCTCGCGCTCCGCCGCCGGCTTCCCGTCCCTCGGCAAACGCGCCTCCGATCATCTCTCGCGCCTCTGGGCCCGCGACGAAGTTCATCGTCTCCTCGCCACCGGAGATCTCTCCGCGCGCGAATCCGCGCAGGCGCTCGCTCTCGCCGCCCAGATTGTCACCCCCGTGAGCGGCGCCGTCGTCCTCGAGACCGACGCCCAATACAAGGCCAACGGTCTCGAAGCCTCCGACGCGAAAAACTCCCCCGTCGTGCCCGAGCCCGCCACCTACGGCCTGCTCATGTCCGGCGCGCTGCTCGTGTTCACCCTCTTCCGCCGCCGCCCGCATCCCACGCCGCGCCCGCATCGTCCTGCGCGCCCGCCACTATCTCCGCCTGACGCATAGCCGGCGCGTTTCTCATCCCGACTTCATCGTCGCTTCATCCGCGCTTCACGCGCCTCGGGCAGTCTCTTCGCCATGAAAACCCCCGAGTCCTCCGCCTTCCCCACCCTGCGCCGCCGGCTGCCCGAGCCCGCGCGCATGCTGCGCCTCGGCCGCCTTCTCATCCCGCTCTGCATCCTCGTCGGTCTCCTCGCCGAGCCCGTCCTCCACTGGCTCATCCCGATCCTCTCCGCGCTCCCCGTTCGCCTGCCCTCCTTCCTTCTATGATCACCGCCCTCTCCCTTCCTGCGCGCCGGATTCTCGCCGCCGCAGCCGCCTCCCTCCTCGCCTGCGCCTCGCTCGCACCACGCCTCGCCGCCGAACCCGCGGCGCGTGACACCAACCGCACGCTCTCGCCGTATTTTCACGTCAAATCCCTCGACGCCGACGGCGACGCGCTCCCGCTCAAAGCCACGCGCGTCGAGGCCGTGGTCGCCGGCGTGATCGCCGACGTCACCGTCACGCAGACCTACGCCAACGAGGGCTCCGTCCCGCTCGAGGCGCTCTACGTTTTCCCGGGCTCCACCCGCGCCGCCGTGCACGGCCTTACCATGACCGTCGGCGACCGCTGCGTCCGCGCCAAGATCCAGCAAAAGGACGAAGCCCGCGCCACCTACGAAGCCGCCAAATCCGAGGGCAAGACCGCCTCCCTCCTCGAACAACACCGCCCCAACGTCTTCTCCATGGCCGTGGCCAACATCCTCCCAGGCGACACCGTCGAGGTCGAGTTGCGCTACACCGAGCTCCTCTCCCCGACCGACGGCGTCTACGAGTTTGTCTATCCCGGCGTCGTCGGCCCGCGTTACTCCAACCGCCCTGCCGCCGATTCCGACGGCCCGGAACAACGGCTCGCCGTTCCCAACCTCCACCAAGATCAGCCGCCCGCCGACGTATTCAATCTTTCGTTACGCCTCGCCGCCGGCCTGCCCATCCGCGAGGCCGCCTCGCACACGCACGCGGTCGACGTCACCTACGCCTCCCCCTCCGAAGCCCACATCACGCTCGATCCCGCCGATCCGTCGCCGTCCAACCGCGATTTCATCCTGCGCTACCGCCTCGCCGGCGACGCCGTCCAAGCCGGCCTCCTCGTCTCCGCCGCGCCCGACGCTCGCGGCGACCACTACTTCCTCGCCATGGTTCAGCCACCCGCGCGCCCCGCCCCCGCCGCCACGCCGCCGCGCGACTACGTTTTCATCGTGGACGTCTCCGGCTCGATGCACGGCTTCCCCATCGAAACCGCCAAACATCTCTTCGGGCGCCTCCTCCCCACGCTCCGCCCGATCGACACCCTCAACGTCCTCCTTTTCTCCGGCGACAACTCCATCCTCTCCCCCACGCCGCTTCCCGCCACGCCCGCCAACCTCGCCAAGGCCGCCAAATTCCTCTCGCACCACAACGGCGTCGGCGGCACCGAACTTCTCCCCGCGCTGCGCCGCGCCCTCGCGCTGCCTCGCCCGCACGGAAACACGTCGCGTATCATCTCCGTCATTACGGACGGCTACGTCGGCGTGGAGCCGGAGGCCTACGCCCTCGTCCGCGAAAACCTCGGTCGCGGCAACGTCTTCGCCTTCGGCATCGGTTCCAGCGTCAACCGCCACCTCATCGAGAGCCTCGCCCGCGCCGGCCAGGGCGAGCCCTTCATCGTCACCGACACCGTGCTCGCCGAGACCGAGGCCACGCGCTTCGCCGCCATGATCGCCTCGCCCGTCCTCAGCGGCGTCACCGCCCGTTTCGATGGCGTCACGGCCCGCGACATCGAACCCTCCTCCCTACCCGACGTCTTCGCGCAACGCCCCGTCATCCTCTTCGGCAAATGGAACGGCACCGCCGCCGGTCGCCTCCAACTCACCGGCCGCTCCGGCGGCGACGACAACGGCCGCCCCTTCGTCGGCGAGTTGCCCTTCGCCACCGCCACACGCGTCCCCGCCGACACCCTCGCCCGACTCTGGGCGCGCACCCGCATCGCCTCGCTCTCCGACGATCTCGCCCTGCGCAAAACGCCCGGACTCGTCTCCGCCATCACCGCGCTGGGCCTCGAACATGAATTGCTCACCGCCTACACCTCCTTCGTAGCGGTCGATGAAGTTGTCCGCCGCACGACGCCCGGTCTCGAAACCGTCACGCAACCGCTCCCGCTCCCCGAAGGCGTCTCCGATCACGCCGTGGGCAACAGCATCGGAGTCGCGCCCGAGCCCGGCGCCGTCGGCCTGCTCCTCATCGCCGGCACCCTCGCCGTCTTCGCGCTCCGCCCGCGCCGGCGGATCACCGCCTGAAGGTAGGGCGGGACCGCCGGGCCCGCCGCGTTGCCTCTCCGCCCGTTGCCTCTCAGCCGCGGCGCGCCCGGCGGTCGCGCCCTACCTGCACCTAACCTACCGTGACTCGCTTCCGCGCCCTCCTCACCACCCGCGCCGCCGCCGTGCTCGCCCTGCTCGTCGCCGGCTGGCCCGTCCTGCGTTGGTATGCGCTCCGCCTCGGCGACGGCTCCGACGAACCCCACGGCCTCGCCGCGCTCGCCGCCGCGTTGTTCTTCGCGCCTTGGGCGGCGTGGCGCGAACCGCTCCCGCCACGTCGCCACGCGCTCCTCGCGACACTGCTCCTCGCCTACTGCGTCGCCTTTCCCTTCGCGCCGCCGCTCGTCCGCGCGTTGCTCTTCGTCGCCGCGCTCGGACTCGCCGCCGCACCGCGCGGCTTCGCCGTCGCTTGGTCGTCGCTGCTCGCTCTTTCGCTGCCGCTCGTGGCGACGCTCCAATTTTATCTTGGTTATCCGCTTCGCGCGCTCACCGCGTTTCTCGCCGCGCCGCTCCTCGCGCTCGGCGGCCTGCGCGTCGAAGCCTCGGGCACCACGCTCGCCTGGGCCGGCGAACGCGTGATCGTCGACACGCCGTGCAGCGGCCTGCGCATGCTCTGGACCGGACTCGTGCTCGCCGCCGTGCTCGCCTGCCGACTGCGCCTCGGCGCGCGCGATACCGTCACGCTTTTCCGCCACTCCGCGCTCGCCGTCTTCATCGCCAACACCGTCCGCGCCGCGTTCATCTTCTGCCTCGAAACCGGCCTCTGGCCCAATCCGTCCTGGGCGCACGAAACCGTCGGCCTCGTCCTCTTCGGCATCGTCGCCCTCGGTGTCGTCGCGCTCGCCGAACGCCGCGTCGCCGCGACCGCCTCCACCTGAGATGAAAGCCCTCGTCGCGTTCCTCTGCCTCTCCGCTCTCGCCGCGAGCGCGCCGCTCTGGCCGCGCGTCCACGAAAACACGTCGCACGCATCCACCAACACCGCCGCCGAAGCCGAAACGTGGCCCGCCGACCTCGTCTCACCCGCCTGGACTCCGCTCACACTCGGCGAACGCGAACAACGTTTCGCCCGCGATTTCCCGGGTCGCCTCGCCGCCTTCTCCACGCCCGACGGCCGCACGCTTCTGCTCCGTCAACTCCACCAACCCACGCGCAAACTTCATCCCGCCGCCGACTGTCTGCGCGCCCTCGGCTACACGATCGAGCCGCGTCCCATCCATCGCCAAGCCGACGGCGTCGAATGGGCCGAACTCCGCGCCACGCGCGGCAACGATGTTCTTCGCGTGCGCGCACGCATCCTCGGCGCCGATGGTCGCCGCTGGACCGACGTCTCCGCTTGGTATTGGTCCGCCGCCCTCGGCCGCGCCACCGGTCCGTGGTGGGCCGTCACCGAACTCAAGCCCGACTAGCCGCGCCGCTCACGACAGCCCTTCGCGCAGGCACCACACGTAGGCCGCGATCGGCAGCAGCGAGAGCAGACGAGGCATTCCGCCGAACACCGCCACCAGCAACGCGTGAAATCCCGCCGCGCCCGCGAGCACGAGCAGCGAATCGCCGAACCACGCCGGCGGCACAAAAGGCGCCATCACCGCCACCACGCCGAGACAGAGCGGAATGCAGATGTGCCCGTCGCCGACTTGCGACGAATACACGATGTCGGCCCGCGCGCGCCACGCATAGTAGCCCGCGAGCGCCGCGTTCGGCAGCACCATCAGCCACGCCGTCACCCAGCCCAGATTGCCCGCGCCAAAACTGTCCGCCGGGCGCGCCTTCAGCCACTCCACCAGCCAGTCGAGACTCTCCAACATCACCCACGCACCGACCAGCGCGAGCAGCCCGTCGAGCAGGAGCCAAGGCGAAAAACTCCGCCGCTGCGTGATCTGATGCTTCCGCACGTCGTAGAGATGAAAACCCTGCCAAAGCACGAAGAGCCCGATCAACGCGAGGCCGTCTCCGCGGTCGAGTTTCCCGTCGAGGCCGAGCGCCCAGGAGATCAACGCGAAAGCCGCCGCCGCGCCGAGCGTGAGGTAGAGCGCCAGCGCGTGCAGCCGCGTCTGCGTCTCCGCGTCCGCGCCGCCCTTTTTCCCGCCGCTCTTTTTCCTCCCGCCCTTCGCGGCCCCGCCCACGGTCGTCTTCGGCGCGCGCAAACTGAGCGCGACGAACAAACCCACGCCGGGCACGATCAGAAGCAAGTTGGTGAGATTGTTGCCCAGCGCGTTCACCGCGACCTCCTCCGCCGGCACGCCGCGTTCGCGCGCCACGACGACGAACAGCAAATTCCCGAGGCCGGAGCAGATCGGCATCACGAGCGCGCCGAGCGCGGTGCCCTCGAGTCCGCGCTCGAGCATCGCCTCGAGCCGCCACACGAGCAGCAGCGAGGACGCGAGAAAGAGCACGAGGTAGGTCAGCGGGTGCGCGAGCCCGAGCGTGTCATCGAGAAAGCCGGTCAACGAAAACATGGACGGCCCGCGAGCAAAACCGTCCCCCGCCCCGGCGCCAGCCGCGAAAAGTCTACGCGTCGTAAAACCGCGGCGATGGCCACGGAAGGCTCAAAAAACGCAGAATCGATCCGACGCCTTTTTTGCGCCTTCTGCGCCTTTTGTGGCTGTTCTCGGATCGGCCAACCTCAGCCTCGTCGCAGCGTGGTCACACACTCGAGGTGACGCGTCTGCGGGAAGAGGTCGAAGGGCTGCACGGCCGTCACCGCGTAGCCCGCCGCGGCGAAGGAGCGCAGGTCGCGCATCTGCGTCGCGGGGTCGCAGGACACATACACGACGACCCTCGGACCGTATTCAAAAAGTTGCGACAAGAACGATTCGTCGCAACCCTTGCGCGGCGGGTCGATGATCATCGCGGTCTCCGCGGAGGGAAACTCCAGCCCGGCGAAGATCGCCGGGGCGTCGCCCGCGAGGAATGTCGCGTTCGCGATGCCGTTGAGCTCCGCGTTCTGCTTCGCAAAGGCCACGCTGCTCTCGCTGATCTCCACGCCCGCCACGCGTTCGAAGGCGCGCGCGCAGACGAGCGCGAAGAGACCGCTGCCGCAGTAGGCGTCGACGAGGAAACGCGCCCCGCTCGCCGCCGCCTGCGCACGCACGTAGGCGGTGAAGGCCGGCAGGATGAAGGGGTTGTTCTGGAAAAAATCCCGCGCGAGAAAACGCAGTCGCAGCGGCGCCGCGTCGGGCCGCCCCGGGTCGGCCACGGTCTCGGTGATCACCGCGTCGTAGTCGGTCGTCACCGCGCCCGAGGCCTCGCGCAGGAGCAGCGTGGCGCCGCGCTTGTATTCGCCCGCCGCGGCCTTGGCGCGCACGCGGGCTCGCGCCGCCGTCAGCTCGACGTTGATCGCGTCGGTCGCGATCGGACAACGCGGCACGTCCACGATGTCGAAACGCGTGCCCTGACGCAGAAACCCGATCGGCATCTCCGCCGCGTCAGCCGCTTCGCGCGGCGGATGAAAATGCGGCGTGATCTTCGAACGGTAGCCGAACTGCTTGGGCGAGCCGACCACCGGCGAGACCGGAAACTCGATCCCCGCCATGTGCTTCAACAGCTCCTCCACCTGGCGGCGTTTCCACTCGAGCTGAGCCGGGTAGGCGAGGTGTTGATACTGGCAACCGCCGCAGCGGCCGAAAAGCGGGCAGGGCGGCTCCGCGATGCGGTCGGGCGAGGCTTGTAGAATCTCCACGAGATCCGCCTCGGAGTAGTTCTTGTGGTTGCGAAAGATCCGCGCCCGCACGCGCTCGCCGGGCAGCGTGAACGGCACCATCACCACCCAGCGCGCCGCCGGGTCCTCGGGATGCGGCACGCGCGCGAGCCCGACGCCGAGGTTGGTGAGCGTGGAGATCTCCAGCTCGAGCTCGGTGTGATAGGCGAAGGGACGGTCGTTGAACTTGTTTTTCTTAACCACGAAACACACGAAACACACGAAAGGGCGGGCGAAGAGGATTTTCTTTTCGTGTCCTTTCGTGTGTTTCGTGGGCCCATGTCTTTGGTCGAGCAGATCTCCAGTCTTCAAAACCCGCGCGTGAAACAGCTCGTGAAGCTGCGCGATCGTCGTCCGCGCGACGAAGCCGGCGTGTTTCTCGTCGAGGGCTACCGCCAGATCCGCCGCGCCTTGGACAAAGGCATCCGATTCACCGAGCTCTACATCTGCCCCGACTGGTATCCCGGCGGCCAGGGCAACGAGCCCGCGCTCATCGCCGACGCGCAGGCCGCGGGAGCGAAAGTGTTTCGTCTCTCGAAGGACGCCTTCGCGAAGGTCGCCTACCGCGAACGCCCCGACGGCCTGCTCGCCGTCGCCCCGCAGTGGCGAAAAACCCTCGCCGACCTCGACGCGCTCCTCGCCGAAAAGGCCGCCGCCGCGTCCGCCGGCTCCGCGCGCGCCCCCTTCCTTCTCGTCGTCGAGGCCATCGAGAAACCCGGCAACCTCGGCACCATCCTGCGCAGCGCCGACGCCGCAGGCACCGACGCGCTCATCGTTTGCGATCCGGTGACCGACCTCTTCAACCCCAACGTCGTGCGCGCCTCGACCGGCGTGCTCTTCTCCGTGCCGGTCGTCATCGCCGGCAGCGAGGAGGTCCGCGAGTGGCTGCGCGCCAAGGGCATCCGCGCCGTCGCCACCACCCCCGCCGCCACGCAGCTCCACACCGACACCGATTTGCGCGGCCCGCTCGCGATCGTGATGGGCAGCGAACAATACGGACTGAGCGACTACTGGCTGCGCGAGGCCGACGCCCGCGTGCGCATCCCCATGGCCGGCCAGGCCGATTCGCTCAACGTCGCCATGGCCACCATCATCACGCTCTTCGAGGCCGTCCGGCAGCGCGGTTGAGCGCCCGGCGTCTCCCGCCTCCGGGAGCCCCCTCTCGGGATCTGGCCGCCCGCCCGTTTCCGGGCGCATAATGCAAGACATTGAGCGGGAGCACGACTTCTGCATCATACGAGGCCGGCTTATGGGTCGGCTCGCCCTTATCGTTCTCGCCTTCGCGCTCGCGGTTTGCGCCCGCGCCGCGGAGCTTCCGCTCGATTCCGCCGACCGCGCCTGGCTCGCCGCCCACCCGCGCATCGCCTTTTCCTACGATCCGCAATGGGAACCCTTTTCCTATCGCGACGAGGCGGGCCGCTTCTCGGGGCTCGACGCGGATGTCCTTCGCGCCCTGGGCAAGCGTCTCGACGTGGAGTTTGTCGCGGTCGAAGCGCAAGACTGGCCCGACGCCTATCGGCGCGCTCTCGACGGCGAAGTCTGGGTGCTCACCGGCACCGCGATCACCGCCGAACGCGCGGAACACTTTCTGTTCACCCGCCCCTACCTCTCTTTCCCCATCGGCATCATCACGCGCGTCGACGGACCCGATTTCGACGATTTTTCGCTGCTTGTCGGTCGCCGCGTCGCCGCGGTCAGGGACTACGCCCCCACCTTCGCGTTGCGCCGCGATTTTCCCGAGGTGGAGCTGGTCGACTGCTCCACGGTCGCGGAAGGCCTCCGTCTCGTCGCCACCGGCAAAGCCGACGCGGTCCTCTCGAACCTCGTCACCGCCGCGCACCTCATCCGCAAGGAAGGTCTCACCGGCCTGAAAATCGCCGGCGTCGGGCCCTACTCTTTCCAGCTTCGGTTCGCCGTCCGCCGCGACCAGCCGGCCTTGCACCGCGCGCTCGACGCCGCCATCGCCTCGCTGGACCACCGGACCCGACAGACGCTGGTCGCCCCCTACGTGCACATGGAAACCGGCGCGGTCGTCAGTTGGCGCCGCGCCGTCCGCTGGTTCGCGGTCGCCTGCATCGTCGCCCTCGCCGTCGTCTCGGCCGTGATCTGGCACAACCGCCGCCTGCGCCGCGAGCTTTCGGAGCGGCTCCGGCTCCAGGCCGAGCTCGAAGACTCCCGCGACCGCCTCGCCCGTCTCAACGAGGAAAAAACCGGCCTCATGCGCATGGCCGCCCACGACCTCCGCAATCCGCTGTCGAGCCTGAGCCTTTCCCTCGAGCTCCTGCGGCTCGACGACCCCGTCGCCCGGGCCGACGCAATCGAACGCATCGAGGCCCAGGTGCAACGCATGACGCACCTCATCGGCAACCTCCTCGACGTGCAGGCCCTCGAATCCGGCGCGCGCCGCCTCCACCCCGAACGCATCCTTCTCGACGTCGCCCTCCCCGAGGCGATCGCCGCCTTCGAAACCGCCGCCCGACGAAAAAACATCCGGCTGCACTACTCCGCCGCCGAGCCCGGACTCGCCGTGCACGCCGACCGTGCCGCCCTTCGCCAGATCGTCGACAATCTCGTCTCCAACGCGGTCAAATACTCGCCTCCCGGCGCCACCGTCCACCTCGCGGCCGCACGCGCCCCCGCCGCCGGCTTCGCCCGCGTCTGCGTGCACGACGAGGGCCCAGGCGTGCGCGACGACGAGATGCCGAGGCTTTTTGAAAAATACACCCGCCTCAGCGCCCGTCCCACCGCCGGCGAACCCTCCACCGGCCTCGGCCTCTCCATCGTGAAGGAGCTCGTCCAACGCCTCGGCGGCCGCGTTTGGTGCGAGAGCAGGGAGGGCCGCGGAGCCACCTTCCTCGTCGAGCTGCCCGCCGCCGAGATCCCCGCGCCCACGATCTTCTGAACTTGTTCCCCCGTCCGTGCCCGGAATGATGCGGGCCGCGCCCCGCGCGCCCGCTCCGTTCCCCATGAAAAAAGTTCTCTTCCTCCACGGCGGCTGGGAAGGCCACTCGCCCGAGAAAATCGTCCGGCTCTTCGCCGCCGACCTTCAGGCGCACGGCCTCGAGCCGGAGATCGTCTCCACCCTCGAACCGCTCGCCGACGCCGACAAGCTCAAGACTTACGCGCTCGTCTTCCCCTGCTGGACGATGGGCCAGCTCACGCCCGAGCAGGAAAAAGGTCTCGTCGCCGCGGTGCGCTCCGGCGTCGGCCTCGCCGGCATCCACGGCGGCATGGGCGACGCCTTCCGCGGCCGCCTCGATTACGAGTGGATGGTCGGCGGCCACTTCGTCGGCCATCCGCATATCGGCGATTATGTCGTGCGCGTGACCGACCGCGCGCACCCGGTCACCGCCGGCCTTCCGGCGGAGTTCGCGTATTCATCGGAGCAATACTACCTGCTCGTCGACCCGGCCGTGCACGTCCTCGCCGACACGGCCTACGCGCACGAGGGCCGAGTCGTCACCATGCCCGTCGCCTGGACGAAGACCTGGGGGACGGGGCGCGTTTTCTACCAATCCCTCGGCCACGTCCCGGAGGAGTTTGAAAAATTCCCCGCCGCCCGTCGGCTCACCGTGCAGGGCTGCCTCTGGGTCGCGGGCCTGCTCTAAACCTCATCGCGAGCCGGCGCGGGCTCGGCGACGCGAAACCGCGAAGCCCAGCGCCGCCGCCGCGGCGAGCGCGGCCGCCGCGCCCGGCTCGGGGATGGCGGACGTCAGGCTGACGACGACGTTGTCCACGGCGAAGTCAGCACCCACGCGGTAGTGTCCGATCGTCAAGGTGTCGAAGGTGTAGGTTAAGACGTCGTCGGCCTCGACGGTCGCCGAGGAGGAGAAGGACGCATGCGTGGCGGTGTTGGTGAAGGTCTGGTTGAGCAGCAGGCCGCCATTCTCCAACCGCGCGATGGAGAAGCTGAAGTGGAAGACGTCGCCGATATTTCCGGTGGTGCTCAGCCCGTCGTCCACGCCGTTGAGATAAAACTGGGTGCCCTTGGTGACGGTGGTGGTGAGGCTCTTGGCCGCGAAGTTGTCCTTCGTGAAATCGAGACCTTCGTCCAGCGCGAGGATCTGGCTGTAGGCCGGCGAGCGATCGGTGCGCAGATCGTCGCGGAGAAGGCCGACGTAGGCGAGATGGTCGTTGATGTCTCCGGAGCCTCCGGAGTTGGAGAAGCCGAAGCTCACCCGGTTTCCGTTGTTGTTGGCGTAGACGAGGCCTTTGAAATCGAAGGACAGGGTGAGGACGTCCCCCGCGTGCTCCAGCGTCGTGGCGGCGATGGCCGCATAGGCGGTGCGGGCGGTGTCGGAGGCGCCGCTGCCGCTGGAAAACTTCAGGGCGTTCCCCCCCCAATGCGTTGCTGTTGATGATGGAGATTGCGCCACGGGTCGTGGACCAGCCGGTCGTGGTCCCGTCCGTGAATGTTTCGTTGAAGAGTTCGACCGACGCGGCGTGGAGCGCCGAGGCGAGAACGGCGGACGCGAGGAGGAGGGAAACGAAGCGGGAAGTCTGGGTGCTCATGTGGGGGAATTGGGGAGGGAAAACAGGTTGTCGGTGCGGACCGGGCGGCGCGATGGCGCGGGCACTTTACGTAAATGGATCGTCACGGTCGTCGGTCGGGCTTCACCGGCTTCAACTCAACGCCGGGGCGCGCGTGTCACCTCGATGTTGTCCAGATCGAAGACCGAGTCCTCCGAGCCGGCTCGCCGAAAGCCGATGGCGATGCCGTCGAAGGTGTAGGCGGCGTCCCCGCCGGCACGTTGCGAGTCGGCGAGCGTGATCGCGCGGACAACGCCAAAGGAGCGTTGACGGCTGTGGTTGAGGAAGGCGGCGTCGAGCCGCAGATCCCCCTCCGGCAGACGGGTCACGGTGAGGCTGAAGCGGAAGCGGTCGGAGAGATTGTTGTCGTTCAGATGGAATGGCAGACCGCCGCGTCGCGTCTCCCCCTTCTCGTCGCCGAGCGTGCCGAGCTCGCCCGGCGAAACACCGGAGAGATCGAGCGCGCGGAACGTGTGGAGCCGTCCACGCACTCCATCCCGCCCGTCCATGCGCAGGGTGGCGGCGTAACCGGTCGCGCCCTCCGGCGAGGCCGGCGAGACGCCGACCCCTTGGAGAAAACCGAAGACGAGGTGGTTGCCTTGATTACGAGCGTAGCTCACGCCGCGAAGATCGAAGCTCAATGTCAGCGAGTCGCCGGGTGCGAGCGTGGTGGGCGCGAAGTTCACGCAATGAAGCCCGTCCGTGCCGATGCGATTGGTGCGGCGATGGCGAAGGCCGTTGCCGTCGAGTCCGGAGGGAGGCGAACTCGCTTCATGCACGAGCGTGGGCACGGCGTTCACCGTCCGCCAGGCGGAAGAGACTCCCGAGTCGAAGGTCTCGCGCAAAAGCGTCTCCGACGCGGCGCGCAGACTCGCGGAGAGGGAAAGGAGGCAAACGGCGAGCGCGAGCGGGAGAAAACGTGCGGTGGAAATCATGGTGAAGGATCGCAGGAGCGCGTTGCGGAATCGCGGCGAAGCGAGGGCGGATCAATCGAGGTGCCCCTCGACGTTGGCCGCGCCGATCGCGCGATCCTCGCCGTCGACGGACCAGCGTCCCACCAGCGGATAGAGCCAGTTGGGCGCGAGTCGCTCGGCGGCGGCGGGCGTGACGGTGAAGACGCGCTCGACGCTCTCGCCCGCGGCGAGGGCCGGCGTGTCGATGTTCGCGGGGACGACGTTCCAGCCTTCGAGCGCGGCGAGGCGCAACGTGCCGGCCGGGACCGTCGCGGGCGAGGGATTGACCAGCCGCATCCGCACGGGGAAGGCCGTCGCAGGGCGAACCTTCGCGGCGTGGCCGTCGATCGCCCGGTCCGGCGTCTCGATGCGCGGGATGCCGACGAGCGGCGGGTGGTCCTTGAAAAGATACAAGACGCCGGCGGTCTCCACGCCGGGCAGGCGCAACCGGTGCAGGTCGCCTTCGCCGACGGGCTTGACCTCGATCGGACGCAGGTCGGCGTCCTCCGCGGCGCCCCAGGCGGCGTGACGCCACGGACCGCCGGGCAGTGGCAACTCGAGCGCGAAGGCGGGCACCCGCTCGCCGGGATCGGCGGCGCCGCGGACCGCGGCGGTCAGCACGAGGTTGCCGCGCGTGTCGACCATGGGCTGCTCCACGCGCAGGATCGTCGCCTCCTCGGGCGAAACGCCGGCGACGCGGTAGGCCGGGGCGACGCCGGCCTTCGTGAGCAGGCCCGAGAGCCAGCGGCCGATCGCACCGCCACGACGCGGCGCGCTGGCGTCGCCGGTGTCGGCGGTCTCGTTGCTGCCGGAGGCGCGGAAGGTGGACACCTCGACCGGGAGGTTCGGGTCCTCGCGAAGATCGCCGGTCTGGAAAGCGAGGTGGATCGCGCGGCCCTTCCCCCACGTGTGGGTCGTCACCAGCGCACGCCCGCCGGCCTGGAGCACAACCTTCGCGCCTTTCGGAACCACCTCCAATTCGCCGGTGACGCGCACGCCGCGCAACTCGCCCTGCCCGAGCGTGCGACGGGCCGCGCGGTCGTAGCGGCCGAACTCCACGCCGAGCACGGGCTCGAGCGAACGGCGCTCACGGTGCAGCTCGTCGAAATGTCCGGCGCGTTCGTCGGCGAGCAACATACCGCCCGCCTTCACGTAGTCGGCGACGGCGGCGGACTCCTTTTCCGCCAGATGCTCGGCGCCGATCAGCACGAGAGCCTTGTAGTTCTTTTTCAGATACCCGGCGTCGAGCTTCGTCTCGGGGATCACGTCGACCCAGTATCCGCGCTCGCGCAGCCAGCCGTAAACCATGACGCGGTGGTTCATCGGGTAGGCCCACTTCGAGACACGCCGGTCGGTGCGCTCGGCGAGGACGACGTCGCGGCGGGGCAGGAGCATGGCGACGCGGGGCACGCCGGGCGCCGGAACGGCCTCGGTCCACAGACGCTCGGTGCGATGGACCATGTGGGCCCAGCGCGCGGCGTAGAACATCTTGTCGCGCGCGCGGCCGTCGGGGCCGAAATGTCCGAAGGTGGCGTAGTCGCCGGTCGCGCCCTCGTAGCCGACGGTGAAGAAATTGGCCGCCTTGAGGCCGTTGGAGAGCACACGCCAGTAGGTCGCGCCCCACTGGTGGCCGGGGCCGGAGTGGTTGTTGATCTCGGGGCACATCACGCCGTGGAAGGCGCGCGGTTCGTCGAGCGAGCGGGCGATGTTGGCGATGTAGCTGGTCTCGTAGGACTGGCGGTCGCCCGCGCCATACATGTTGACCGCGAGCACGCCGCCGCCGAAGGCGCGGGCCCGCTCGCCGAAGAGGACGTGATCGAAACGCTTCGCGCGCTTCACGAACGGATACTCGATCGTCTGCTGCGTGCTCTTGTAGCGCACGGGCCGGCGATGCGGGTCGGCGGAGTGGAGCGCCTGCGCGGCGTCCGCGAGCAAGTTGGTGAAGCTCTCGGCGTGAAAAGTGTGCCAGCTCAGGAACTCGCCCGGACGCGTGGCGAATTCGTCGGTCTTCGGCAGGGCGGAGTCGCGGATCGCCTCGAAGGACTCGAAGCGCGTGCCCCAGGTGCGGTTGATGTCGTCTAGACCGGAGAAACGCGTGCGGAGCCACTCCACGTAGGCCGCGCGCGCCTCGGGCGAATGGTCGAGGCGTCCCTCCCACTCGTTGTCCATGCCCCAGAAGAGCGTCGGTGCGCCCACGGGTTTTTGTCCCCACGAGGACGAGGCGAGCCCGGTCATGTAGTCGGTGAAGTAGCGGCGCGCGCTCGGATCGAAGATGTTGAGCATGGGCGCGCCGCGCTTCGCCGGCGTGCCGTCTTCCTGGATGAAGGGAGGGAAATGGTAGTCGCCGAGCTGACCGGGCGGCTTCGCGGAGCCGCGACGCAAAGCCAGCATCGCCCGCGCCTGGGTGTAGTAGAAATAGCCATACCGCGCGTGCAGCTCGCCCTCGGGCTCGCCCTCGTCGCGGAAGGGCGCGCCCGACGTGAAGCCGGAGTTGTCCGGCTGCACCTGCCAGACATTGAAGCCGGCGTGGACGACCTTGTGCGGCAGACCCGCCAGCCCGCCGCCCCGCAGGCCCACGGGAAAATAGCCCGGCCGCGGCCCCTCCGGGCCGATCTCCAGCGAATAGGCCGACACGTGATCGAGCGGCTCCGCGCGCAGCGACAGCGCGACGCAAAACCCGACGACCGACAACACCACCGGCCGGCGGGCGAGAAAACGATGTAGCGACATGATGAATACGAAGGGACGGCCGCCGGGCGGCGGACCCTCCGCGCGGAAACGGACGGTCGACATTTATTGGGTGAAGAAAGGCTCGCCGGCCTTGCCCCAGTTGATGCCACCCTGTTCGTAGGGCAGCGACGCGTCGGTCTCGTTTTCGTCGGGCTTGTGGGCGCCGCGCCGGGTGACCACCTCGCCCGAGACCATGAGCAGGTTCATTTTTCCGCCGTGCCGATATTTCGGATAATAGTAGGAGCCGCCCGGGTAGCCCGAGACATGCCGGCTGTTGTCGCCCACGCCCACGCCCTCCCAGAGCACCAGGGTGCGCGACGGGTTGGCCAGCGAGCTGATCCTCAGGGGCGGATTGGTTCCGCCGCGGTTGAGATATCGGTTGTATTGATAGCCGCGGCGGTCCTCCCGCTCGACCGAGCCGGTGAAATAGCCCGCGTAGTCGTCGAATCGCCAGAGCAGCTCGGAGCAGGTGCCCGCGCGCGACTGCGCGGGACCGGTCTTCGCGCCCATGTAGGGGGCGAGCGACGCATACCACTTCGAGTCGGTCGCGCCGGAGGGGAAGGTGTTGCGGTTCTCCGCCGCGAAGAGATTGAAGGCCACGCCGTATTGGCGGAGCACGCTCAGGCACCCCGCGTTTCTCGCCGACGCTCGCGCGGTGCCGACCACAGGCACGAGGATCGCGGCAAGCACGCCGACGATCGCAATGACCGTCAGCAACTCGATCAACGTGAAGCCGTCGTCGCGACGGCGCGGGAGAGGACCTGGGGACGGGGAACGGGGCATGGGGAACGTCGACACGCGCCTTGCGACCGGACGCCACGAGGCGAAGGGACGGGCTTGGCTGGGTTTTCTTGGGGGAGCGGGGAGAAAGGATAAACGGACGACGGGCATCCGCTTGAACGGCGACAGTCAACCGATCCTCCGGGCTCGACTCCAGCGATGCTTCATTTTACGTAAAGTCCATTCTTATGCCCCCAGAGAAACGCGTCCCGCTCCGCGCGATCGCCGAGAAGACCGGACTGTCCCGCATGGCGGTCTCGCTCGCGCTGCGCGACCATCCGTCCATCCCGCCGGCGACACGGAAACGCGTTCAGGCCGCGGCGCGCCGCCTCGGGCATCGGGCCGACCCCGTGGTCGCGGACCTGATGGCGCGACTCCGCACCGCGACCCGCACGCACAGCGAGGAGACCCTGGCCATCGTCACCAACGAACGCGACGGTCGCTCCTGGGAGGACCTGCCCACGCATCGCGCCTACTACGAGGGCGCCCGCGCGCGGGCCGAGCAGCTCGGCTACAAGACCGAGGAGTTTCGCCTCCACGAGGACGGCATGACGGAGAAACGCCTCAGCCAGATCCTCTGGACGCGTGGCATCGAGGGCGTGCTCATTTTCCCCATCCTCGGCGCCCCCGGCTTTTTCGACATGCGGCTCGAGTGGAAACGCTTTTCCGCCGCCGCCATCGCCTTCTCCCTGCGCAGCCCGCTGTTGCATCGCAGTTGCGCGCACCACGCCTACGTGGTCATGGAGGCCTGCCGCCGCCTCCGCAAACTCGGCTACCGCCGTCCCGGCCTCGCCATCGAGGCCCAGCAGGACGAGCGGACCGGGCACCACTGGCGCGCGGGATTTTTGTGCGCGCAGGATCTCGCGGACGTCCCCGACGCCGTGCCGCCCCTGATCACCAAGACCTGGACCTTCGAGACCTTCGCCAAATGGTTCGGGAAACACCGCCCCGACGTCGTCCTCGGCATCGACCGCCCCTTGATCGACTGGTTGGAACGATGCGGAGCCCGCGTGCCGCAGGACGTGGGCTACGCCAGCCTCGACCTCACGCCCGAGATGGGCCCGATCAGCGGCATGGACCAAAACTCGCGGCAAATCGGCGCGGCGGCCATCGACCTCATCGTCGCCGGCATCCGACAGCACGAACGCGGCATCCCCCGCAATCCGAAGACCGTGATGATCGAGGGCATCTGGCGCCCGGGAAACACCACCCGCACGCTCAAGCCCCGCCGCTAGGCTCCGCCACGCATCACGTCGCCCGGCTGGGCCGCCCCGCTCCCCACCCGGTGGCCGATCGCGGCCCCCACTCGAGGGTGCCGAGCGTGGGCGGTAGGGAGGCGGGGCGAGCCCCGCAAAAAACCGCTTGCTCTTCGCGGCGCCGAACGGCTTTCTGACCCTCCTTTCAGTTTTTCGGGCTGTAGCGTAGCCTGGTAGCGCGCTTGCATGGGGTGCAAGAGGTCGTGAGTTCGAATCTCACCAGCCCGACCATTTCCCTTAAACCACCGACTCTTCGGTGGTTTTTTCGTATCCGGTCTCCGCCGAGTTCCCGCGACGCTTTCCCCGCCTGCAAACTTGTGGTTTACCGCGGGTCCTTTTGCTCTAGCCGCGGTCAAACGGCCCGATGCCCACCTCTCCCGCCCAATCTCACGTCTCCAAGCTTCGCTGGCTCTACCCGCTGGCGCTCGCCGCCACGGTGGTTATCGCCTCGGGACGCGGGGAAGTCGCCGCCCCCTCGGTCGTCAATTTCGACAAGATCGCCCACTTCGGCGTCTTCGGCCTGCTTGCCACGCTCATCGCCCGCAGCCCCGGCGTGCGCCGCTTCCGCCACGCGATCCTCCTCGGCTCGATCTTCGGCATCTGCGACGAATTCCGCCAAAGCTTCACCCCCGGTCGCTCGGTCGAATTCGCCGACTGGATGGCCGACACCCTCGGGGCCGCCACCGCGGTGACGCTCTACGCCTTCTGGCCCTGGTATCGCCGCCTCCTCGAGTTTCCGCTCCGGCTCCGCCGCGCCGTCCCCGCGACGACGAACGTCGCCGCACCTCTCGCCACCGACGCCGCCTCCGCAGACGCACAGACCGCATCCGCCGCCTGATCGATCCACCGATGACGTCCGCCGAAGCCTCCGCCCGCATCGCCGCTCTCCGCGCCGAAATCGCCGCCCACGACGAGCGCTACTACCGCGAGGCGCGGCCGCTCATCACCGACTTCGACTACGACAAGCTCAAGCGCGAGCTCGCCGACCTCGAGGCCGCCTACCCCGCCGAGGCCGCCGCGCTCGGCGCCGCCTCGCCCACCCAACGCGTCGGCGACGACCGCAGCGAAGGCTTCGCCCGCGTGAGACATCGCCAGGCGATGACCACGCTCGACAACACCTACGACGAGACCGAGCTGCGCGAATTCTGCGCCCGCCTCGCCCGCCTCTTCGGCCGGGAAAACCTCGACTACTCCGTAGAGCCCAAGATCGACGGCGCCTCCATCTCGCTCACCTACGAAAAGGGCCGGCTCGTGCGCGCCGTCACCCGCGGCGACGGCGAAGAGGGCGACGACGTCACGGCCAACGTCAAAACCATCGCGAATCTCCCGCACGAGCTGAAGCGCCCGCCCGCGCCCGCGAAACGCGCCGCGCCCGCCGACGATCTTTTCTCCGCCGCCGAGGAGTCCGCCGCCGCGCCCGCCGTTTTCCCCGATCTCATCGAGATCCGCGGCGAGGTGTTTCTCCGCTTCGAGGAATTCGCGCGTATCAACTCCGTGGAGACGGAGGCCGGTCGCGAGCCCTACGCCAACCCGCGCAATCTCGCCGCCGGCACGCTCAAGCTGCTCGACGTCAACCTGGTCAAGTCGCGCCGCCTCGAGATCGTCCTCTACGGGCTCGGCGCCTGCGAGCCCCCGCTCGCCTGCGCCTCCCAGCGCGCGTGGCACGAGCAGCTCGTCGCCTGGGGGCTGCCCACGCTCGAACACCTCACCCATGCGCACGGCGTCGAGGAGGTCGTCGCCGCCATCCGCCGCCTCGACGAGGTCCGCAAGACCCTGCCCTACGCGACCGACGGCGCCGTCGTGAAACTCGACGACTTCGCGCTCCAGGCGCGCGCCGGCCACCGCGGCGAAGGCCAGAGCGCGCGCAAACTCTCCCCGCGCTGGGCCTGCGCCTACAAGTTCGCCCCCGAGCAGGCCGAGACGCGCTTGCGCGACATCACCATCCAGGTCGGACGCACCGGCGTGCTCACGCCCGTCGCCGAGCTCGAACCCGTGCAGCTCGCCGGCACCACCGTCGCGCGCGCCACGCTGCACAACGCCGACGAGATCGCGCGCAAGGACATCCGCGTCGGCGACGCCGTGCTCGTCGAGAAGGCCGGCGAGATCATCCCTGTCGTCGTCGCGGTCAACCTCGCCAAGCGCCCGCCCGGGTGCGCGCCCTACGTTTTCCCGACCGCCTGCCCCGTCTGCTCGACGCCCGTCGTGCGCGTCGAGGGCGAAGTCGCGATCCGTTGCCCCAACGCCGACTGCCCCGCGCAGCTCGTCACGCGTCTCGACTACGTCGCCGACCGCAAGGTCCTCGACATCGAGAGCCTCGGCGGCGTCGTGGCCGAGGCGCTGGTGAAAAGCGGCGCGGTGCGCGACGTCTTCGATCTCTTCGCGCTCGAGCCGGAGAAACTCGGCGCGCTCAACCTCGGCACGCCCGAGGCGCCGCGCATGCTCGGCGTGAAAAACGCCACCAAGATCGTCGAGGCCATCGCGCGCGCCCGCACGTTGCCGCTCGACCGCTGGTTGCTCGCGCTCCAGATCCGCGACGTCGGCGGCGCCACCGCGCAGGATATCGCCGCGGCGCACGGCACGCTCGAGGCCGTGGCCAGCTCCGAACTGCTTCCGCGTCTCGCACGCCTCGCCGACGTCGCCGAGGAGATGGCACGCATCAGCCCGCGCTCGCGGCTCAATCCGCCGAAGGACGAGGACGAGCGAACCGAACGCGCCGCGCGCCACGCCGCTCTCGCCGGCGAGCTCGCCGAGCTGGAGGCGATCCGCGAACGCACGCCGGGCGCGGACAAAATCGGTTACGAGGCCGCGCGCAACACCGTCGCCTTCTTCGCGAGCGAACGCGGCCGTCACGCGCTCAGGCGTCTCGCCGAGCTCGGCATCGCGCCGAAGGCCACGCGCCTCGCCACCGCCGCCGCGCAGGGCGCGCTCGCGGGAAAAACCTTCGTGCTCACCGGCACGCTGCCCACGCTCACGCGCGACGAAGCCAAGGCGCTCATCGAGGCCGCCGGAGGCAAGGTGAGCGGCAGCGTGTCGGGGAAAACCCACTACGTCGTCGCCGGCGAGGAGGCCGGCTCGAAACTCGACAAGGCCAGGGCCCTCGGCGTGACCATCCTCGACGAGGCCGGCTTGAAGGCGCTGCTCGGCTGACGAAAAAGATCAGCCCACGGAACACACGGAAGACACGGAAAGGATCCAAACCATTTTGCCCACGAAACACACGAAAGGACACGAAAAGAAAAGGCATCCGAACCCTCCGCTTTCGTGTCTTTTCGTGTGTTTCGTGGGCCCTTTCCTCCGCTGGATTTCCGTGTCTTCCGTGTGTTCCGTGGGCCAACAACCATGACCGACGACGCCTTTCTCGACGACCTTTCGCGGCGCGCCTTCCGCTACTTTTTCGACGCGGCGCATCCGCACACGGGCCTGATCCCCGATCGCGCCAAGGCCGACGCTTCCAAACCCGGCGACGTCGCGAGCGTGGCCGCGACGGGTTTCGGGCTCACCGCTCTCGTGATCGGCGCGGAGCGCGGCTGGGAATCTCGCGCGGAGTGTCGCGCCTGCGCCGAGCGCGTGTTGCGCACGCTCTGGCGCGACGCCTCGCACGACCACGGCTTCTTCCACCACTTCCTCGACACGCGCGCGGCGCAGCGCGCCGGCCGCTGCGAGGCCTCGAGCATCGACACCGCGCTGCTCGTCTTCGGCGCGTTCTCCGCCGCCGTCTATTTCGGCGGCGTGGTCGCCGAGCTCGCGCAGGCGATCGAGGCGCGCGTCGACTGGCCCTGGATGCTCGATCCGGAAAACCGTATCCGTCACGGCGCGAAGCCCGAGGCCGAGGGCGGTTTCCTGCCCTGGAGCTGGGACCGATTTTCCGAGCACTACGCGATGACCTGGTTCGCCTCGCACGACGCCACGCGGCGCGTGCCGACCGAGGTGTGGCGGGCGTGGCGGCGCGAGCCCTTCGTCGACTACGCGGGCGAGCGATTCCTCCATCACCCGCCGCTCTTCGTGCACCAGTTTCCACAGGCCTGGCTCGATTGGCGCGCGCATCGCGACGCGGTGAGCGGGGTGAACTTTTTCGCGCAGGCCTGTTCCGCCACGCGCGCGCAGAAGCGGTTTTGCCAGGAGCTCGCCACGCGTTTCCCTCACTACGGCGAAAACGTCTGGGGCCTCACCTCGTCCGACAGCGCCGCGGGCTACGTCGACTGGGGCGGCCCGCCCGTGCGGCCGGGCGAGGTCGATCCGCGCATCGACGGCACCGTGGTGCCCTGCGCGGCGGCGGGTTCGCTGCCCTTCGTGCCGGCGGATTGCATCGCGGCGCTCCGCGAGATGCATACGCGCTGGGGCGACAAAATTTACGGCCCCTACGGCTTCGCGGACGCGTTCAACCCGCACACCGGCTGGGTCGCGGACGACGTCATCGGCATCGACCAGGGCATCACCCTCCTCATGACGGAAAACCTTCGATCCGAACTGGTGTGGCGCCTGATGGAAGCCTGGCGCCCCTCCCCAAAGTAAGGCCAACAAGGCGTCAAAACCGTTTCCCGCGGGGCAAAAAATGCTAAGGGAAGGCTTCTTGACCGCCCCTTAACTTTTTTTGAACGTTTTTTCGTGTCACCTGTCCTCCAGCTCTCCCGGCTAAATCCGATTTTCACGGGGACACTGCGACGGGTTTACCTGCATCCCGACCAGCCCGGGCGGCTGGTGAAGATTATCCGCCCTGAAGTCATCGAGCGCCGCTGGGGGAAGGGCTCGGCGTGGTATAAACGCTGGCGGCGCGCCCGGCAGTTCATCGCCGTGCAGCGCGAGGTGGAGGAGTATCTCGCCGTCGTCGCCCGCGAAGGCCGTCGCCCGTCCTTCGTGCAAAAGATTTACGGCTTCGAGGACACAGACCTCGGGCTCGGTTTCGTGACCGAGGCGCTGCGCGATCGCGACGGCGAGATCGCCCCGACGCTCGGCGCCTTGATTCGCGCGGGGCGCTGCGATGCGCGGGTGCGCGAGGCCTACGAGCGCTTCGCACACGACTTTGAGGCGAGCCACGTGGTCATCGGCGATTTTTCCGCGGAGAACATCGTCCTGGCCTGGGACGAGACTCACGGCGAACGCTTCGTGCTCGTCGACGGTATCGGCAGCTCGACCTTCATCCCGTTGAAGGCGTGGTGCCCCGCGGCCAACCGCTGGAGCAAACGCCGCCAGCTGGAGCGCATCCGCCGACAGATTCCGCAAACGCCCCTCACGGAGGCGGCCACGTCCTTCTCCACCGCCGAAGCCGTGTCGCCCGTCGGCGAAATGCAAGGCCCGCCCTTGCCCGGCCGGCTGCGCGGGATCACCGTCGGCGCGCTCGCGGTGTCGTGCGCTTGGCTTTCTCCGACGACAACCGGAGCGCCCCAGTCGATGTCCGGACACGACGAACCTGTCCGCGAAAAGCACGACTAAGGGCGTCGAGATCCGGAGGTGCGACGGTCCCTCAGCCGTCGACGCCACGGACCGTAATCACATCGTGGACGCGGGCGATTGCAGCAGCTCCACCGCCTGTGATCGCACGCGGGCGTCGCGATGTTCGCGCAAGGTCGACAGAACCGACCTGACCTCGGCGGAAACGGCTCCGCGATGCTTCTCACTCCACGCAAAAGAAATCCAGAGGTGGGCATCTCCCTCGTCCTCGCCAAGGGCGGGCGGCGCCCAGCCTCGGCCGCGCAACTCTTCCAAGGCGACCGCGAGACTGTAGCCCGAGGGCCCCCACGCGGCGCCGACTCCCTTGCCCGCGGATTGCCGATGTTTGGCCATCAGCTCACGCCATAGCGCAAGCAGGCGCTCTCCGTCGCCGACCTCGCCGAGCGCGCCCAACAAGACCGCCGCCGCGGAAACCGTCTCCCCCTCGAGCGCAAAACCTTTGTCCACACGCTCCCGCGCCACGGGCAGAGCCGCGCGACGCGCCTCTTCGCTCCAAGCGCCCTCTCGTAAGATCGCCGGCGCAATCACCACGTGAACGGAACGCCAGTTCGACCGCACAAGCGGCGCGCGCGCCGCAAGCATGAGCAAGGCGCCGGAACGAATCGCCTCCGACGTGTCGGCGTCGCCGGCCCAAGCCGCGAGCCGTTCGGTCGCGACCGTTCCCCGCATGTGCCCGAAGGCCAACACCGCGTCGGCTTCGCCGTGGCGAAGCGCCTCCTCGATGAAGGGCAGATAAACGGGAAACCGCAGTTTCGCATTCTCGCCCATCTCCTCGCTCCGGCTCGCGGACTGCGGCCACTTCAGGCCGCCGGCGCGCGCGGCGATCTCGCGAGCCTGTTCGGGAGTCGGAGCATCGAAGGTGATCGAAAACCGGACGGCGGGTGACATGCGGCCGGGTCTCAGGATGGTTTTGCTGCCGAGATCGTGGCACACCTCGACCTCGTAGGTTCCGGGCCGATCGACCATGGCATAACGCGAGAGCAGCGCCGAATAGACGTGGCTCTGGCCGGGGCGCAGAAAATGGTATCCGCCCATGCCCCCCATCATCCGTTGCTCCGGCATGGGATCGGGCAGGGCGCGGCCCTGCTCGTCGCGCACGACGATCTTGAAGCGCCACGAACGTGTGCCGCCGCGATAGTCGCCGCCTTCGAACACCCAGAATGGCATGATGCCGCGATTGGCGACCGTGAGTTGGACGACCGGATTTTCGCCGAGGAAAAAACTCGTGCGATCGCACCGCGCCGTCACGAAAACGCCGGTGGGATATGGGATCGGTCCTCGCGGAGGTTCAATGAACTTGGGGGCACGCTGCGCGACCGGCGTGACATCCCACAAGGACAGCGGTCCCGGATAGAGCCAGCGCATGAGCGGGCCGATGCCCCAAAGGCAAAAGGCCACGACCAAGATCGCAAAGGCGCGAGTCATCGTGGGCATCGTGTGTCGAACCGATTCACCCAGCGCGCGGCGGGAGGGGGGGCGTCATACCCTTTCGCATTCAAACGTATCCAAACTCCGCGGCGATGTAGGCCAACACCGGTCGGGCCGCCAGACCGGTGGTCTGGCCTACAATGATCGCCGTCCTGCGGGGTTTGATAGGACGGAATGCGAAATAGCATCAGAAGCCCTTCTGCCGGAGCGCGGCATCGAGCTCCTGCATGAAGGCTTGGGCGTCTTCCTTGCTCGGACGGTAGCCGGGCTGGCTGATCTCGGTGAAGCCGGGGCGGCCGTATTGGTCGACGATCCACTTGCCGGTCACCCCGTCGCTGAAAGTCACCGAGCCGCTGGCGATCGCTCCGGGGATGAGGGTGACGTGGTCGACGTCGACGGTGACGTTGCCCGCGGCGGGCGGAAATTCTTCGTCGGTCTCTTCGGCGGGAAGATCGGCGGCGTCAGCCGCGGCCTCGGACTTGCCGCCGAGACCGAGTTTTTCCTTCGCCTTGTCGAGCAGGCCCTTCTTTTCCGGCGCCGGCGCGGCGGCGGGCGGAACTTTGGCATTGGTGACATCGCTCGGGTCCGCCTTGGGGGTCGGGTCCTTCAACGTGAGGTTGAGGTCATCCACAAGGAAGCGGACGTCCATGTAGGTCATCGACACCTGGAACTGCTCGCGGAGCTTTTTCTGGACGGCGGAGAGGTTGTCGCCGGCGGCGATCCAGGAGGAGACTGCGGCTTTTTGTTCGGGCGTAAGAGACATGGGAATTTGGATTTATGATCCAGGATTTACGATTGGCAAGGGAGCGACGCGCATGGCTCCGCCCGATCACAAATCATCCACCCCAAATCATAAACGAAGACGCGCTCGCGCGCCCGCCCGCTCAGCGGCTGAGCTGGGCGCGGAGGAACTCGATCTGCCCCCGCATGTGGGCGTCGTGGGCGAGCATGTTGTCCACGGCCTTGCAGGCGTGGATGACGGTGCCGTGGTCGCGGCCCCCGAAGGCGTCGCCGATCTCCTGGAGCGAATGCTTGGGGATGAGATTGCGCGTCAGATACATCGCGATCTGGCGGGGAATGGCGATGTTGTTGGGGCGGCGCTTGCTCGTCATGTCGCTGTGCCGGATCTGGAAATGGTCGGCGACGCGCTTCTGGATGACCTCGATGGTGAGCTGGTTCTGCGCCTGCTCCATGAGGACGTCCTTGAGGAGCATCTCGGCGGCGGGCAGATCGATGGGCTTGCCGCTGAGCTGGGCGTAGGAGACGACCTTGATCAGGGCGCCCTCGAGGCGACGGATGTTGCGCGAGATATTTTGTGCGATGAAGGCGGCGACGGGCGCGGGCAGCTCGCACTTCATGGCGGCGGCCTTGGTGCGGAGAATGGCGAGGCGGGTCTCGAAGTCGGGCGGCTGAATGTCCGCGGGGAGGCCCCATTCGAAGCGGGAGACGAGGCGGGCTTCGAGCTTCTCGATCTCGGAGGCGCGCCGATCGCTGGAGAGGACGATCTGTTTTCCCGCGCCGTGGAGGTCGTTGAAGGTGTGGAAAAACTCCTCCTGGGAGCGCTCCTTGCCGGCGAGAAACTGGATGTCGTCGATGAGCAGGACGTCGACGTGACGGTAGCGCTGACGGAACTTCGTCAGGGCGTTCTCCTGGATCGCCTGGATGAAATCGTTGGTGAAGGTCTCGGCCGAGAGGTAGGCGATGCGGGCGTCGGGGCGGCGCGCGAGGATGGCGTGCCCGATGGCGTGCATCAGGTGGGTTTTGCCAAGGCCGGTGTCGCCGTAGAGGAAAAGCGGATTGTAGGACTGGCCGGGAGCGTCGGCGACGGCGCGCGCGGCGGCGGCGGCCATCTGGTTGTTGGACCCGACGACGAAGTTTTCGAAGGTGTTGCGGGGAGAAAGGGAGGCGTGACGCGGCGCGCGCTCCTCGGTGGCGCGCGAGGTCCGGCGAGGCGCGACGGGGCGGGGCCGGACAGGTTCGGACTCGACGCCGTTGGCCGCGGCGGAAGCGGTGTCGGCTTTACGCAGGACGACCTTGATATCGCGACCGGCGGTGAGGCGCAGCCGCTGAAGGATCAGATCCATGTAATTGTCGTGAATCCAGATCGCGGCGAAGTCGTTGGGAACACCAAGCACCAGCTGATCGGAGCCAACCTCCAGGCAGACGATGGGATCAAACCAGAGCTTGAACACGTCCTCGGGGAAGAGGCCGCGAAGGTCGGCCTTGGCGGAGTCCCAGAGGTTGGTGGTGCTGGCGGCGGCGACGGGCATGGAATACGTGGCGGAAGGGAGGATCTGGTAGGCTTATTCACAACTGACCAACAACCGCCATTTTCATCACCTCCCGGCCAAGCCCACGGACCACGACGCGCCGACGAGAGAAAGAGGGGGAACGACGCCCGGAGAACAGCCGGGAAGCCGATATCACAAGTCTTTGACTTCTTGTGAGATGGAAATCTCTCAGAGGACGAACCGAAACGGAGCGGAAGCTGGGGTGTGGAAAAGAGCGCGGCGGTGAAGGCCGGGGTTCTGGATGGGGGCGGAGTAACTAGGACCCGGCGAGGCCTTTCAAGGGCAAGTTTCCGACAAGTTATTCACCGCCGATCGGGGCATAAGTTTTCGCTTTTTTTCGTTGCCAAAAACCTGGGGGAAAACCCGGTGCGGTTTCCCCTCTGAAACCTGCGTAACCAAAACCTCACTACAGCCGCCCGGTCGGCCGGAAACGGCGCGCCGCGCGTCAAAAATCGGCGAGTTTCGGCGCGTCCGAAAAAAACGTTTCACCGCGTGGAATCGGGGCGCGTGGGCGCGAAACGGGGGGAGGCGGAAGAAAGGGAGGAACCGGCGGCGCCGCCGGAGGGCTCGACGACGACCTCCCCCGGAGCGGGTTCGGCGGGCGCGGCCGGGATATTGCCCACGGTGGCGTCGGTGGCGGTCCGGGCGGCGTCGAGCCGATGTTGGAGGTCGCGAAGACGCTTGGTGAGATCGGCTTCCTTCTCCCGCCGCTCGTCGTTGTTCAGAAGCTGAAAGCGGGAGGCGTCACGGACGATGTTGGCCGGGAGCAGCAGGAGTCGGTTGATCACGCCCTGGTCCTTGATGGAGCTGAGGTAGAGGGCCGTGAGTTCGGAGGAAAGCGCCACGGATTCCTGCGCGAGGCTTTGGGTAAGCTGCACCTGGGTGCCGAGTCGCTCGTTGCGGGCGAGTTCGCCGGCGAGCACCCCGGTGATCTGCTGCGAAATCTGATCGGCGTAGCGGTTGATCGACTCGCGGGTGAGATTCTGATCTCCCGCGATCTCGGCGAGGATCGGCTGGATGCGCTCGGAGAGGCGGTCGGAGACCTTGTCGATCTGGGCGTTCTGCATCCGCTCGGCCTCCTCGGGCGTCTTGGGAAGCGGGTTGTAAGGCTGCAAGCGCCGGGCGACGGCCTCGGCGAGCTCGGCGACTTTCGTTTCCTCGGCCGCCCTGGCCTCCTCCTCGCGCTGGAACACGCCTCCGGACCGCGCGGAGATCGTGTCCTTGAGGAGTTGGTTGAGCTCCGAGATTTGCCGCTGGGTTTCCGTCGCCGTCCGCTCGAGATCGGCGGCATGGGCCAACCGCATCTCCTCCATCGCGCGACGCTGCACGGGGAGCACTTTGACGTTCACATAGTAGGCGTATCCGCCGAGCAAAGCACCCATGACGAGCGCGGTGGCAACGATGGCCGGAGCTTGTTCTTTGAACTTCGACATAAAGGGGAACTAGCAGGGAGGACCCGTAAAACGGAGCAAAAGTTGCGAAGCCCGGCCCGGTCCTCGCTTTTTCCCTCACCTTCGCTTCCTGCTTTTCCCCGAGCTTTTACCCGTCTTTCCCGCGTTACAGTCCCCTTCCCTCCACCGCCTCTCGTCCATGAGCCTCAACCGCACCGAACAGATGGTCTACGACTACCTCCAAGCCCAGCCCGACGAACGCCGTCATTGGGAAGGTGTCGTGAAACGCGAGGCCGCGCGGGCCGTCGACACCCACGCGGCGACCTTCACGCTCGAAGCGGAACTCTGGCGCTATTACGTCGAGCGCGCGGGCGTCGCCGAACCCTTCCGCAGCACCGCCCGGCGCGAGGGACTCGCGCGCACCAGCATGCGCAACCTCGCCGAACTTCTCGTCCGCCTCTGGGCTCCGCCTCCGGTCAAAACCGCGGCCCCGGGCAACCTCGATCCACGCTGAAACCCCTGTCCTTCGCCTCGAGCTCGCGGTGCATAACGCACCCCACCGATGCATCGGGCCCCGCCACTTCATCCGCCACCGAAACCTTCCCCCGTCAAACCCGGCGGCTGGCACGGCCCGTGCATGAACGCGGTAAATTTCGCGTGTCTCCTCGCATTTCCTCTCACTCCGGCATCGACAACCCGCCTCGCGCGGACAGGGTTGTTCACAAGTTATCCACCACCTAATGGAATCCATTACCGGTTCGGTCGGTCTGAAACCTCGGCTTAAGGTAACCGCAAAGGCGAAGACCTTCGTCCTCGACACGAATGTCCTCCTTCACGACCCCCAGTCGATCTTCAAGTTCGAGGACAACAACCTCGCCATCCCCGTCGAGGTGCTCGAGGAACTCGACGCCATCAAGACGGAGCAGTCCACCGAGCGCGGCCGCAACGCCCGCCGCGTGCACCGCATCCTCTCCGAGCTCCTGCCCGACTCGCGCTCCATGCACGAGGGCGTGAAGCTCGACAACGGCGGCACCCTCTCCGTCATCATCAACCCCTGGCTCGCCGACCCCGGCCGCGAGCCGCCCCAGATGGTCGCCTTCCGCGCCATCCTTCCCGACCTCGGCAAGAAGGACAACCGCATCATCGCCGCGGCCCTGTATGTAAAATCCTGCTACCCGCCGCCGACGATCCTCGTCACCAAGGACGTCAACGTCGCCCTCAAGGCCCGCGCCGTCGGTCTCGAGGCCCAGGACTACCTCAACGACAAGGTCGCCGCCGTCGACGATGACGGCGACTATCGCGAGATCGAGGTCACCATCTACGAACTCCAGCGCTTCTGCTCCGAAGGCGAGTTCACCCTCGACGACGAGACCGCGCGCACCCTCACCCTCAACGAATACGTCCTGCTCCGCTCCACCGAGGGCAAGACCATGCCCGCGCGCTACTACGGCGAGGGCCGCGTCTGCCGCCTGAACATCCCCGACTGGATCAAGGCGCCGGGCGGCATCAACATCCGCGGCCGCAACCTCGAACAGCAGTTTTTCATGGACGCGCTGCTCGACGACTCGATCACGCTCGTCACCTGCTTCGGGAAAGCCGGCACCGGCAAGACCCTCCTCTCCATCGGCTGCGCGCTCCACCAGACGCACGACGAACACTCGCGTTACGACGGCGTCTCCATTTCCCGCCCCGTCATGGCGCTCGGCAAGGACATCGGCTTCCTCCCCGGCACCATGGAGGAGAAGATGAAACCCTGGCTTCAGCCCTACTTCGACGCGCTCGAGGTGCTCATCCCCTCCAAGCCGCCCAAAGATCCGCAGTTCGCCGCGAAAAAGGTCTCCAAGAAAAAACACAAAAGCGCCTCCGCCCTCGCCATGTCGCAGGCCGCGCTCTCCAGCGGCAACGCCCCGCTTCCGGCCAACATCGGCCCCGCCGCGCCGATGAAACCCTACGAGCGCCTCATCAAGAGCGGCCTCGTGGAGATCGAGGCCCTCGCCTTCATCCGCGGACGCTCCATCGCGCGCCGTTTCTTCATCCTCGACGAAGCCCAGCAGCTCACGCCGCACGAGGTGAAGACCGTCATCACCCGCATCAGCGAAGGATCGAAGATCGTGCTCATCGGCGACCCCGCCCAGATCGACAATCCCTACGTCGACTCGCGCAGCAACGGCCTCGTCTACTGCCACGACCGCATGAAAGGCCAGCCCCTCGCCGCGCACGTGAAGCTGACCAAAGGCGAACGCAGCAAGCTCGCCGAACTCGCCGCCGACCTGCTCTGAGCATCCCGGTCTCCCGCCTGTCAGCGCGCGCGACCAGCGCTCCACCCCGCCGACCAATCCCGCCTCGCTGGCGCCTGCGGCAAACCGACGGGACGTTTCCGCCGCAGGGCATCGCCGCCCTGCGAACTATACCACCACCGGGTCGGCCCTGAATTTCTCGGCGAGATCGAACCACGCGACCTGCGCCTGCCGCCAACGCGGATCACGCCGGATGTCGGCCATCGCCTTGCCCGTGTGGTTGCACACGAGATACGCCGCCGGTCCCGCGCGCAAAAACGCGTCCAATCCCGGCCCCGCCTCTTCGTGCACGAACTCGAAATCGCCCACGCCGTAATCATGCTTTGCCTGCGCCGCGCGCAGCGCCGCGGCATCCACCGGCAAGTCGTCCGCAAAACTCTGCGCCCGAGGCCCCGCGTAACCCAGGATCGCCGCCACCCCCTCCGCATCCATGCCGAGCAGCGCCCACTCGTCGAACACGGGCCGCCCATAGAGGGCGTCCATGCGTTCGATGCGTGAACGGATAAGCCGGAGTGCTTCGTCGGTGGTCATGGCGAAAAATCGAGGGAGAAAAACGCCCCGAAAAACCGACATCCTCCGCCGCCGCGCAAGCCCTGGTCGCCAACGCGCGCGTTTTCACGATTCCGCGCAATTTCTCCGCCGCTTGCCACCGGCGCCACCTCGCTCCATCTCCTAGCCCCTTCCCTCCTCCACTCGCCTCTCTCCCTGCTCCAACGCCCCGATGTCCGTCCCCGTCGCCAAGCGCACCGTCGACATGCAGATCCTCGCCGACTGGATCGAGCCGGGCTCGCGCGTGCTCGATCTCGGCTGCGGACGCGGCGTGCTGCTCGAATTTCTCGCCCAGACGCGCAAAGCCCGAGCCTTCGGCGTCGATCTCGACTTCAACAAGATCTCCTCCTGCGTGCGCCGCGGCCTCGCCGCCTACCAGGGCGACATGCTCGGCTACATGCGCGCCCTGCCGGACGAACATTTCGACCACGTCATCTGCTCGCGCACGCTCGAGGAGGTGCCGGACCCCGCGGCGGTGATCGCCGAGGCGCTGCGCGTCGGCCGTCACGTGACGGTCGGCTTCGCGAACCACGGGTATTGGAAAAATCGATACGCCGCGCTCCTCCTCGGCCGCAAGCCGCAGAACCCCGTCTACCCCGCTCCCTGGCACGAAAGCCGTCCGGCCAATCCCGCGACGATCGCCGATTTCGAGGCCTTTTGCGCCGTCGCCGGCTACAAGATCGTCCGCCGCGCACACCTGCGCGGAGACTGGAGGACGACCTCGCGTTTTTGTCCCAACCTCTTCGCCGGCTACGCGCTCTATCAGCTCTCGCGATAGGCCGCCCCGCGCGTCCGGCCCGGGGAAAATACAGGCGACTTTCAGGAAGACGCGCCGGAGCAACGGCCTCCGGCCAAAACCCACGTGTTCGAGGCGGGGCCATCGCCCCTTGTCGCTTCTTGCGCCTTTTGACGGCTATCTCGCGCGACCTTGAGCCCGCCACGCGCGCAGCTTTTCCCCGCGCACGAAAAACACGCAGTCGCTGCCATCCTCGGTGGCGAGCCACTCGGGTTCGAGCGCGGCGAACTCGCGGCTCACCGCCTTGCGCAGGCCGCCGATCTCCACCGCCGCGACGCCGTGCGGCGTGATGCGCTCGCTCGCCTGGCGCAGGAGCTTTCGCACGATCACCAGCCCGTCCGCCCCGCCGTCGTGCGCCATGCGCGGTTCGGCGGCGAACTCCGGGTCCTGGTTGTCCACGTGCGCGCTCGGTTCGTAGGGCGGATTGCTGATGATGAGATCGTAGCCCTCCTCCGGACGCGCCGGCGGCGGCAGCGCGTCGAACACGTCGCTTTTATGCAATCTCACGCGCCGGCCGGGGCCGCCCTTCGCCGAATGCGCCTTCACGTTGATCGCGGCGACCTCCAGCGCGGCGGGCGAGAGATCGAGCCCGTCGACGCGCGCCTCGGGGTAATGCTCCGCGAGCAGGATCGCGAGGCAGCCGGAACCCGTGCACACGTCGACCGCGCGGCGCACGACGGCATCCTCGGGCAGCAACTCGCGCAGGTGCGGGATGAGTTCCACGAAATAGCTGCGCGGGATGATCACGCGTTCGTCGACGTGAAAACGCAGGCCGCCCAGCCAGGCCTCCTTCGTGAGGTAGGCGGCGGGCACGCGTTTCACGGCGCGCGCGTGCAGGACCTCGCGGAGCGCGATGCGTTGCGCGGGGGCGAGCGGTTTCGTGAGCACCGATTCGTCGCTGTCCAGCGGCCAGCCGAGCGTGCGGAGGAAGAGGTAGAGCGCCTCGTCGTGCGCGTTGTCCGTCACCTGGCCGAGCGCGAGACGCCCGCGCGCGTAAACCTCCTCCGCGAACTCCATCCACGCGCCGAGCGTGGCGAGCTGCGAGGTGGGCGGCAGCGAGGCAAGACCGGTCACCGGTTTCGGCGAGGCTCCGCGCGCGACGGACTTCTCCGCGTTTTTCGATTTCGAGGTTGTCACCGGGGAGGCTCCACGGGAGCGGAGGCAAGCGGCACGCGCAGATGCTCCGAGCAATAACAACGATCGTCGGCCCGATAGCGGAAATCCTCCTGCGGATGCGTGTCGCTGTTCTTGCCGCATACGACGCAAACATGGCGCGGTCCGGCCTCGGCCTCCGCACGGCGCGCGGCGCGCTGTTTGGCGCGATAGGCGAGTTGCCGGCGTCCTCCGCGGATATCGTTGATCAGCTGCGGCCCGAGAAACACGAGGCAGTTGCCCAGCGCCGCGACGACCGCGACCTTCGTGGCCATGCCTCCGGTGGCGAAGGAATAGGTGTAGAAAAACAGCGTGACCGCGGCGAGCCACTTGGCCTTCACCGGCAGGATCAGATACAGGTGGAAAACGTGATTCGGGTTGAGGTAGGCGAATGCCAGGAAGATCGATCCGGCGATGAAGCCGCTGCCCACCACCCGGTCGGGCGTCAACAAGGCCGCCGCAAGGGTGAAGACCGCGCCCAGCAGCAGGAAGAGGTTGAACAGCCCCGCGCCCCACTCCTGCTCGAGCGCCGAGCCCAGCGAATAGACGAACATGACCGCGAAGGCGAACCACACCCAGTGGATGGCGGGCGGCGCCACGACGAACGTCAGCAATCGCCACCACTCGCCGGCGAAGACCGCGCTCCACGCGAACCAAAGGCTCGTTTCGTCGAAAAGCCCGAGCAGGCTGACCAGATAGAAAAACACCTGCCCCGCGACGATCGTGGAAAACACATGGGGCACGGCGAGCGGCCGGGCGACGCGATCAAGAAAATGCAGCCAACGGGACATCGGTAAGAAGAAATCGCAAAGTGGGCCGGCGCGACCACGCGGCCAGTTTTTATTTCCCGGTCGCGGGCGCCTCGGAGGGCGGCGGGAAACTTACCTTCGCTTCGCCGGCGTCCTTCGCGTCCTCGGCGGCGAACTCCGCCAGCAGCTTCGCCTTCTGGCTCGCCAGTTCGGGAGCGTCGACGGTCGCGATCAGTTCGCGCGCGTCGCCGGCCAGGCCTTCTTTCCAAAGCACGCGCGCACGATGCAGACGCACCGTCTGCGTCTCCAGCCGGCCGGACAGGCGTTCCTCGAGCGCGGTCCACGCGCGATAGGCCTCATCCCAGCGAGGCTCGGCGAGATCGTAGTAGGATTCCGCGGCTCGATAGGCGAAGTCGGTGCGATCGGGCGCGAGCGCGACCGCGCGGGCGAATGCGTCGAGCATGGCCTTGTCCAAGCCGTCGGCCGTCCACGCCTTCGACTTGAGGAAATCCGCACGCCCTTCCGAGAGAAGGAGACCGATCTGGAAATGGTAGAGCGGCTCGGTCGGCGCGAGATCGACGGCGGCGAGGAAATAGTTGAGCGCGTCGATCGCGCGCCCGTCCTCGGCGAGGATGACGCCGATCTGGTTTTTCACCACGGGAAGCTCGCCGTCGAGGGCGTTGGCCTTGAGCAACAAGGCGAGCGCGGCTTTGCGATCTTCGACAAGCGGATCGCAAAGGTAGAGACCGTAGGCGGCCCAGCCGGCCGCGAAATCCGGATGCTTGGCCAACAGCTTCTCGTAGTCGTCGATCACGCGCTGCAACCGCGGACGCAGATCCTCGAGTTCGACGGCGTCGTTTTTCGTCTTCGCCTCGGAGAGCGCCGCCCTCTGCCGGGCGACGATTCCGCGCAACTCCTCGACGGCCGAGGCGGTTCCCCCGCCGGAAACGGCCGCGGCGTCGCGTGTCCCCGACGCGTGGCCGGGCGTCGACAAGGCCGGTGAGACGGCCGCGACGAGCAGGACCAACACCGGTATGCCGGCTAAGCGAAAACGGTTCATGCGGTGCATCCGACCAGCGAGGCGAAAGCAGGTGCCCGGGTAAACGCCCAAGAATCGACCAACGCCGTCAATTTTCCTCGTCGCCCACTTTGCCGCAGCCACCGCCGCACGGGCGCCGTCATCTGAAAAAATGAAGCGCTACGCCCTGCTGCTCGTCGTCTTGGTCATGTTGACCGGCGCCATGATCGGATTCAGCGCCTTACGCCCCGTGGCGCCGTCCACCGTCCCGCCACCCGTCGTGCGCCCCGCCGTCGCGGCGCCCGTCGCGATGACGCCGATCGTCGCACCGCCTCCCGCATGACACGCCGCACCGGGAGCCCGAGCCCGCCGACGACCAAGCAGCCGCCTTGCCTCCGTTGATCGCGAACGAAGCGGAGGCGCCGGCGAGGATTTGCCTCCTCGCCGGCACCTTCGACGGGGAACACGTGCCGGAACTCGCACGCCACCTCGCCCACCTCCGCCGTCATGGAAACACGGGACGCCGTGCCGACGGCCGCGGCGGAAAACTAATCGGAATCTCCGCGGCGAGGAACGCGCCGTGGTCAGGGCGGCGGGGCCTCACTCCGGCCAGGACGCCTTCGCGGCCTTGATCTCCGCCTCCCAGTCGGCGGGGTTCGGCCCCCGATCCTCGCCATCGGTCAAGAAAGCCAGATGCTCCCGGATCATCGCCTGCATTTCGGGCGATTTGCGGACGGCCAAAGCGGCGAGATACAGATCCGCCTGATAAGCCAGCGGCCGGTTGAGCGCCTCGGCGAGAATCGTTTCGGCGAACGAATCGGGAAGCGCCGGATTCTTGATCGCGGGGGTGAGCAGTTCCGCCTCGTTGCCGGCGGAAAGATTAAGCGCGTGCGCCAGCGCCTCTTCGCGCTCCTCCATCGGGGCGCGCGGATTCATCGCCAAGGCGAGAAGCTTCCGGGCGACCCGTGGATAATCCTCGTCCGGTTCCGCCAAAATATCGCCGGCCGTGGGAATGTCTTTCGCATCAGCCGCCACCGGTGTCGATGATTCCTCGATCCCCCCGGCGGACGTGAAATCTCCAGGAGTCGCGACCAAGTCGGACGGCCGCACGGACTCCGATCCGCCACTTGGAATCGTGAGCAGGGTGAGCGGACCGGGCGTCTCGCCCTCGGGTGGCCGGGTGGAGGACTCCAGCCACCAAAACGCCGCGCCGATCACGACCAATCCCGCCGCCAGCAAGCCCGCTTGGATTTTGCGCTTCATCCGCGCAGGAAAAGCAGGTCGCCGCGTTTCTTTGCAATCCGAGAGCGCAATCCCGGGCCAAACCACATGGGGGAAAGCGCCCGTTTTCCCGACGTATCTGTTCCACGCCAAAAGCCGAGTCCCTTCGTCTATGCATTCCCCCGCCCTTTTGTCCGAACCATGAAATTCTTTGCCGCGCTGTCCTTGGCCGCCCTTACCTCGCTTTCAGCTTGCTACATGCACGCTCCCTACGGCGCCTCCGCCTGGTCCAACGAGGACGATGCCCAGACCCCCGCCGCGCGGGTGGCGGCAACTAAAGCCTCTCCGCAACTGGCTTAACAACAAGAAGCCCCGCCGATCATGGCGGGGCTTCTTTGTTGTTCGGGGTTTCCCCGAAATTCGTCGGGCAACAAAAAAGGTCGCCACAGGGGCGGCCCATCCCGACCTCCCTCACTTCCCCCCGATCGGGCGGCCGTATTCGTCCACTTCGATCTCCACCGGCACCTGGATCACGCGGCCATCCGTCGTCGTCTCCGTTCGCCACGTGCGCACCACACGACGGTCGCCGTTGAACGCCGAGGCGGTCGCTCCCGCGAAACCCTCGCCCGCTCCGACCACGGCGCCGGCCGCGTTGCCCGCCACCGCCCCCGCGGCCGTGCCCACCGCCGTGCCGATCGCCGGTCCCGGTTGACGCGTGTTGACGATTCTCCCGTCGCGTTTCGTCGCGCATCCGCTCGTCGCAAGCGCACAGGCCGCCAGCGCCATCATCCATGCAGAGGTGGTTTTCATAATTGGGGAAAGCGGCCGGACTCTGCCCGGCCGTCCATCGACACGCAACCGCCGACTCGCGCTTACGCCAGCGCCAAAATCAAGGCCAGCACCCCGGCCGACGCGATCGTGCTCACCACGACCGCTTGCGCCGCCAAGGCCTCCTCGCCGCCCATCTCCCGCGCCATCGTGTAGGATACCACCGCCGTCGGACAGGCCAGCCCCACCAGCAACATCAACCGGTCCGATCCGTCGATTCCCAACCACACCGCCAGCCCCCAGCCCAGCAGCGGCGACACCACCACCTTGCCGGCCACCGCCACCCAAGTCGCGCCTCGCCAGGCCCCGGTCGGCAAATCCACCAACACCGCGCCAATCGTGACCAGCGCCAGGGGGACCGCCATCTTGCCCAGCATCGACACCGCTTCCCCGAGCGCGCCGGGCAACACCCAACCCTGTGTGTAGGCCACGCCGCCGACGGCGCTCGCCCAGATGATCGGATTGCGCAGCCACTCCCCCGCCAAAGGACGCAAGGCCGCCCCCCCCAGCCCATGTCGGCTCGCCACCAGCGCCGCCACCGCCAGCACGTTGTAGAGCACCATCATCGGCGCGAGCAGCAGCATCAACGCCGCCGCGTCCACGCCCGGCGCCTTGAGCAGGATCGGCAATCCCACGAAAGCGAGGTTCCCGCGGAAAAACGCCTGCGTGAACGTGCCGCGCTCCGTCCAATGCAACTTCAAGGCGCCCGCGACCAGCCACCCCAGCGCCGCCACCGCCAACGTCGTCCCCGCCATCACGAACAGCTCGCGTCCTCCCCATCCCGCCCAACCGGCCCCCGCGCCCGCGCCTCCGCGCGCGAGGCTCGCCACGATCAGCGCCGGCAAAGCCACCCAGTAACACAGGCGGTTCATCCCCGCCACGACGCCCGCGCGGAAAAAACCGCCGCGCTGCAGCGCCGCCCCCAACGCCACGAGAAGGAAGATCGGCCCGAGCAACTCCAGGACCGTGCTCACAACACCACCGGCTCCCACGTCACGGCGCCGTCCGGCGCGATCGTCAACCAGGCGAAGCTCCGCACCCGTGCCCTCGGCCGCGCGACACAACCCGGATTCAGCCAACGCACACCCGTCGCGTCCGTTTCGTCCGACGGCACATGGGTGTGCCCGCTGAGCACAAACTCCGCTCCCGCCGGCGCTCGACGCGGCGCGATGTGCTCGAGGTGAAAAATCCGGCCGTTTCGCTCCAGCCGCCGTGTCAGCGACCACGCCTCCGTCCAGTCGTTGTTGCCCCTCACCACGATCAGCGGCCGTCGCAACAACTCGAACTCCACCAGCGCGGCCGGATCGCACACGTCGCCCAGATGCCAAAGCTCGTCCGCCTCGGCCATCCGCTCCGCCAGCCCCGCCGGCACGTGGTCGTGCGTGTCCGAAAACACCGCGACGCGCCAAGGCCTCGCGACCGTTCCGCCCGCCTTCGTTTTCGCTTTCGTCTGCTCCGCGCGACTCATCGGGGCCATGCAGGCACAAAAACGCCCGCCGAGAAAGTCGGCGGGCGTGGAATCGGTTTCAGACGCGTGCGGTCCGTCCGCCACGCATCGTGCTGTCGTCGCTCACTCCCAGTTCAGCACGAATTTGCCGTAGTAGGTCGTGTCGAGCTTCTCGACGCCCGGGGTCGGCTGGCTGGTGTAGTCGTTGTTCACGCCCACGCGGAACTTCCAGTTGCCCGAAAGGGGGAACTCCAGGTTCGAGTCGTGGATCACGCGATAGTTCGCGAAATCCTCGAAGGCCGGCACGTAGGTGATCGAGTTGTTCATCACCGCGTTCTCGAAGCGGTAATGATGCGCCAGCCCGAGATCGAGACCCGCGCTGCGCACGTCGTCCGTCGTCGCCGTGCCGTAGTCTTCAAACCGATACGAGAAACCCGCGCGGCCCGTGAGCTTCTGCTTCGGCATGTTCTGGATGAAATCGTAACCGAAACCGGTCGCCGCGACGTTGTAGAAATCGATGTCCTTCACGTTGTCGTAGCCGCCTTCGTCGCGCACATACCAGGTGACCCGGTCCGAAAGGTAGCTCGAATAGTCGACGCCGACGCGGAAACGGTCCTCCGACTTCACGCCGTTCGTGCGCTGGTAGGCGAAGTCCGAGTAGAAGACCAAGGTGTCCTGGGGGCCGGCCAGCGTCGCCTTCACGCCGCCGCCGTAGCCGAGCTGCTCGCTGTTGCCCGTCTTGCCCGAGATGTCGAAGGAAGCCTCATACTTCCACTTTCGCATCAGCTGCAAAACCGCGGGATCGGTGCCGCCCGGCGCCCAGGTCGTCGCGACCTTGTCGACCGTGGTCGTGATCGTTCCGTCCTGACCGTTGATCGCCACCTTGCCATCCGGCGTGGCCGTCAAGGTGCCCTCCATCGTCGTGCCGCCGGCCAGCCGAACCACGATCGGCTTCTCGACCTCGATCTTCACGACTTCCGACTGCTTGACCGTGATCGGCCCCGCGTAGTCGGTTTCGAGCACGATGGTCCCGCCGCTGACGGATTTCACCGTGCCCACAAGACGGGCGCCGCTCTTGGTTTCCAGCGTGTCCGCCTGGGCGGAAACACCTGCGACTAACACCGCGGTCAACGCGGCGAAGGGACGGACGAGGGAGGTAGACATGGGGAGGCGACCAAAGAAGAGCGCCCGAATCCTGTCAAACGCCGGAAGGCGCCCCCCCCTCACGGACGCACCGAGTAACGTTCCGGCCGGAATCCCCGTGCCCGCAACGCGTCCGCCAGCAGCGCCAAATCCAGCTTCACGCCCGGCTTGAGCCCGTTTTTTGCAAACCAACCTTGGTTGACCTCGAGCGCCACCGTGTAGTCCGGACTGGCCGAACGCACCGGCGTCTCGTCGAAGGCATACATCGCATACACCTCGCCGAGCGTGCCGTCCTCCTTGAAGAAACCGATGTCCAGGGGCGTCGGCGTGTTGCGCATCCAGAAACTCATCTGCCGCGGCAGCGGATAAACGAAAACCATGCCGTCGTCCGGTCCCAGATCTCGCCGCCCCATCAACCCGCGCGCCTGCTCGTCCTGCGTGACGGCGATCTGCACGCGCAACGCCTTGCCGCCCACCGTGAGCGGAAAATAGGCGTCCACTCCTTTCGCCTCGGCGCCGACCGCCACCTTCGGCTCGGCCCGCGCCACGGCGGCCTGACCTTCGCCCTTCGCGCAGCCCGCAAGGGCCAGCAAACCCGTCGACACCGCGATCCGGATCCATCGGTTCAATTCCATGTTCTCCTCCTAGCGACCGAAACCCGCCGCACAACTCATCTTCCTTTTTCGCCTGTTTTGCGCCTCCTTCGATTCATGCCCGCCAAGCACACACCCGCGCTCCTTTTCTACGCCGACACCCACTCCAGCCGCGACCTGCTCTACTTCGGCCGCTTCGAGTGCCACGACCCCTTCATCGCCTTCCGCCATCGCGGCAAAAAGATCGCCGTGCTAAACGCCCTCGAGTTCGGCCGCGGGCTGAAGGAGTCGGGCTTCGACCAAATCCTCCCCCTCGAACCGCTCCAGGCCGAGGTGCGCAAGACCCGCCCCGAGCTCCGTCCCGGTCCGGCCGAGATCATCGCCCTGCTCGCCACCAAGCTGCGCATCCCGCGCTTCGTCGTGCCCGAGGATTTCCCCGCCGGCCTGCTCGAACGCCTCCGCGCCCGCCACCTCGACGTCACCGTCGCCACCGGTCCCGTCCTCCCCGAACGCGAGATCAAGGACGCCCGCGAGGCCGCCGCCATCCGCGCCGGCAACCGCGTCGCCGCCGCCGGTTTCGCCGCCGCCGAGGCCCTCCTCCGCCGCGCGAAAATCTCCGGCCGCAAACTCGTCCTCGACGGCAAACCGCTCACCTCCGAACGCGTCCGCCTCGCCATCGAGATCGCCTGCCTCGAGGCCGGCGGCCTCGCCCTCGACACCATCGTCGCCGGCGGCGACCAGGCCTGCGACCCGCACTGCCGCGGCGCCGGCCCGCTCCGCCCGCACGAGCTCATCATCGTCGACATCTTCCCGCGCCACACCGCCACCGGCTACCACGGCGACATGACCCGCACCTACATGAAGGGCCGCGCCTCCGCCGAGCAGCGCGCTCTCGTCGACGCCGTCGCCACCGCGCAAAAAGCCGCCCGCAAAATCCTCCGCGGCGGCGTCATCTCTTCCGCCGTCCACGCCGAGTGCGTGAAGATCTTCGAGTCGCGCGGCTACGCGACCAAATCCACCCCGAAGGGCGCGATCGGCTTCTTCCACGGCACCGGCCACGGCCTCGGCCTCGCCGTCCACGAATCCCCGCGCGTCAGCGCCCCGGTCAACGAGCCGCTCAAAACCGGCGCCGTCGTCACCGTCGAACCCGGCCTTTACTACCCCGGCCTCGGCGGCTGCCGCATCGAAGACGTCGCCTGGCTCACCGACACCGGCCACAAGCTCCTCTCCTCGCATCCCTACGCCTGGGAAATCGCCTGAAAGGACATCGGACATTCGCCGCCGAACATCGCCCATTCCGCGCAGCGCCCCATGCCCGAGCTCGCCGAGGTCGAATACATCCGCCGCCGTTGGAATCCCGGCATCGGACACCGCGTATCCGGTGTTCGACTACATCCGAGCTCGCGCGTCCTGCGCGACTGCGATCCCGCCGCGCTCGCCAAACGCCTCCCCGGCGCGCGTCTCGACTCCTCCGAGGCCGCCGCCAAGCAGATCCTTTTCCGCCTCACCGCCCGCGACCGCGCGCGGCTCTGGCTCGGCATCCATCTCGGCATGACGGGCGAGCTCCTCGTCCGCCCCGCCGGCCTGCCCGACCACAAGCCCGATCACCTCATCCTCGATCAACACGAGGCCGGCCGGTCGCTCGTCTTTTCCGACTTCCGCATGTTCGGCCTCGTGCTCTTCCACGAGGGCCCCGACGCGCCCGAGTGGTGGACGCGGATCGCCCCCGCCGTCACCTCGCCCGCCTTCACCGTCGAGGCCGTATCCCAGTTTCTGCGACGCCGCGCCCGCGCGCCGGTCAAGGCCGTCCTCCTCATGCAGGAACGCTTCCCCGGCGTCGGCAACTGGATGGCCGACGAGATCCTCTGGCGCGCCGCCATCCACCCCGCGCGCCGCTGCGGCGACCTCTCGCCCGCCGAGATAAAAAAGCTCCACCGCGAGACCGTCTGGATCGCCGCGCAGGCCCTCCGCCTCATCGGCGCGGCCGACACCCCCGAATGGCCCGACCCGCCCGGGAGCTGGCTTTTCCAACACCGCTGGGAGGACGGCGGACTCTGCCCGCGCACCAAAAAACCGCTCGCCCGCGCCACCATCGGCGGCCGCACAACCTGCTGGAGCCCGGAAAGACAAAAAATCCCGCGCTAACTTGTAGTTATTCACCCAATACGGACGCACGAACAAGTCGTTGACTATGGCGCGGTCCTGTTTTCGTCGTTTCGTGTGACTGCCGTCCCTCCATCCGATCAGGAACGCGCGTTCGGCCCTCCGGCAGTGATCGCGCAGATTCGCGAGGCGTTGTCCCGAAGCAGAACTCGCGTCACCCCCGTCGTCCACGACGGACGACGTCTTTGGGTAAAGCGCGCCGTGCTCCGCAAGTCCCGCCCCCTCCATCCCGTCCAGCGGGTTCTGTCCCTGCTCGTGCCGATCCGCGTCCTGCGCTACACCGGCGGCGCCAAAGGCATCGCCGCTTTGGATCGGGAGGTGCGCATCATCGAGCGTCTGCGTCAGCGCGGCGCGCGCGTGCCGCACGTGATCGCCCGCGCCGACGACTGGATCGCGCTCGAGGACATCGGGCCCACTCTGGAAAAAGAGCTCTACCGGGCCCCCAACCGATCCGACGCGTTTCGTCTCTGTTTCGTCGCCTCCTGGGGCCTGCTGCGCCTGCACCGCCGGCAGGGCTGGCACGGCAACCCCCAGGCCCGCAACATCACCCTCGATGGCGAGCGCGTCGGCTTCATCGACTTCGAGGAGGACGTCGGCGCCCGCCTCGGCGAAAAAGCCTCCCAAACCCGCGACTGGGGACTGTTTCTCTCCTCGCTCAACCGCACCGAGACGCGCTTCCCGGGACTCACCGCCTCGCTGGTGCGCTCGCTCGCCTCCGAGCTCCCCGCCCACTGCCGGCGCTTCCTCTTCAACTTTCGCCTGCTCTGCGCCCCCCTGGCGGTGTTGCTGCTCCCCTTCAAACGCCTCCTCGGTCGCGATGTCCGCCAAGTCCTCACCCTCTGGGAGGCCTCGGGCGAGATTGATCCCCAGGTCCGCCGCCGGTTCACGCGCATCATCCGCATCGGCGCCGCGTTGGCCGCGCTGCTTTATATCTACGCGCAGCAAACTGACTGACGCCCCGATTGCGGTCGCGCTCGCCTCCCAGCGATCCGACCGGGAGTCGCGCGAGGGCGCTGGATGGCCGTTGCGTCGACCGGGATACGCGCTTCGCTCCCTGTCCGCCACACCATGATCCTGCCTCCCGATTCCCGTCTCCTGTTCATCGGCGACTCCATCACCGACGCCGGCCGCGAGCCCATGGGCGAAGCCGCCCCCTGGGGCGGCGCCGGTCTCGGCCGCGGCTACGTTTCCTTCGTCCAGTCCTGGCTCCTCGCCACGCGCCCGCAGGATCGCGTCCGCGTCTTCAACCGCGGCACCGGCGGCAACACCGTGCGCGACCTCGCCGCCCGCTGGCAGACCGACGTGCTCGATCTCAAACCCGACGTCGTCTCGATCATGATCGGCATAAACGACGTCTGGCGCCAGTTCGACACCCCGCTCCGCACCGAGACGCACGTCCTCCCCGACGAATACGAGCGCACGCTCGAGGACCTCGCCACCCGCACCCGCGCGCAACTCGCCGCGCCCGAGCGCCTGATCCTCGCCACGCCCTTCTTCATCGAGCCCAACCGCGCCGACTCCATGCGCGCGCGCATGGACGAATACGGCGCCATCGTGTGCCGCCTCGCCGCCAAGCACGGCGCGACATTCGTCGACACGCAGGCCGCCTTCGACGCGGTCCTCGCGCACACTCACCCGATGAGCCTCGCCTGGGATCGTATTCACCCGCAACCCGCCGGCCACATGGTGCTCGCCCGCGCCTTCCTCGCCGCGCTCGGCGTGCTCTGAGAAAACACGGTCTCCACCCCTCGCTCCGCCGCACGCGCGCCCGCCTCGTCTATTGAGCCATCCCGCCAAAAAACTCCGCCTCGACGAACTGCTCGTCGTCCGCGGCCTCGCGCCCACCCGCGCCAAGGCCAAGGCCTACATCATGGCCGGACTCGTCCGCTCCGGCACCGAGCGCCTCGACAAACCCGGCAAGGAATACCCGGTCGACCTGCCGCTCTCCCTCGCCGAGACCAGCCGCTTCGTCTCCCGCGGCGGTGAAAAACTCCAGGGCTGGCTCGACCGCTTCGGCCTCGACCTGCGCGGCGCGCACGTGCTCGACGTCGGCGCCTCCACCGGCGGCTTCACCGACTGCGCCCTCCAGGCCGGCGCCGCCTCCGTCACCTGCATCGACGTAGGGCGCGCGCAACTACACGGCCGCCTCCTCGCCGACCCGCGCGTGACCAACCTCGAGCAGGTCAACGCCCGCCGCCTCGATCCCGCCATCCTCCCGCGCCCGCTCTACGACGCGATCGTGATGGACCTCTCCTTCATCTCGCTGCGCCACGTCCTGCCCGCCGTCTGGCCCGTCCTCCGCCCCGGCGGCACGCTCGTCGCGCTCGTGAAACCCCAGTTCGAGGCCGGCAAGGCCGAGGTCGACAAGGGCCAGGGCGTCATCCGCGATCCCGCCGTGCAGGAACGCGTGCTCGCCGAGATCCGCGACTTCGCCCTCGCCCAGCTCCCCGGAGCCGCCCTCGTCGGCACGATGGACAGCCCCATCACCGGCACCGACGGCAACCGCGAGTTCCTCCTCGGCCTCGAAAAATCCGCCTGAGCGCCGCGCCCGTCTCCGCGCATCTCCCGGCCTTTCTTTCGTGTCTTTCACGCCTTTCGTGGTTCTCCTCGCTTGTCCCCGCCCATGACGCCCATCCGTCGCCTCGCCTTCGTCGTAAACGCGCAAAAGCCCGGCGCCTGCGCGCTCGCCGAGGACCTCGTCGCCGTCGCGCGCGCCCACGGCGCGGAAACGCGTGTCAGCCACGACTACCCCACCCCGCCCGAACACTTCCGCGACGTCGACGCCTGCTGCGTCATCGGCGGCGACGGCACCCTCCTCGGCGCCGCGCCCGCCGCCGCCCAGGCCGGCATCCCGCTCATCGGCGTCAACCGCGGCACCCTCGGCTTCCTCACGCCCTTCACCGCCGACGAGGCCCGCGAGTGCCTGCCCACCCTCCTCTCCGGCGACTTTCGCACCTCCGAACGCGCCCTGCTCGCCTGCCGCGTCGGCGACGTCCCGCCCGTCCTCGCCCTCAACGACCTCCTCGTCAAAGACGCCGCCAACTCGCGCCTCGTCCGCCTCGAGGTCTTCGCCGACGACGAACTCGTCACCGACTACCTCTGCGACGGCCTCATCTTCAGCACGCCCACCGGCTCCACCGCCTACAACCTCTCCGCCGGCGGCCCGCTCGTCCACCCCGGCGCCGAGGTCCTCGCGATGACGCCCATCTGCCCGCACACCCTGAGCAACCGCGCCATCATCTTCCGCGCCGGCGTCCGCCTCCGCGTGCGCAACATCTCCGACTCCAGCGACGGCCTCGTCCTCGCCGCCGACGGCCGCACCCTGCCCGCGCCCGCCGGCGCCGATCCCATCGAGATCACCCTCGCCGAGCCGCGCCTGCGCCTCATCCAGCGCCGCGACCACAGCCACTTCTCCATCGTCCGCACGAAACTGAAGTGGAGCGGCGCCGCCGCCGAGAAACGCTGACCGGCCCGCGGAGGCGTCGCGCCCCCCGGCGGATTTCTCCCCAGACGGACGTCCGGCGAGGCTCCGCGCGTCGTAGGGAATAACCGGATACAAATTACCGGCGTTCATCGCCTCCTGCGCCATCGACGCGGAAACGCGCCCCGCCTCAATGGGGAATCGTATTCCCATGCGCTTTTCCACCTCCGCTCTCGCCGCCGCCTTGGCCGCCACCCCGCTCCTCGTCACCCCCGCCCGCGCCGCGTTCGAGGGTGATTTCGCCCTCGTCGACGCCGGCTCCCCTCCCGGCTACTACACCTTCGATTCCGAAATCTCCCAACTGGGCCGCTGGTCGGCCGGCTTCTTCCCCTCCGAAGACGGCACCAGCTTCATCGACACCACCGCCGCGCCCTGCTCCGTCACCCTCGGCGCCTCGACCGTCGGCTCGCCGGATTTCACCGAAGGAGCAACGACCCTCTTCATCGAACTGCCCGTCACCGGCAGCGGCACCTTCACCATCCAGATCGCGAACAACGGCGCCGGGGACTACTACGCCGGCACCGAAATTTTCCTCTCCGGCGTCGCGCTCTACACCCTCACCGATCCGGACGGCATCTATACGCTGAGCTTCGACGCCTTCGCCGGGGAAACCATCGAGTTTCGCAGCATCGTGATCAGCGCCGGCGAATCCTCCTTCGCCTCCAATCAGGCCATCATCTCCCACTTCACCTATCCCTCGACCGAGATTCCCGAGCCCGCCGCCTTCGCTTCGCTCGCGGGCTTGATCGCGCTCGGCGGGGCCGCCTGCCGACGCCGCCGCGGTTGAGCGAGTCGCCCGGCCGTCCGACCGCGGGGTCGCGCCGCCCGACACGCCGGCCGTGGCTCGCAGGTTGATGCGGTTGACGGCTCGCTTGCGCAAGCGGGCGGCATGAACCCCATCCGTCCGCTTCGACTCCGCCTCGCCTCCTCGCTTCTCGTCGTCTCCGCATCCCTCGGCCACGCCGACGCCGCGGAAAACGTCGCCCTGGCCGCCGCCATGTGCAGCGTCTCGTCGAGCTAAATCAGAAATACCCGGCCTACGACGTGGAGCTGGCCGGCGCCGCCGCCAAGAAGGCGGCCGGGGAGACCGAGGCCAAGACCGCCGCCGCGTCCGCGACGACCACGCCCTGATCCCTCCGGAATTCGTTTTGCCTCCCCCGAAGCGGCGCCCGTCCGGCGCCGCTTTTTTGTCACAACTCGTCGTCGTGAGCGGCCTGCAACAGGCCGGCCGTCGGATCGAGCGCCACCCGCGCGAGCCAGTCGTGCATCAGCGGATCCTGCGCCGCGAGTTCGCTCGGAAAGGGGGCCGCCAGCAAATCGATCACTCGCAGACGCCCGTTCGTGTCGCGCACCAGATTCTTCGCGTGCGTGTCGGCCACGAACCACGGCCGCCCTTTCACGAAAGCCAGTCGCGGATGATCGCGGTGCGCGCGCAGGAACCGCGCCGGGATCGGAATCAGGCTGCCGGGCAACAGCTCGCTCACGTCCTCCCCTTCGGGCAGACGTTCCCCGAGCACCTGTTTCGCGACCAACACGCCCTCCGGCGTCACGCCGACCACCTCCGTCGGCATGCCGTCCAACGCGAGGATGAGGGCGAGTTTTTCCAGCAGGTCGCGGTAACTGCCGAGACAGGCCTCCGCGTGCAAAGCCGGCGCGTCCAGCCCGTCGGCCGGAGTCGCCCGCGAAAACGAAAACGTGCCGCCGATGCGCCCCTCCTCGCGCGGCAGGTAGAACTTGTAGATCGAGCCGTCGTGCACCGACTGGAAGGCGCTGGCCTCCACCCCGCTGCCGATTCGACGCAAAAACGGACTGCCCTCGCCCATCGGATCCTCGTGGTCGTCGCCCGGAAATCCGAAGGCCTCCAGCGGCACGATCGGCAGGGTCTTGCGAAACGCGCGCGCCGCCTCGTCGAGCTCGTGCCAGAGCTCGTCCGCGTCGGTGAGCAGGCTCAGTTCGTCGTCTTCCCAGAGGACGAGCGTATCGTCCGGATCCGCTCCGATTCCGACTTTCGTCGCTGCCGCGCCGAGGCGAGCGAACGCTTCCAATCTTCGCTCGTGATCGTGTTGAAGAGCGGCTTGGACGTCTGCGCCGGGCTGGCGCCCACCTTGGAGGACGGTCGCTTGTCCGGTGAAGGGGTCTTGCATGGATCGGCGGTCACGGATCGAGAAAGATGCCACGGTGCGCCCGGATCGCCGCCCGACAACCCCAAGTTGCCCCGCTTGTTCGCAAGTTACCCACCAAGGCCGAGCTAAAGCCTATTTCGGAAGCGACCCGTTGCGTCCGTCTCGCGATTTTGCGCACGGGATTTGGTCTAATCCCGTGCGGCGCAACGAACGCCGCGGTGTTCGCCTGCGGCACAATCATCCGCGGACTCCCTCGCCCGGCCCCTGACGCACGCCAGCACGGCCAATCCGACTCTCGCACCGCCGTGGAAATGCGCGGAGGCGCCCCCCCCCGAAAGCCCGCGTCGTCCCGTTCATTTTTCGTCCGTGCCGTTCCGCAAGCGCCTGGTTTATAGGCGGTCCATGTCCGAGCCCGCCTCCTCCAGCAGCAGCCCGCTCTCCAACGCCGACCTCGCGCCCGTCGCACCGGAGCGCCGCACATGGAACACCTGGCACGTCGCCGCCCTCTGGGTCGGCATGGCCGTCTGCATCCCGACCTACATGATGGCGGGCGACCTGATCGGAAAAGGCATGAACTGGTGGCAGGCCCTGCTCACCATCTTCCTCGGCAACGTCATCGTGCTCGTGCCCATGACGCTCAACGCCCACCCCGGCACGCGCTACGGCATCCCCTTCCCCGTCCTCCTCCGCGCCAGCTTCGGCACGCGCGGCGCCAACATCGCCGCGCTCCTCCGCGGCTTCGTCGCCTGCGGCTGGCTCGGCATCCAGACCTGGCTGGGCGGCGCCGCGATCCACGGCATCTGCGCCATCGCCTTCGGCTTCGACCCCGCCTCCGCCGCCAAGCTCCCGTTTCTCGGCATCTCCGCCGGCCAGTTCGCCGCCTTTCTCCTTTTCTGGGCGATCAACGTCGCGGTGATCATCCGCGGCATCGACGCGATCAAGTGGCTCGAGACGCTCTCCGCGCCCTTCCTCCTCGCCGTCGGCGGAGCGCTCGTGGTCTGGGCCTACCTCGCCGCGGACGGATTCGGCCCGATCTTCGCGCAGCCGTCCCGTTTCGAGTCGTCCGGCGCCTTCTGGTCCTTCTTCGGCGCCGCGCTCACCGCGCAGGTCGGATTCTGGGCCACGCTCTCGCTCAACATCCCCGACTTCTCCCGCTTCGCGAAAAACCAGCGCGCGCAGATCGTCGGCCAGGCGATCGGGCTCCCGCCGACGATGGCCCTCTTCTCCTTCATCGGCATCGTCGTCACCAGCGCGACGCTCGTCGTCTTCGGCGAAGCGATCTGGGACCCCGTGCAACTGCTCTCCCGCTTCCAGCATCCCGTCCTCTGCGTCCTCGGCCTGCTCGCGCTGATGATCGCCACCCTCTCCACCAACCTCGCCGCCAACGTCGTCTCGCCCGCCAACGACTTCGCCAACCTCGCCCCCCGCCGCATCAGCTTCAAAACCGGCGCGCTCATCACATCGCTCATCGGCGTGCTGATGATGCCCTGGAAACTGCTCTCCCTGCCCGACGGCTACATCTTCACCTGGCTCATCGGCTACGGCGCTCTGCTCGGCCCCATCGCCGGCATCATGATCGCCGACTACTACGTGGTCAGAAAACGGATGCTCGACGTCGACGCTCTCTACGATCCCGACGGTCCCTGCCGGTTCGCAAACGGCTTCAATCCCGTCGCCCTCGTCGCGCTCGCCCTCGCCGTGGCGCCCAATCTGCCGGGCTTCCTCGCCACCGTGCGCGTGGTGTCCGCCGACTCCGTGCCGGCCTTTTTCCACGCCCTCTACCATCAGGCCTGGTTCGTCGGCTTCGCCCTCGCCTTCGTCCTCCACCTCGCCTTCGGCAGGATCGCCCGCGCAAAACCTTGGAGGACCGCCCGCGTCTCGTGAGAGTCGCCCCCTCATTGGGGCGCATCCCCGCCTTCCGGCCCCGGGAAAAGATCGTCGCGCGAACGGCTCGCACCGCGGCGCCCGAACCGCCTAGGCTGCGGCCATGTCAGACCCGAACCGTCCTTCGGCCGCCGTCTTCCGCATCTCCGTCTTCGTCGCGGCCCTCTTCGTGGTCTGGGGCATCCTCGCGCCGGCCAATCTCGCGGCGACGAGCTCCTCGCTCCTCACCCACGTCAACAAGAGCTTCGGCTGGTTTTACCTGACCACCGTCTTCGGCTTCCTCGTCTTCTCGCTCTACCTCGCCCTGGGCCCCTTCGCGCGAATGAAGCTCGGGCGTCCCGACGACGAGCCCGACTACTCCTACTTCACCTGGCTCGCCATGCTCTTTTCCGCCGGCATGGGGATCGGGCTCGTCTTCTGGGGCGTCGCGGAGCCGCTCAGCCATTTCGCGAAACCGCCGCCTTTTGTCGCCGCGGACGATCCCGCCACGCTCGGCCGCACCGCGCTCCGCGTCTCGTTTTTCCACTGGGGCCTGCACGCCTGGGGTGTCTACACCGTCGTCGGACTCGCCCTCGCCTACTCGAAGTTTCGCCACAATCAACCGGGGCTCGTCAGCGCCACCTTCCGCCCGCTTCTCGGCGACCGCGTGGACGGCCGCGTCGGCAACGCGATCGATATCCTCGCCACCCTCGCCACCGTCTTCGGGGTGGCGACCTCGCTCGGCTTCGGCGCCCTGCAGGTCAACGGCGGCCTCGCCCACGTCTTCGGCCTGCCCGTCTCCGCGCCCATGCAAATGGGCATCATCGCCGTCGTCAGCGTGCTCTACATGCTGTCGGCCGTCACCGGCCTCGACCGCGGCATCCGCTACCTGAGCAACACCAACCTCGCCGCCGCGCTCGTCCTGCTCGTCTTCGTCCTCTTCGCCGGCCCCACCTCGTTCCTCCTCGACACGTTCACGACCACCTTCGGTTCCTACATCGGCGAACTCATCCCGACCAGCTTCCGGCTCACCCCCTTCCAGCAAAACACCTGGGTGCGCGACTGGACCATCTTCTACTGGGCCTGGTGGATCTCCTGGGCTCCCTTCGTCGGCATGTTCATCGCACGCGTCTCCCGCGGTCGCACCATCCGTGAGTTCGTCGGCGGCGTGCTCATCGTCCCCAGCGTCATGGGCGCGCTCTGGTTTTCCGTCTTCGGCGGCACCGCTCTTTTCGAACAGGTCTTCCGCGACGTGCCGCTGACCGCCGCCTTGGAGCAGGACATCTCCTCCTCCCTCTTCGCGATGCTCGACGCCCTGCCCCTGGCCAAGATCCTCTCGGTGCTCGCGATCCTTCTCGTCTGCACCTTCTTCATCACCTCGGCCGACTCCGCCACCTTCGTGCTCGGCATGCTCACCTCGCGCGGCGACCTGAACCCGCCCGCCCGCATCAAACTCGTCTGGGGCGTGCTCCAGTCCTCCATCGCCGCCGTGCTCTTGTTCAGCGGCGGTCTCGCCGGCCTTCAAACGGCGTCGGTCCTCGCCGCGCTGCCCTTCACCGTCGTCATCATCGGCATGTGCGTCGCCCTGCAACGCGCCCTCTCCCGCGACCACGAGGTCGAACGCCGCCGCGAACGCGAACGTCTCCGCCGCCTCGAAAAACTCCTCGACAAACTCGAGACCGAGGGCGGCTGAGCACGAGGGCGCCCCCGGCGATCTCCAACGGACACGGATGGAATCCGCGCCCGTTGCGCGCGCCGGCAGCCCCCTCCCGCTCAGTCGCGGCGCGACATCAGGATGCGCAGCACATACCAGAGCAGCAGCATCACGCCCGAGAAAAGCGCGAGCGAAGCCGCCACGTGTTGATCCGTGCGGTAGTGGTGCAGGATGTTCGAGGTCGTGTAGAGGATCGAGCCCGCGGCGAAGAGCACCATGATCGCGGAAAACACCAGCCCGAGCGTGAAGCCGAACAGGATGCTGCACACGATCACGCCCAAGGCCACGAAACCGCCGATCGTCAGGATGCCGCGCAAAAACGAAAAATCCTTCCGCGTCATGAACACCGTCGCCGTCAACCCCGCGAAGAGCAGCAGCGTGATGATGCCCGCCATCGGGATGAGAGACGGATCGCCGCTGTAGAACGCCGCGACGAAGAGCAGCGGCAGGAAAATCACCGCCTCCGCCACCACGTAGAGCGCGAGTCCGAGATACTGCATCCCGCTCGACGCGTCGGAGCGGGCCCACTTGTCCGCGATCCACGACACGCCCATGAACAGGCCGAGCGTCACGAGCCAGCCCGGCCCGTTGAGCATCATCCCGACGAAGTTCTCGATGCCCGGCAGCTTCAGCAGCACGCCTTCGAGCATCACGAAGGTCAGCAGCGCCACCGCCAGGTGGCCGTAGGTCCGGCGAATAAAAGCCGCGCGCTCATCGGCCTCGGCGTCGGCCGCGGTCACAAACGGGTTATCATAGCTCATGTGGTGCGGTGGATTGATGTTGCGGAACGAACAGACCGCCCAAGCCCCTAGCCCCCGCTCCGACGCCCCGCGAGCCTTATCTCTCCGGAACCGCCGACCGGATCGGAATTTAACAGAACACCCGCCCGGCGCGGCCGCCCCGTCCTCAACGCCCGTTCCGCAGCTTCAGCAGGCGCTCGCCCGCCTCACGCAGGATCGGGGCGCTCTTCGCGAAGTTGAGCCGGACGTAACGATTTTCCGGATACGGAAAGAAGGACGATCCCGGCACCGGCGCCACGCCGATCTCCTTCGCCATCCAGTGCGAACACTCGACGTCGCTCGCGAAGCCGAGCGGCGCCACGTCGAGCATCACGAAGTAGGCGCCCTCGGGCCTCGAGTAGCCGAGCCCCGTCTTGTCCAGATACGAGAGCAGCAGGTCGCGCCGCGCCTGATACTCCGCCGCGAGCCCGGCGTAGTAGTCCGGCCCCCAGCCGAGCGCGGTGACGACCGCGTGTTGCAGCGGCGCGGCCGCGCCGACGGTGAGGAAATCGTGCACCTTGCGCGCCTGCGCGATGATCTCCGCCGGCGCGTGCACGTAGCCGAGCCGCCAGCCCGTGATCGAAAAGGTCTTCGAAAGCGAGGAACACGAGATCGTGCGCTTCGCCATGCCGGGCAGCGTCGCGAAGTAGACGTGTTCGCGTCCGTCGAAGACGAGGTGCTCGTAGACCTCGTCGGTGATCACGAAGGTGTCGAACTCCTCCGCGAGCGCCGCGATCTGCATCAGCTCCTCGCGCGTGAAGACGCGTCCGCAGGGGTTCGACGGATTGCAGAGGATGAAGGCCTTCAACCCTCCGCCAGTCGCGAAGGCCGCGCGCAGCTCCGCCGGATCGAAGCCGTAGCCGGGCGGGTTCAGCTTCACGTGCACCGGCGTCGCGCCCGTGAGGATGGCGTCGGCGTTGTAGTTCTCGTAGAAGGGCGAGAAGAGCCCCACGCGGTCGCCCGGATCGCACACGGTCATCATCGCGACCATCATCGCCTCGGTCGCGCCGCAGGTGACGACGAGTTCGCGCTGCGGATCGACGGGCAGGCCCGTGAAACGCGTCAACTTCGCCGCGAGCGCGTCGCGCAGCTCGGTCGAGCCCCAGGTGACGGCGTATTGATGGCGACCCGCGTCCATCGCCGCGCGCGCGGCCTCGACGAGCGCCGCGGGCGGATCGCCGTCGGGAAAACCTTGCGCGAGGTTGATCGCGCCGTGCTGCGCGGCGACGCGCGACATCTCGCGAATGAGCGATTCGGTGAAAACGGCGGTGCGACGGGAGGTTTGCGGCATGCGAAAGGAAAAAAAAACGCGTTCAACCCAGGCCGTCGTCCGATTGCATCGGGGCGTGGTCGGAAAACCTCGGCCTTTTCGGATTTCGCCTACTGCGGAATCCGCAGCTCCATGCCGATCTGCAACGAGCTCTCGCTCGGCAGTTGGTCGCGGTTCGCGGCGAAGATGTCGCGCCAGCGCGAACGGGTGCCGTAGTAGCGCAACGAAAGGCTCATCAGGGTGTCGCCCTTCACCACGATGTGTTTGCGCGCGGCGGGCGGCGGCGCGGGACGCTGCGTCACCGCCGGCGGCGCGGATTGCACGGATTGCGGCGGATTCACCGGGCTCACGGGAACCACGCCCACCGGCGAGGCGTATTCGGGTTGCGGCGTGCCACGCGGCAAAGCCGTCCCTCCCGGCGCATCGGTCACGAAACCGCCCTGGGACGGTTCCGCCATGTAACCCGTGCCGGCGTCGGCGGCGCCGCTGTTGGCCAGACCCGCGGTGCGGGTGGCGTCGAGCACCGCGGCCCGGGCGGCGGCGAGTTGTTCCTTGAGTTGCAGGTTCTCGCGGGTGAGCCGGTCGACCGTGTCGATGAGGTCGGTGCGCTCCACCTGGTTGTCGAGCGGCTGGCCGGGAAGCGTTTTGGCGAAGTCCCGGATGCAGGCCTCGATCTGCTGCAGGGCGAGGCGCGCCTTCTCGGTGTTGGGCTGCAGCTCGCGATACCGGCGGAAATGGTAGATCGCCGCGATCGGGTCCTTGAGGTGCTGCTTGTAGAGGATCGCCGCGTCGAGATGCGATTCCGGCGCGGCGCCGCCGCGCTGGTCGATCACCTTAAGAAAAGTGGACAAGGCCTCCTGCTCCCGGCCCATGCGGAGCAGCTCCTTCCCGCGCCGGTAGTCCGGATCGTCCACCTCCGCGGTGTAGGGCATGACGGAGCCCGGCCCGCAGCCCGTGTGCACGAGCGGCAGCGCCGCCAGGGCGGAGAACAAGACGAGTGACGAGAGGCAACGGCGCATGGCGCGTGGCAGGATACGGGCGGAAATGGGAGTTGAACGCGAAAAATCGCAGTCCAAGTCTCGCGACTCCCCCACGGACACAAACTCGAAATGGCTTCCGCCCTCGACTCCACCTTCGTTCTCAAGCGCGCGCGCCAGGCGCTTCGTATCGAACAGGAGGCGCTCGAGGCCACGCGCGACTCGCTGGGCGCCTCCTTCGTCGCCGTCGCGCGCGCCGTCCACGCCGCGATCGCCGCCGGCAACAAGCTCGTCTTCACCGGCGTCGGCAAATCCGCCCACATCGCACAAAAACTCACGGGCACCTTCAACAGCACCGGCGCGCCCTCCTGTTTTCTCGACGCCACCCAGGCCCTCCACGGCGACCTCGGCATGGTCCGCGAGGGCGACGTCGCCCTCATCCTGTCCAACAGCGGCCAGACCGACGAGGTCTTGAAACTCGTCCCCGGCCTGCGCCGTTTCGGCCTCACCCTCGTCGCCTTCACCTCCAAGACCGATTCCGACCTCGCCCGCGGCTGCGATCTGCAACTCGTCTACAACGTCCCGCGCGAAGCCTGCCCCCTCGCGCTCGCCCCCACCGCCAGCACCACCGCCGCCCTCGCCCTCGGCGACGCGCTCGCGATGGTCCTCCTAGAGGCGCGCGGCCTCACGCGCGACGACTTCGCCCGCTACCATCCCGCCGGCAACCTCGGCCGCATCCTTCTCCTCAAGGTCTCCGACATCATGCGCACCGGCGACCGCCTCCCCGTCGCCCCGGAAAACATCACGCTGCAAGACGCGATCCTGCGCATGACCAAGGCCAAGAGCGGCAGCATCGCGCTCGTCTCCCCCCGCGGCGGCAAGTTGACCGGCATCCTCACCGACGGCGACTTCCGCCGCAGCGCGCTCACCGGACCGGATTTCCTGCAAAAACCCGTTTCGGCCTTCATGACGCGTTCGCCCAAGACCATCCCGGCCGACGCGCTCGGCGTCGACGCGCTCCGCGTGTTCGAGGCGCACAAGATCGACGACCTCATCGTCGTCGACGCCAAGGGCCGCCCCGTCGGTCTCGTCGACGGCCAGGATCTGCCGAAACTCAAAATCGTGTGAACGCGCGTCGCCTCCGCGACCACGCCCGTCCCCGCCGCCCCGCCCCGTCGAGCCCCGCGTGTTTCGCCGCCCCGTGGGCGGCGTGATGACCGGCGCGCGCCTTCCCGATCTTTGCAGATTTTGCGCTTTAGTTGCCCGACGCGCCTTTTTCGTCGTCCCGCCGTGGCGATTTGTCGCTAAAGTCGCACTTATCTCCGACTTCTCCTCCGACCTTACCCACGCACGCCATGGCCACGCCTCCCTTCGTTTACCAAGACACCTTCCCCCTCGGCGCCGACGACACCGAATATCGCCTTCTCAGCAAAGAGGGCGTCTCCCTCTCCAGCTTCGAGGGACAGGATATCCTGAAGGTCGCCCCCGAAGCCCTCGCCTTCCTCGCGCAGCAGGCCATGCACGACTGCTCCTTCATGCTGCGCCCGAAGCCCCTCCCCCAGGTCGCCCCCATCCTCGACGATCCCGAGGCCTCGGAAAACGACCGCTACGTCGCGCTCACCCTTCTCAAAAACGCCGAGATCGCCGCGCAGGGCATCCTTCCCTTCTGCCAGGACACCGGCACCGCCACCATCGTCGGCAAGAAAGGCCAGCAGGTCTGGACCGGCGTCGACGACGCCGAGTGGCTCTCGAAAGGCGTCTACGAGTGCTACACCAAGGAAAACCTCCGCTACTCGCAGACCGCCGCGCTCGACATGTATAAGGAGGTCAACACCGGCACCAACCTCCCCGCCCAGATCGACCTCTACGCCACCCCCGGCGCCGAATACAAATTCCTCTTCGTCGCCAAGGGCGGCGGCTCCGCCAACAAGACCTTCCTCTTCCAGGAAACCAAGGCCCTCCTGAATCCGAAGAGCCTCGAAAAGTTCTTCCTCGAAAAGATGAGCTACCTGGGCACCGCCGCCTGCCCGCCCTACCACCTCGTCTTCGTCATCGGCGGCACCTCGGCCGAGACCTGCCTCAAGACCGTCAAGCTCGCCTCGACCAAATACTACGACTCGCTCCCCACCAGCGGCAACGAGCACGGCCGCGCCTTCCGCGACCTCGAGGCGGAGAAACTCGTCCTCAAGCTCGCCCAGACCACCGGCATCGGCGCCCAGTTCGGCGGCAAATACTTCGCCCTCGACGTTCGCGTCGTCCGCCTCCCCCGCCACGGCGCCTCCTGCCCCGTCGGCGTCGGCGTCTCCTGCTCCGCCGACCGCAACATCAAGGCCAAGATCAACAAGGACGGCATCTGGCTCGAAAAGATGGAGACCGACCCCGGCCGCTTCATCCCCGCCGCCCTCCGCACGCTCAAGGACGACAAGGTCGTGCGCATCGACCTCAACCAGCCGATGGACGCCATCCGCGCCGAGCTCTCCAAGCACCCCGTCACCACGCGCGTGTTGCTCACCGGCCCGCTCGTCGTCGCGCGCGACATCGCCCACGCCAAGCTCAAGGAGCGCGTCGACGCCGGCCAGGGCCTGCCCGACTACTTCAAGAACCACCCCGTCTACTACGCCGGCCCCGCCAAGACGCCGAAGGGCTACGCCTCCGGAAGCTTCGGCCCCACCACCGCCGGCCGCATGGACAGCTACGTCGACCTCTTCCAATCGCTCGGAGGCAGCATGGTCATGCTCGCCAAGGGCAACCGCTCCAAGGCCGTCACCGACGCCTGCGCCAAACACGGCGGCTTCTACCTCGGCAGCATCGGCGGCCCCGCCGCCATTCTCGCCAAGGAAAACATCAAAAAAGTCGAGCTGCTCGAGTATCCCGAGCTCGGCATGGAAGCCGTCTGGAAGATCGAGGTGGAGGACTTCCCCGCCTTCATCCTCGTCGACGACAAGGGCAACGACTTCTTCGCCCAGGGCTGCGGCGCCTGTCTCCCCGGCGGCGTCTCCGCCGCCGCGAAAAAATAGCGCATCCATTAAACCACTACACACCCACCTGTAGGCCCGACCTCGGGAAAGGCATTCAACCGACCGACCGCCACGCTGTAGGCCCGACCGCCGGTCGGATAGCCATGCCGGCGGCTTGGCCTGCAAGGATCGCGCCCCGCGTTTGATGGAACGCAATGCGCAAGGGCCTCCCCGGCAGGGCGGGACCGCCGCAATTGGATCCGCCTTCCCTCGAACTGCGGCCGCCCGGTGGCACGCGTTGTCCCCAGCGCGTGCGCCCCGTCACACACCCGGCGGGCCCGCCGTGTCGGCATAGTTTGGTTGCCTTGTAGCCACGCCCGTCCCCGGGCGTGCGAGACGGGTCCGAGGCCGGACGCGGCCACACCGCCGGTAGTGTCTCCGAAGTTCAGCAAAAAGGCGGGTCATGGTAGGTGGTTGGGAGACGAAACCTAAACCACCGAACGAAAGACAAACCATGACCCGCCGGAAGCGGAACGATGAGACGATCAAC
>Ga0182792_1000182_pt1 | contig 61568 bp, 56 predicted proteins | sample Passage237B_FD_130497 | JGI IMG/M metagenome (GOLD analysis project Ga0182792, IMG submission 130497) | Cellulose adapted compost microbial communities from Newby Island Compost Facility, Milpitas, CA, USA - Passage2 37B (version 2) (version 2) ...
GTTTTGCAAACGGCTTCCCTTGCGGGGCTTTACGGTCTCAGCCTGCTGACGCTGCTCTGGGCCGCCCTGCCGTTGCTGTATAAAAACCGCGCGGTGGCGGTGCCTGTCGCGGCTTCGCTGCTGTTGCTCTCCGCCTGGGGCGGCTGGCGGCTTTATGTGCATCCGACGCAGCCTGCGGGGGAATATCTGGTGCGCATCGTGCAACCGAACCTGCCGCAAAGCATGAAATGGGACCCCGATGAGGACTGGCGCAATCTGGAGCGCCATGTCACCCTTGGCAAAAACACCGAAGCCGAACAGGCGGCCGAACGCGAAGCCCCGCCGCCCCGCTTCATCGTCTGGCCCGAAACCGCCTCCACCGCCGATCTGGAACATTTCCCCGAGATTGCGCAATTCATCGCCGCCGGCATGCCGCAGAACAGCACGCTGATCCTCGGCAACCTGCGCGTGACGCTCGACCGCCGCCAGTCGCCCGTGGCCTATCACAACAGCGTGACGGCCCTGAACAAAAAGGCGGAGGTGGAGGCCACCTATGACAAGCATCACCTTGTCCCCTTCGGGGAATATATCCCCTTCCGCAATGAAATGTCGGTCATCCGCCCGCTGGCGCTGGCGGTATCGGGCATCGGCGATTTCACGCCCGGCGACGGGGTCAAAACCCTGCATCTGGAAGGCCGCCCGAGTTTCAGCCCGCTGATCTGTTACGAAGTGATTTTCCCCCGCGCCGTGGTCGATGCCGCCGACCGCCCCCAATGGCTGGTCAATGTGACCAATGACGGCTGGTACGGCAATTCGGCAGGCCCCTATCAACATCTGGCCATTGCCCGCCTGCGCGCGATCGAGGAAGGCCTGCCGCTGGTCCGCGCCGCCAATACGGGGATTTCCGCCGTGGTGGATCCCGTGGGCCGCATCATCGCCCGCCAGCCGCTTTTAACCGAGGGTCGGCTCGACAGCTTTTTGCCAAGCGCCTTGCCGCCCACGCTCTACGCCCGTTTCGGCGATGCGGCGTTCTATGTCCTGACCTTGCTGGCGGGGCTGGCGGGGCTGGTGCTTGCCTTTCGCAAATCCACGAATTAAAAAACACTTGCTTTCAATTACTTGCCTGCGGTTTTTCATCCACAATAACAGGTTGAATACATACGTATGTTGACAATGAGGGGTTGTATTCATATATAATGGGAGATATACCGTTTCCCGCATGCAAAGGTTTAATTTTATGCCCCGCACACGTCCGGATGATGAAGGCCCGCACCCCGTCGATACCCATGTCGGCGCCAAGGTGAAATCCCGCCGCCTGATGCTGGGGCTGAGCCAGGAAGAACTGGCCAAGGCCATCGGCCTGACCTTCCAGCAGGTGCAGAAATACGAACGCGGCACCAACCGCATCAGCGTCAGCCGTCTGGCCGATATCAGCAAAGCGCTGAAAGTCTCCATGGACTATTTCCTTGAAGGCTGCGCCGCCGCCGCCACGGGCGGTGCAGGCAGCCGCAAGACCGCCCTGAAAGGCGTTTCCGATACGCCGCAGGCCATGCTGCTGGAGCCCGACCCGATGACCAAGCGCGACGTGCTGGAACTGGTCCGCGCCTATGAGCAAATCCGCACCCCTGCCTTGAAAAAGCAGTTGCTGGAAATGGCCAAGACCATGGCCAAAACCACGGGCGACAATACCTAAGCCCTTCTTTCCCCTTTACCTTTAAACAGCCCTTATTTCGCTGTTGCGGCGGCGCAGCAGGCCTTCTATAAATAGGAGTGATGTTCCACACGCAAAAATACAAGGATATTTATGACCGAGCAGAAATACATTTTCACCAGTGAATCCGTTGGCGAAGGCCACCCCGACAAGGTTTGCGACCGTATTTCCGACGCCATCGTCGATGCCTATCTGAACGCAGACCCCTATGCCCGCGTTGCCGCCGAATGTCTGGCGACTACCGGCTTCCTCTGCATCGCCGGTGAAACGCGCGGCCCCGCCTCCATCACGGCGGCCGATATCGAAACCATCGCCCGCCATGCGGTGCGCGACATCGGTTACAAGCAGGAAGAATTCCACTGGGAAAAAATCAAGGTCGATGTGCGCCTGCACGCGCAATCCGCCGACATCGCGCAAGGCGTTGACGCGGCAGGCGACAAGGACGAAGGCGCCGGCGATCAGGGTATCATGTTCGGCTATGCCTGCCGCGAGACCGAAGAACTCATGCCCGCCGCCATCCAGTATTCCCATGCGATCCTGAAATCGCTGGCCGAAGCCCGCCATTCCGGCGCGCTTTACAAACTCGGCCCCGATGCGAAAAGCCAGGTGAGCCTTGAATACGTGAACGGCAAACCCGTGCGCGCCACCTCCGTCGTCGTTTCCACACAGCACGATGAATCCGTGTCGCAGGAGGAAGTCCGCGAAATGGTACGCCCGCACGTCGAAAACATCCTGCCCGAAGGCTGGATGTGCGATGAAAGCCAGTTCTACGTCAACCCGACCGGCCGTTTCGTGATCGGCGGCCCCGATGGCGACTGCGGCCTGACGGGACGCAAGATCATCGTCGATACCTACGGCGGCGCGGCGCCACACGGCGGCGGCGCTTTCTCCGGCAAGGACCCGACGAAGGTGGACCGCTCCGCCGCCTATGCGGCGCGTCATGCGGCGAAAAACATCGTGGCCGCAGGTCTTGCGGACCGCTGCACGATCCAGCTGTCCTATGCCATCGGTATTTCGCATCCGATTTCCATTTACGTGAACACCCACGGCACCGGCCGTTTCAGCGACCTTGCCCTCTCCAAAGCGTTGCAGGAAGTCGCCGACTTCCGCCCGCGCGTGATCCGCGAGCGTCTGCACCTGAACAAGCCGATCTATGCCCGCACCGCCGCCTACGGCCACTTCGGCCGCACGCCCGATGCGGACGGCGGCTTTACGTGGGAAAAGCTTGATCTCGTCGAGGCGCTGAAAACCGAAATCAGCTCCAAGAAATACAAGGATGACGAGCTGAGCGACAACGTGCGCGTGGCGGACTTCGGCCGCTCCTGAGCCTTGTTGCCCCGAGCCTTGTTGCAAGGAAAGCCATGCACGCCAAGCCCGCCCATGACGCCGCGCTGAAATTTTACGGACGGCGTAAAGGCAAAAAACTGCGTCCCCGCCAGCAGGAAGCGCTGGAGACCGTCATGGCCTCCGCCGAAATCTTTCTGCCTGCGGGCGATGCGGCCGTTGACCCTGCCGGTTTTTTTGACTTTACGCCCCGTGAAATCTGGCTGGAAATCGGCTTCGGCGGCGGCGAGCATCTGGCCTATCACGCGGCAGAACATCCCGACATCGGCATGATCGGATGCGAACCGTTTTTGAACGGTATCGCCTCCCTCTGCCTGCAAATCCACGACCGCAAGCTCGGCAACATCCGCATCTGGCCGGAAGACGCCCGCCTGTTCATGGCACGGCTGGAAACGGCATCGCTCGACCGCTGTTTCATCATCAATTCCGACCCGTGGCCGAAAAAACGCCATCACAAGCGTCGCTTCATCCAGCAGGAAACGCTGGATGAACTGGCCCGTCTGCTGAAACCGGGGGCGGAATTGCGCATGGCGACCGATCACCCCGGCCTTGCGGCATGGCTGATCGAACAGACCTATTTCCACGATGCCTTTGAATGGACGGCGAAAACCGCCGCCGACTGGCGCACCCGCCCCGCCGATCTGCCCGAAACCAAGTTTCAAAACAAAGGGTTAAAGGCTGGACGCCCTACCGTTTTCCTGAGCTTCCGTCGCAAAGATTGACATAACTATGCCTTTTTGTGTATAAGGGATAAATCCCTATAAAAAACAAAGGCTAACAGATGCAACCGTTGATCATCCGTCCGATGATGGAACAAGACATTCCCGCCGCCGCGCGCGTGCTGGCGGATGCCTTCAATTCCTGCGCGGCGCGCAATCAGGAACAGCTGGCGCAAAAACCTGCGCCGGGCATGCTGGTGCAGGCCTTTGTCGCCGTGCGCGGCGGCAATGTCATCGGCATGTCGTTGTGCGAAAAGAACAAAAGCGCCATTTCCATCCAGTTGCTGGCCGTGGACAGCACCGCGCGCAAACAGGGCGTCGGGCGCAAGCTGATGGCCCATACCGAAAAGTTCATCGCGCGAAACTGGATTCAGGACGCGGCAGCCGATGTCGTGATCGAAGACCTGACCAAGCGCAGCAACCGCATGTCCCGCTATTACGAGAACATGGGCTACAAGGAATGGTTCGGCATCAGCGATGCGGGCTGTCCCCTGCTCTACAAAACCCTGAAACGTGAACAATATCCCTATAGATAAGGAAAAACGCGCATGACCGCACGCCTGAAAATCGTTCCGCTGCATCAGGGCCACCACACGCAGGCCGCGCAACTGCTGCGCGAGGCTTTCAATGTTTCCGTCATGAAAAACCGGCAGGAACTGACCAAAGACTACGGCGGCGTCACGCAATGCTTTGCTGCCGTTTCGGGCAAGAAGGTTATCGGCACGGTGCGCTGCCACCAGATGCCCAATAACAGCCTGTCCATCAGCCTGCTGGCCGTGGACAAGCGCCAGCGCAACAAAGGCATCGCCACCAAACTGATGCAACATGCCGAAGCCTTCATGCGCAAAAAATGGCTGAACGGAGAAAAAAACTTCATCAGCCTGAAGGACCGCACCCGCCTGAAAAACCCGCGTTCCAAATTCTATCACAAGCTCGGCTATACCGACTGGCCGGGCCGCGTGGACAGCGACGGCCAGCCCGTCATGTATAAATGGCTGAAGCCGTAAAATTTCCAACCCATTGAAAAATATGGCACAGCGGCACAGGTTCCCCGTCCCGCGGATAAATTTTTTTATATTTTTTTCCTGTTTTTAGGGGATTTTTTGCCGTTTTGACGCGATTTTTTGTGAAAAACGCTTGCAAAACGGGGATTGCAGGGATATAACCATGCTAAATCCCGGCTTGATATAAAAGCAAAATAAAAGGGTGGGCTCGGAAGAGCCCGCCCTTTTGCTTAGGAAAAAACGGATTATATGGAACACTTGCCGCTGTTGAAAAAAGTCGAACGCACCATCGCCCCCATGGCCGAAACCATGGGATACGAAATCGTGCGCATTCTCATGATCGGCGGCGGCAATGACCAGACGCTTCAGATCATGGCCGAGCGCCCCGACGGCACGATGCATATCGAAGACTGCTCCCGCCTCAGCCAGGCGATCTCCGCCCTGCTGGATGTGGAAGACCTGATCCCCGATGCCTATGTGCTGGAAGTCAGCTCGCCCGGCATCGACCGCCCGCTGACGCGCCTGAAGGATTTCGACCGTTACAAGGATAACGAGGCGCGCGTCGAGCTGGCCTCCGCGCTGAACGGCCAGAAACGCTTCCGCGGCATGCTGCGCGGACTGGAAGGCGAAAACGTGCTGATGGAAACCGATACCGGCACCGTCAGGCTGCCTTTCCGCGATATCGAGAAAGCGAAGCTGGTGCTGACCGATGATCTGATCCGCGCCGCGATGAAAGCCGAAAAGGACGCCAAGAAAGAAAAAAAGGCGGCCAAACGCGGCAAGAAAAAAAGCACAGAGAATACCGAAGCCGAGGTCGATGCGCTATTGGCCGAAGCCGACGAACAACCGAAAGCAACCCCCAAAAACAAAAAGAAAACCGGAAGTCAGTAAAACAGGAAAACAACCATGCAAGAACTCCTTCAAGTGGCAGATGCCGTTGCACGTGAAAAGAATATCGACAAGGACGTTGTCATTGTCGCGATGGAAGAAGCCATCCAGAAAGCCGGCCGCTCCAAATACGGCTACGATCACGACATCCGCGCGAAAATCGACCGCAAGACCGGCATGATCGACCTGTTCCGCTACCGCGAGGTTGTTGAAGCCTTCGACCCGGAAAATCCGGAAGCCGAAGCCAAGCAGATTCTGCTGAAAGACGCGAAGAAAATCCAGAAAGACATCGAAATCGGCGGTTTCATCATCGACAAGCTGCCCCCGCTGGATTTCGGCCGCATCGCCGCGCAGACCGCCAAGCAGGTCATCTTCCAGAAAGTGCGCGATGCCGAGCGCGAGCGCATGTATGAAGAATACAAAGACCGCGTGGGCGAAATCGTTTCCGGCGTGATCAAGCGCGTGGAATACGGCAACGTCACCATCGATCTCGGCCGCGGCGAAGGCTATATGCGCCGTCAGGACGCCCTGCCCCGCGAACATTTCAAAACGGGCGAACGCATCCGCGCCTATATCTATGAAGTCCGCCGCGAACAGCGCGGCCCGCAAATCTTCCTCAGCCGCACGCATCCGGGCTTCCTCGCCCAGCTGTTCAAGCAGGAAGTGCCCGAAATCTATGACGGCGTGATCGAGATCAAGGCCGTTGCCCGCGATCCGGGTTCCCGCGCGAAAATCGCGGTGATTTCCCGCGACAGCTCCATCGACCCCGTCGGCGCCTGCGTGGGCATGCGCGGCTCCCGCGTGCAGGCCGTTGTCGGCGAATTGCAGGGCGAGAAAATCGACATCATCCCGTGGACGAACGACATTGCCACCTTCGTTGTGAACGCGCTGGCGCCTGCCGAAGTCACCAAGGTCGTTCTGGATGAAGACAACAACCGTCTCGACGTTGTGGTGCCCGACGATCACCTCAGCCTCGCCATCGGTCGCCGCGGCCAGAACGTGCGTCTGGCAACGCAGCTGTCCGGCTGGAACATCGACATCATGACCGAGGCCGATGAATCCGAACGCCGCCAGAACGAATTCAAGACCCGCTCCACGCTGTTCATGAACGCGCTGGACGTGGACGAAGTGATCGCCCACCTGCTGGTTGTCGAAGGTTTCACCTCCATCGAGGACATTGTGGAAACCTCCATCGACGAACTGGCAGGCATCGAAGGCTTCGACGGCGATGTTGCTGCGGAACTGAACAGCCGCGCCAACAATTATCTGGCTGCGAAGAAAATCGAATTTGAAAAACGCGCCGCCGAAATCGGCATCAGTGCAGACCTGATGACGGTTCAGGGCCTGACGCAGGACATGATCCTCGCGCTCGGCGAAAACGGCGTGAAAACGCTGGATGATCTCGGCGATCTGGCCGGGGACGAGCTGCGCGACATCGTCGGCACGGACGCCCTGACGGAAAGCCAGGCGAACAACATCATCATGACGGCGCGCGCCGGCTGGTTTACCGACGAGGAAGCCGCCAATGCCGACGACATGGCTGCCAACGGGTAACGCCATGATGTAACACGACAACAAGGTAGAAGATGAACTCCACCAGGAAGGCAAAAGACGAAACCATGGCTGAAAACCAAGACAAAAAAGAGCCGAAGGCAGCGCAACCTCAGAAGGAAGGCGGCAAACTCACCCTTTCCGGCAAAAGCAAGGGCACGCTCAGCCTGAAGGCGCCTGTCGGTACAGGTTCCGCACGCCAGAACGTCGCTGTGGGACGCTCATCCAAACCCGTCGCCGTCGAGGTGAAAAAGCGCCGCGGCCGCGACGCGGAAACCGCCCGCCAGCAGGAAGCGGAAGCCCATGCGGACTCGCATCTTTCCGAAGCGGAACGCGAGGCGCGCATCCGCGCCCTGCAACAGGCGCAGCACGCACCGAAGGAAAGCAACGCAACGCAGTTCCAGACCAAGGTCGTGGTGAAAAACCAGCCTGTGGAGGAAGAAACCGCCCCTGCGCCGGAAAATGAAAAACCCGCGCCCGTGGATGCCAAAACCGCCGCCGAACAGGCGCGCGAACAGGAACTGGCCGCCCTGCGCCGCATTAACGAGCAGGAAGAACAGGAACGCCGCAAGCGTGAAGCCGAAGCGCGCAAAACCGCCGCCGAGGGCAATGCCCGTCCGGGCGTTGCGGGCCGCGATGCCGCCGATCCGCATGCCGCAGGCCGCGGCGGCCGCAACTTCCGCGACCGCGACCCCGCCCCTTCCATTGCCGATGAAATCAACAAAAAACGCGGTGCGCTGTCCCGCTACGGCCAGCAACGCCGCCGCTCGTCGGCCAAGATGACGGTCAGCCAGGTGCTGAACGACGGTTTCGAGGATCGCGATTCCAAGAGCCCGTCCCTCGCCGCGCAACGCCGCGCGCGCGAACGCCAACGCATGAAAATGCAAAGCCAGCAGCAATCCGCGCAAAAGCAATACCGCGAAGTGATCGTGCCGGAGGTGATTACCGTTCAGGAGCTCGCCAACCGCATGACCGAACGCGTGGGCGACGTGGTGAAAAAGCTGATGACCATGGGCATCATGGCCACGGCCACGCAGACCATTGATGCCGATACGGCCGAGCTGCTGGTGCATGAATTCGGCCATACGCTGAAGCGCGTTGCCGAATCCGACGTGGAAACGGGCATCCTCGGCGAAGAGGACAGCGAAGCCGATCTGCTGCCGCGTCCGCCGGTTGTGACCATCATGGGCCACGTGGACCACGGTAAAACCTCCTTGCTCGACGCCATCCGCCAGGCGGATGTCGCGGCGCATGAATCCGGCGGCATTACCCAGCACATCGGCGCGTACCAGATCACGACGAAATCGGACAAGAAAATCACCTTCATCGACACCCCCGGCCACGCCGCCTTTACGGAGATGCGCGCCCGCGGTGCGGATGTGACGGATATTGTTGTCCTCGTCGTCGCCGCAGACGACAGCGTGATGCCGCAAACGGTGGAGGCCATCAGCCACGCCAAACTGGCGGCCAAGCCGATGATCGTCGCCATCAACAAATGCGACCTGCCGACCGCCAACCCGCAACGCGTCCGCACGGAGCTTCTGCAATATGAAGTCGTGACGGAAGACATGGGCGGCGACAGCCAGAGCGTCGAGGTTTCCGCAAAAACCAAAATGGGTCTGGACGATCTGGAAGAGGCCATCCTGCTGCAAGCGGAAGTGCTGAACCTGCGCGCCAACCCCGCGCGCACTGCCATCGGCGCTGTCATCGAATCCCGCATGGAACAGGGCAAAGGTTCCGTCGCCACGGTACTGGTGCAAAAAGGCACGCTGAAACAAGGCGACGTTTTCGTCACCGGTACGGAATGGGGCCGCGTCCGCGCGCTCTATAACGACCGCGGTCAGGTCGTCAAACAAGCCCTGCCCGGCCAGCCGATCGAGGTGCTGGGCCTGAACGGCACGCCGGACGCCGGCGACGATTTTGTCGTCGTGACCGATGAAGCGAAAGCCCGCGAGATTGCCGAATTCCGCCTGCGCCGCAAGCGTGCGATCCATGCCGCGAAGTCCAAAGGCCGCGCGATCGACCAGATGATTCAGGACATTCAGGCCGGCACGGCGCAAAGCCTGCCCGTCATCATCAAGGGCGACGTGCACGGCTCCGTCGAGGCGATTGCCAGCGCGCTGAACAAGCTGACGGAAGAAAACGCGGAAGTAAAAGTCAACGTCATCCACTCCGGCGTTGGCGGCATCACGGAATCCGACGTCACGCTGGCGAATACGGCCGGCGCGCTGATCATCGGCTTCAACGTCCGCGCCAACCCGCAGGCACGCGACCTTGCGAAACGCGACGGTATCGAAGTGCGCTATTACTCGATCATCTATGAAGTGATCGACGAAGTAAAAGCGCTGCTGACCGGCATGCTCTCGCCGGAGCTGAAGGAAAACTTCATCGGTTACGCCGAAATCCGCCAGGTCTTCAATATTTCCAAATACGGCAAGATCGCGGGCTGCTTCGTCACCGAAGGCATGGTCAAGCGCGGCGCGAAAGTGCGCCTGCTGCGCGACGATGTCGTCATTCACGAAGGCACGCTCAAGACCCTGCGCCGCTTCAAGGACGAGGTCCGCGAAGTGCAGAAGGGTTACGAATGCGGTATGGCCTTTGAAAACTATGAAGACATCAAGGAAGGCGATGTGATCGAGGCATTCGAGATCGTATCCTCCGCCCGCACGCTGGAGGACGGCGCCGCCTGACAAGGGCACGCCGCAACGATCAAGACATGGCCGTACGTTCCAGATCCAGCAGTTCCAAATCCCCGCCGGGGCAACGCCAGCTCCGTGTGGGCGAGCGCCTGCGCCATATCCTGACCGACATCCTGCGTCAGGGACAACTGCGCGACCCCGTGCTCAGCGATGCGCATCTTATCACCGTCACGGCGGTGGATATCGGCCCCGACCTGCAACATGCGATTGCCTTCGTCATGCCGCTGGGCGGCAATAACGCCGATGAAATCGTCAAGGCGCTGAACCGCGCGGCGGGTTATTTCCGCAGCGAAATGGCATCACAGCTGGAGCTGCGCTATACGCCGAAGGTTTCCTTCCGTCTCGACAACAGTTTTGACGAAGCCGATCATATCGACCGTCTGCTGCGGCAGGAAGCCGTCCGCCGTGATTTGGAAAAAGAAGAAGAACCATCTGACGACGATCAGGATTAAACCACCATGCCGAAGAAAAAACGCGGTAAGCCCGTCCACGGTTGGCTCAATCTGGACAAGCCGCAGGGCTTGACCTCCACGCAGGCCATCGGGCGCGTGCGCCGCATTCTCGATGCGCAAAAGCTCGGCCATGCCGGCACGCTGGACCCGCTTGCCACCGGCATCCTGCCCATCGCCCTTGGCGAGGCGACCAAGACCATCCCCTATGCGCAGGATGCGGATAAAGTGTACCGCTTCACCGTGAAATGGGGCGAGGCGCGCAATACCGACGATTGCGAGGGCGAGGTCACCGCGACATCCGACAAGCGCCCGACGGAAGCCGAGATCCGTGCCATCATCCCCCGCTTTATCGGCGAGATCGAGCAAATCCCGCCGCAGTTTTCCGCCATCAAGATCGACGGGCAGCGCGCCTATGATCTGGCCCGCGCAGGCGAGGATGTGGCCATCAAACCCCGCACCGTTACCGTCTATGAACTGGAAATGGTGGCCTACACCCCCGATTCGGCCGTTTTCGAGCTGGAATGCGGCAAAGGCACCTACGTACGGGCCATTGCCCGCGATATGGGGCAGATTCTGGGCTGTTTCGGGCATGTAACGGCCCTTCGCCGCCTTGCCGTGGGTGGTTTTACGGAAGAAGACGCGATTTCGCTGGACGAACTCGAGAAAATCATGCAATCTGCCTCGCCTGATCAGGTTCTGCTGCCTGTGGAGACCGTGCTGGACGACATCCCGGCACTGGCCATGACAGACGCGGAGATCAGCCGGATAAGACAAGGCCAAACCCTGAAGTTCCTGTCCCGCCCCGATTTCGACCGCCTGACGGTCGCAGGGGTTGACGACATGACCGATCTGGTGCTGGCCGTGGGGGATAACAAGCCCCTCGCCCTTCTGGAGAAGAACGGGATCGAGCTTCATCCGATCAAAGTCTTTAACATCTCATAAATGGAGTACCCGATGTCGATTGCAAAAAAAGAAAAAGCCGAGATCATTAAAAAATACGCCAAGTCCGCCAAAGACACCGGCTCGACCGAAGTTCAGGTCGCCCTGCTGACCAAGCGTATCAACAGCCTGACCGAGCATATGAAACAGCACAAACATGACCTGAGCAGCCGCCGCGGTCTTCTGCTGCTGGTTTCCCAGCGCCGCCGCCAGCTGAACTACATCAAAAAGCTGGACGTGAAACGCTACGAAGCGCTGATCGACAGCCTCGGCCTGCGCCGCTAATTTCCGGTACATCACCGGATACAAAAAACCCGCCGGACAACGGCGGGTTTTTTTGTGGATGCGGGGGCGGAAACGGGATTATTGCGTCCAGATCCGCACATTGTTTTTCTCGACCGAGGAGGCGCGAAGGGCCAGCACAACGCTCACGTTTTCGGGGTAAAGGCAGCTCGCACAGGCCTGCCCGCGGCCGGCTTTGGCTTCGCGCGGCGCGACGGTCGGTTTCACCACGGCATTGCCCACCATATGCGCGCCCTTAAAGCATGTCACATCCAGCGGATCGGGCGCGCGGCGCACCATGACGGTGCCGGGCGTGCTGGCCAGCGTATAGCTCGCCATGCCCGATTGTACAAAACAGCGCGCACCCGTCACGCCCGGCGTGACCACGCCGACGGCCTGATAGCCGGTTTCGGGAATGGTTGCGGTTTCCTTCGGCGCATGGCCGCAGCCTGCCGCCATGACCAGAACCGCCAGCGCGGCAAAAGACTTCCACATCAAACGGCCAGATCCTTTTGCCTGCGGTTGATGACAAAAACGGCGCCCAATATGCCGCCCAGCGCGCCGAGGCACACCAGAATAATCGTGCGCACGACAGAGCCGCGCGCCGCCAATACGGCCTCTTGCGACATATTCGCCCGCGCGACCTGATCGGAAAAATCAAGAGCGGTTTCCTTGACCCATTCGATGTCGCGGTCTTCCTTGTAATCGCTCAGATAGGCATAGATAAACAACAGCCGCCCGCGCACGTTTTGCACAATGGCCACACCCGCAACGGGGTAATCCTGCATTCCCTCCCCCGTGGCAATGCCGTAATTGCTGACGGTCAGAAAGCCGATGCGGTCTTCCGTATCCACAATGCGCCCCAGAATGCGGCTTTCGCCCGGCTTCATGCGCATATCGGTGTTATAGTTTTTTTGCACATAGTCGGAAATATTATTCAGCATATTGCCGACCTCGGGATCGTTTGCCAGCGACAAGGTTTCCATTTCCTTGACGAATGCTTTTTTCATTTCGGCGAAGTCTTCGTCGTCGTTGATCACAATCCCCTGTTTCAGGGTTTGCACCATGATGTACTTCCGGAACCCTGTCTGCGGATCGCGGGAAAGCGTCTCCAGATCTTCCCTGTCGATATAAATGGCGAGCAGACGGTTGCTGTCCGGCACGAATTTCTGCATCAGGGCATCGAATTCGACGGAGCGTCCCGTGACTTCGTCAAAACGGCTGTATTGCGGCAGATTGATGTCTTTGGCCAGAATGCTTTCCTTGCGCAGGATGCGGACATCGGCAGCCTTGGCCGCAATCAGCGGCACCGACACCAGCAGGCAGAACACGGGAATAAGATAAAGATATTTCATGAAACCTTACCTGTTGCCCGGGAAATTGTTTTTCGGCTTTTGCGTCTGCTGTGCCGGCTTGTTCTGGTTGGCGGCTTCCAGTTCTTTCGGGTTATCGATATGAAAGGAATGGACCAGCTTGCCGTTTTCGTATTCAAACACCTGCGGCGTTGCATTGGGGATGCGGCGCGTGCCGGGGCTGGCCGATCCGTCTGCGGGGATTTCATCAATGCCCAGCACGAAGTCAAAGGCGCGCACGATGCCCGCATGGCAGACGACCAGCACGTTCTCTCCCGCTTCCAGCTTGGGCAGCACGTGGGTTTTGAAAAAACGCTCCACGCGGTCCACCACATCCTTCTGGCTTTCGCCGCCCGGCAGGGGTTTGTAAAAACCGCGCTTGAAATTGACGATTTCGGGGTCTTCCTTGTGATTCCGGCCCGTAAACACGCCGGTATCCAGCTCCGCAATATCGGCATCCTGCACGATATGCCATGTGCCGTCCGGCTTTTTCAGGTGGTCGTTGCCCTTCGTCTGGCCCAGCGCCAGCGCCGCCGTGTTAAAGGCGCGTGACAGGTTGGAGCTATAGGCATGATCGAAGACGTAACCGTCGAGCAATTTGCCCGCCGTGCGTGCCTGTTCCTCGCCGACTTCGGTCAGCGGCACATCGCGCTTGCCAGTCATCAAATGCTTTTTGTTATATTCCGTTTGCCCGTGACGCAGGATAACCAGCTTTGCTTTTTTCATTTTTTTCTTCTTTCTGTTTTTCTTTTTTAAATCCCGAAATCCATCCCCCGAACCCTCAGGCCCCGAACCCTCAGGCCGCATCGGCATCCTTGATGTCCAGCAACGATGCGCCCGTCATCTCGGCGGGTTTTTGCAGGCCGAGGATATGCACCATCGTCGGCGCGACATCGGCCAGCACGCCGCCGCTGCGCAGCGCCAGATTGCCGCGATACCCCGCCAGAATGCAGGGCACGGGGTTGGTCGTATGCGCCGTATGCGGCTGGCCCGTGGCTTCGTCGAACATCTGCTCCGCATTGCCGTGATCGGCAATCACCAGCAACACGCCGCCCAGCGCCTCGATCGCCGCCGCAATGCGGCCAAGGCAGGCATCCACCGTTTCCACGGCCTTGATCGCGGCCTCCAGACTGCCGGTATGGCCGACCATATCGGGATTGGCGAAGTTGAGGATCACCACATCCTGCTCAGGCAGTTTTTCCAGCAGCCTGTCCGTCAGCGCCACCGCCGACATTTCGGGTTGCAGATCATAGGTCGCCACCTTCGGCGAGGCGACAAGCAAGCGCTCTTCCCCTTCATAAGGTTCTTCGCGGCCGCCGTTGAAAAAGAAGGTGACGTGCGGATATTTTTCCGTCTCCGCCGCGCGCAGCTGTTTCAGCCCCGCACGCGCCACGACTTCGCCGAAAATATTGTCCATGGTTTGCGGGCGGAACAGCACCTTCACATAGGGCTCGAAATAATCGGCATAGACGGTCATGGTCGCCACGTTCTGCACGGGCGTGAAATCGCCGCGGTCAAAATCAGCAAAATCGGGCAATACCAGCGCCTGCAAAATCTCGCGAATGCGGTCGGAGCGGAAATTCGCCGTCAGCACGCCGTCGCCCGCCTGCATGCCCTGATAGCCGCCGATGACCGACGGCTTGATGAATTCATCGGTATCGTTATTGGCATAGGCGGCGTCGATGGCGGCAACTTCGGTATCGAATGCCGCGCCCTGCCCGTGCGCGATGGCGTCAAAGGCCTGCGCAACGCGCTCCCAGCGTTTATCGCGGTCCATGGCGTAAAAACGGCCGCAGACCGTGGCCACCGTCACCGTGCCCGGCAGATCGGCCGTCAGTTTTGCCACATAGCCTGCGGCGCTGGTCGGCGGCGTGTCGCGGCCATCGGTAAAAATGTGCAAACAGGTTTTGACCCCCGCCGCATCCAGAATTTGCGCCAGCGCGGCGATATGGTCCTGATGCGCATGCACGCCGCCGTCGGAGACCAGCCCCATCAAATGCGCCGTACCGCCGCTTTGCTTCAGCGCCGCGATAAAATCCAGCAAGGCCGGGTTTTGCGCCAGCGTGCCGTCCTGCACGGCCTGCGTAATGCGCGGCAAATCCTGCATCACAATGCGCCCCGCGCCGATATTGGTATGGCCCACTTCGGAATTGCCGAACTGCCCCTCCGGCAAGCCCACGGCAAGGCCGTCGGTGCGCAAGGTGGTATGGGGGAAGTTTTGCCACAAACGGTCGTAAACGGGGGTATGGGCCTTGGCAATGGCGTTATATTCGGCTTTGTCGCTCAGCCCCCAGCCGTCCAGAATGCACAATAAAAGCGGCTTTTTCGGCATGGAAATTCCTCATTACAACGCTGTTTTATGTCTTTTTCCGGTCGGTACAGACAGCCTAGGAGCCTCAGGGGCGCTTTTCAACATCAAAAAGCGCCAGATTTAACAGAATATTGGATAAATTCTTGACTTTCTGGGGCTTTGCTGTCATTGATCTAGCCAGAAAATAAGGTGAAAAAGTAGGCGTTCCGTCGCCCTTATTTGTTTGACCGAAGACGGAACATTGTAAGTAAAAAGGAAAACTGTTGAATGTTTAACATTACACGTAAAGAAATCGATTGGGCCGGCACGAAGCTGGTACTCGAAAGCGGCAAAATCGCCCGTCAGGCTGACGGTGCCGTTATGGTGAGCCACGGCGAAACCACGGTTCTCGCAACGGCTGTCGCCGCCAAATCTGCAAAGCCCGGACAGGATTTCTTTCCCCTGACCGTACACTATCAGGAAAAAACATTTGCCGCCGGTAAAATCCCCGGTGGTTTCTTCAAGCGCGAAGGCCGCCCGTCGGAAAAGGAAACGCTGGTTTCCCGCCTGATCGACCGCCCGATCCGCCCGCTCTTCCCCAAGGGTTTCCTGAACGAAACGCAAGTTCTGGCAACCGTTCTGTCCGTTGACCTGCAAAACGATGCGGACATCGTCTCCATGGTCGGCGCCTCTGCCGCCCTGACCATTTCCGGCATTCCCTTCATGGGTCCCATCGGCGCGGCGCGCGTGGGCTATGTGGACGGCCAGCTGGTGCTGAACCCCACGGCCGAGCAACGCGCGAAAAGCAAGCTCGACCTCGTCGTTGCCGGTACGCAGGAAGGCGTGCTGATGGTTGAATCCGAAGCGCAGGAGCTGCCGGAAGACCTGATGCTCGAAGCCGTCATGTTCGGCTGGCGCGGCTTCCAGCCGGTCATCGAGGCGATCATCGACTTTGCGGAACAATGCGCGAAAGAACCGTGGGAACTGGAAAAACCCGCCTATGATTACGATGCGCTGAAAAAGCAGGTCAAAGACCTCGTCGGCGACGATTTCAAGGCCGCTTATGCCACCACGGTGAAGCAGGAACGCGTGGCGAAACTGAACGACGCCCGCACGAAAGCCGTTGAGGCCCTGCTGCCCAAAGACGGCGAAGACAGCCCGATCACCGAACAGCTGATCGGCAGCCTGTGCAAGGAAGTCGAAGCGGACATCGTCCGCGGCGGCATTCTAGACACCGGCCTGCGCATTGACGGCCGCGACACCAAAACGGTTCGCCCGATTTTGGCCGAAGTCGGCGTTCTGCCGCGCGTGCACGGTTCCTCCCTCTTCACCCGCGGTGAAACGCAGGCGCTGGTGGTGGCAACCCTCGGCACGGGCGATGATGAACAGCTCATCGACAGCCTGGAAGGCTCCTACAAGGAAAGCTTCATGCTGCACTACAACTTCCCGCCCTATTCCGTCGGTGAAGCCGGCCGCATCAGCAGCCCGGGCCGCCGCGAAATCGGCCACGGCAAGCTGGCATGGCGCGCCATTCACCCGCTGCTGCCGGAAAAAGAGAAGTTCCCCTATACCATCCGTCTTGTATCCGAGATCACGGAATCCAACGGCTCCTCCTCCATGGCGACCGTTTGCGGTTCTTCCCTCGCGCTGATGGATGCGGGTGTGCCGCTCGCCAAACCGGTGGCCGGTATCGCCATGGGCCTGATCAAGGAAGGCGATCAATTCGCCGTCCTGTCCGACATTCTGGGTGACGAAGACCACCTCGGCGATATGGACTTCAAGGTCGCCGGTACGGATGCGGGCATTACCGCCCTGCAAATGGACATCAAGATCACGTCCATTACCGAGGAGATCATGAAGATCGCCCTCGCGCAGGCGAACCAGGGCCGCATGCACATTCTCGGCGAAATGGCGAAAGCCCTCACCTCTTCCCGTGAGAGCCTGTCTGCCAACGCGCCGCAGATCGTCACGATCACCATTCCGAAAGACAAGATCCGCGAAGTCATCGGCTCCGGCGGTTCCGTCATTCGCGAAATCGTGGAAAAAACCGGCACGAAGATCGACATCGAGGACGACGGCACCATCAAGGTTGCCGCCGTCGGCATGGATGCGATCCAGAAAGCCGTTGACTGGATCAAGGGCATCGTGGCCGAGCCGGAAGTCGGCGCCGTTTACGAAGGCACTGTTGTGAAAATCGTCGAGTTCGGCGCTTTCGTCAACATCATGCCGAAAACGGACGGTCTGGTGCATATCTCGGAACTGGCCAACCGCCGCGTGAAGACCGTGGACGAAGTCGTGAAAGAAGGCGACAAGGTCAAGGTCAAATGCATCGGCGTGGATGATCGCGGCAAGATCAAGCTGTCGATCAAGGCCCTGCTGGTCGAGGAAGAAGGCCAGAAAGAAGCCGTTTAAGACAGCTTCCGATTGACAAGATCAAAGGCACGGGCGACACTTTGCCCGTGCCTTTTTCTTTTGTTCCGCATAAGGATGTGAACCATGTCTTCCCTGTTGATCCCCAAGGTTATCGGCCACCGCGGCGCCAAGGCCTATGCGCCGGAAAACACGCTGGCCTCCATCCATACCGCCGCCGATCTCGGCATCGAATGGGTGGAAATCGACGTGAAGCTGACAAAAGACGGCGTGCCGGTGATCTTCCACGACGAAGAGCTGGAGCGCTGCACCGGCGTCAGCGGGCTGATGGCGGACAAAACATGGGCGGAAGTGCAGGAAATGGATGCCGGCTCATGGTTCGGCGACAGTTTCATCGGGGAAAAAATTCCCTCGCTGGAACAGGCGCTGAACGCGATCATCGACCGCGGCCTTGGCCTTAACCTTGAAATCAAGCCCTGCCCCGGCCGCGAGAAAGAAACGGCGGAAGCGGCGCTGGATGTCGCCACGCGCATCTGGCCAGAAGACGGGCCGCAACCGCTGATTTCCAGTTTCCAGCATGTCAGTCTGGAAACCGCGATGGATATGATCGAGGAATGGCCGCGCGGCTTTTTGATGGACGATCATCTGGAGAACTGGAAGGAACTTGCCGAATACCTGCAGGTGCATACCATCAACATCAACGGCAATGCCCGCACGCGCGAAGAAATCGAGGAATATATCGAGCTGCAAAAACCCATTCTCGCCTATACCATCAACGACCCCCTGCGCGCGCAGGAACTGATGCGTTGGGGCGTGGATGCCGTTTTCGCCGACAACCCGGATATCATCCGCGACGCCGTGGAAACGAAACACTAATCAGTCAAAACACAGGCGGCTTATTTGCGCGACGACAGACCGTCGTTGAGCAGATTCGACATGTCCTGCGCGCGGCGCACCATGCCGGGCCATATCTTGCTTTCCAGACGGGCGAAAGATTCCCGCGCGCGCTGCATAAAAGGCGCCTGCACGCTTTCACCGAAAACATGGATCAGGCGGTTGTAAAGAAAAGACACCGCCACCGCATCCTGCGGCGTGACAGCCGTAGCCGTGGTGTTTATACCCGCCGCCGCATCGCGGATGCGGTCGAGGCTTTCGGCGGCGCGCTGCATGAAATATTCATCCGCGCCGTCCTTGTGCTTGCGGCTGAGGCGGTTATACAGCGCGCGCAAATGCTGGTGATCCTTTTTCGTCAGCATGGGTCGATCCTTCATGAAAAGATTGCCATAATGATACCCCTCCGCCGCGCCTCAGGCAAATAAAAAACGGCGGTACTTTTATACCGCCGCTTTTTTTAAGATACGCCGCGACATCAAGGATAATCGCAGTTATCCGATGTGACGGCGATAAAGGAGCGCTCCCCCGCCGCGACGGTAAAGCGGTATTCCTTGCTGCCCACCACCAGCGAATGCTGAATGGGCAACAGCCCCTGTTTGACCGTGCGTTTGCCGCCGATTTCGATGAACACGATCTTGACCGGTTTGCCGGGATCATACCAGGCTTCGGGCAGGCCGTTGGCATTGGTGGCGGCTTCCCCCTCGCCCGTCACGGTCACGACGCCGTTGCCGAAAGACACCGTGCCGTGCGGGCCGTTATAAACGGGCGTTTTGACGACAAAGCGTTTTTGCACCGGCTCGCTGCAATTCTTCGGCGGGCGGGCGGATTCGATGACGAAGGCCAGACGCTCGGGCTTGATGCCGGCGTTCAGCTGCTTGCGCACCAGATCCGTCAGGTTCTTGAACTCGCCTTGCGGCACTTCCTGCTGGTATTTCGCTTCCAGCTGCTGGTAGCGCACCTGCGTGGACTGCACCTCCGTGCGCAGGTCGGTGATGACTTTTTCCAGCCCCTCGCGTTCTTCTTCCAGCTTGATGGATTTCTGCTTGTACGCCACTTCGCTCATGCGCACATTCTCGCCGCCCCACCAATAGGAAATGCCGGCAAGGCTCATCAGAAACACGATCACTAAAATAATCTTGTTCCGGCGTTCCTTCGCGCGGCGACGGTGCCGGCTGCCGGAATAATAGTTCATGTTAAAGCTCATATTTTGCTCCCCGATTACTGGTCATCGGCATCGCCCTTGAACTGGATGGTGGGCGTGCTGATTTCCCCGATATTCTTCAGGCCGATGCGCATCATGACAACCGTGCCGCTTTCGCCGGAGGTTTCACGGATCAGGTTGCGCGTGCCTTCGATGCCAAAGGTGAAACATTCATCGGCATAGAGAATGCCGAGAGACGCCTTGCGCAGACCGGGCTCCTGCCCCATATCGGCCAGCGTATAGGCGCTGGCGGTCCACTCCGGCGTGATACGATAACTGCCGCCGACTTCGATTTGTTCCCGCGATTCCGTGAAGCCCGTGCCCGCCACGCCGCCGATATAGATATAGCCGACATTGGCGTTGAACGTATCGTTACCGCCCGATGCCTGCAATTCGTGGCGGCGCATGGACAGATGACGGTTATCCAGCTGGAAGCGGTAATCCGCGTGCAGATACTGTGACAGCGCAAGATTGACCTGCCCCACAACATCGGAGGAATTATCCTCCAGCCCCGATCCCGCGGGGAAAACGGTATCGTCATCCAGACGGTAGCTCTGCCCCACAAATACCTTGCCGTAACGGCCGTTATCGCCGTAAAGGCCCGTTTTCAGGCCGTAGGTGATGCGCGCCCCGTCTTCCTGACGGTCCACGCCGGGAAAGCGGCTGTGCGCGAAAAGGTTGCTGGTATCCAGCTGGATATCCACGCTGTCTTCGTTGGGGATACCGAGATCGTTTTCATCCACCTGCGGGCTGATGCTGGCGCTGACCAGCGGCTCCACCACAAGCTGTCCCTGCGGCACGCGTTTGACCATCGGGTAACCGGTGGTCACGGCGGCAATCGCCGTGCCGCGGCCTTGGCGGGAATCCGGCTCCAGCCCCGGATTGGCCGCCGCTGCCGTGCGGTCTTGCAAAGCATAGAAATCGCCGCGCGCGCCCAGGTTCCATGTCGTCACAAGGCCGACGGGCAGAATGTCGCGCCGCTCCCAGCCGATATCGACGGAGCCGCGCTGCATATCCTGCTGGTTTTCGTCACGGAAAAGCGAAAGCGCCGAAACGCCTGCCGTCCAGCGTCCGCCGAACAGGGCCCCCGGCTCGCCCACCATGCGGTGTTCCATGCGCGGAAAAATATCCGGCTGTTCGGGACGCAGGCCGAGGCGCACGTCCTGAAAACTGAGGCCGCTGATGCGCGAATAATTGCGGCCCGAAAAACGCTCTGCATAGATTTCGCTTTCCAGCACGTTTTCCTTGGAAAGGTCGTAAAGGCGCAGATAGCCTTTGTCGGAGGCTTTTTCGACGTTAAAGCCCGCGCGCCATTTATCGTTGATGTCGTAAAGACCGTTGGCGAAGATATGCCCGCGCCATCTGTCTTTATCAATCACGCCGCTTTCTTCCAGACGGTCGGATTGCGCGCCGCTGAGGTTCAGCTCGATACGGCCCGTTTCAAAACGCTGGCGCCATTGCCCCTGCGCCAGCACGCCCGCGCGCGTTGTGGGGCGCAGGTGCAGCGTCGCATCGATGTTCGGCGCGATATCGCCGAAGTAATACCCGCCCTCCACATAGGTGCCGACTTCATCCGTCCAGCCGAAACGCGGGCGCAGGAAACCGCTTTTGCGCTTCACGGTCGGATCGGCATGCACGAAAACAGGCGTGAAAGCCATGGGCACGCCGAGCAATTCAAGGCGCGCGTTTTTGTACTTGATGGATTTTTCATCGCGGTCGTGAATGACCTGATCAGCTTTGATCTGCCAGATGGGTTCGGGGTTTTTCTCGCAGACCTCGCAAGGCGTATAGCTGGCCTGCGTCATGGTGGTGATGTTGCCGTCTTCGTGACGCGCCTCGGCGGCGGTAAAGCGCGAACCGTCGTTCAGCAGCGCCAGAAGCCCTTTGATATAGCCGTTTTTCAAATCGCCCGTCACTTCGGCATATTCGGCATAGGTGACATCGCCCTTGTCATCCAGCAAGGTTACATTGCCCGTGGCGGCGACGGTATCGGTGTTCTGGTTGTACACGATTTTATCGGCGCGCAGGATTTTATCGCCCTGCACCACTTCCACCTTGCCCGTGGCCGTGACGGTTTTGGATACGTCGTCATAGCTCAGATGTGCCGCATCAATGCGCACGGGAACGATATCGCTGTAAATCAGCGACGGACGCGGCGCGTCATCGGCAAGCTGCGCTTCTTCACGTTTTGCATCCGCATCGTAAATAATCTGCAAGGAAGGACGCGGCGCGGCGTAATAATCGCTCTCAACATCCGGCGCATCGACAGCAGTCCTTGTTTCTTCGTCCGTACCGGCGGCGACAGGTTCAACCATCTGCGCTGTCGCGGCGGGTGCACGTGCGGGTTCCGGTTCGGGCGTATTGTGGCTCACCGCTCCCGGCGCCATCATCACGGCCAGCGGCACGGACAGCACGCGGGGCTTGTCACCTTCGGGCAACGCAGCTTCTTCCGCCCGCGCGGCAGGCGTGCCGAGCATCAGGCACAAGCCGACCGCCGTCGCCGTCATCATCCAACGCGGCGGCGTATAAAAAAACGGTCGGGTTCTTTGTGCAATCGGCATGAAGCGGCCCTGACAAGAAAACACATCAGGGGTAATTATCAAGAAAAATCAGATAGATGTCAACGCATCCGCGCCGCCGTCACGCAAGACGGCAGGCGGCCTAGCGCTTCTGTAAAAAGGACGGAATATCGTCCCCGAAACTGCCCGTATTCACTTCCTCGTCCGGATCCACAGCAGGTTCGCGGCGGCGGTGGCGCTGCTTTTGCTGGCGGTTGGGACGGCGTTCCTTCTGCTGCACGGCAGGCACTTCGGGCTTTTCGTTTTCGGCAGGCTGGCCGCCGTCCAGCGGCAGCACGGCAATGTCGCGGCCGATCAGTTTGTGGATATTGCCAAGGGCTTTTTCATCGCTCGGCAGCACCATCGTAAAGGCGCGGCCTGTCGCCCCCGCGCGGCCCGTGCGGCCGATGCGGTGCACGTAATCCTCGGCGTTGAACGGCACATCCCAGTTAAAAACATGCGACATGCCCTGAATATCCAGCCCGCGCGCGGCAACGTCGCTGCATACCAGAATCTGCACCTCGCCCGCCTTGAATTTGTTCAGCGCGGCGGTGCGTTCATCCTGCTCCATGTCGCCGTGCATCGGCGCGCAGGAAATGCGGCGGGATTTCATGAAGCGGCAGACTTCGTTGATGTCGCGCTTGCGGTTGCAGAACACGAAAGCGTTTTTCACATCTTCCTGTTCGTACAGCTTCATAAAGGTTGTCGGTTTGCTGCGCGGATGGCCGACCTTGACCAGAAACTGTTCCACATTCGCCGATGTCGAAGACGGCGGCGAAACTGTAATGACTTTGGGGTTGCTGAGGTATTTGTCCGCCAGCTTTTTGATCGGCGGCGGCATGGTGGCCGAGAAAAACAGCGTCTGGCGCACCGGCGGCAAAATCGAAACGATTTTTTCAAGATCGGGGATGAAGCCCATATCCATCATGCGGTCGGCTTCGTCGATCACCAGAATTTTGATATCGGCCAGCAAAATCTTGCCGCGGTCGAACAGGTCGAGCAAACGGCCCGGCGTGGCGATCAGCACATCCACCCCGCGCTCCAGATTGCGGATTTGCTCGTCCATCGACGTGCCGCCGACAATCAGCGCCATGGTCAGCGGGTGATATTTGCCGTACTTCACAAAGTTTTCGGAGATCTGCGCCGCCAGTTCGCGCGTGGGCGACAGGATCAGCGAGCGCGGCATGCGTGCCTTCGCGCGGCCGCCGGCCAGCGCGTCGATCATCGGGATGGTGAAGGCGGCGGTTTTTCCTGTCCCCGTCTGTGCAAGGCCCAGAACATCGCGGCACATCTGAATGGCCGGGATGGCTTGCGCCTGAATAGGAGTGGGTTCTTTATAGCCGACTTCTTCGACGGCTTTCAGGATGGCTTCGCTCAGTCCGAGTTCTTTAAATTCCATAACTTTGTTATTTTACGTTATATCTACTGTTTCTTTTACTTATCACCTACTGCTCACATTGCTCATACGCTGTTTTCAATGTAATTTAAAGCACAATTTCATATTTATCATGACGAGGTGCCAAAATGGCCAAGCCCCGCCCGCAGGTGACATCCGGCGATACCGTGCCGGTGAGCAATCTGCCTGTGAAACTGCCCGCCCCTGCCAATAAAAGCCGCGGCCACGCCCGCAACCCCGGAACAGCGCTTAATCTGGACTGGCTGGAAGGGGTTAACGTCAATTTCAGCGCGGTCGAGCGCCGCACGGCCACCCTGCTGGGCCGCCGCACGGTCAAGAAGCAATGGCAGGCCGCCTGGCTGCTCAAAGCCCTGTCCTGCATCGATCTGACCACCCTGTCGGGAGATGATACGCCGGGCCGCGTCAAACGGCTCTGCGCCAAGGCCCGCAAGCCCCTCCGCGACGACATTGCCGCCGCACTGGGCGTGGCCGACAAGGGCATCACCACCGGCGCCGTCTGCGTGTACCACGAAATGGTGCCGACTGCCGTGAAGGAGCTGGAAGGCACAAACATCCCCGTTGCCGCCGTTTCCGCCGGTTTTCCCCACGGCCTTTCGCCGCTGAAACAGCGTTTGCAGGAAATCCGCGCATCGGTGGCCGAGGGCGCGAAGGAAATCGACATTGTCATCACCCGCGGCCATGTGCTGACCGGCAACTGGCAGGCACTCTATGACGAAGTGCGCCAGATGCGCGAAGCCTGCGGCGAGGCACGGCTGAAATCCATTCTGGCCACGGGCGAGCTTGCCACCATGCGCAACGTCGCCAAGGCATCGCTGGTGGCGATGATGGCGGGGTCTGATTTCATCAAGACCTCCACCGGCAAGGAAAACGTGAATGCGAACCTCAACGTCTCGCTGGTCATGATCCGCATGATCCGCGAATTCGAGGAAGAAACCGGCTTCAAAATCGCCTATAAACCCGCCGGCGGCATTTCCACGGCGAAAGATGTCATGAATTACCAGTTCCTGATGAAAGAGGAACTTGGCGACGAATGGCTGGAGCCTGATCTTTTCCGCATCGGCGCCTCCTCCCTGCTCGCGGATATCGAGCGCCAGCTAGAGCATTACGTCACCGGCCGCTATTCCGCCAATAACCGCCACCCGATGGGGTAAGGAGAGGATCATGCCGAAAAAACGATTTAACCCGAAAGCCGAGCCGATCCAGAAAACGCGCGTGCCCGATCCGCTGATGCAGCAGGTCATGCAGCGCCTGAAGGAAATGCAGGGCGCGGATTCCGCATGGGACCAACCCATCGCCCGCAACGCGCAGGCAGAGGCCGAACTGAACCCGAAAGACGACCCCGCCGAAGGCCGCGCCGTCACCGCCAAAATCATCCCGCCGAAAAAGGGGATGTAAGCGGCACGTGTTATACAGGTTTTACCTCCAACCTTGTAAAACGCGTCGGGAAACACAAAAACGAACGGGCAGATGGTCTCACGCAGAAATACGGGATCAAAACCCGGTGTCGCAAAGCGACAATTTATAAACAAAGCCGGATGCCCGCCTGCGCGGGCATGGCCAGAACAGGGAGAGACGCATGTCCACGAACGTTGCAGAGATTTTTGAAACCATGGAATACGGCCCTGCGCCGGAAAGCGAAAAGACCGCGCTGGAATGGCTGGAGGGGCATCAAAAGACCATCGGCCATTTCATCAACGGCAAATGGGTCGTGCCCGCCAAGAGCAAGTGGTTTGACAGCGTCAACCCCGCCACAGGGCAAAAGCTGGCCAAAATCGCCTGTGGCACAAAGGCCGATGTGGACAGCGCTGTCAAGGCCGCCACCGCCGCCCTGAAAAAATGGCAGGCGCTCGACAACCACGCGCGCGCAAAATACCTTTATGCGCTGGCCCGGCTGATCCAGAAAAACGCCCGCCTGCTCGCGGTGCTGGAAACGCTGGACAACGGCAAGCCGATCCGCGAAACGCGCGATCTGGACGTCAACCTTGCCGCGCGTCATTTCTATCACCATGCGGGCTGGGCGCAAATTCTGGATACGGCCTTCCCCGGCTATGAAGCGCACGGCGTGGTCGGTCAGGTCATTCCGTGGAACTTCCCCTTCCTGATGATGGCGTGGAAAATCGCGCCCGCGCTGGCCGCCGGCAACACGGTGGTTTTGAAACCCGCCGAATTCACCCCCCTCACCGCCGCGCTCTTTGCCGAGCTGTGCGTGGAGGCAGGCCTGCCCGCAGGCGTTGTCAACATCGTACAGGGCGACGGCAGCACGGGCGCCGAGATCACCAAACATCCCGGCATTGCCAAAATCGCCTTTACCGGCTCCACCGATGTCGGCCGCCTGATCCGCGAAACAACGGCGGGCAGCGGCAAGGCGCTGACGCTGGAACTGGGCGGCAAATCGCCCACGATCGTTTTTGAAAATGCCGATCTCGACAGCGCCGTCGAAGGCGTTGTGGACGGCATCTGGCTGAATCAGGGCGAGGTCTGCTGCGCGGGTTCCCGCCTGCTGCTGCAGGAAGGCATTGCCGACAAAATGATCAAAAAACTGAAACGCCGCATGAAAAACCTGCGCGTCGGCTCGCCGCTCGACAAGGCGATCGACATGGGCGCGCTGGCCAGCGACGAGCAGTACAAAAAAATCGACAAGCTGGTCAAAATCGGCGTGAAGGAAGGCGCGGAACTGGTGCAGCCCGGCAAGGCCGACTGCCCGACGCAAGGCTGCTTCTATCCGCCGACCATGCTGCTGAACGTCCAGCCCGCCGATACGGTGGCGGAGGTGGAAATCTTCGGCCCCGTCGTTTCCGTCATGACCTTCCGCACGCCTGAAGAAGCCGTGCAGCTGGCAAACAACAGCCGCTACGGCCTTGCCGCGAGCATCTGGAGCGAGAATATCAACCTCGCCCTCGACCTTGCGCCGCGTTTGAAGGCCGGCGTGGTCTGGATCAATTCCACCAATATGTTCGATGCCGCCTGCGGCTTCGGCGGCTACCGCGAATCCGGTTTTGGCCGCGAAGGCGGGCGCGAGGGCATGTATGCCTATCTCAAACCCGCCTATCTTTCCGATCTGCCGAAGTATAAAAATGCGGAGAACAAACTCTCCGCCGCCGCCCATGCAAAACATGTGGAGGGAATCGACAGTATCGACCGCACGGCGAAGCTCTATATCGGCGGCAAGCAGGCGCGTCCCGACGGGGCCTATAGCCTGTCCATCCTGAACGCCAGGGGCAAGCTGGCGGGACAGGTCGGCGAAGGGAACCGCAAGGATATCCGTAACGCCGTCGAAGCCGCCAAGAAGGCAGAAGGCTGGGGCAAGGCCGCGCATCACCTGCGCGCGCAAATCCTTTATTACATTGCCGAGAACCTGTCCGCCCGCGCGGAGGAGTTCAAAAAACGCCTTGTCGATCTGACGGGCGTTACGCCCGCGCAGGCGAAAAAGGAAGTGGATGAAAGCATCCGCCGCCTGTTCACCTACGGCGCATGGGCGGATAAATACGACGGCGATGTGCATTACCCCCCTGCCCGCATGGTCGCCGTGGCGATGAAAGAGCCCGTCGGCACGCTGGGCATCGTCTGCCCCGATGAAAACCCGCTGCTGAGCTTCGTATCGCTTTTCGCCCCCGCCATGGCGGCAGGCAGCCGCAGCGTGATCATCCCGTCGGAGAAATATCCGCTGATCGCAACGGATCTGTATCAGGTCTTCGATACATCCGATGTGCCGGCAGGCGTGATCAACATTGTCACGGGCCGCCGCGCGGAGCTGACCAAAACGCTGGCCGAGCATGACGATGTGGATGCGGTCTGGTATTTCGGGTCGGATACGACGGGCAGCCTGCTGGTGGAAAAAGCCTCCATCGGCAACCTGAAGCGCACCTGGGTCAATAACGGCCTGAAGCGCGACTGGTTCGACCGCACGCAGGCCGAGGGCGAGGAATACCTGCGCCACGCGACAGAGATCAAGAATGTCTGGATCCCTTATGGCGAGGGTGAAGGCGGCGGCAAGGCCTATTAAACCGCCCTGCCCCACGCAACAAAAAAGCCCCGCTGCAACGGCGGGGCTTTTTTGTTGCCTCTAAAATCACGGACCTCTGTTCTTGCCGGCCGTCGTGGGCTTGGGCAGGTTGCCCTTGTCCTGCGCGGGGGTTTTGATGGGCAGCGGATATTCCGCCATGACCTTTTCCAGCGGCAATGCCTTGCCCGCCGGATCGGCGCCCGTGGTGAGGATGGTTTCGAGCGGTTTTGCCGCTTCTTCGGCCAGATCGAAATGTACCTGCGCGAAACGGTTGCAGGCATCGGCAACCTTCGCCACAAAACCCAGCGATTCCGGCGAAAGATCGCCTTCCGAAAAGACCTTGTCATAGACGGAGGCGCCCGCGCGGATCATGCCGACCATGATGGTCGCATCGATCAGGTGCTGCGCCAGTTTCATTTTGGCGCTGGTTTCAAACTTGGTCGCATCGACAACGGTGAAATCGATCATGTTTTCCAGCGTGCGCAGCTTGCTGTGCGGCTGCGCATTACCCGTCAGGTAATCGCCCAGCGCATGCAGCTTGTCCACCATGGCGGCCGATTCCCTGCTGAAGTTCTCCCACGCGGGGTCCTTGGCAAGGTCGGCAAAGGTGACGTTTTCAACCGGCGTGACGTTGACGATCTGGGCATAGAGCTGTTCCCAGTTGTCCATCGGCTTGCGTTTGTCGGCGGCGTATTTGAAGATTTTATCCAGCGATTCGCGGCTCAGGAACGTGTCCTTGTCCAGCTTCTCCTCTACCTCCACACGGAACGGGCGGCCGTTGACGTCAAAATGCAGGCCGTAATGGTTGGCAAATTTGCGATAGGTGCCGCCCGCGTTCTCGATGGGCACAAATTCCTTTTTGCGGCAGCTGCGCTCGAAGTCGCGCATCTGGAAGATAACTTCCTCCGCGCTGTCGGCAACAAGGCGGCGGCTGGATTCGTAATAGGTATCGCCATGCTTCAGATCGCGGGAGATAAGGATCATCTGCCAGTGTTCGTCTCCGGCCTGTTCCTTTACCGCGGTCAGGTAATAGCGCAGGTTTTTGTGGTCCTTATCGGCGAATTCCTGCGACATGACAAAGCGCGGGTCGCCTTCGGGAATGTCCTGATATTGCGGGGGAATCAGGCGCGGTTTGGACAGCCATTCCTTTGGCTTGTCCGTCACCCATTCAATAAACTTTCTGAACATCCCTGTTTCCCCTTACATACCGTCTGGTTTCCCGTGCCGCCGGATTTCGGTGCTTTAGTTTTTCGGACCGGCGGGAGAAGCCTTTTTCTGGGAGCGCAGATTGCCCTCATTATGCTCATCCGTAACAGGCGGCTTGACGGCGGCAGGCATAACCTTCACCTGCGTCGCGCCGGCTTTGCGTTCCTGCACTTTCTGCATAACGTTGCCGCGGGATTCGTAATAGCGGCTCAGGAAGCCCGGCAGCCAGCCCGGCACGGAATCCTTGCTCGGATTCGCAACCCAGGCCTTCAGCTTGTCCATCTGCTCCTGCGTACCGCCCAGTTCCGCGAAGGTTTTCTGCGCCTTGTCCACGGACTGGCGGATGTTGGTAATAAGATCCGTGCCGCTGTTGGTGGCGGAGGCAAAGCCGCGCTCCAGCGTGGACAGGCTTTGCGAAGCGTTCAGCAGGTTCATGTAAAGCTCGCATTCCGCCGTGAATTTGGCGAAGGGCTCCACATGCACGCCGAGGTTTTTCGCCTCTTCCAGCGTTTCCTTCATTTCCGGCACGATGTAGCGCAGCGCCTTTTCGCAGGCGTCATCGCTGTCCATGCCCGGCATCTGGCTGCGCGCGGCGGAAAGGATTTTCTTTTTCTCCGCATCGGTCAGGCCGGTGATGTTGTCAAAACCGTTATCCAGCCCCAGCGCAACCTGCGTGGACAAATACAGCGCGCCCACCTGCGTTGCGAATTTGTCCATCGTGGAGAGCACCTGGCCGATTTTCAGGATATTGTCCAGCGTGGCGGCGCGGTCGGAAGCGGTATTGAACAGGTCGCCCAGAATGCCGCCTTCGATTTTCTGCTTTACTTTGGGGTGTTCGCGCGCCTGTTCGGTCGCCAGAATGGTTTTCTTGATTTCCTCACGCTGGAACGTCGCATCGGCAAAGACTTTGCCTTCGATACGGCGGTACGGCTGGTTGAATTCGTCAAAGGCGATGCCTTCGATATTCGCCACGCCCTTGTAATGCTCCATAGCATAGAAATGCACTTGCAGTTCGGGGAATTTATCCGCGGGATACAGGCTCTCCATCTCCACCACGGGCGTCGTCGTGGTTTTGGAGGAAACGAATTCCGCACGCGCCAGCTGGAACACGGCTTCAGGGAAGGAAATATCCTTGGGCGCGCCCGTGTCGCGGTCTTTTACCATCGGCTCGGAAACGAATTTGCCGTCGGGCTGGTCGAGGTCATAGACCATATAGTGCATGACGCGCCACAGGTCTTTTTCCTTATCGACTTGAAACGCCGTCCAGAATTCCACGTAGTTTTCAACCAGGTTGTGGTTGTGGAAAGCTTCCGTGCGCATGGAGTCGAAATAGGTTGCGCGGGCGGGCAAAGCGTCCTTCAACTGGTCGTTCCAGGACGGCTGTTCTTTCGGCTGTTCGGGTTTGTCGGTATTGGCCGGCTTTTTCTTTTTATCGCCCCACATGCGTTCGCACCTTCTCTATACTGTCTTTTATTTATACATTGATCCAAATATTCATAAAGCATCCCGTTGCGTAAAGAAAAGCTGGTGTCCCTCTCCGGAACACCAGCTTTCCGGATACCTTATGCGCCCGGGCCGTCGTTGGCGCGTTTGCGCGGTTTGCGGGCCGGCGTATCGCCTTTGGCGGCAGGCTGTGCGACGTCTTCCTTGTTGTCGTTCGCCTTTTTCGCTTCCTGCTCTTTGCGCAGCTTCGCAGATTCTTCTTCTGCGGATTTGACAGCTTCGAGCTGGCGAGCCTTGTTGGAGCTTTCGGCCGCCTCGATGAGGTTGTCGGTCGCGCCGCGCAGTTGCTGTGCGGTTTCTTCCAGCTGTTTCAGGCGTCTTTCGCGTGCCAGGTTCTCGCCCTCGATCATCTTCTGCAGACGCTTGGACGCTTCGATCAGTTTTTCCGGATCGATCGTGCCGCGTGCTTTGGACTTCTGGGTCAGCTCGTGCGCCTGTTCGATCATGGCCATGGTCTGGTCATGCATCTTGTCGCCGAATTCGTCCGCTTTCTTGATGGTTTGCGCCGCACGCAGGGAGGAACCCGCGATACCGGCAGCGGCCAGCATGGCTTTCCACTCGTTCTGGCTGTTGAACATGATGTCCTGGATCTTCTTGCGCTGGTCTTCCATCGTTTCCATCATCTGGCGCAGCTGCTGTGCCGCAACGACGGAGGATGCGCGGGAACCTTCCAGAACCGTCACACGGTCGATGAAGTCTTCTTTGCGCTTCATGACGCTCTTCATGTACAGATCGTCTTCAGGATCCCCGGACTCATCGAAATCCTTGCTCGCTTGCGGAATGTATTCCTCGTTATAGCGGCGCAGAACTTCCTTGCCGGCGCCGAGGTACACGGAGATTTCGCGGGTAGCTTCAACACGCGCCACGCCGAGTTTTTCCGCTTCTTTCATCACGTCCTTGATGCCTTGCTCGGTCTTGGCAATGTTATCGACCAGCTTGATCATCTCGTAGAGCATTTCCGGCAGGGCATCCTGCATTTCGCGGACGACTTTTTCGTCTTCCGTGCGTTTTGCTTTCGCGCCGGTCAGGCTGTCTTTCACGTTGCTCAGGAACTTGCCGATGCCTTTGGCACCCGTGCCGGCACCGTGCGCCATGCTCTTCAGCAGTTTGCGGGTAGCTTCGCCGAAGGTGTCGAGATCCATATCCTTCAGGCCGGTTTCCAGCTTGCCCAGCGCGGTGGACATGACGTTCACCTGATCGTTGAACTTGCCTTGAATTTTGATCATGTCGTTGGCGATTTCGCCGAGTTTCACCAGCGGTGCGTTACCGTAGGTGATAATGGCTTCGAAGCTGTCGGGCGCGTTGTCGATGGGATCCATCAACTTGTCCATATAGGCTTTCAGCTCGGGATCGGCATCCGCATAGTCAACGACCTTACCCCGGCTGCGCTGGCGACGGCTTTCACGGTCGGAGTCAGAGTTCTCATCCGCCTTCATATTGAAATTGCCTTCAAGACCTTCTTTTTTTCTCATCATTTGTGAAATCTCCTCGGTGCCGTGCAACACCAACGACGTTAAGGGTTGATAGTAAGGTGGTATGTATTTTTCCTAATCGTGTAGAAAGCTACAAAACCCATGACATAATGTCAAGCGAAGTTATCAATAAATTTTTAACGATTTCGCGGTCAGGATAGTCCAAATCCTGCGGCAAATCAAACGTTAATTATCATTTAATAACAAACACTTGACCGTTTTTCTTCCATCCGGCCGCCGCAAACTGGACCCCTTCCGGCGTCCGGCGGCAAAGCTTAATGTGAGAAATTAAATTACAAATTCCTTTCTTCCTTTGGCAGATACGCATATCCGTCTTCCTTGCGATTCCCGTCAGGCTTTGGCGGCCTGATAGGCGAAAATATCCTCCTGCCCCCAGCCTGCCAGATCCGCGCGCACAACGGCAGGCAAAGCCCTGAACAACCCTTCCGCCAGATCGCTGCGGCTCTCGCGTGCGAGCATGGCCTCCAGTTTTTCGCGGGCGGCGTGCTGGTAGAGAACATCGTTGCAAGCATAGTCCAGCTGCGCCGGTGTCAGCTCGGCCGCGCCCCAATCACTGCATTGCTGCTCCTTTGACAGGCGGATGCCCAGCACATGACGCAGCGTGTCTTCCAGATCATGCGCCTGCGTATAGGTGCGCGCGAGACGGGAGGCGATTTTGAGGCAATAAACATTCTCCAAAATCACGCCGAGATAATGGCCGATCCACTGCATATCGCCGCGCGCGAAATAGAAAATCTTTTTCTTCGACGCGTTAGACAGCAGCTTTTTCACATTCGGCGCGTCATAGGCGTCTTTGCCGAACTGTACGATATGTACTTTGGAATCCGGCAGGCCGTCGTAAATCTGCAGCAGGCACAGGCGGTCGCGGCGCACGTTCAGCCCCATGAATTCGCTGTCCATGGACAGCACATCGCCGAAGGTGACATCGGCGGGCAGATCGTTTTTATGCAGCACGTAACGCAGGTCAGACATCTTCGGTCATTCGATCCCAAATCAATTTTCAAACAGGCTTTCGGCGCAAAGCTTGTACAGGCGTGGCAAAACGCCCTTCCGGCGCGGCAAAATTTTTTGTTTGGTGATGTGGCGGGACAGTACCAAGCCCCCGCGTTAGGGTAAAGGGCGCAGAAGCTTTATTTGACGCGCACGGCATAAAACGCAACGGGATTTCAATATTACGCAAATAAAAAGGCCGGCTTTGTGAAACCGGCCTTCGTTTCTGTTGCGTGGCGTTTTATCAGCCGCCGCAACCGCAGGAGCCTTCTTTTTTCTCGTCAGCGGATTTTTGGGTGCCGCAAGAACCGGCTTCCGCTTTTTTGTCTTTTTCCTGACATTCTTCTTTTTTGTTTTCTTCGGTCATTTCAGTCTCCTTCGTTTTGTTGTTAAACATAAGGACTTACACAAATGAACTAGGTCGATCCGCCGCGCAGTCAAGCCCCCTTTTCACGGTGCGGGCTTGGGCGGTACGGGATTGTTTTTAAACGGCTTCAGCGATGCCTTCACAACATCCATGCGTTCGCTGCCCACGGCGCAGATCGTATCGGCACCGCCGTAATAAACATAAAGCCTCCCCTTGTCGATCAGCGCGCCGCAGGGAAAGACCACGTTGTTCACATCGCCGCTGATCTCGTAATCCGCCTCCGGCTTCAGCGAAGGCGCTTCGGTTTTGGCGATGATTTTTTTGGGGTCGTTTTTGTCGAGCAGCATCAGGCTGATCGTCCATTTGAAATCGTCGGAAATGCTGGAATAGACCAGCAGCAGCCCCTCTTCCGTTTCCACAGGCGGCGCGCCGGGCTCGATGCCGTGCGCTTCATAGCCGTTGTTCTGCGGGCCGAGCAACTGGTCGTTTTCAATGTCGCGCGATGCCCAGAGTTTTTTCCATTCCTCGGGATCTTCAAAATTCTTCGGCGCAGGAGACATCATCGTGCGCTCCACGCCCGCCTCGTCCTTCCACATGAAATGGATGTTGCCGCCGCTTTCAAACAGCACGCCCGCCTTGCTGCGGCGGTCGGGGCCGATCACGCCGTACTTTTTGAAACTGCGGAAATCCTTGGTGCTCGCCATGGCGATGCGGATGCCGTCATCGGCATCGGGCTGCGCCAGCCCCTTGGCAATAGAGGTGTAGAGAATGTAATAGGTATCGCCGATTTTGGTGATGCGCGGATCTTCCAGTCCGAATTTGTCAAAGGGCTGGTCTGGCTTCAGGGCTTCGGGATCGACCAGCCGGAACCCCTTGTCCGGCTCCCGCCCTTCCCAGAGGGAGAGATGCGAAGTGTAATTGTCATCGAACTGGTTCACGTCCCCGATTTTCTGATAGCCCTTGGGAACGGAGCGCACCATCATGACAAAACGGCCGTCTTCATGTCGCGCCGCGCCGGGGTTGAAGGTGGCGCCGAGGCTGCCCTCCGGCTTCACAACGATACCGTGGCGTTGCATCAGAATATTCCTTTGCGTCAGTTACAATTCAAGATCACGTTTGTATGACCATGCGTTGTTTTGACGACATTTGCAATGCAGTCTTTTTTGCCTTCCGATGTCTGGATGGTGACTTCATAGGCGCCCTTGGGCAAATCGTACATTTCCTTGGGGATGGTGATTTCCTTCACGTTCATGCCGTATTCGCGCTGCAACAATTCAAGGGTTTCGGCCTTTTGCTTGTCCAGCCGATTGACAGGCCGCTCCGGCATTTCGCCGCAGCCCGTGGTGAGCATGGCAAGCGGCAGCGCGACGGTGGCCAGAAATGCTTTCTTCATATAAAAATCCCTTTCCTTTCAAAGTAATGTATCGCTTTTTCCAAGAGTAAGGTACTATAGCACCACATCTATGCTTATGTCAATTTAAATCACCCCCTGTCCATAACGGATTCGCGCTATAATATGAATGTCATGACAACGCATCCGCATAGCCTGACCGGCCGCCGCATCCTGCTGATCATCTCCGGCGGGATTGCCGCTTACAAAAGCCTCGACCTGATCCGCCGCCTGCGCGAACGCGGCGCGGATGTGCGCTGCATTTTGACGGCGGGCGGCGCGCAGTTCATCACCCCGCTGGCCGTCGGCGCGCTGTCGGAAAACAAAGTTTACAGTGATCTTTTTTCCCTGACCGACGAACAGGAAATGGGGCATATCCGTCTGGCCCGCGATTGCGATCTGGTGCTGGTCGCGCCCGCCACGGCCAATATCATGGCGCGCATGGCACACGGGCTGGCCGATGATCTGGCCGCCACGGTTTTGCTGGCAACGGATAAACCCGTCATGCTGGCCCCTGCCATGAACCCCGTCATGTGGGCGAATACGGCAACGCAGGACAATATCGCGCTGCTGAAAAAACGCGGCGTGCATATTCTTGCCCCCGCTTCGGGCGATATGGCCTGCGGGGAAAACGGCACGGGCCGCCTGCCCGACGTGATGGAGCTTGTGGAAGCCGTTGCGCTTTTTTTTGACGGCGCCGCGCCCCTGCGCGGCCTGAAGGCGCTGGTCACCAGCGGGCCGACGCATGAACCGCTCGACCCTGTGCGGTTTCTGGGCAATTTGTCCTCCGGCAAGCAAGGCCATGCCATCGCCGCGGCGCTGGCGCAGGCGGGCGCGGATGTCACGCTTATCAGCGGCCCCGTGCAGGAAGCCCCGCCCGCACGCGTGCGGCTGCACCGCGTGACAACGGCGGAGGAGATGCTGGCCGCCACGCTGAAGGCCCTGCCCGTTGATATCGCGGTTTGCGCCGCCGCCGTTGCCGATTTCCGTCCGGCGGAAGCCGCCGCAGACAAAATCAAGAAATCCGGCAGCGAAGGCATGACGCTGCAACTGGTGCAAAACCCCGATATCCTGCATACGCTGTCGCATAGCAACCAGCGCCCGCAACTGGTCATCGGCTTTGCGGCGGAAACGGATGCGGCGCTCGACAAGGCCCGCGACAAGCTTGCCCGCAAAGGCTGCGACTGGCTTTTGCTCAACGATGTCGGCAACGGCAAGGTTTTCGGCGAGGATCAAAACACCGTCACATTGCTCAAGCGCAATGCAAAGGGCGACGTGACGGCAGAACCATGGCCCGCGATGGACAAACGCACGCTTGCCTGCCGCCTTGTCGCACAAGTAGCCGAAACGGTTGCCGCCGCGGGTTAAAAAGCTTCAGGCTAGCTGCCGGAAATCCAGCCCTTTTCATGATCCACATAAACGCGGAACCACAGTTCCAGCATCAGCAATGCGAAAACCTGATGCAGATAGAGCACGTCTTCCGTTTTCGCCCGTTGCAGCAATTGCTGCACGGTTTCCCATTTGAACAGGGCGCGGCGTTTCACGCTGGCCTCGGACAGGCAGGTTTCGATCATATCCTTCAGCGGTGCGCTGTTCATGAAAAGCGCCATGGGCAGAGAAGATTCCTTGGCAGAGGCTTCGGGCATGCCGGGGAAGTTTTTCTCCAGATGACGGCGCAGGATCACCTTGTTCTGGCGGTTGTGATATTTCAAATGGTCGGGCGCGCCCAGCAGGAATTCCACCACCTTGTGATCCATAAACGGCGCGCGCGCCTCCACCGATGACAGCATGGTCATTTTATCGAGCTTCATGAGCGTGCTGTCCTGAAGGGCAAAATCCTTTTGCAGCGCCAACATGGAGGAGAGCATCGTCGGCCATTGCCCCCAGTCGCGTTGCAAATCCAGGAAGGTTTCCATGACCGGTTCCAGCGTTTCGCGGTACAGGGCCGCCTTGTCGCGCGCGGAAAAGACCGACAGCAGCGAGGTATAGCGGCGCAGGGGCGAACCGCCGCGCATTTCATCCATAAAGGTCAGCAAACGCTCGCGGCATTGCGAGCCGATCTTGCCGCCCGTATCGAAATGCCTGTCGAGCATATCGAGCGGCGTCACCTTCAGGATCAGGCGATAAAACCAGTGCAGCGCGCGCGGAATTTTATGCGCTTCCAGAAATACGCGGTGCGGCAGGGAGCCGGAAAGCAAATCATCCGCCCCCGCGCCCGACAAGACCGTATCCGTTTCGCGGCGCAGGCTGCGGGCCAGCACATGCTTGACCAGCGCATCCGGCCCCGCCACAGGTTCGTCCAGCGCCCAGACGATTTCGGGCAGCTTTTCCATGTCGGACATATCGCAGATGACTTCATGGTGCGATGTGCCCAGACGCTTGGCAATCGTGCGCGGCACGGCAAGCGCCGTATCATCCCCCGCAAAACCCACGGCAAAGCTGGCCACAGAGCCTTTTTGCTTGAGCATCAGCGCGGCGAGCGCGGTTTCTTCCGTCTTGCCCGTCAAAAACACGCCGGGGTTGACGGCCCCGCTGACGGCGGAATGCACGGCATCTTCCAGCAGCACATCGAACCGCGCCTGAAAATCCGCATCGGTTTTCAGATCGGCATCGGGCGTCATGAAACTTTCCCATTGCCAGTAAGGCTCGATCATCACATGCAGGCCGGGGTTCCAGATCAGCCGGTGGCCTGCGGGCAGTTTGTAAATCCCCTTGAACATGCCGGAAGGCCCCGGGCTGTAGCCCATGGACAAATAGGCATCGATACCGACCAGATCGGGCGTGACCTGCACGGCGGGATGTTCCAGCAGCGCCTTGATCTCCGATGCGAAAACGAAAGAGCCCGATTGCGTGGTGGTGTAATAAAGCGGCTCCACCCCCATGCGGTCGCGAGCGAGGAAGACCAGATCCTTCATGCTGTCATGCACGGCGAAAACGAATTTGCCGCGCAGGTAATTGCAGGCATTCAGCCCGTAGGCCTCGTAAAGATGCAAAACCAGCTCCGCCACGCTGTCGGTAGTGAAGAACATACCCTTGCGTGCCAGTTCCTCGCGCAGTTTTGCGTAATTGCTGATACGGCCCGCGAAAAGCACGGCGATGCTTTCATCCGCGCTATAGGCCGGCTGCACATCCGCGATGGATTTGGTATCGCGCAGCCCCATGAAAACCGGCGCGGCGTGATAATAGCCCTCTCCCTCGCGTCCGCGATGGGCGATTTTGCGCACCATAGCCTGAAGGACGGCAGGTTCCTGCGCTGCGCCAAAATATCCGGCAATGCCAGCCATATCTTACCTTTTGCTCCCCGTTTTGTGGTTGCTCATATGAGCTATCGCTTCACCTCGATACATATAGGCCGTCTTTTTTATCCGCCCACTTCGCGCATGCGGTCTCCTTCAACCGCATCCGCCGCCGGCGGCGTGATCCGTACGACTGTAATCTGATTCCGCTGCTTTTTCAAAATATCAAATCGGAATCCGTGGAAAGTAAAGGACTGCCCCACGCTGGGGATGCGCTGGCTTTCAAACAGGATCAGCCCCGCAATGGTGGCATAGTCATCATCCTGCGGCAGGGCATCCCAGCCAAGATCGCGGACCAGATCGCGGATCGTCACCTTGCCGTCCACCAGATAGCTGCCGTCGGCCTGCGGGCGCACGCCTTCGACGGCGATGTCATGTTCATCGTCAATCTGGCCGACGATTTCCTCCAGAATATCCTCCAGCGTCACCACGCCCATCAGCGCGCCGTATTCATCCACCATGATGGCAAAATGTTCGCGGCGGCGGCGGAATTCCTGCAGCTGGTCGAACAGCGTCGCGGTTTCGGGAATAAACCACGGCTCCATCATCGCGCGGTTCAGGTCCAGCTTCGTCACATCCCCGCCGCAAAGGCGCAGTTCCTGCAACAAAAGTTTCGTATGCACCACGCCGATGATGTTGTCGGGGCTTTCCTTCCACACCGGCAGGCGGGTGAAAGAGCTGTGCATCACGTCATCGACGATTTTTTCAATCGGCTGGTCGGCATTGATCATGCGCACGTTTTTACGGTGCACCATGATCTTTTCCACGTTCACATCGGCAAGATCGAGAATGGAACGCAGCATGGCGCGTTTTTCCTGCCCCTCGCCGCTTTCGTCTTGCGTATTTTCACCCAGCAGGTCAATCGCGCCGCGCAATTCCTCTTCCTGCGCGGCAAAGGTATGCACGGCATCGCCGACACCGAAAAGGCGGAAAAAGGCATTGACCAGACGCGAGATCATGGTCGTCGCAGGCGAAAACACGGCGACGAGCACCGATACCACCGGCGCCACGGCCAGCGCAAAACGGTCGGTATGCAGCAACGCATAGGTTTTCGGCATGACTTCGGAAAAAACAAGCACCAGCAAAGTCACGCCCAGCGTGGCATAGGCGATCCCCGCCTCGCCGAAAAGTTTCATCAGCACCGATGTTGCCAGCGCGGAGGCGAAAATATTCACAAGGTTATTGCCGAGCAGCAACGCGCCGATCAGGTTTTCCTTGTTTTCGCGCAGGCGGTTGACAATCCGCGCGCGGGTGCTGCCGTCGCTTTCCAACCGGTGCATGCGCGCCCGCGATGCTGCGGTCAGCGCCGTTTCCGAACCGGAGAAAAAGGCGGAACACACCAGCAAGACAAAGAACAAAACCAGTTCCGTCATGAAATCGCCGCTTTCGGCCGTCATTGTCATTCTCCCGTCATGGTTTTCAGGAAAGACAGCACCGCTGCCTCATCCGCGTCGCGCGCCACAAAGGCATGGCCGATGCCCTTCATCAAAATCAGCGTCATGTTGCCGTCGCGGCTTTTCTTGTCGCCGCGCATGGCCTCCAGCACATCGGCAGCCGTGACGGCAAAGGGCGGCCGGGTCATCATGCCCGCCGCATCCAGATGCGCCTCGATCCTTCCGGCCGCCGCCGCATCGCACAGCCCCTGCCGCGCCGAAAAAGCCGCCGCCCAGTAAAGGCCGATGCCCACGGCCTCCCCGTGCAGCAGCCGCCCGTCAAACCCGCCCAGTTTTTCCAGCGCATGGGCGAAGGTATGACCAAGGTTCAGCAAGGCCCGGATGTCTTTTTCCTCCCGCTCGTCCTCGGCAACGATCGCCGCCTTTGCCGCGCAGCTGACGGCAATGGCTTCGGCCTGTGCCGCCGCATCACCCGACAGCAGCGCGCGGGCATTTTCTTCCAGCCAGTCAAAAAAAGCCGGTTTATTGATCAATGCGTATTTCAATACCTCCGCATAGCCCGCCTTCATTTCACGTTCGGGCAGGGTTTGCAGCACATCGGTATCGATCAGCACGGCGCGCGGCTGGTAAAACGCGCCGACAAGATTTTTGCCGCGCGGCGTATTGATGGCCGTCTTGCCGCCGACGGCGCTATCCACCTGCGCGAGCAGGGTTGTGGGGATTTGCACAAAGGGAATGCCGCGCATCAATACCGCCGCGGCAAAGCCCGTGATATCGCCGACAACACCGCCGCCCAGCGCGATCAATGCGGCATGGCGGTCCAGCCCGCGCTCCAGCGCGCCGTCTATTATATATTGTAGGTGATGGAAATCCTTCGTGCCCTCGCCCGGCGGCAGCACAATCGGCGCGGTCACGGAAAGCCCCGCAGTTTCCATACTTTTTATCAAAGTGAGCATATGTGGCAAGGCGGCGACGTGTTCATCCGTCACAATGCAAAAACGCTTCGCCTTTAATGCGTGCGGCAATACCGCGCCCGCTGCGGCCAGCAGGCCGCCTTCGATCAGAATATCGTAAGCGCGGTCACTGTCGGGCAATACGGCAACGCTCTTGCGGGTCATGCTTCATCCTTTTTCCGGTCCGCCGGCGCATCGGGCGCGAGCATGCCCCGCGCCTCCAATTCCTTTTTAATGCGCCGGGCCATGGTTTGCGGCGTTTGTTTGTCCGTCACCAGCACAATATCCGCTTCGGCATAGATTGGATAGCGGGCATCCATCAGCACGCGCAGTTTTTCGGCGCGGTCGGTGTTTTGCAACAGCGGGCGATGGTGCGTGCGCCGGGTGCGCGCGACAAGCGTTTCCAGATCGGCCTTCAGCCAGACGGAGACGGCCTTGTTTTCCCGGATCGCCGCGCGAATATCATCCTGCACAAAGGCGCCGCCGCCAGACGCCAGCACGATGGGCGGGCCGGAGAGCAAACGGAACATCACCCGCTTTTCCCCCTGCCGGAAGGCGGGTTCGCCCAACGTTTCGAAAATTTCGGGGATCGGCATGCCCGCCGCCTTCTCGATTTCGCGGTCGGCGTCCACAAAGGGCAGTTTCAGCAATTTGGCCAATTCGGCCCCGACACGGCTTTTTCCCGCCCCCATCAGGCCGACCAGTACGATCACCGGCATGTTCTTATCGCCATTTTTCTTTGTTATTCCAGTGATTTAATCTGCCCTTTTCCGCCGCCGAAAGCAAGAGGCAGCGGGTTCTTGATCGTTATGAAAAAATATTATTGACTTATGTCCAACCAGCGAGTAAAACTGATCAAGCTTTATGGTATATGCCGTTTTGCCTCTTCAAACAGGCAAAATGGGAAACCGGAAGCGGCAGCGGCCAAATATGTTGAAATAACCTGCGTTATTGAGGCATATTGCAAAGCATGAAAATGCACTGCTGAAAAAAGAAAGGAGTCACAGGGCATGTTTTCAAAACTGATGACCTCTCTCGTTTTTCTCGCACTCATCTTTGCTGTCGGCGGCTTTGCCCTTCTGGCGGTCTGGGATCTTCCTGTTCCTCAGACGACTGTGGAGAAAACCGTTGATACGGAACCGTTCCTGAGCCGGAACATCTGATCGGCAAGCGTTTTCTCCCACACGTTTCCCTTAACGAACGGCATGCCATGACCGCCGAATCATTCCGTAAAGGAAAGGTTCCGGACATGGAAACAGGGTTACCATTGCCTTAAAGGGCTCGGAAAGTGGTCTTTTTGAGCATAATAGGGCGAGCGTGGAGCCGCAGGCGGAACTGTGAAAAAAAACGATATAGTTCCATAAGTTTAAGGCCATTCTTGAATTATGACCTTAAGTTGATGGAATACTAAAAATAAATTTTCACATATTCCCCCTTGCTTTTCCCTTGTGGATACGGCTTTATGTCTTAAAGTTCACTTGTTACGGAGGCGCACAACTCAAATAAGCCAGAATAATCAACGGCAAGAGTTGTGCTCAGAAACTTTACAAAGGAGAAAACACAATGGCTCGTCCAGGTCGTCCAAGAATGCCCAAAGCGCCCCTTCCCGGGAGCGTTGAAGCGTTTCTCGATATGCTTATCGCAGAACGCGGGGCCGCACTGAATACACGTCATGCCTATGAACGTGATCTCGCCGATGTCTGCTCTTTCCTGAAAAAGCAAGGCAAAGACATCGATATCGCGACCACGGCAGATCTCAAAGCTTATCTTGCCGAGCTCGGCGAGCGTGAAAATGCGAAAAGCAAAGGTGGCGGCAAAACCGCCGTACGCACCATTGCCCGCCGCATCTCCGCCCTGCGCCAGTTTTACGGCTTCCTGGTTTCCGAAGGCAAACGTTCGGATGATCCGACGTCCACCATCGAAAGCCCGAAACAAACCCGCACTCTTCCCAAGATCCTGAGCGAAGATGAGGTCACTGTCCTCATCAACTCCGCACAGAAACAAGGCGGCCCGGAAAGCATCCGTCTTGTTGCCCTGCTCGAGATCCTCTATGCGACTGGCCTGCGCGTTTCCGAACTCGTCGGCCTGCCCCTCACCGCCATTGGTCCCGAAAGCCGTTATCTGACGGTTGAAGGCAAAGGTGGCCGCGAGCGCATGGCGCCTCTCTCCGAGCCGGCACAGAAAGCGATGAAGGCCTATCTGGAAGTTCGCACGAAGTTCCTGATGCCCGATCGCGCCGAATCGCAAAGCAAGTGGCTGTTCCCTTCCCGCACGTCGGAAAGCGGCCACCTGACCCGTCAGCGTTTTGCGCAACTGCTGAAAGAGCTGTCCCGTAACGCCGGTCTTGATCCGGAACGCGTCAGCCCGCACGTACTGCGCCACGCTTTCGCAACCCACCTGCTCAAGCACGGTGCGGATCTGCGGTCGGTTCAGAAAATGCTCGGTCACGCTGATATCGCCACCACCCAGATTTACACTCAGGTTGTCGGCGATCAGGTGAAAGAAGCAGCTGAAAAGCACCCGCTTGCTCAAAAAGCGAACGGCTAATACCTGAGCTACATACCGCTGCCTGTTCCGGGGCATGTATGTAAACAAATTGAGAAAGGACGCTTTTTAACGAAAGCGTCCTTTTTCTATGCCCGAAAATGCCACCTGTAAAATATGAAAACTAACTTCAACAGACCCTTGCGCGGGGTTTCCTTGAAAATCAGATGATTTTCTCTATACTGCCGCCTTCATAGGGCGTCTGCTGCGCCACGGAAAACGGGAAAAGAATATGGTCTATCATCTGGAATTCGAAAAACCCATTGTCGAGCTCGAAACCAAAATTGCCGAGCTGCAAAACATGGATAACAACGTCGATCTGCAGGATGAGATCACCCGCATGCAGGAAAAGGCGGAGCGCATCCTGATCCAGACCTATTCCAAGCTCTCCGCCGACCAGAAGGTGCAGGTGGCGCGCCACCCGAACCGTCCGCATTTTCTGGACTATGCCCGCCGCCTGATTCAGGACTTCACCCCCCTTGCCGGTGACCGTTATTTCGGCGAGGACGCGGCGCTGCTGGGCGGCCTTGGCCGTTTTCGCGGCCAGTCCTGCGTCGTTATGGGGCAGGAAAAAGGTTTCGATACCCAAAGCCGCATTCACCACAACTTCGGCATGACCAAGCCCGAAGGCTATCGCAAGGCGCAACGCCTGATGGCCATGGCGCATCAGTTCAAACTGCCGATCATCACGCTGGTCGATACCGCCGGCGCCTTCCCCGGCATTGAAGCGGAAGAGCGCGGCCAGTCCGAAGCGATTGCAAAATCCATTGAATCCTGCCTGCGCGCCGAAGTGCCGATCGTTTCCACCATCATCGGCGAAGGCGGCTCCGGCGGGGCGATTGCCATTGCTACGGCCGACCGCGTGCAAATGCTGGAACATTCCATTTACAGCGTGATTTCGCCGGAGGGTTGCGCCTCCATTCTCTGGCGCTCCGCCGAATTTTCCAAGGATGCCGCGCGCGCGCTGAAACTGACGGCGCAGGATCTCAAGCAGCTCGGCATCATCGATACGATCATCGAGGAACCCATGGGCGGCGCCCACCGCGAGCCGGAGCGCATGATCGACGTGGTCGGCGATTATATCGAGAAAGCGCTGAACGAACTGCGCCCGCTGGACGGCGCGACGCTCAAAACCCGCCGTCACCAGAAATTCCTCGAAATGGGGCACAATATCTAAAACCGTTGCCGTGCCGCGCGCGCTTGCCGTGTATTCTTGCCGTGCGCGCCCTTAGCCGTGCGCCTTGTGCAGGATCATGCGGATCGGTTCTCCCAGACGATAGACCATCGGCTGCGTATGCATCGCCCAGTCCAGGAAGGTGGCGGTAAAGGGTGCCTTTGCCCGCGCCTCGGCCAGATAGCGGTGATACCCGCCCGCCGCATAGGGGTTGGGCATCAGATACGGCACGATGAAAATCGCAAAACCGAAAAGTCCGATCATGATCCCCTGCACCACAGGCCGTATCCAGCCGATGTATTTTTGCGGCAGGCGGTGGTCGCGCATCGCACGGGCCAGCACCAGCCGCGTCATCACGTTCCAGCCGCGAAACAGCGTCAAAATCACAACCGTCAGCGAAATCACCATGGAGATAGCGGGAATATACACGGCGCGGGCGTAATCCTTGCCCTGTTCGGCCAGCTCCCGCCCGTTGGCATATAATTCTTTTTCGCCTTCAATATCGCCGATCAGCTTGTCGAGCGCCTTGGCGTATTGCGGAATGATCATTTTCCTAAAGAATTCATCCCGCGACATCAGCATGTCTTCCAGCTTCGGGAAGGGCGGCAGGCCCGTCGCCTGCAAAAACTCCTCCACGCCCAGCCCGGGGGCCAGCTTGTCGCCGAACTTCGCGCGCCACTGGCGCAGGGCCTCCATGCGGCTGAAATTCTCCACCATGCGCTTGAAACTGTCTCGGTCGTAAATCCAGTTGGCGGGCAACATGAAATTCGGCTCGTTCAGCTCGGCGCGGACTTTATCCTCGATCTTCTCGCGCAGCTTGACCTGCGTCGGGAAGGCGTTCAGGAATCCCTCCCGCGTGGTGATATCGGGGGTATAGCCGCCCGTTGCCTCGATAAATTCCGCTTCCGCCCGCGATTGCGCCTCGCGCATCAGCTTGTTGTTGATCTGCGTTTCGGGGCAAACGCGGTAACGGCAGAAAATATCCAGCGGGCGTTTATAGGGGGCCAGCTTGCGCGCGATATCGACGGCCCCCATGCTCAGCGCCGTTTTGTACTCGCGCACGGCGGCGCGGTACTGGCGGAAACCGGAGTCAATCTCCCGGTCGATCTCGTTCGCGGCGCGTTCGGATTCACGGCCCAGCTTGTCCTCGCTCACCGCCGCCTTGAAAAGGTTGGAAGCGTTTTCATACGGCTTGTAATATTTTTCCATGAACTGGGCGATGAACCGTTCGCGCTCGTCCTTCACGCGGGCGACGTATTCGTTATACATCGCCTTGGGCGGGAACCACAGCCCGCGGGAGGCGACGCTATGCACCATTTTCTCGCGGTTGTTCTCCATATCCTGCCGGATGCCGTCGGGGCTGAGCATCCAGATACTGCCCAGGATGATGCGGGCGGATTTGACGCTGTCCTGCTCTTTTTCCGCATCGCAAAGCTCCAGATCATCCAGGTTGATCGTGCAATCCTCCAGCACCGCGCGCAGCATCAGCACATAGCGCGCATTCACGCGCTGCTCCCACGTCGTGCGCTCGATCAGCGCCTGTTCGATCAGCATTTTCTGCCCCAGAAACATGGCGGGCCAGATGATCATGCACAAACTGACGATGGTGATAAAGGCATTCCGCCCCTTGCCCACCAGAAGGCCATAAGCAAAGCCCAGCATGGGCAGCGCCGCGATCATGAAATCCTCGGTCGAGGGCGAGATGGGAAACATCCAGTCGCTGTCTTGCATGCCGACCGTCAAATGCAGGAAAATCAGCAGCTGCGGCACCATCGCCAGCAGGGCAACGCCGATATAGAACAGCCGCAGTTTCAGCGTGTTGATATGAAACCCCGTGCGCGCGTAAAGGCCCAGCACCAGCAGCAAACAGCCGCAGGCGGAAACCGCGCGGCCGAAAATCTGCAAATGGTCGATATCGGCAGGGTCGGAGCGCACGCTGCCCGCGATTTCGAGCAGCGACATGTTGAATTCGATTTCCGCGATCAGGTAGAGCAGACTGCCGATCAGCAACAGCCAGTCCGCCCAGCGCGGGTTGCCCTTTGTACTCTTCCGTGTCCAGATGGACGGCTTGCCCGAACCGGTGCGCGCATGCACCAGTTTCTCTTCGAAAAGAGAGGCTGGCGGTTCGGTGGAAAGATTGTCTAAAGGCTTGTCTTCCATGCCTTTATTCTAACATGACCACCGTACAGCAAATAGTTAATAGAATCCCCGTCTCAGGCAGAAATTTTATGCGAAAGATCCGCCGCCAAAGCCGCCATGCGCCCGCTGCGCAGGCCCGTTTTCAGGCGCCGCTGGATCTGGCTGACCTGCTGGCTGGTTTTGGCCGCTGTTCTGTAATATTCCATGAGGAAAACCCGCAAGGCGGCGGTAAAGGAAGCTCCCTCGTCCTTCAGGTCATGCACGGCCCCGCAAAGGTCGTGGATGGAGCAATCCTCCAGCAGGGCAATCTCGTTCAGGGCGTCCCACATTTCGGGCTCCAGCCGCACACTGGTGCGGCGGTCGTGGATACGCACGTTCTTGCTGATCAAAGCGCCCTGCAACAGAGGCTTTTTCTCCCTGCCGGCCGCGGTTTCACCGGCTAAGGCTTCATGCTGCGGATGATATAAATCGGACATCTTTCCCCCCGAAAGCTGTGATAAATGAACAGACTGAAAAATTGCTGCGGCACATGGCCGTGACCATGCATACAGCTTAGCTCCCCCTTTGATAATTACAACTATAAATTGAATTAGTTAAAATTTTACAACAATTGAGTGTATTCAAAATACCGTTGTATGGAAAAATTTCGTCCCGTTCCGCCGAAAACGCGGCCGATCAAGCCCCTGCCGTTCGGGCCTGCATGCCATGGCACCCGCCGATTTTTTATCGCGGGATGCGCCGCGCCCCTGCCCTTGCGCCCCGCTTTTGGGCCGATTCTGTGAATAAAAGCGGCGTGGCCGCGTATGCAGGGCCGATCCCCGCAAAAAATCCATTGATTCCAGTATGAAAATGGGGAAATCCCCTGCGGATTGCTTGTTTTAAGGCCAAAGGAGGCTCATAATTTTAAGTATGTGGAATTTTAAAGGACGGTCATTTCTGGGGGGATTGAACGACAAACGGGATACGGCGCCCGTTGTGCGTCGCAATTGCGATGCGCCCGGATGCGACGGCCTTGGCGATTACCGCGCCCCCAAATCCCGTTATGACTTGCGCGATTATTACTGGTTCTGCCTCGACCACGTGCGCGAATACAACAACAACTGGGATTTTTTCAAGGGCATGACGCCCGGCGAGATCGAACAGCACATGCGCCGCAACATCGTCGGCGACCGCCCGACCTGGCGCAGTACGGAAGCCGGCGTGAACGAGGCGCGCATGAAACAGGATATCTATAACCATTTCATGCGCGGCGATACGGCCTTTGGCGATTTTGACGGCAGCGGGCAGGCGGAAAAGGACCGGGCGGAGGCGCATTTCTCCGCACAGGCCATGCCCCATCCGACCCTTGAAGCCCTGGAGGTTTTCGGCATGAAACCGCCCGTGACGTGGGAGGATATCCGCGCCAAATACAAAATCCTTGCGAAAAAATATCATCCTGATACCAACAGGGACACGGGCGCGGAAGAAGCCCTGAAAAAAATCAACCTTGCCTACAGCATCCTCAAACTCTCCTACCAAACCTACAGCCAACTTGACGAAAGATAGACATATGCCCGCCAAAGCCGATAAGACGCTGCCCGATATCATGGTCTCCGTACGCCAGTTGTTCGGCATCGATTCAGACCAGCAGGTCCCCGCCTTTTCCCAGCGCACCGACAAGGTGCCGGAACTGGACGAGGCATATATCTTTGACAAGAACACAACGCTCGCCATTCTCGCCGGTTTTGCGCATAACAAACGCGTCATGGTGCAGGGCTATCACGGCACGGGGAAATCGACGCATATCGAACAGGTCGCGGCGCGGCTCAACTGGCCTTGCGTGCGCGTGAACCTCGACAGCCACGTCAGCCGCATCGACCTGATCGGCAAGGACGTCATCACGCTCAAAGACGGCAAGCAGGTGACGGAGTTCAAGGAAGGCATCCTGCCCTGGGCGCTCAAAAACCCCGTCGCCATCGTCTTTGACGAATACGATGCGGGCCGCCCCGATGTGATGTTCGTCATCCAGCGTATTCTGGAGGCGGAGGGCAAGCTCACCTTGCTCGACCAGAACGAAGTCATCAAGCCGCATCCCGCCTTCCGCATTTTCGCCACCGCCAATACCATCGGCCTTGGCGATACGACGGGGCTTTACCACGGCACGCAGCAGATCAACCAGGGGCAGATGGACCGCTGGAACATCGTCGCCGCGCTGAACTATCTGCCGCCGGAGCAGGAAATCGACATCGTTCTCGCCCGCTGCCCCGCCTACCGCACGGACGAGGGCAAAAAAACCGTGGCCGCCATGGTGCGCATGGCGGGGCTGACGCGCAAGGGGTTCATGAACGGCGATCTTTCCACCGTCATGTCGCCGCGCACCGTCATCAACTGGGCGGAAAACGCGCAGATTGTGGAAGACATCGATTTCGCCTTTACGCTGACCTTCCTGAACAAATGCGACGAGCTGGAACGCGCCATCGTATCCGAATACTACCAGCGCTGTTTTGACCGCACATTAATCAAGCCCGAAGCCTGAGAAGGCTGCGCGGAAGGCTGCCCGCCGGCGGCCGCCCACGGAATGACACGCATATGACAGACCAGAACGACCCCGTAGAAAACTTCAAGCACGCAACGCAATCCACCGCGCGCGCCTTGTCGGGGCGCGAGGATCTGGATGTCAGCTTCAGCGGCCATGTGGCGGAGATGGGCGACAATGCCATCCGCCTGCCCGCCCTGCCCCGCACGATTTCCGAAGCGGATGCGCAATATATCCGCGGCACGGCCGATACCTTTGCCCTGCGCCTGCATTATCACGACGATGCCCTGCACCGCAAAATGCAGCCGCAGGATCCCAAAGCCGCCGCCGTCTATAACGCGCTGGAAGAGGCGCGGATCGAGGCCGTGGGCACGGCGGATTATCCCGGCGTGGCCGCCAATATCGCCGCGACGCTGGCGCGCGATGCCAAAAAACTGCGGCTCGACAGCGTCAAGGGGATGGAAGACGCGCCGCTCGCGGAAGCCTTGCGCCATCTTTCCCGCGCGCATTTCACGGGGCGCGAGATTCCGAAGGAAGCCGGCAAGACCGTCCGCGTCTGGCATGACTGGATTACGGACAAGCTGGGCGATGACGCGCTCGACCAGCTGAAAAAGGCGCTGACGGATCAGGAAGCCTTCGCCCGCCTGTCGCACCGGATGATCGCGCAAATGGATATGCCCGTACAGCCGTCGGAAGAACCGCCCGCCCCCGCCGAGGACGACACGGAAAGCGATAACGACAAAAAAGCCGAAGGCGCGGATTCCAGCGCCGACGACGGCGGCAGCAGCGCCCCGCCGCCCAGCGGCATGATGGAAGACGGCAGCGCCGATACGGACGGCGTGGATGAAGACGCCATGGCGGGGCACGAATTGCAGGACCCCGGCGACGAAGGCACGGCAGAGAGCGAGGAAAGCCGCCGCAACGCCCCGCCCGACCACGGCGCGGAGAACCTGCACGGCGAATACAAGGTCTATACGGCGCAATTCGACGAAGTCGTCATGGCCAAAGACCTTTGCGATGCGGAAGAATTGCAAAAACTGCGCAAGATGCTGGACAAACAGCTCACGCAGTTGCACGGCGTCATCACGCGCCTTGCCAACCGCTTGCAGCGCAAATTGATGGCGCAGCAAACCCGCTCCTGGCAGTTTGATCTGGAGGAAGGGATTCTCGACAGCGCGCGGCTTTCCCGCGTGGTCGTCAATCCGCTGTTCCCCGTCAGCTATAAACAAGAAAGCGAAACCAAGTTCCGCGATACGGTCGTCACGCTGCTCATCGACAATTCCGGCTCCATGCGCGGCCGCCCCATCACGATTGCCGCCATGTCCACCGATATTCTGGCCCGCACGCTGGAACGCTGCGGCGTGAAGGTCGAGATTCTCGGTTTCACCACCCGCGCATGGAAAGGCGGCTCCGCGCGCGAACGCTGGCTGGCGGACGGCAAGCCGCCGCATCCCGGCCGCCTCAACGACCTGCGCCATATTGTTTACAAGGCTGCCGACAGTCCGTGGCGGCATTGCCGCGCGAACCTCGGCCTTATGCTGCGCGAAGGCTTGCTGAAGGAAAACATCGATGGCGAGGCGCTGATCTGGGCTTACGAGCGCCTGCGCGTCCGCCCCGAGCAGCGCAAGATTTTGATGGTGATTTCCGACGGCGCGCCGGTGGATGATTCCACCCTTTCCGCCAATCAGGGCAATTATCTGGAAGAACACCTGCGCCGCGTGATCCATTACATCGAAACCCGCACGCCCGTGCAATTGCTCGCCATCGGCATCGGCCACGATGTCACCCGCTATTACCAACGGGCCGTAACGCTGGTGGATGCGGAGGAGCTCGGCGGCGCCATCACCGAAAAACTTGCCGAGCTTTTCGACGAACATCCTGCCGGTATCCGCAAACGCAGGACGCGCTGATGCGACGGTTTTATGCCCTGCTGATATTGCTGTTGCTCTCCCACCCCTTCGGCGCGCAGGCAGGCATTGACGATATGGGCGCAAAGGGCTATCGCCTTCTCAAAAACAGATCGATTTATGACGGCGGAACAGACCGCACGTATCACCTGCTGTTTTACACGCGGTCGGCCAGCAATACGAACGGCAAATTCCTGCTGGTGGATGCGGATTTGAACATTCTGGCCGAAACGCCCTCTGCCTATAATCTTCACACCTTTTGCCCGCATATGAATGCTTGCTATTTCATGTCCTACGCATTCGGATTCCTGGCAAAACACGTCTGGCAACTGGATATAAATACGCCCGTCGAAAATGCGCGACTGATCGATTTATACGGCGCCGGCCTCGACAACAAACAGGCGGAGGAAGACCTTCTGCGGAAATTCCTGCAAAACCGCACCGCGCGGGAATTTGCTATATCCGCTCCATCCGGGAAATTTACCCGCGCAGGCAGCTACGGCGGCATTCAAAACGCCCCGTCATGGATGCGCTATATCAGCCCCTTCCTGCTGATCAGCGCGCCGTTTCTGGCTGTCTTTATTCTTTTCCTGTTCCTGCGGCACACCACCGTCAAATGGGTCAACCGCCGCCCCGAACCCGACAATCGTTTTAAAACGACCCTCCGGCGCGCACAAATGCTCCTGAGTCTTGTGACGGTTTGCTGCGGGCTGGCGCTTTGCATCGGCGTCGCCATGGAAGCCCCCGGCGGATACGCCTTTTTGTTACTGGCCTATTTTCTGGTACACGGCTTTTCTTTCAAAAAGAAAACGGACGGAAAAAACGCGGCAGCACCGCCGAAAAAAACCGCTGTCTGAAGCCGTTTTTCACCCATTTTTCCGGTTTATTCCCCCCACCGCTTGCGCTAAAATTCAGGCCTTACTGAAAAGGCGGAAAAAATGTCGGATCAAAACAACAAAGTATACAAACCCAAACCCGTCAGCGGCTTTCCCGAATGGCTGCCGGAATACCGCGCCGTGGAGCTGCAATGGCTGGATACCATCCGCCGCGTGTTTGAAAGCTACGGGTTTTGCAATATCGAAACGCCCTCGGTAGAGGAAATCGACGCGCTGAACGCCAAGGCGGGGGAGACGGAAAAGGAAATCTATGCCCTTACCCGCCTGCAAGCCGACGAAGGCGACAGCAAGGAAGCGCGTCTTGCCCTGCACTTTGACCTGACCGTGCCGATGGCGCGCTATGTCGCGCAGCATTTCGGCCAGCTGGTTTTCCCCTTCAAACGCTACCAGATGCAAAAATCCTGGCGCGGGGAGCGTCCGCAAAAAGGCCGTTACCGCGAATTCTATCAATGCGACATCGATGTCGTGAACATCGACGATCTGCCGCTGCATTTCGATGCCGAGCTGCCCGCCGTTTTGTTCGAAGCCTATCAGGCGCTGGATATCCCGCCCGTGGAACTGCATATCAGTAACCGCAAAATGCTGGTCGGCTATTTGCAGGCACTGGGCGTGCGGGATCCCGCCGTCGTCACCCGCACGCTGGACAAGCTGGATAAAATCGGCGCGGAAGGCGTTTTGAAAACCCTGCAAGCCGACGGCATTTCCGGCGAGGTGGCGCAAAAGGCGCTCGCCTTCGTCGAAATCAAAACGCCCGACAGCAGCTTTGCCGACCGCGTGCGCGCGCTGGGCGTGTCGAATGATTTGATGCAGCAAGGGATCGAGGAACTGACCTTCGTCACCGACAACCTGAAACACCTGCACGGCAACGGCATGGTGGCGAACCTCGGCATCATCCGCGGGCTGGATTATTACACCGGTACGGTGGTGGAAGCGCGTTTCAAGGACAGCGCCGCGCATTGGCCCAAAGGCACGCCGTCTCTGTCCATCGGCGGCGGCGGCCGGTATGACGATCTGGCCGGTTCCTTCATCAACCAAAAACTGCCGGGCATCGGCGTTTCCATCGGCCTGACCCGCCTGTTCGGCCTTTTGATGGATCAGGGGCAAATCCGCCCCGGCGCGAAATCCCCCGCCGATATTCTGGTCGTGCTGCCGGAGGAAGAGCGCCGCGCCGAAGCCGCCGAAACGGCCCGCATCCTGCGCAGGCGCGGATTCAAGGTCGAAATGTACCACCGCGCCGCCAAGGTCAAAAACCAGCTGGCCTATGCCGAGAAAAAGGGAATCACCCACGTGTGGTTCCCGCCCTTCAAGGACGGCAAGCCGCATGAAGTTAAAAATATGGTAAACGGCGCGCAGGTAGAGGCCGATCCGCAGCAATGGCAACCCGATGCCGCGGCGGCGAAAAAGGCAGCGGCGGCGGGCGGCGCGATTTGATCCCCGCCCCCGTTGCGTGATATAATGGTTTGTTCCGCCGCAGGTGCGGACAGGTTTTTCGAGGTGAAGGGGTTTGACAGATATGCGCTTTCAAAAACAGTACTTCTGGGCCGGTCTTTTTGCTGCGGTCCTGATGGCGGCTCCTGTTTCCGCAGCTTTTGCCAGCTATACCTATCTGCATAACGAAGGCGAATACAGTATCGAGCTGCCCGATGCCCCTGTCGGCAAAACCATCTGGGCCGACCAGAACGAACCCATTCCCTATCTGGAAGATCCCGGCAAATTCGGCTCCATCGGCGAAATCGCCACCATGCGCCGCACCGACCCCGATACGGGCGATTATTTCGACGTCGAAATCACCTTCCTGAAGGCCGACCGTCCCTTCCTGCTCGGCCTGACCGAAGAAAAAATTATGGGTTTTTTGAAAGAAGCGCTGAAAGAAACCAAACTGGAAGCGATGAAAACCACCTATTCCGCCGGTTCCGATACGCTGAAATGGGGCACCATGTCCGGCTTTTCGGTCGATAACAAAAACACGCTGCTTTACAACACGGCGCATTTCCTGTCGGGTTTTGAAACGATTACCGTGATCAAAATCAAATATACGGCGGAAAACAAAGCCTATACGGCGATGTACAAGGACATGCAAAGCTCGATCAAATTCACGGGCAAATAAAAAAACTGTCCTCAGGCACTTGTAAAGGCCTTTACCCGCTCTACCATTGAAAAGAAGCCGTTACGGCGGTTGGGGCTGAGATGCTGGTCCAGCCCGAGGCGGGAAAATTCCGCCGCCACATCCGTTTGCCGGATTTCTTCCGCCGTTTTGCCGACAAAAACGGCGCACAATACGGCGATCAGCCCGCGCACGATCTGCGCGTCGCTGTCGGCCAGCAGGGTCAGGCGCCCCTGTGCGTCCCAGCCCGGCACCATCCAGACCTGGCTCATGCAACCGCGTACCTTGCTGGCATCGGTTTTGAGCACCTCGGGCATGGCGGGCAGCGTCGCACCGAGATCGATGAGATATTTGTAGCGGTCTTCCCAGTCTTCCATCAGGGAAAAGTTATCCACAAGCTCTTTTATATTCATATTCACGGATGATTCCTCTCAATCCTCACTGTGCCATAAAATAATCGTAAATGTGATCAAAACCTATAGTTGGCAACAGGCTTAACCTGTTCTATTCTAAGGGGTATAAGAAATAAACGTCAGCTGCCGACGAAAAAGAAGGGAAACAGAGTAATGAGCAAGACCGGTTCGGGGGATTCCAAAAACACGCTGTATTGTTCTTTCTGCGGAAAGAGCCAGCATGAGGTCAGAAAACTGATCGCCGGCCCCAATGTGTTTATTTGCAACGAATGCGTCGAACTCTGCATGGATATCATCCAGGAAGAGGATAAAACGCAGCTCGTCAAGTCCGGCAAGGGCATTCCGACCCCGAAAGAGATCAAGCGCGTCCTTGACGATTACGTTATCGGTCAGGACCGCGCGAAACGCGTGCTCTCGGTCGCCGTGCATAACCACTACAAGCGTATCGACGAAGGCCTGATGAAAGGCAGCGACATCGAGCTTGCCAAGTCCAACATCCTGCTGATCGGCCCGACCGGTTCGGGTAAAACGCTGCTGGCGCAAACGCTGGCGCGTATCATCGACGTGCCCTTCACCATGACGGATGCCACGACGCTGACCGAAGCCGGTTACGTCGGCGAGGACGTTGAAAACATCGTGCTGAAGCTTTTGCAAAACTGCGATTACAACATCGAGCGTGCGCAGCGCGGTATTGTGTACATCGACGAGGTGGACAAGATCAGCCGCAAGTCGGACAATCCCTCCATCACCCGCGACGTGTCGGGCGAAGGCGTGCAGCAGGCATTGCTGAAGCTGATGGAAGGCACCCTCGCCTCCGTGCCGCCGCAGGGCGGCCGCAAGCATCCGCAGCAGGAATTCCTGCAAGTGGATACGACAAACATTCTGTTCATCTGCGGCGGGGCCTTTGCAGGGATCGACAAGATCATTTCCAACCGCGGCAAGAAAACCTCCATCGGTTTCGGTGCGGAAGTCACCGGCCCGGACGAGCGCCGCATGGGCGAAATCCTGCGCGACATCCAGACGGAAGACCTGCTGAAATTCGGCCTGATCCCCGAATTCGTCGGCCGCCTGCCCGTTCTGGCGACGCTGGACGATCTGGACGAAAAAACCCTTGTCTCCATTCTGACGGAGCCGAAAAACGCGCTGACCAAGCAATATGCGCGCCTGTTCGAAATCGAGGGCGTGAAGCTCACCTTCCAGGAAGATGCGCTGTATGAAATCGCCCGCCGCGCCATCGAGCGCAATACGGGTGCGCGCGGTCTGCGTTCCATCATGGAAAATATTTTGCTGGAAACCATGTTCGAACTGCCGGGCATGGAAGGCGCGGAAGAAGTCGTCGTGAAAGCGGAAAACGTGATCAACAACACGCCGCCGATGATCATTCTCGACAAAAAGAAAACCAAAGACAGCAAAAAGAAAAAAGACGACGAAAAAGAAGACAACGGCGACGATGCCGCCGCCGCTTCCTAACCGTCTGTCCTGAACCGATAAAAAAACCGCCCGCATGCCGGGCGGCTTTTTTATGCGCGATACACGCAAAGATCAGGGAAAGACGAGCAGCACGGGCGCATCGTTTTCCAAACGCAAAGCCCCGTGCCCCTTGTTGGAAATCCCCCGCCCCGAAAGCGGCGCGAGTGTCAAATTCCGCGCGGGATAGGCCACCGCGCCCGACAGGCTGACCGTCGCAGGCGCAAGGCAGAGAAGGGAAAAGTTTTTCTCCAGCACCAGATCATGCGCGCCTGCGGGCAGAATCACGGCGCCTTCGTTGCCGAGCGGATCATAAAGCATGATGCGGCGCGTGTCCGCCCGCTGTGCCATTTCCGCCTGCAAGGTCCCCAGCACGGCCAGCGCATGGTCGAACCGCCCGCCCCAGAAGCCCGCCAGATGCAGCACGCGCCACGACCAGTGGCGGATCAGTTCCAGCGCGAAGGCCAGATCGGTTTTGTTTTGGTCATCCTTGAAAAACGCGGGAATATCTTGCGGCCTTGCGCCTGAATCGCCGTCGCCCACCCAGCCGAGCGCATCGGGCGCGGCGGCAATGCCGCCGTCCACGGCGATTTTGGGCAATGCGGCAATCCCAGGCGGCAGCGCGGCAACGGCAAAAGGCACGGCGCCCACCAGCAACAGCTCCGTCGCTTGCGGATCGGCCATCATGCCTGTTTTTTGCCGGCGGCAATCGCGGCAACAATCATCTCGGCACATGTCCACAAGGCCGCGCCCAGTTCCTCGCTCGCGCCCTCGTCCTGAAAAATGCGTTCCTGCGCAACCTCTGCCGCGTTCAATCCCACGCGGTACGTCACGGCGCAGCCGTTATATACGCCGACATATTCCGTCGTTGTCTGGCTGCACAGGGCCGGACGCGTATAATAGGGCAGCAAGGCACGCACCGCCGCAACGCGCCCCATGGCGGCCGCGGCGATCAGCGGCGTCCATCCCGCGCCGTTGGGGCGATCGACAATCAGCCCCTTGGCCGTGGCGCGTTGCAGCCACATATCCATTTCATCATCCAAAAGCCATTTCGCCATATATTGCGCGAGCGTCGATTGATGCGATCCCGACAGATCATTCAATCCCTTCGATCCCGTCCCCGCCAGCGCCTGTTGCAGCCAGTGCAGCGTCAGCAGCCGCCCCGTCACGGGCGCATTGTCGCGCGCGGCGTGGTTGAAGGGCGTTTCGCCCGCCGCATCGGGCGCATGCGGATCGGCGCCCGCCTCCAGCGCGGCCTGCACGGCGGCGGCCACATCCATGCCTTTGCATTCATCGGCGACAAGGTTGAAAAGTTCGGCGGTTGCGTCGTTCACATGCCCACTCCCGCTGCCATATCATGCAGCACCTGCGGCGATGCCGTCACCACATGCGAGAATGACGGCGCGCCCATCACGATGATCGCGGCGGAGCGGTGCCCGCGCAGATCCCCGCCCGCCGCCATGCCTGCCTTCAGCGCCGCAAACAGGCGGCGCGGCAAAAGCTGCTGGCGATCGGCCAGATAGGCTTTTTCCATCTCCGTTAAAACTTTTTCCGCCGTCAGCATATTGCCCGCGACCACATATTGATCGCGCCCGATATGCCCCGCCCAGCGCAGGCATTGTTCGCCCGTAAATCCCCAGATGTCGCCATCCAGCGGCGCAAGCAGGATTTGCCGGAGCCCCAGCTGCGTATCGCGCGTTTTCAATTGCCGCAAAATCTCCGCTCCCGGCAGGCCCTGCGCCATCATTTCCAGCGCGGCCTCGCCCGTGGGACGGTTGCCCTTGGCCTGTACGGAAACAATGCCGACACCCTCGCGCATGTAAAGGCTGCCGCCGGCGCAGTCTTCCGACCCGCTGGCAATCGCCGCGCCGATCTGGCGCGTGTACGGATTGCGGACAAGCAAGGTCAGCGTCATCGGCCGCCCCTTCGGGTTAGACGTTCAGCAGTAGGTTTTCACGCTCCCAGGACGAAATCACGGCGTTATAGGCCTTGAACTCGGTTTCCTTGATGCCGATCAGCGCGCGGCAGAAACGCGGGCCCAGCAGATCCTGCAACGGTTTGCAGGCCTTGAATTTCTTCAGGGCGTCAAACTGGTGCGTCGGCAGGGAATGACCTTTTTTATAGGCGCTGCCCTTGATCTGCTCGGTCGGCTCGATTCCCTCGATCATGCCCAGAAGGCCGCAGGCCAGCGTGGCGGAGATCGAAAGATAGGGGTTGCCGTCCGCGCCCGGCAGGCGGTTTTCCACGCGGCGGGCATCGGGTTTCGATACCGGCACGCGCAGGCCGGCGGTGCGATTGTCCAGCCCCCATTCGACGTTGATGGGGCTGTCCGTCTGCTTGTGGCCAAAACGGCGGTAGGAGTTGACGTTCGGCGCGAAAAGCGGAAAAGCGCTGGGCAGGTAGCGTTGCAAGCCGCCGATGTAATGGCGGAACAGCTCCGTATCCGTGCCGTCTTCGTTGGAGAAAATATTCACGCCCGTTTTCATGTCCACCACGCTTTGGTGAATGTGCATGGCGCTGCCCGGCTCCGTCTGCATCGGCTGCGCCATAAAGGTCGCATAAACGCCGTGGCGCATCGCCACTTCGCGCGCCGTGCGTTTGAACAGGAAGGCCTGGTCGGCCAGTTCCAGCGGATCGCCGTGGTTGAAGTTGACCTCCATCTGCGCCGCGCCGTCCTCATGGCTCAGCGTATCGATATCCACGTTCTGCGCATCGCAGTAATCGTAAATATCTTCAAAAATAGGATCGAATTCGTTGACCGCGTCGATACCATAGGCCTGACGCCCGCCCTCGCGGCGGCCGGAGCGGCCCACGGGCGGCAACAGCGGAATATCGGGATCGGTATTGACGGCGACGAGATAGAACTCCAGCTCCGGCGCCACAATCGGCGACCAGCCGCGGTCGTTATATTCCTTGATGATGCGCTTCAGCAACTGGCGGGAAGACAGCGGCACGGGCGTATCGTCGCCGTAGAAAGCGTCGCAGATGATCTGTGCCGTCGGTTCCTGATACCACGGCACCAGACGCACCGAAGCCTCGTCCGGCTTCATATACACATCGCCCATGGTGGGGCCGATGTATTCGCCCTCCGGATAATCCCCCGTGACGGTCAGGATGAAAATGGATTCAGGAATGGGCATGCCGCGTTCGCGCAAAATCCGCAACAGCTTTTCAGCCGGAATGATCTTGCCCCGCGCGATGCCGGACATATCCGGTATCAGGCATTCCACTTCCGTTATTTCATGTTCTCGGATAAACTGCTCCAGCTTGTCCATGACAGCCCCTTTAAAATAGTAAGTCTCCTTCAAGATCAGGATGCCTATTCACAAAGATGCCCAGGAAATATGAAAACGTGAAGGAGTACCGTGACCCCTGGTATGCTTTGACAGCCAACAGGCTGCTTGTGACTCTAGGCGGGCTGCAGGAGGAGGTCAACTGCGATGTTTGCGTGATTGGCGCAGGTTTTACGGGAATTTCCGCCGCACTGGAACTGGCGCAAAAAGGGTTCAAGGTTATTCTTCTGGAAAAAGATACTGTCGCGGGCAATGCCTCCGGCCGCAACGGCGGGCATATCCAGCGCGGCTTCAGCCAGTCGCCGGGCTGGATGATTGAACGATATGGTCTGGACACCGCGCGCTTCATGAACAACGTCGCACTGGAAGGCCTCGGCCTGATGCTGGAGCGCATCGCCGGACATGACATCCAATGCGATCTCAAATTCGGCCACCTCACCGCCGCCATGACCCCCAGACACAAAACCGAATTGCAGCAAGACATCCGCGACTGGCAGCGCCTCGGCCAGCATGATCTGGAATGGTGGGAGGAGCGGCAAACCCGCGATACCGTTTTCACCAACGATTACATCGGCGGGCTGTTCGACCCCAAGGGCGGGCATTTCCATCCGCTGAACTATGCGCTGGGCGTGGCCCATGCCTTCCAGAAGGCCGGCGGGCTGATTTACGAACATACCCCCGCCCTCGACATCATCCCCGGCGCAACGAACAAGGTGCAAACGCCGCAGGGCGCGGTGAACGCGACTTTCGTCATCGTGGCGGGCGCGACGGGCATGAAGGGCATGCCGCAAATCCGTAGAGCGTCCCTGCAGGTCACGGCGCATATGATTGCGACGGAACCGCTGGGCGAAAAACGCGCGCGGCAGATCATGGCGCGCGATATTGCCGTGGCCGATGCGCGCTTCATTATGAACTATTACAGATTTTCAGATGATTACCGGCTTTTGTTCGGTGGCAACTGTAACTACAGCGACCGCGAATACGAAGGTGAAGACCGCCGCCTGCGCGAGCGAATGACCGCCGTTTTCCCGCTGTTGAAAATGACGCGCATCGACCATTGCTGGCGCGGGCCGCTGGATCTGACCATGAACCGCATGCCGCATCTGGGGCGCATTACCCCGCATATCTATTTCGCCCACGGCTTCGGCGGTCAGGGCGTGGTGCTGACCAATATTCTGGGCAAGGTGCTGGCCGAGAGCATCGGCGGCACGGCGGAACGCTTCGACGTTTTCGAAAAAATCAGACACAACCCCTTCCCCGGCGGCGATTTGTTGCGCCGGCCGTTGTTCCTGCTGGCCATGACGTGGTACCGCCTGCGCGATATGCTGTAACGGTCAGGACCGCTTGGGAGATTGCGATGCACCCGGCTGCGGGTTGCGCGGCTTGCCTTCGTATTTATGAATGATGTCCAGCAGGCTTTCCCGATCCACGGCACGATGACGCGCCTGACGCTCTTCCCATGCCTGCACATCTGCCGAGTTCACGGCCTTTAGAAAGTCCACAACATTGAAAATCGTTCTTTCAATATCGGATTTATAAAACTTGCTAGGCTGTTGATATGTTTCTGCCGTATCGAAATGGAATTTGTCATGCAAGCCTACCATCAGGGCGGAGGCGGCCATCCATTTGGAATAAGCCTTGACCTGATCCGCTTCCGGTGCCGTGCGTAAATCGCGCCCCGCTGGCGCCAGCGCGTGGAACTGGTCCAGCGCCTCGGCAAAATTCTTTATCTGCTGGGCGGGGCTGAGGTTGCGGACGTAGCCGCTCCACTCCTGCGCGTCCTTGCGATCGGTCAGATCGTCCGGCACGGGCAGATTCAGGGCCGCAACATCAAACTTGAACATCAGCGTTTCGGGTTTGGTGCCTTTGGGATAAATCGACATAACTTCAGATACCTTGCATGATGAAAAGGAATTATACCGTTCCTGACCGGCGGATCGTTACAGGCCACAGTGATGTAAATATGTTAAACCGTGCCATTCAATTCCCGTTTTGTCAAACAATATCCATCCCCCTGCTTGAAACCTGCGGGCCGGAGACGTATAAACGACAAAAAAAGAAAAGGCACATAATGTCATGACTTACGTCGTCACCGATGTCTGCATCAAATGCAAATACACCGATTGTGTGGAAGTCTGCCCCGTAGATTGCTTCTACGAGGGGGAAAACATGCTGGTGATCAACCCTGATGAATGCATCGACTGCGGCGTCTGCGTCCCCGAATGCCCGATCGATGCCATCGTGGCCGATATTGACGAGCGTGCGGAAAAGTTTCTGGAGCTGAACCGCGAATATTCCACAGGCCCGTGGCCCGTTCTGACCCGCAAAAAGCCGGCGCTGCCCGAAGCGGAAGAATACAAGGACATGCCCGACAAGCTGCAATACTTCAGTCCGGAACCCGGAGAAGGCGATTAACGCCCTGATATTTTTTAAAAATTAGCGCTGGCACCCTTTTTCAGGGCGATGGGTTTCATGACGTTGATGGGATTATGCGGCTTTTTTTCCCCTGCGCCTTTTTCAGGCCTTTGTTGTTCCAAATTTTCTAAAGAGGCAAAGAATTTTTCCCTTGCTGCTTTCTGGGCAGCCATCTGTTGGCTCATAGCTTCTGCCTGGGCCGCGAGTTTTTCCACTATTTCTGCTCTGGCAGTTACCAGTTGTATCAACTCTTCTGTAGAGGCCAAAAGTCTTTTCCTTGCATCTTCCTCCCACGGATGCTCCGGTTTTTTCTTGCCTTTGCGGAACCACCAGCTTTGCCGGGTCACCTTATCGGCACCAAGGTCCACATGGGCCATCTCATGGTCCGATACACTGCCGCCAAGGCCTGTCATATCCTTCGCGTTACGGTTAAATATACCCAGAAACTTTTTCATA
>Ga0182792_1000184_pt1 | contig 61561 bp, 59 predicted proteins | sample Passage237B_FD_130497 | JGI IMG/M metagenome (GOLD analysis project Ga0182792, IMG submission 130497) | Cellulose adapted compost microbial communities from Newby Island Compost Facility, Milpitas, CA, USA - Passage2 37B (version 2) (version 2) ...
GGAACCCCGCTCACCCAGGGCGACATCCCCAATGAGCAGGTGGGCCAGCTCTTTTCCCAGCGAGGCTATGACCAGTGGGTCGCCCTTGAAACCTCAGGCGGCAGCGTCACCACCCCGGCCTATGCCATGGAACATGAACTGCCCCTGCTCCGCAAGTGGTTCCGCTGACCGTCTTCGATCACACATTCGTGTGATAAGGAACAATCTCATGACAAGCTCGCCCAGGCTGGGCATCCAGCTCTACAGCGTCCGTACGCTCTGTGAAGACGCCTCCTACAAGACCACCCTCACCCAACTGGCGCAGCTGGGCTTTGAAGGCGCGGAACTGGCGTGGAAATATGGCGGGATGAATCCGCAGGAACTGGCGGATTTCCTGCAATCCATTGGTCTTCAGACGGCAGGCATGCATGTGAAGCTCGACGAACTGCTCACCCCCGGCCATCAAGTCTACCAGTACGCCAAAGCCCTGGGCAGCCCATTCATTACCACCAGCCAGCACACCCGCACCGGCGACTGGCCTCAGGTCATCCAGCAGCTGCAGGCTGCAGGCCGGATCGCCCGCGATCATGGGCTGCAGCTGACGTACCACAATCACGCACAGGAATTCATCACCGTCGATGGCCAGACGTCCCTGCCCTGGGACCAGCTGATCGCCCAGACCGACCCGGCTCTGGTCGCTCTGGAGCTGGACCTGGGCTGGGCACATAAAGCCGGCGCAGACGCTATCGCCACCTGGCATCAATCAGCTGCTCGCACGCCCCAGATTCACCTGCGCGACTACAGCCGGGAGCGCCAGACCATGTGCGACATCGGAGATGGCTTCCTCGATTGCACCGTCATCAAGCGCGACGCTAAACGTCTGGGCACCAGGTGGGTCATCTACGAACAGGACGCCTACCCCATCTCTCCCATGGACAGCGCCAAGGTCTGCGCCACGGGCTGGCGCGAAGCCTGAAAACAGTCCATTTCCTCGCAACAATGAAAAAGCCCAGGTATCACGCAGATACCTGGGCTTTGATTTTTCGGACGGTCGCATAATCGCGGGGGATTACTTGGCCTTGTTCTTCTTGGCTTCTTCAACCAGCTCACCCAGGAGCTGTTCGAATGCCGGGCGATCGGTGGGATAGGTCGCCGTGGTCTTACGCAGGCCCGAGTAGATCATGGCGTTACCCAGTTCGACAGCATGAATGCCTTCCGAACCCGGAGCCAGAACTGGTGCGCCGTGCAGAATGGCATTGGCGAAGTTCTGGTGGGCAGCTTTGTGGCCCTGAGGCGGCGCACATTCGTATACGGCACGGGTCAGCGTGGGCTTGCCCCAGACTTCCGTCGTGCCATCGCTGTAAGCGCGGCTGGAGATGTCGCTGGTGAAGACTTCGACATTGTTGCCATCGTTGCCCACCACGATCTTGCCCTTGTCACAGACGATTTCCAGGCGGTTGGTACCCGCCAGTTCACCCGTAGAAGTGACGAACACACCGGTGGCACCGTTGGGATACTCGAGGAACGCCGTGACGTCGTCTTCAACTTCGATCTTGTGATACTTCGACAGGCTGACATTGGCCGTCACCTTCGAAGGCGAGCCCGCCAGCCACCACAGCAGGTCCAACTGGTGGGGGCACTGGTTGAGCAGCACACCGCCGCCTTCACCGGCCCAGGTCGCACGCCACGAGCCTGAGTTGTAGTAGGCCTGGGTACGGAACCAGGTGGTGACGATCCAGTTGATACGCAGCATCGGGCCCAGGTCGCCGGAAGTCAGCAGCTTCTTGACCAGCTGCCAGCGGGGCTCGGCGCGCATCTGGTGCATCATGGCGAAGACCACTTTGGGATTCTTCTTATGAGCATCAATGGCACGCTGAGCATCGGCGGCCGTCACGGCCAGCGGCTTTTCGCACAGCACGTGAATGCCTCGCTCGATGGCGGCAATGGTAATGGGCACGTGGAAGTAGTGCGGGGTCGCAATGAGGATCGCATCGACTTCCCCCGAGTCGAGCAGTTGTTCAGGAGTGGTGAAAGCCTTGACGTTGTACGCGTCACGCACCTTGCTCAGGTTGGCTTCAAAGCTGTCACAGGCGGCAGTGATCTTGAAGGATGGGATATCCTTGATCATGCCCAGGTGCGCCTGCCCCATGCCACCACAACCGATCAAGCCAAGTCGAATCTGACTCATTAAAAGCTCTCCATCCATTTATAAGTGAAGTTTTGCGTCGGCCTACTAGCCGCCGTCCACTGGGAAAAGTCTATCGACGACAATTCCGACGAGCAAAACCCCCAGCTTTTCCATAGGGAACAGGTGAGCCCAGTCGGCTCCTGGCCGGGCATCGGGGGCTTTGAATCTGGCTCGGCTTGCGGGTAAGCTGATGGACTTGCCTGTGGTTCGGACCCGTTATTTTCATTGAAAGACGACTGGCGATGAGCATTGAACTTTCCGCGCGCGTTCTGGCGATCAAGCCTTCTTCAACTCTGGCGGTCACTGCCAAGAGCAAAGCAATGAAGGCCGCAGGGATCGACATCGTTGGCTTCGGCGCTGGCGAGCCCGACTTCGACACGCCCCAGCACATCAAGGAAGCCGCCATCAAGGCCCTGACCGAAGGCAAGACCAAATACGAACCCACCGGTGGCACCCCCGAAGCCAAAGCCGCTGTCGTCCGCTACATGAACTCCCGCCACGGCTTCAAGATCGGCCCGGAAAACGTGCTGATCTCCTGCGGCGGTAAGCACGCCCTGTACAACGCGTTCATGGCTGTCATGAACCCCGGCGATGAACTGCTCCTGCCTGCCCCCTACTGGGTCAGCTACCCGGAGCAGGCCAAGCTCGCCGGCGGCACGGTGAAGGAAATCTTCGGCAGCGTGGACAACGACTTCAAGATCACCCCCGCCCAGCTCGAAGCCGCCATCACCCCCCGCAGCCGCGTGGTGGTCATCAACAGCCCCAGCAACCCAACGGGCACGATGTACAGCCCTGAAGAACTCAAGGCTCTGGCGGAAGTCATCGCCAAATACCCCCGCCTGATCGTTTTCGCCGACGACATCTACGAGCGTCTGGTTTACGGCCAGGACAAGTTCGTCAACATCGGCACGCTGCATCCGGCTCTGGCGGATCGCACCATCACCTTCAATTGCCTGAGCAAGACCTACGCGATGACCGGCTGGCGTATCGGCTTCACCATCGGCCCCAAGGAACTGATCAAGGCCATGGACTCCCTGCAGGGCCAGGTGACTTCCAACATCACCAGCTTTGTGATGCCCGCCATCGCCGCTGCACTCGATAGCTCGCAGGATGAAGTGGAAAAGATGCGTCAGGCCTTCGCCGAACGCGGTGCGCACATCCACAAGCGTCTGACTTCGATCGCTGGCATCAAGTGCCCCAGGCCCACCGGCGCGTTCTACGTGTTCCCCGACGTCTCGGCTTACTTTGGCAAGACCGACCCTGCGGGCAAGCAGATCAACGGCGCTGCCAGCTTCGCCGAATCGCTGCTTGAGCACGCCAAGGTGGCCGTTGTCCCCGGCGAAGACTTCGGCGCTCCTAACCACGTGCGTCTGTCCTTCGCCACCTCGATGGCCAACATCGACAAGGGCCTGGACCGCATCGCTCAGTTCATCGCTGAGCTCAAGTAATTCTGACTGACAGCTTAACCTGACCCGGGCATTGCAATGCCCGGGTTTTGATTTACCATCAGACCGTACCGTTCACTGTTTTATCCCTATTCACTGAAGCACGAGCCATGCACGAAAATATCAGCGGCATTCTCGAGGAGCTTGAGGCGCGGATCGTAAACATCCGTGACTCTCTTTAACTACGACAAGAAGTCCATCAGGCTCAAAGAGCTTGAAGAAAAAATGGGCGCCCCCGACTTCTGGAACAACCAGGAGACGGCTCAGCCTGTCGTAACTGAACTCAAGCAGATCAAAGCCGTCCTCCAGCCTGTCACCAAAGTAGGCACGCAGATTGAAGAAGCCATCCTCCTGTGGGAGATGGCTCAGGACGCCGATGACGATGCAGCCCGTCAGGAAGTGGACAGCCAGATTGATGGCATCCGCGCCGAGCTGGATCGCATCGAAAACCTGTCCCTGCTCTCGGGCAAATACGACGCACGCAACTGCTACCTGTCCATCTACGCCCGCGAAGGCGGAACCGAAGCTCAGGACTGGACGCAGATGCTCATGCGCATGTATCTGCTCTACTGCGAATCGGTTGGTCTGGATGTGTCGGAAGTCGACAAGACCGTCGGTGAAGAAGCCGGCCTCAAGGATGTGACGCTCTACATCCAGGGTCCGTGGGCCTATGGCTATCTGTCGGCCGAGCGTGGTACACATCGCCTGGCCCGCGTCTCGCCCTTCAACGCCCAGGGCAAGCGTCAGACCAGCTTCGCCGGTGTAGACGTCATTCCTGAATTCGACGACACCGGCGCCTTCGAGCTCGACGAAAACGAGCTGGAAATCACCCCCTTCGTCCGCGCATCCGGCCCCGGCGGCCAGAACGTGAACAAGGTGGCTACTGCGGTGCGTGTCATCCACAAGCCCACGGGCATCACCGTGGTCTGCTCGGTGGAACGCAAGCAGGAGCAGAACAAGAAGCGTGCGCTGTCCATCCTCAAAGGTAAGCTCGAACTGCTTGAGGAAGAAAAACGTGCTGCAGAACTCACCCAGGCCACAGGCGGCAAGCTGGAAATGGGCTGGGGTACGCAGATCCGCAGCTACGTTTTCTACGACAACCGCGTGAAGGACCATCGCACTGGCTACGAAGTGGGTAACCCTCAGTCGGTCATGGACGGCGACATCCAAGGCTTTATCGACGCCGAACTGCGCCGTCGAACCCGCAGCAAGACCGATTGATCCTTCTCATTCGATCCAACGAAAAAGCCCAGGTATCGCTACCTGGGCTTTTTTATTTTCTGATGGTTCAATCAGATCACTTGAGGTTGACTGCTTTACCCGTCGCAGCCGACTCGTACATCGCCTGGATAATCTCAACGGCTTTGCGGGCAGCCACGCCGTCAATGCTGGGCTGGCGGCCTTCGTCGAGCGCCTTGAGGAACGCTTCGATGTTGCGGGTGTGGTTGCTGTAGTCGATGGCCATCGGGTCAGCTGCCCCGCCGCCGGTGGCGGTCGATGCACCGAAACGCTTGCGAGTGGCTTCGTCCTCAGGCTGTTCCTGGCGGAACTTCCAGGTGACCAGTTCGTCTTCGAGAATCTCCGCAGTGCCATCGCGGCCGGCGACCTGCAGACGCTTGAACGTTCCGGGGAACATGCTCGTCGCACCTAGAATCTGGCCCAGTGCACCATTGCGGAAACGCAGCACGCCCACCGCAGTGTCTTCCACTTCGATCAGATTCGGATCATGGCCACGCTTGGCGGTGTAGGCGAAAACCTGCTCCACGGGGTTCTGGTCGGCTTTGAGTTCGGGCATGGTGGCCGAGGCAATCCAGTTCACAGCGTCAACGCCGTGGATGGACTGATTCATCATCGCGCCACCGCCGTCCCACTGGAGCTTGCCCTGCCAGCGATTGGGGGCATAGTAGTTGTCATCGCGCCACCAGGGCACATAAGCATTGATGACAGCCAGGTTGCCAAAGCGACCCGCTGCTGCTGCTGCGTGAACGGCGCCCACCACCGGGTTGTAACGCTGCGGGAAGATGCCGCCGAGGATGATGTTCTTCGCGCGGGCGGCCTGGATCATCTGATCCACGCGCTGCGTCGTGATTTCCAGCGGCTTTTCGCACAGCACGTGGATGCCCAGTTCCGCCGCGTACTGCAGCGGCTCGAGGTGCGCACCGCTGGGCGTGCAGATGGTCACGGCGTCAGGCTTTTCCTTCTGGAGCATTTCCTTGTAGTCGGAATACCACTTGCAGCCATAGGTGGCGGCGAACTTCTCGCCCTTTTCCTGGCCACGGCAGGAGCCTGCGACCAGGACCGCATTCTTCAGATCACCAATGGCTTTGGCGTGCATGGTGGCGATAGCGCCAACACCGATGATCGCCAGTCGATACTGCTTGCTCATGAAAAAACCCTTGTGTTCTCAAAAGGTATGGAGTCAGCCTGGACCCCGGAAGTATACGAAATATCGCAGGATAATTGCGAATGCAGGAGCATGTATCTCCGCGAGAGAAATAGGTTGAGGACAGCCGAAAGCGATCGACCGCCTCACCCTTCCGTCGGAGGCGGCTGGCTGTGAATCAGCCTGCGGATGTGAGGCAGGATGACCTCTTCCATCAGTATCTTGATGCAGGCCGTCACGGGCACGGCGATGATCGTCCCCATGATGCCCAGCAGCGAGCCCCCCACGATCACGGCCACCAGCACGGTGAAAGGATCGAGATTCGTCGCTTTGCCCTGAACCAGCGGCTCCACCACCCAGCCATCGAGAATCTGCCCGACGCAGTAGACCAGACTAGGCCAGAAAAAGACGTGCATGAAGGAAAACTCGGCGGAGGAATTGCCCGACGCCGTGTCGAACCACATCAGCAGCACCGCCAGCGGCCAGGATATCACTGCAGCGTAGGGCACGATGTTGAGCACCCCGCCCAGCACGCCCAGCAGCAGCCAGTAAGGAACGCCCACCCACGCCCAGCCTGCGCATAGCACACAGGTGAGAATGGCCACCTGAACCAGTCGGCCTCGCACGAAGGCCGAGATGGCCTGATCCATGCGACGAACCACGTGCATCACCCGCTCGCGCCTGCGGTCGGGAATGAACGTGTCACACCACGCCAGAATGGAGTCAAACTTCCACGAGAAGAAGAAGAACCCGAGCATCAGCAGTGCTGCGGCCAGAACCAGATAGGTCCCGATGCTGATGGTCAGCCCCACCACACCCAGACCGACGTTGAAGGTCTGAACGAGCATTGAGCTGAGCGTGGAGACATCCATACTGCCCAGCGCGTTGGTGAGCTTCGCCTGCCTGCTGCTGGACTGTGTAGTGACGGTATGCGTCGTAGCCCCCTGCGTAGTGGGAGCAGGCGAAGTGGCTGCGGTTTCCGGATCGTCTGTTGTATCGACGGGGGTAGTTGGATCGGTGGCAGCCGGAGATTCAGCCTTCGCCTGCGATTCATCTCCACCCGCAGGCTGCGTAGTTGAAGCCTGCTCACCTGAGGACTTGTCTTTTTTAGATTTGTCGCCATCGGAGGTGGTGATCTGAACCACCACCGCAGGCTGGGCAGGCTGCGTGGATGCAGGCTGGGTGGTGTCACCCGGTTGCGTGGTGGCCGGCTGTGAGGTGGAGACGACTACCGTCACCACATCATCATCGCTGTCGCCCTGGGCGCGATCGTCTTCCATCTGCGCCCAGTCCTGCACATCGCGGATCTTCTGCGTGGCGAAGTCGGTATAGCCAGGCAGCTTGTCGATGAGGTTACGCGTCTGGTTGATCAGCTGCGGCGTCAGCCAGAGCATCAGGCTCAGCGTGCAGGCCAGCACGATCGCCAGCAGACCTGTGGTCGAGAGCCATCGTGGAATACGAGCCTTATCCTGCAGCCAGGAGATCAGCGGATGGAATGCATACGCCAGCGCCAGAGCCATGATGACAGGCAGCAGCACCGCCCGCAGGGTATAGGCGATGTAGATCAGGATCAGGAACAGGAGGATAAAAACCAGATCCCTGAACCACTGATAATCCCACAGATGACGGTTGGGTTGCATGTCGGGCCCGAAAGTTAGGCTGGGCGCTCAGGGATCACTCGGCTTTGCGGTCCTTGAGGTCCAGCGTAGTAGCAAAGGCGTCGGCGAAGTCGAACACGTCGACGAAATCGCGGATGGAGTCATCCTCGTTCTTGTGCATCAGCCCGGCGTCGACCATGGCAAATACGATTTCGCCAAAGTCTTCGCAGCGGGTGATCTGCCAGCGGCGGAGCACCGTGCGAGCCAGCAGTCCATACTGCGCGATGGCATAGTCGCGCAGCCCCATGCACAGGTCCTGGCCAGACACATGGCGTGAGCCGGGTTCGCTGCCCGCTTTGGCCTGGCCATGCAGTCGATTGACGGTAAATTCCAGCCCCTGCTGCACGAACTCAAATGCGCCAGGTGGATACTTGGTTGTCTTGGCCACCGCGATCAGGTCATTACCCATACCGATTGATTACACCTATACAAACCGATGTCGATTCTCTCTTACCCCCAACACTGACCCGGACCCCGGAGGCTGATATGCCTCACGATCCGCCTTCACGCATGCGATCCAGCGAAGACGGGAACGGGAATCGGGCAAAGACGCCAGTGGGTGCGGCTTCCCACATGGCCGGCGCGGGGTAGACGTCGCCCGTGAAGCCGGCTTCGTACATCACCTTGAGCACTGCTTCGAGCGAAGGCTCGGCGTTGCCCTTGCCCGCCAGCCGATTGCTGCGGCCGCCCAGGAAGCTGACCGACGCCGCGGGCAGACGATCCGTCCGCGTACGGAGCATTTCCGTGACAATGCGGAATGCCGTGGCCAGATCCATCAGCGTCAGGCTCTTACGGTTGGTGGGCCTGAGGATGGCCAGTACTTCCACCGAATCCATGTCGTACTTGATGACCTTCACCGGTCCGCCAGCAGCGGAGAATCGCTTGGCATGGGCGGTAATGGACTGATTGTCCCACTGGCTCGTTGGCAGCAGGCTGGCCAGCTGGGTGATAATGCCATGGCTGTTGTCTTCGTCGTTGACGGCGCACACCAGCGAGCGATAGCGACCGGCCAGCAGGTCTTCCAGCAGATGCTGGCCCCACTGGATGCGGATGCGTCGGGTGGGATCAGGCTCACGTGAAGGAAGCGTGTCGGGCACGAGGATGATGCGGTCAACAGACTGATCGTGCCTGCCTTCCATCAGACGGTCACCTTCACCATCGTAGATCCGGGGGCGGTTTTTGCCTGACATGGGTCGGTTTCCTTGATAGTCCGGAGAGAGAGGTCGCTTCATGCATCAACTCATGTTAGTTCAACAGGTCAGGCCAGAATGCCTGCCATGACATCAAGTATAGCCCCGATGGGTATGGTTTTGTAACCCCTGCTGGAGCAGGATTGCTGCAAGCTATAGAATGCGCTCGACTATCAGGTCGCCTGTCCCGATGTTTTTTGGAGCATTCGCCCGTGTCGCAAGCCCCTGCAGCCAAACCCCCTGCTCCTCGCAGGCTCACCGACAAGCCCACGGATGAATCACTCAAGGAAACCTTTGAGTCTGTCATCATTGCCTTCATTCTGGCGTTTGTCTTCCGGGCCTATGTAGTGGAAGCCTTCGTGATTCCCACTGGCTCGATGGGCCCGACGCTGCTGGGCGAACATATGCAGACGGTCTGTGGCCAGTGTGGCTATCGCTTTGATGCTGACGCGCGTAACCGTCCTCGTAATACCCGAGGCGAAGCACTCAACACGTACATCATCTGCCCGATGTGCAACTTCCCCAACAACATGCCCGCCCAGAGCCGAACCTCTTCAGGCGATCGCATCCTGGTACACAAGTATGTGTACAGCATCGTCGAGCCTTCGCGCTGGGACGTGGTGGTGTTCAAGGACCCGAGCAACCCCTCGGAAAACTTCATCAAACGCCTGGTCGGCCTGCCTAATGAAAAAATCTGGATTGTAGAGGGCAACGTCTACGTCCAGCCTGCCGATGAGTCATCCGACTGGCAGATTGCCCGAAAAACTCAGGCTCGTCATGGCTATCGCACCCAGCGCGACCTCTGGCGGCCGATCTACCACAGCCAGTACATTCCACTGGATAAAGGCCAGCCCTCCATCGCCCGACAGGTCAACAATCCAGAAAAGATCGGCCAGACCGTCGACCTGACCTGGACCTCGCCCTGGGTAGCCAGCAAGGACGCTGAGAACTGGCAGATTGAGCATCGTCGAAGCTACGTCCACACGCAGGCAGGTCAGGGACGAATCGAGTTCGACATCCCCACAGCCATTGATCCGCTCAAAGCCACGTGGTACCCCTACAACCAGCTCTATCAGGGCAGGCAGGCCCGCGACTATGAGCCTGAGTTGATGCCTGAGGATCTGCGCATCGGCGCTACCTTCGAGCCCCAAAGCAAGGGGCTGTCGGTCACCCTCTCCACACAGGCCCGCATCAACCTGGCTATGCCTGATGCGCCACCTTCGACTTTAAGTGCGCACATTACCAGCGAGGGACAGGCCTGGCTTGAAGAAACCACGCATGAAGGCGTGGTCAATGCACTGACGTCGAGGGTAAATGTCTCCACCTTCACGCCCGGCCGGGGGAAACGGGTGGAACTGTGGTACGTCGATCAGGAAGCCAGCCTATGGGTAGATGGCAAGCTCGTCGCCCTCAAGCGGTTTGAACTGCCCATGGAAAGCATCGTCCGCAGGCTGCCGCTGTCTCAGCCGCCTCGCCCTGCCATTGAAGTCAATGGGCCTGCCGTGACACTGCATGAAGTGAATGTCGATCGCGACATCCATTACACCATGCATCTGGCAGGCTCCACTCTCTATGGGCTCGGAACGCTTCAGAAGTCCGCCAATGGCCAGATCTATGGTCGGCCGGCCACACTGTCGGACGATCAGTTCTACTGCCTGGGCGACAATGGCCCGATGAGCAGCGACAGCCGCTTCTGGTCCAGCGTGAACCCCTGGATCAAGGAACGCATGATTGAACCAGGGACGCAGGTCAATGGCATTGTTCCCCGCAAACTCATGCTCGGCCGAGCTTTCTTCGTCTATTTCCCGGCGATGTACCCCCTCAAGCCCGAAGCTGCGAGCCTCGTGCCTAACTTCGCCGATCTGCGGTTCATCCACTGACCCGAAACCCACCGCCAGAGGACCTTTTGTAACCTGACATGAAAGCGTCGTTTAAAAAGAGATACTCACGCCTTTATCCACAATTCCAGCCACTGCTCCGCTCAGCATTGCCCCGATAGAGGCCTGACCAGCCCTTCAAGGCTGCCTGAATCGCCAGCATAAGGCTGATTGATACAAGCTCTTAGAACCACGCCCATTAAAATAATGCGGATGCCTGAACACCTGATTAAGCAAGCGGCAAATGCACATAAACCTGCATTGCAATGATGGACCTGCCTGAAAAACAACCACCCAATCAACAGGTTTTCCACAGACTGATTTCCGTAGTGTCAGAAGCTGACACTCAAGGACGGATTGCATAAGGATTCCAGGCCGTGTTCGAACGCATTGAAACTCCCACAGGCCTGACCTATTACCGCAGCCCTCTGCTGACTCAGGCCGGTGTTGCCCACGGGTTTTCCACCCGTCATGCAGAGCATGGGCTGGAATGTGATCTGGCCGCCGTGGCCGGGCCTCAGGGCATCGCCCCCACCTATCAGCAGCTGCTTCATGCCCTGGGTTGTGGTGACTATCCGCTGGTGTATCTCAAGCAGGTGCATGGCAAGGTCGTTCAGGTGGCCGATGCCTCCGACGCTGGCCAGCCTCAGGAAGCTGACGGGCTGGTCACGACTGCAGCAGGCGTGGCATTGTCGATCCGCATTGCAGATTGCGTTCCTGTTCTGATTGCAGCGGAAAAGGACGGAAAAATCGTCGCAGTGGCTGCGGTTCACGCGGGCTGGCGTGGCGTGGTGGCGGGCATTATTCCCGAGGCCATCCGCACGCTCCATCAGCAGCCAGGCGTAGGTGATGCAACGCTGCTGGCCGCCATCGGTCCATGCATCAGCTGCAGGCATTTTGAAGTCGGACCTGAGGTGGCCACCGCTTTTGAAGATGCAGGACTGGAGGCGGCGGTCGTACCCCCTGTGGGTGAGGCTCGACCTCATATTGACCTCCCCCAGGCCTGCAGGCTTCAACTGCTGTCCTGCGGGCTGCAGGATGAGCATATTGACCTTGGCCAGCTATGCACTTACGACAACGCCCGGGACTTCTACAGCCACCGCCGGGACCATGGCCAGACCGGGCGACTGGCGGCTGTCATTGCCCTTCCCCGGTGACTGGCCCGGAGCTGGCCTGGAGGCTGACTCGACAAGGGGTAGACAATCGGTTAGAGTATTGGACTCGCGCTACACAGAAGTGTGCGCCAAGTGAGCGAATCCACGCTAAATAAAGACCGTGAGTTGAGCCATGAGCCAAGCAGAAATCATCAAAGCCGTCGAAGCGTCCCACATCAAGGCCGATGTCCCCAAAATCTCCGTGGGCGACACCGTTGACGTGCATGTCCGTATCATTGAAGGCAGCAAGGAACGCATCCAGGTGTTCAACGGTGTGGTGATTGCCATGAGTGGCACTGGCCTCAACGCCAGCTTCACCGTTCGCCGCATCGTGGCCAACGAAGGCGTGGAACGTATCTTCCCGCTGCACTCCCCCAAGGTTGCTAAGGTTGAAGTCAAGCGTCAGGGCCACACCCGCCGCGCCAAGCTCTACTACCTGCGTGACCGCGTGGGTAAGAAGCGCCGCCTGCGCGACCGCCGTCGCGGCCTGGGCACTGTTGTTCAGGAAACCGCTGGCGCCGAGCAGACCGCTCCCGCACAGGCCTGAGACAACTGACGGTTTTTGCAGAATCTACCAAGCCCAGGCATTCCCATGCCTGGGTTTTTTACATCCAGCGGTTATCATCGCCGCTCTCGCGATTTCGACCCTCATTACTGGTAGCTTTCCATGAGCAATCCCCCCTCCAATGAACCGGCCCCCACGCAACCCACAGGCGGCGATCCCATCGCCGACCGCCGGGCCAAGCTCGCCAAACTTCGCGAACAGTTCAAGATCGATCCCTACGGCCATCGCATCACCGGGCTGATTTCCCTCGCCCAGGCCCGCGAAGCCTATGACGCTGCCGCCGACGAAGCTCACAAAGCCGCCACCGCCGCCAAGGACCCCAACCCGGTCGACAACCGCACACAGGCCCGCGTGGCCGGCCGCGTGGTGCTCCATCGCGATATCGGCAAGCTCATCTTCATGACGCTGCGTGACGACACCGGCGATCTGCAGATTGCTCTGTCCAAGAAGTCGGTCAGCGAACACGCCTTCAATCTTGGCAAGCTGGCCGATCTTGGCGACGTGGTCGTGGCCACGGGTAAGCTGGCGACCACCAAGACCGGCGAACTGACCCTCTGGGCCGAAGGCGACAGCGAAACCGCTTTCACCATCGCCACCAAGAGCCTGGCGCCGCCGCCTGAAAAGTATCACGGCCTGACCGATCCGGAACTGCGCTACCGCAAGCGTTATGTCGACCTCTACGCCAATCCGGAGGTGATGGACACCTTCATCAAGCGCTCGCGCATTATCAAGCGCGTACGCGACTTCCTCTGCACGCCGCCTGACCATATCGGCGCGGGCTTCCTGGAAGTCGAAACGCCGATGATGCAGCCCATCGCAGGCGGCGCTGCGGCCCGCCCGTTCATCACGCATCACAATGCGCTGGATATACAGCTGTTCCTGCGCATCGCGCCTGAGCTTTACCTCAAGCGTCTGCTCGTGGGCGGCATGCCTCGCGTGTTTGAAATCAACCGCAACTTCCGCAACGAAGGGCTGTCCTACCGCCATAACCCTGAGTTCACCATGCTCGAACTCTACCAGGCTTATGGCGACTACAACACGATGATGGAGATCGCCGAAACGCTGATCAACACCATCGCCACCGAAATCTGTGGCAATACCACGCTGCCTTTCGGTGAGCATCAGGTCAATTACGCCCTGCCCTTCAAGCGCGTGAAGTACCACGAGATCTTCGAGCAGGTCAACGGCTTTGCTTCCAGTGATCACGACAAGCTCGTGGCCAGAGCCCAGCAGCTTCACATCAACCCCGTGGGCAAGGATCACGACGTGCTGCTCTCGGAAGTGTGGGAACACACCGTTGAGCCGGCGCTCGACCCCACCCAGCCGACGTTTATCATCGACTACCCGGCGAGCATCTGCCCGCTGACCAAAGCCAAAGCCGATCAGCCTGCCATCGCCGAGCGATTCGAGCTCTACATCGCAGGTATGGAAGTGGCCAACGCCTACACCGAGCTCAACGATCCCGACGTGCAGGAAGCCAACTTCAAGCAGCAGCTTGCGGGCCAGAAGGAAGAAGACTCCATGGCCAAGATGGACATGGACTTCGTCGAAGCCCTGCGCGTGGGCATGCCCCCCGCCGGCGGCCTGGGCATCGGTATCGACCGCCTGGTGATGCTCATGACCAACAGCCGGTCGATCCGCGACGTCATCCTCTTCCCGCTGATGCGTCCGCAGGATTGATTGCATCCACTCAAGCAGCTTTCCCGATAAAAAGCCCGGGTTTCGTGAACCCGGGCTTTGTTATTGACGTCTAAGACACAGACGCTGTTTTTCAGGTACGCTACTTCACGATGTACAAGCTGCTGCTCATCCTGCGTTACCTTCGTCGGAAGCTCGCCCCGATGTTTGCTGTGCTGGCGGTCATGCTGTGCACGGCTATGGTCATCGTGGTGATCGGCGTCATGGGCGGCTTTCTCGAAATGATGAGGCAGAGCGTCCGCACGCTCAGCGGCGATGTCACCATCATCTCCGACGTCACCGGCTTTCCTCACTACGACGACCTGATCACCGAGCTCAAAAAACTCCCCGAAGTGCAGGCCGCTGCTCCGCTGATCCGCAGCTATGGCATGATCAACATCACGGGCAAGGTGGTGCTCGTGGAAGTTCAGGGCATCAATCCTGCCCAGATGGATGAAGTAACCAACTTCAGCGGAACCATCCACTGGAAGAACAAGCACGCCAGCGATGAACTATCCCGTTTCAGGCTTAATGAACATGTCGATGTCGAGAAGTACGCAGCCGACATGCAGCCGCCTTCGAAGGGATGGAACAAGCCTGCGAACCGCCGGGGCATGATCACGGGTATCGAAGTCAATCCGTGGGAAACACGTGATGATGATGGCAACTATCACTTTGATCGTTCGCCTGTCGGCATTGATGCCCGCGTAACGGTGATGCCGCTTGATCCCGAGACGGGCAACCTGCTGGCCACCGGGCCTGCAGTGCAGACGCTGACGGTGGTTAATGAGTTCAAGTCAGGCCTGTATGAGATTGACTCGAAGCGCATCTACCTGCCTTTCGATGTGCTGCAGAAGATGCTGGCGATGGAACCTCAGGACATCGCTGACGAAAACCTTCGCCCCACCGGCGAAAAGACGCCCGCCCGCGCCAGTGAGATCGTAATCCGCCTGAAGGAAGGCGCGAATCTGGAAACCTCCGCGCAGAAGATTCGCGAGACGCTCATGCGTTTCTCACTGATGCGCCGCGACATGCCTGCCACTGCAGCTCTCACGTGGGAACAGCGTCATGGCCAGTTCCTGGGCGCAGTCGAGAAGGAAAAAGGCCTGCTGGTGGTGCTCTTTGCATTCATTTCCCTGGTGGCCGTGGTGATGATCGGCGTAATCTTCTACATGATCGTGCTGGAAAAGACGCGAGACATTGGCACGCTGCGATCGCTGGGCGCATCACGCATGGGCGTGGCGTCAATCTTCCTGGGCTACGGGCTGGCCATCGGGCTCATTGGCACGGTGCTTGGCGTGGCGCTGGCCGCGAGCATCGTGTGGAACATCAACGAAATTCAGGAGCTGCTCTTCAAGCTCTTTGGCTTCAAGATGTGGGATCCGCGGGTGTATTACTTTGACCGCATCCCCGCGCGCCTCGACCAGACGGAAGTCACCATCATCGCCATCACGGCAGTGCTCTGCAGCGTTGTGGGCTCGATCATCCCCGCATGGCTGGCCGCCCGTCTCGACCCCATTGAAGCGCTGCGTTACGAATGAGGATGAACATGACAGCTGCCAATCGCTCATCCATCCTGAGTGCTGCCAACCTGCATAAGCACTATCACATGGGCGGGCAGGATCTTCACGTCCTGCGCGGCGTAGACCTGTCCATCACCCCGGGGCAGTGGCTGGCCATCGTGGGCGCATCAGGCTCGGGCAAGAGCACGCTGCTGCATCTGCTGGGTGGGCTCGACCGGCCTGACCAGGGTGACATCCTCTATCAGGGCCAGAACCTGCGCAGCTTCTCCACCGCCAAGCTCGACCACTACCGTAACCGCGATGTCGGTTTCGTCTTTCAGAGCTACCACCTGCTGCCCGAACTCACTGCATTGGAAAACGTGCTCATCAGCGCCATGATCGGCTGGGGCATCTTCAAGTGGACAGGCCAGAAGAAGGCTCTGCGTCAGCGGGCAATCGAACTGCTCGAGCGCGTTGGTCTGGGACAGCGTCTGACGCACAAACCCAGCAAACTTTCAGGCGGTGAACGTCAGCGTGTTGCCATCGCAAGAGCATTGATCAACACCCCCGCATTGCTGCTGGCAGACGAACCCACAGGCAATCTCGACGTGGACACCGGCCAGCAGATTCTCGAGATCTTCAAGTCCCTGCGGGCGGAAGGCCAGACTATCGTCATGGTGACCCACGACCCGCGCGTCGCCGCCATGGCGGACTACCGGCTCACACTCGACCACGGGAAAGTAAAAACCTCCTGAGCATCTGCGTTCTCCTCTCGCTTTAATCTCCTGACCGATCCCCTACCCTCTGCCCGTTATTGGGTTGGCCCGGGGAAGCGAAACTGGTAAGCTACCTGATTCGCTTTTCCAACGTTTCATGCCAAGGGGCATTATGCTGCTGACCAAAGCCTGGGCGCCTTACTTTCAGACTGGCGTACGATCACGGGGACGATCGCTCGCGCAAAGCGGTGCGGTTCACATGCTGCCTGCCGATCAGGGGGAACTGATTCGCGCACAAGTGCGTGGCCAGAGCGTTAACACTGTCATCGTCAAGCAGGATGGCGGAACAATTACCCCCACCTGTGACTGCTCTCACTTCGCCGGCGGAGCCTACTGCGAACATCTCTGGGCGGTGCTGCTGCATCACGAGCATCAGGCCCAGGAAGATGATTCCATCACCCCGGTTCAGACCGCGCCACAGGCCAGCTTCCAGGCCCCCAAGGCCCGCAAGCGAACCGACGCCGCCCGCCCCAGCGCTAACCGCGATCCTGAGTGGATGAACCGTCTTGCTCTGCTCCGCCCGCTGGGCTCAGGCCAGGGCTCACTCTCGCAGGCGGTGATCCCCGTCACCCGCCAGATCTGCTATCTGGTCAACATTGAAATGTGTCTGCAGAACGGCGGCCTGGTTGTCGAACTCTGCCAGCGCCAGCCCACTCCCACAGGCTGGAGCAAGCTCAAGCCTTTTAAGATCAATACCGCACTGGTCAGCGAACTGCCTGACGCACAGGACCGCGAACTCTGCTCGATGCTGCTGGGCGCCACCTGGGCTGGCGCGGCCGATGTCACCGATGTCTACCGCGATGAGCGCTCACGAGCCGTCTTCCGACTGCTGCCCGGCGCGTGGCGTGCGATGCTGCGTAAGCTCATCGACACCGGCCGCTGCTACATGGGCCAGTCTGAAACCGGCCCGGCTATCCCCCTCTTCTGGGACGGGCCCAAGGTATGGGTCGCCTGGCTGGCCGGTGACTTTGAAGACAACGAACTGGTCCTGCGTCTGGAGCTGCGTCGCGGGCATGAAAGCATGTCGATCCAGCGCCCCACGCTGGTGCTTGGCGGGCCTGAAGGTCTGATCCTCCACGAAGGTAAAGCCGCACCGTTTGATGACCGTGGCGCGTTCCGATGGGTTGTCCAGTTCCGCGACGACCAGCGCATGATCAGCGGTGAAGTTGAACCGCTGCGCGTGCCCGAAGCCGATATCCAGCGATTCCTGGATCGCCTGTATCTGCTGCCCAATCTTCCTGAAGTGGACTTGCCCGAAGGTCTGGGCAGACCTGAGGTGCGTATCGATCCTGTCCCGCATCTGGAAATCTTCAGTCCGCGCAGTGACACCAAGGCCTCCAATGGCAAGCCTGTCCGCGGTCAGCTCGGTGCCCGCGTGTGGTTCGCCTACGGCCAGGCTCGCGTGCTGCCCGGCCAGACGGGCCGATTCGTCTCCGCATTCCCCCTGCCCAGCCAGACACTGCCTGAAGCAGACGACAACGCCGAAGACACCTCTTCCGAAACCCTGCATGAAGCCCTGCAGGCCGACACAGGCAGCGCGGATGACAGCACACCGCCTCTGGTGACTGCAGGCAGTCTGGTCAGGCGTAACACCCAGTTCGAGCAGGAAGCCTTGAGCCTGCTGGTGACCATGGGCTTCCGTCAGAACACCTCGCCCAATGGTGAGCCGCTGACGCTGCCCGCCAAGATGCTGCCTTTCGTCGCTGGTGAACTGATCAACAGGCAGTGGGTGGTCACTGCCGACCGCCACGCCATCCGTGGCCCGGGTGCGGCCCGCCTGAGCGTGGCCAGCGGCGTGGACTGGTTCGAAGTGCATGGCGGTATCCGCTATCAGACCGAAAACGGGGAGCAGGAAATCTCGCTGCCTGAAATCCTGGCTGCAGCCCGCTCGGGTCAGCAGATGATTCAGCTGGGCGATGGCTCCAACGCCCTGCTGCCTGAAGACTGGCTGCGGGAACATGGCCTGCTGGCCGCGATGGGCAAAGCCGAGGGCGATCACCTGGTGTTCAAGAACACGCAGGCCGCGCTGCTCGATGCCCTGCTGTCCAACCAGCCTGGTCTGGAAGTCGATGAAATCTTCGCCCAGACGCGCCAGCGTCTCAAGGAATTTGAAGGCATCGCGCCCATTCCCGCCCGGCCGACGTTCAAGGGCGATCTGCGCCCCTACCAGCAGCAGGGCCTTGGCTGGATGCGGTTCCTGCGATGGTTCGGCATGGGCGGCGTGCTGGCTGATGATATGGGTCTGGGTAAGACCGTTCAGGTGCTGGCCATGCTTGAGTCGATGTACAGCGCCCCGGCCGATGCAGACCCGATCGACCGCGCCACCGAACGCCGGCCTTCGATCATCGTGGTCCCGCGATCGGTCGTCTTCAACTGGATCGACGAAGCGGCCAAGTTCGCGCCGCATCTGCGCATTCAGGCGTACACCGGCGGCGACCGTGAAGCGATGCGACAGGCCTTCGCCGAGCAGGACATCATCGTCACCTCCTATGGGCTGATGCGCCGCGATATCGCCGAACTGCAGGAACATGCGTTCGAATATGTCGTGCTCGACGAAGCGCAGGCCATCAAGAACCCCGACAGCCAGAGCGCCAAAGCCGCCAGGCTGCTCAACGCCCGCTTCCGCCTGGCCCTCACCGGTACGCCGGTGGAGAACCATCTGGGCGATCTGTGGTCGATCTTCGAGTTCCTCAACCCGGGCATGCTGGGCAGCAACACTCGCTTCGCCCAGCTGGTGCGAGGCGGCCTGCAGTCAGCCGACGCCGTGGCCCCTGCGGATGCGGAGGACGAAGAAACCGATCCCACAGCCAGGACGATCTGGGGTGGCAAAGCCGTCACACCTAAGTCGCCCGAAGGCGCCATTCAGGTGGCTCAGGCTCTTCGGCCTTTCATTCTGCGTCGCACCAAGAAGCAGGTTCTGGACGATCTGCCCGAAAAGACCGAGCAGACCATCCTGTGCGAAATGGAACCGGCGCAGCGCGAAACCTACGATCAGCTGCTCAAGCATTACCGCAGCACGCTGCTGGGCAACGCTCAGGCCGGCGCTGCGGGCGCATCGAGCGTCAATGGCTCGCCGATGATGGTGCTCGAAGCGCTGCTGCGTCTGCGACAGGCCGCCTGCCATCCGGGCCTGATCGATCCAGCCCGCTCCGGCGAGCCGGCCGCCAAGCTCGAAGCCCTGGTCGACCGCCTGGTGGAACTGATCGACGAAGGCCACAAGGCCCTGATCTTCAGCCAGTTCACCTCCATGCTCGCCATCGTGCGCAAGCGCCTGGAGGAAATCGGTATCAATCACGAATACCTCGACGGCCAGACGCGCGACCGCAAGCGCCACGTCGAGCGATTCCAGAACGATCCGGATTGCCCGGTGTTCCTCATCAGCCTCAAGGCTGGTGGCCTGGGCCTGAACCTCACCGCCGCCGAGTATGTGTTCATCCTCGACCCGTGGTGGAACCCGGCCGTGGAAGCACAGGCCATCGACCGTGCCCACCGTATCGGTCAGACGCAGCACGTCTTTGCGTACCGCCTGATCTGTCAGGACACCGTCGAGCAGCGCATCGCCGAGCTGCAGGAAAAGAAGAAGCTGCTGGCCGACGCCATCATCGGCGGCGAAGGCAACATGCTCTCGAACCTCACCCGCGAGGATCTCGAACAGCTGCTCAGCTGATCCATCCGACATCCCATTCGCCCAACAAAAAACCCATGGCCAACGCCATGGGTTTTTCTTTACCAATCCTGTGCTTGACTCAGTTTGAGCCTGGCAGACTGTTAAGCAGCTTGCGGCAGGCTTCGGGCATGTCCGGCGCCACTTCCTCCGTCTCATGCACTTCCACAAACTTTTCCGAGCCATCTCTGCTGGGAATGTTGATGTTCTTGCAGTTGTACAGCCGCATCTTCGCCATCTGGTGGTCGGGAAGCTCGCGTCCCAGCGACTTGAGAATCAACGCGCGTACTGCAAAGTCATGACGCCCGCCGCTGAATTCACCCATGAAGCCACTGGAGTTAATCAGCGTATAGCCCGGCGAATAGTCGCCCAGGCTGCGAACCTTCACCTCTTCTCCTGACTCAGGGTGCTTGACCGTGAACTCGACGGGCCGAGTCATGCTCGATTCACGATACTTCCCCGCGTGCTTGACGTTGCGTGCCCAGAGCGCGAACTGGCGGTGGTTGTAGGACATATGCCCCAGCGGATCACCTCGGACCGCATTCTTGTCACCAAACTGGGTTTTGGTCGTGACAGGCCAGCCCTGATTGCTCTTGTAGACCACCCACGCCGGCCGAACCTTGCCATCAAGCAGCACTTCGCTGGTGGAGGTCACCATTTCAATCTCAAACGCCAGAGGCAGATCCTGCGGCAGAGGCTGATCCAGCTTGTGGCGCGTGTAGATGTAACTTTCCTTGCCATCATATTCCGTGTTGAACTGGCTCCAGGGGCCACGGTTGTTGTCCAGCACGGTGTAGAGGGTGTCGCCACGGCCGACGATGCGGAACTGGTCCCCTGCCTGCAGCTGAATCGGCTTGGCATTGACGGGAATATCTTTGACAGGGTCAATGTCTTCCACCTTCTTCTGCAGGATCAGACTCCAGTTTGCAAAGCCACGAACTGTGTCAGGCGAAAGCTGGTTGAGCTTACGTGGGACGGTGCCCATATGCACGGTGTAATCCCTGCTGATGACATACTTCTCACCAGCCCGGGGGATACGCTGGAGCACCATGTGCTTGCGTCCAGTGCGCATGGGCGAGGTAGCTGCGGCCTGCGTCCGACGCCAGTCGAACTGGGGCTTGCCTTCGTTGAAAAGGCGTTCGTAAATGGTTTGCCAGGTGGAATGGCTGCCAATGGCAAACACAAAGCGATCAATGTGAATGATATTGGCGCGGTTACCCCAGCCGTGAATGTGGAAGCTGTTGTCCACCTGCTGGAAGGAATGACCACTGGTGATTTCAAACACTTCCTTCGGGTAATAGTCACGCTCAATCAGGCCCGGGTCCATGCCTGATTTGTCGGCAGTAAAGCGGCCTTCCACTTTGATCGAAGAAGGCTGCCATTTTTCTTCGTCCGCGAAATCGCCTGTGACATTTTCCATCACCAGGTAATTGCCTGCCCCGCTGTTGGCTTTGAGGTCAATCAGGCCCGCGCCATTGTGTTCAAAATCCTTGAGCAGGATGTACTGGTAGTCCACGATGTCACGCGCAATGCCTTCGCCTTCATACTTGCCGCCGCTGTGCACAAATCCAACGCCGATGCAGCGGATGTGTTCATGCGTCAGCTTGCCACTGGCCTGGATATCCCGCTGTTCATCCAGCGCGGTGTTGCCAATGATGGCCAGCGTGCGAGCGCAAGGCTGGATGGGGTTAGGCCGAGCAAAGAAATTGCGGGTAAATGTGCTGCTCTCGGGAACAGCGCGGTGAGGCGGCGTCCAGACGATGTTGTGAATGATCAGATCAAAATCACCGGGATGAAGCTGAAAGAGTTCCTTATCCTGCGCGTAGAGCAGTTTGCCTTTGTAGCGATCCCACTGGAAGTAATCTTCAATCCCCATTTTGACGCGAGCCTTGCGTGCGGTGCCCGTCCAGACTTTGACGGATCGGCCGGGCATCTTCGCAGTGCGATGCTGCGGGATGACATACGTTCGCTGAACCAGTCCATCCTGTGCATATTCGCCCAAGCGCACTTCGGTGGCATGCGAGTCAGGCGAGGTGAATGCTTCCCAGAGTCTGGACCACGCCTCGCTGTTATCAAAAAAGATGTAGCCCTTGGCGTCACGGAGAACCTGAGGCTTATCAATGTTTCCGCCGTTGAATTCAAAGTCGACGATCATGTTCTGGCCGTCAATGACTTTGACGATCGTGGCGTAGCGACTGCCGATGATGTTGGGGTAGTAGGCGTCTGAAAAATCAGGATCGATATGGCCGGGGTTCTGATGTGCGAACAGGCCGACGAATTTCTTGCCCTGGTCTTCCGCCGTAAAGGCTTCGCCCTGCCCCGTCCAGGTGATGCGCGTGTACTGCTTGCCTTCCAGCCCTGCAGCGGTAACGAACGAAGCATCGACACTGGCCGGGGTGTACGTCAGCTGACCATCAAATCGCTTGTAGTACGCCTGACCACCAAACTGCTCAAGTGTCAGCGCCTGGGCCAACTGGGCGTGAGCCGGGGTGAGATCCATGCACATCGTCGCAGTCAGCATCAGGACCAGCAGCGTGTGTATCACACGCTTCATCTGCAGCATCATGGGGCGGACTCCATTGAGGGGAAATTGCCGGAAACCACTGCACGCGAGAGAACGGGAGAACGTCTGGATCAGCGGATTATTACGCCAGAAATCCATTATTACGATAAATATTCGTATCGATAGTAATCAATACACCTAAACAGGACTTACCACTGCGAAATCAACGCAATTAATTGTATTTATTGATACTCCTTCCCCCTCCGACACCAGTAACTGTCTGAGAAAACGACTTATCCAAGGCAGTTCCACTCCCTTGCTGCGTATCGGGCGCTGATCCGGTAAGATGCACCATGACGCAGCCGGGCTTCACTGCTGCTGCGTTGATCTGTCCATCACTTTGATTCAGGGATTCATTCATGACTCATTTCCGTCCTACTCACTGGGTTCTGGCTGCGATGCTGATGGCTGGCGCGATGATCGCCCTGCCTGGCTGCCAGAAGTATGTGAACATTCCTTCGCAGACAGGCGACGTGGCCAGCGCCAACGTCAACGGCTCCAACGCTCGCAATGTGATGGGTCAGGCTCTGCGGGGTCTGTGGGTTGAGTCGCCCACAGGCGGCCCCTACGTGGTCCTGCTGCCCGCCGGCGCAACCCCCGAAGCCTACAACGACGTGGTCGCTCAGGGCGGCGAAGCTTACACCTGGGCCGATCGCGAAGACGCTGGTAACGCCGTGGACACCGTTGAAATCCGCGCGGTGCGCATCCGTGGCCTCAAAGCTGCGGTTGACATCGTTCGCTCCAGCCAGCCCGGCGTGCCCGATGCGCCCAAGCAGCTGGTGACTGTCTACCTCAAGCAGTACGTCATTGGCGGCTGGGCCTCGCGTCAGATCCGCGTGTGGCGCATGAACGTGGCCGACGCCCTGAAGCAGAGCGCCAGCGACCGTCTGGACTACGAGAACCAGCCTTGAGTGAATCGCCCGTTCAACCTGACTCCCAGGGGCAATCCCGCCCTGCTGCTGAGCCTGCAGCAGTGACGCTCAAGGGGCTGTCCAATCGCCTGAAGATCAAGACGCCGATGGTGCGTAAGATCGCGGTGATGGACCTGATCAAGCGTCAGGATGAGTTCGGCGTTGCGGAAGTGGCTCAGGTGCTGCTGAAGCATCTGCCTGCCGAATCGAATCCCCAGCTGCAGGTGAGGATCATCGAGTTCCTGGGGCAGAGCCGAATCACGGAAGCAATCGAACCCCTGGAAGCATTGACTTCCGACAATCCCCCAGTCGCTGACGCCGTACGTCGTGCAGTGGAGACGCTTCGGAATCAGCAGTGATCTGAAATTCCTCGACAAATAACCAACAAAAAACAAAGCCCCGGTTCGCTGAACCGGGGCCTTTTCATTTTCAAACCACGTGGGACGAACCCAGGGTCTTACTTGATTTCGATCTGCGGACGGGCAGCTTCGGGCCAGTCCACGTGGAAGAACTTACCACGGGGCTGATCGAGGCGTTCGTAGGTGTGAGCACCGAAGTAGTCGCGCTGGCCCTGCAGCAGGTTGGCGGGCAGCTTGGCGGCGCGGTAGCTGTCGAAATACGACAGAGCGCTCATGAAGGCCGGGCAGGGCACGCCATGCTGAGCAGCGGTGGCGATGACCAGACGCCAGTTGGCCTGGGCCTTAGTGACCTGCTTCTTGAAGTACGGGTCGAGCAGCAGGTTGGTGAGCTTCGGATCGCGATCGTAGGCTTCCTTGATCTTCTGGAGGAAGCGGGCGCGGATGATGCAGCCGCCACGCCAGATCATGGCGATTTCGCCGAAGTTCAGCTTCCAGTTGTATTCCTTCTGAGCTTCAGCCATCAGCTGGAAGCCCTGAGCGTAGGAGCAGATCTTCGAGCAGTAGAGAGCGTCGCGGATGGCTTCAATGAGCTTGATCTTGGAGCCCTTGTACTTGGCCTTGGGGCCCTTGAGCAGCTTGCTGGCCGCCACGCGTTCATCCTTCAGAGCGCTGATGCAGCGGGCGAAGACGGCTTCGGCGATGGTGGCAGCGGGAACGCCCATGTCCAGAGCGTTGACGCTGGTCCACTTGCCCGTGCCCTTCTGGCCGGCGGTGTCGAGGATCTGATCAACCAGGAACTTGCGCTTGTTGCTCGGATCACGCTGCTGGAGGATGTCGGTGGTGATCTGAATGAGGAAGCTGTCCAGATCGCCTTCGTTCCACTTACCGAAAATCTTGGACATTTCATCGGGCTTGAGGCCAAGCAAGTCGCGCATCAGGTGATAGGCTTCGCAGATCAGCTGCATGTCGCCGTATTCGATGCCGTTGTGGACCATCTTGACGTAGTGGCCGGCGCCGTCCGGGCCGATGTGCGTGGTGCACGCCACGCCGCCAACCACGGGCTGGCCGGGCTTGGCAGTTTCGATGGGCTTGCCAGTCTTGGCATCGACCTTGGCAGCGATGGCTTCCCAGATGGGCTTGAGCGACTTCCAGGCCTCCTTCGAGCCGCCGGGCATCAGGCTGGGGCCGAAACGGGCGCCTTCTTCGCCACCGGACACGCCGGAGCCGACGAAGTTGATGCCCTTGGCAGCCAGGTCCTTCTCGCGGCGGATGGTGTCCGTCCACAGGCTGTTGCCGCCGTCGATGATGATGTCACCCTTCTCCAGCAGAGGCAGGAGCTGTTCCACCACGGCGTCGACGGGCTTACCGGCCTTGACCAGGATGATGATCTTGCGGGGACGCTTGATGGCGGCCACGAAGTCCTTGAGCTCGGCGTACCCCTTCACGCGGTCGGCCGAGGGCTCTTCCTTCTGGACCTTGTCGATCCACTGGGTCATGGTTTCGGTCGTGCGGTTGTAGACCGCAACGTTGAAACCATGGTCGGCGATGTTCAGGACCAGGTTCTGGCCCATGACCGCCAGACCAATCAGGCCAATATCAGCAGTAGCGCTCATTCTTCAGATTCTCCAAAAGGTTCGACCGTGATGATCGAACAAGTGTTGTGTGTGCGTTTTTATCGTTTCAACCCTGACAGCTGCAGAGCAGAGCCAGACTGACCATCACCACCAGCAGCATGCCAACCTGCGTTCCGCAGCCGCCCTTCTTTGGCTTGGGCCAGGTCTGCGGGTCAAGCTCCTGAAGTCGAGCGTGATGCTCTTCGACAATCAGCTTGGCGTTATACAGATCGACACCTGTGAACTGGCGGTAAAGCTTGACCGCAGAAATCTTCCGCCCTGCTGCCCGTTCGGATTCAATCTGCGTCCACTGTTCCGGCGTCAGATCCGCCATCGTAGCCCCCGTGGTGATGCGTCAATGACAACCCGGACAATCTCAGGCCGCTTCTTAGAACGAGTTGGCCTGGATGTAGTCCTTGTCGCCCTTGAGGTAGTTGAGCAGGTTCTTCGTCGCACGCATGGCCTGGCGTTCGACGCTTTCCAGCGTACGGCTGCCGACGTGAGGCGTGACGATGATGTTGTCGATCGCAATGAAGGGATGGTCCGCGGGCTGGGGTTCAACGTCGATCACGTCGGTCCCATAGCCACCGAGCTGACCGCTCTTGCAGGCTTCGGCGATGTCCTTCTCATTCACCAGGCCGCCACGGGCGGTGTTGATCAGGATGGCACCCTTCTTCATCGTGTTGATGCGGGCGGTGTTGATGAAGTGCTTGTTGTCTTCCGACAGGTTCATGTGCAGGCTGATGACATCGGCATCGCGAATGGCTTCATCGGCGCTGCAGGCACGCTTGACGTTGTACTGCTGAGCAAAAGGCTCATCCCAGTACTGGTCGAAGCCAACGGCCTTCATGTCGAAAGCAGAGGCACGCTTGATCACTTCCTTACCAATGCGGCCGACCCCGAGCACAGCGATGGTCTTGCCATACAGCTCGTTGCCCGTGATGCGCTTCCAGCCGCCCGACTTGGTCGAACGCAGGTGAGGCCAGAAGTGCTTGACCAGCGCGATCATCAGACCAAAAGCATGCTCAGCCACGGTCGTGTGGTTCACGCCAGGGGTGAAGAGCACGGGGATCTTCTTACTGGTGGCATGCTTCACATCGATCGAGTCGAGACCGATGCCATACTTGGCAATCACCTTGAGCTTGGTGGGAGCCGCCAGCAGTGCATCAATGACCTTGGCGGTGATCAGGTCGTCGCCGTTGAGCAGGCCGTCAAAGCCGCCATGCTTGGCGATGAATTCCAGCAGCTGAGCTTCGGTCAACGGACCGCGGGCTCGAACAACTTCGTATCCCGAAGAAGCAAGCAGATCGTGGTGCGGACCCGGAGTATCCTGATAGCTGGTGGTGGTCAGAAGAATGCGCATGGGGTTTCCCTAACGGCTCAAAAACGGCGTTAAACGATATACGTTACAGAGAACAACAGGTTAACGATCGCGGCCTCTTATGCAACTTTGACAGGGGCGAACCCGGTCGATACGTAACCGCTCGTGACAAATCTTTCCCGCCTCAGCGCAATATCCTGCCATTGTCCCACCATAGGCCTGCGATAGCATGAAAATCGCTTGATTTCGTCCCTTATCCACAGGCAGGAATGACCCATCCATGACCGCCACATCCTCTACCCTCCTCATCGGCTGGGGCCAGCGTGACATCACTCCCGACCAGACCGTCATCATCACCGGCCAGTTCTACCCCCGCGTCAGTGAAGGCGTACTTGATCCACTAAGCGTCTCGGCGCTGGCCATTGAATCGAACCATCAGGGGCAGAAGGATTACGTCATCTTCGCCACCTTCGACCTGGTCGCCATCCCCGATTCGTTCCGCACGCTCGTGCGTGAGCAGATCAAAGCCCTGCTGCCCGAGATCGACGGCCGCAAGGTCATCCTCCACGCCACCCACACCCACACCGGGCCCGAAGTACGCTACGAGGAAGACGATCTTCAATTCCTCTCGGGCAACACGCTCTTTGAACGCACAGGCGTGGAGCTGGATGTCGAAGACCCGCGCGTCACGGCTCTGAAGATTGCCCGCCAGGGTGCTCAGGCCATCGCCGATGCCTGGAACAGCCGTAAACCGGGCGGGATCTCCTTCGGCCTGACGCATGCAACGGTGGGCTACAACCGCCGCGTGTGCTACTACAACGGCCCTGCGGTGATGTACGGGCAGACGAATCATCCCGACTTCTCCCACATCGAAGCCGGGGCCGATACCACGGTGAACCTGCTCTACACCTGGGACGATCAGAACAAGCTCACCGGGGTGGCCATCAACCTGGCCTGCCCGTCGCAGATGCGTGAAAACATGTATCAGCTCAGTGCGGACTACTGGTGCGAAACGCGCCAGGAACTGCGCCGCCGACTGGGTGAGAAGCTCAATATCATCTCGCTCAACGCGCCTTCAGGCGATGTGGTTCCTCCTAAGCGGATGACCGATCTGAACTACCGCGCCGAGCAGCGCATGCTCGAGCTTCAGGGACGCACCGGCTGTGAGGAAATCGCTCATCGCATCGCTGATGCGGTCACGCGCATTCTGCCGGTGATGGATAAGGTTATTGAACGCGACCTGCCTCTGGTGAATCAGAACCATGAGCTGGAGCTGCCCCGCCGAACGCTGTCACAGCAGGATGTGGATGACGCCCTGGCGCTGGCCGACAAACTCATGGCCGAATATGACACGCTGATCGCCGCGATCAATGCTGACCCGAGTGTGAAACAGAGGGATCCGCACTGGTACGTAAAGCCTTCTTCCGCCTACCGTCGCTCGAAGTGGAATCGTGAAGTGGCTCGCCGTTACGAGAAGCAGAAGACCTCGCCGACGATCAAGATCGTCTCCAACGTGGTCAGGCTTGGCCAGCTGGCGTTTGCGACCAACCCCTTCGAGTACTACACAGACTACGGCCAGCAGATCAAAGTGCAGAGCAAGGCCATCCAGACCTTCCTCATCCAGCACGTGGGCTCGGGTACCTATCTGCCAACGGAACGCGCCGTCAAAGGTGGCAGCTATGGCGCCCTGCCCGCCAGCACCCCCATTGGGCCCGATGGCGGCAGGCTGCTGGCGCAGTGGACCATCCAGACCATTAATGCTCTGTTCCCCGAAGCCTGAGCTGCCCCCGCAGCAGCGAGCGGTGGTGTACACTGCGTGCATGATCTGTTCCGCTCAAACGCCGCGAAGTGTGCAGCTTGAAGCCCTGTTTCCGCAGGGCGTTCCCGGGCTGTGGTGCAAACTCCTGACGCATTGCCTGCCTGATGGCCAGATCGACTGGGCCCGCATGCAGGCTCAACTTGCTTTCGTGCGCCCCCATATTCAGGGGTTCGTGCTGCTGGATGATGACACCGTCTCCCTCAAGCTGGACGCTGCCGAGCGCCAGAAACTCATCGACTGGGCGATGCAGTCACTGCGTCCCCGCCGCGAGTTTCTGATGGTCGCCACCACCGCCAGTCAGGCGATGCGCGATGCGGATCTGTTCAGTTCGGAAGAAGCATCCAGCTTCACGGGGCTGCTGGTGCGCCCTGAACTGCCCGAGCAGGCCAGCCAGCAGGAGCTGATCGACGCACTCACGCCTGTCCTGCGATTGAACCTGCCCATCGCCCTTCAGCAGTCGGACGGAACCACCAGCAGCCTCTATGCAGGCCAGAGCGTGGCCACGATGGCAACCCGCCATGAGAACCTGCTCTACTTCGCAGATGCCAGCGGCGAGGACGCCATCGCCCGATCGGGTCTGCTGCCGGCGGGCCTGTTCAAGCTGCGCAGCGCCGAAGGTAATTACGCCCAGGCCCTTGCCAGTTCAGGCGGGCTCTATCACGGACTGATGCTGGCCTCGGCCAATGTCTTTCCCGAACAGCTGGCCCAGGTGGTGCTCGCGCCAGCACTGGGCAAGTGGGATGAATCTCGAGCGTTTTCCGCCCGCATCACGCAGGTGATAGACAGCACGCGATTCCTGGCTCAGAGCCTGCCTCGGGCTATTCGTGCAATCGACCACTTCATGGCCTTCGGGCCCGATGCCATGAAGGCGGCAGCCCCCATCGCGCCCAATGGCAGCCCGCTGCGTCATGAACTGCTGCAGGCTGTCGAGTCGATCCTGACCAAAGAACAGCTGATGCCTGAAAAGGGCTACCTGTCATGATCGTGGTGCTCATGGGGGTGTCAGGCTCAGGCAAGACAACGGTCGGCCAGTGTCTTGCCTCTCAACTGGGCTGGACATTCCATGATGCGGACGACTTTCACCCTGCTGCCAACATCGAGAAGATGCGTCGCGGCCAGCCGTTGAGCGATGAAGACCGCATCCCCTGGCTGCGGGCGATTGGTCAGGCGATGGCGGATACGGAAGCGAAAAAACAGTCGGCGGTGTTCACGTGCTCGGCGTTGAAGGTGGCCTATCGCCAGCAGCTTCGCGCTTCTGCCCGTGAGGTGATGATCGTGAGTCTGGAAGTTGATGAGCCCACGCTTCGCACAAGACTCACCCGCCGGGCAGGACATTTTTTCAACCCTGCTTTGCTCGACAGTCAGCTGCGCACACTTGAGCCTGCCGAAGATGCAGACCTGCGTGTGGATGCATCACAGCCGGTGGAACAGATCACCCGCCACATCATCGACACGCTCAAGCTCACACCCTCAAGGTAATGCAATCACGCATCCTGCACGAAGAAGATGTGCACATCCTTGGGACCATGGACGCCCTTGATCAGTTCGCCTTCAATGTCGGCCGTCTTGCTCGGACCGGTGATGAAGGCCATGCTGCTGGGCAGCTGAGAACCCGGGATGCCCTTGAGACGGGCCCAGTAGTCGAACATGTCAGGCAGGATGTCGCTGCGGCGAACAATCGCCAGATGCACCGAAGGAACCAGCGACAGCCCGCGGCTGTGGCCCGCATCGGAATTGCAGATCAGCGTTCCCGTCTCGGCCAGCGCGGCGTGTACGTCGGTGATGCCAGCATCGGCTTCAAATTGAACTTCTAGGCCGGGCGAGGACGCCCAGTCAATCACCTCATAGTTCTTGCGACGCAGTGAATCCTTGAGCCCCAGCGCCTGAGGCAGCGAGCCAACACCCACCACCAGCTTCCTGGCACCAAGTTCTTCGAGAAGCGACACGATGCGCTTCGTCATATCTGCGGCGGCGATGGGGATCACCTTCATGCCGGTGATTTTGGCGCGTTCTTCAAACATTGCCACCAGATCATCGCCTGGTCTGGCCAGACGGACGATGTTCTGATCGGCCTGTGGCGGCGGCTCACTGGGCTTTTCTGTGCGTGTGCGCCCCAGCGCTTCATGCACGCGGGCCATAAATGATTCACGCGATTCGCCGGGATATTGAGACTGGGCCTGACTCATACCTTCACTGCCCCTTGCTCTTCTGATGTTCATGCCACCAATGCCTGAAGTTTTTCGCCGGGGGCGTGGGCATGTCACGCTGATCGGTCCAGCCCTTGAAGGGCCCAGGCAGTTTATTCAGCCAGCCACGCGCGGAATATGGGCTGCCCTTCCTGAGCGTTCGACCGGCCTGCAGCCTGAACATGCGCGACTGGAACCAGCCACCCATGCGATAAAGCAGACTGTGCTTGAGCGTCATCGCCCAGGTACGGAAGAAGACGGCATCAGCTTTCTTCCCGAGATTGCTCTTGACGATGTCGGCTCGCAGCTGAACCAGGTACTTGGGAATATTGATCTTTACCGGGCACGCTTCATAGCACGCCCCGCAGAGGCTCGACGCGTTGGGCAGATCCTTGTAGTTATCCAGCCCGCGGAGCATCGGCGTAATCAGCGAGCCGATAGGCCCGGAGTAAACCGCCCCGTAAGCATGGCCGCCAATCTTGCGATACACCGGGCAGGCATTAAGACACGCCCCACAGCGGATGCAGCGGAGCATCTCACGTGTTTCCTCACGCAGAATCTGCGTGCGCTGGTTGTCCAGCAGAATGATGTGCATTTCCTCAGGCCCATCATGCTCATGGGCACGCTTCGGCCCGGTCATGATGTGGGTGTAGCACGTCAGCGGCTGCGCGGTGGAACTGCGGGCCAGCACCTTGAGCAACACGCCCAGATGCGACAGCGTGGGGACCATCTTCTCAATGCCCACGAACGCCACATGGATGCGCGGCGCACTGGTGCACAGGCGGCCGTTGCCTTCGTTGGTACAGATGACCACCGACCCGGTCTCGGCCACCAGGAAGTTGCCACCGGAAATGCCCATGTCGGCTTTGGGGTAGAGCGCACGCAGGTACTGACGAGCAATCTGCGTCAGCTCGGTGGGAACGTCGGTGTAAGGCACGCCCAGCTCACGCGCGAAGGCGCGGCCGACCGCCGTGCGGTCCTTGTGGATCATCGGCGCCACCAGGTGCGATGGCGCATCGTTATCCAGCTGCAGGATGAACTCGCCGAGGTCTGTTTCAATCGTCTTGACGCCGATGGACTCCAGCGCCGGAAGCAGATGCGTTTCCTCCGTCACCATCGACTTGCTCTTGAGACAGAGCTTGACGTTGTTCTGTCTGGCGATTTCCAGACAGATGGCGTTGGCCTGCTTCGAGTCGGCCGCGAAGTGAACCTTCACACCCGCTTCGGTGGCACGGTCGATGAACTGCTCAAGGTAATAGTCGAGATGATCGAGCGTGTGCTGCTTGATCGAGCCAGCCAGTGCACGCACATCGTCCACATGCTCGCCAAAGGTGGCGGGCATCACCAGCTTGCGGGCACTGTCCTTGGCGGTGGTCCCGTTGGCCACGAACTGCTGAAGCTGAATGTTCACACTGGCCGCGCTGGCGCGCTTGGTGATGTCATAGGGCAAGGGCGGATCGAGCAGATGCTCGCCATGCATGCTTGGCGGCGTGAATGCCAATGGATCAACAGGTGTTTGCGCCACAGAAGAAATCCTGCGTAAAAATCGTGAGTCAGATTCAGTGCATCACGAGGAAGCCGGGGTGGTCACCGGGTCGGGCTGTTCCACAGGCAGCAGCCCAAGACCTTCGGCGATGATCTCAGGCAGGCTCTTGAACCCCACCGCCACGCCCTGACGACGGCAGGCGCCTGCAATGTTCATCGTGCAGCCTGCGTCGTTACTCACCACAATCGGAGCCTTGGTCGAAGCGATGCAGCCCACCTTATCGTTGACCATCGCCCCGGAGATCGGCGGATACTTGATCGAGAACGCCCCGCCAAACCCGCAGCACTGGTCCTGCTTGGGCAGCGGAACATAATCCAGCCCGTCGATCTGCTTCATCACGCGAACCGCTTCGTCGGTAACGCCAATACCTCGCAGGTGGCAGGAGTAGTGATACGTCACCTGCCCTTCCCACCTGGCCTGCATGGCTTTGAGGTCGACCTTGAGCACATTCACGAGGAACTCGATGAACTCAAAGGTCTTGGCCGCCAGATCAATCCCGCCCTGCGCGTAGGCAGGGTCGTCCTTGAGCAGGTCGGGGTAGTAGTCACGGATCATTGCCGCGCAGGAGCCTGAAGGCGTCACCACATGGTCGCTGTGTTCAAAGACGCGGACCATCCGCCTGGCCAGATCCCGGCTGTCATCGTGGAAGCCCGTGTTGTACATGGGCTGACCGCAGCAGGTCTGTTCCTGAGGGAAATCAACTTCACAGCCCAGATGTTCAAGAACCTTCACCGCCGCGATGGCCGTGCGCGGGTAGAACGTATCTGTGAGGCATGTCACAAAGAATGAGACTTTCATGGTGCGTTGAGTCTAGATGCCACCCGGAAAAAACACAACGCAGCCATTGCAATAACGCTCTGTATACTCAGCGTTTCTCGCGTATACGCTGCAGCTGCTGACGCTGCAGCCAGGAGATGAACTGGCCAAGCTGATCCTCTCGCCGGCGTGCAAGCACATCGCTCTGCGGCTCAAAGCTCAGTCCCAGATAAACCTGCAGTGATGGATTAATCTCGCGATGCACCAGCCTGGCGGGAATGGCCAGTGGTTCTTTCAACGAAGGTAGATTCAGTCTGCACAGGAAGCGTGTGGAATAGTTCAGGCGGTGGTACACGCTCTCGTGAACTTCAAGCCCCAGACCACCGGCGCCAAGATTCAGCAGCCTGGCTTTGATGGGGCTGAGCATGGGCAACGGCCCCATAAAATCAGCAGACACGCCGGACGAAGGCTGGCCATGATCATCAAGCACCGGGCAAGGCTGCGCATCATCAGGCAGCTGATGAAGAATCACTGCAGGCAGATCCACCCCGCCGGTTGATACGCGGAAGAACGACCGCCGCTGCGCACTGGTCACCTCATGCGGGCGAGCGAGCATCAGCGCGGGAACCTCGGTCTGATCGTTCAGCCGCAGGGTCACCACACCGAGGACCTTGGACTTGATCTCCCACCGGTGGGTGTTCTGAACCGCCAGCAGTTTGACCATCGATCCACGCGGGAAATGCGACGGGCTGCTCATCGAAGGCAGGTCCACCGCCATGCCATTGGGACGAAACGCCAGCAGCCTGACCCGTCGAGGGGCTTCGGTCTTTTCAACGCCATCGACCTCTGTCAGTCTGGACAGCTCAATGACGGCATCGCGCTGGTTCAACTGCTCCAGCGTGGCTTCCCAGGTTGTCGATATCAACGCCGACATTAAACAACTACGCTCCTGCGGCGGGGTCTCCCGGCCTCAATAGGGAGTATCGGTCTTCCGGGATTCTCACTTTGCCTTTCGTTGGACCACTTAAGCCCCTTTCGCCAGTTTTTACAGGCGAATTCCACATTTCATGCGGTTTACTGCTGCCAAGCCTTCCTCTAAACTTCCCGACATGCCTATTTTGACTCATGGTTCCGATCTGACTCTGGCCCCCACTGTCGGGCCTGTCGTGCGTCAATTGGCCCTGCCCCTGGCGGATATCACGCAAAAGCTTGCACAGACAGGGTTTGGCTCCATTCAGCTTGATGCGACGCTCCCGGGCATCCGTCCGCGTGAACTGTCTACCTCAGGCAGGCGTGATCTGCTGGCCATGCTTCGCAGGCGAGGCGTGACGCTGGCCGGGCTGGACCTGTTCATCCCCCGTAAGGACTTCCTCGACTCCCAGAAAGTCGAACGGGCCACCGAAGCGGCGCTGGCGGGAATTGAACTGGCGGCGGACCTTGGCCGGGTTCCGCTGTCGATTCCTCTGCCCATCAAGCAGATTGATCCGGCGGTGCTGGATGTGCTCCTCCAGGGGGCCGACGGCCGAGGCGTGACGCTGGCCATCCACGCCGAAGATCAGCTGCCCGAACTCTCAGCCTGGCTGACAAAAGTTGATCAGGCCATCGCGGGCATCGCCATTGATCCCGCGGCCATCCTGGCTCAGGGGGCCGATGCGGATCAGGTGATTCATCAGCACGCCTCCAGATTGGCCGTGGCTCGGCTGAGCGACTTCACCATCACAGGTGGCGGCGACGAGGATGGCGATGGTCACGCCACGGGGCTGCGCTGCATCGTCGGCCAGGGTGAACTGAGCGTTCCGAGCTATCGCATCGCGCTGGATCTGGCCACAGCCCGCAAGGGCCCGGTCGTGCTGGACCTGCGCAACATGGAAAACACCCTGCAGGCCGCGATGAGTGCCAGAAAAGCCTGGGATAATGCGGGCTTCAGCTTCTGATGGCCGATCATGAGATGGGCAGAGTGAAAGTGGGATGGAGGAGATGAGGGGAAGACCCAGCCGTGCAACGGCTGGGCTTTGATGGGCTCCGATGCTCCTGGGTAAATCCGTCCCCCAAGCCCAGCCATTGCATGGCTGGGCATGACCACCAGTAGCCCCCTGTTCTCTCCCCGCGTCCCCGACTTCACAGGAGACTCTCAACTCCCGCATGGCCAGGCGACGACGACTCAAAACCCTCCTCAAACGCCACCACATCGGGACACGTCTGATGTGTGTCGTTCTGCTGCTGCAGGGAGCGATGCTGCTGACGCTCTTCGTCACCCGCCCCTGGGTGCTTCCGCCTCGCATCCGACTGGCGGAACTGCTCTGGGCCTCCATGCGTGAGCCGGTGTTCTATCCGCTGGTTGCACTGATCTCGGCTGGCCCGGCGCTGACGATTCTCGCCATAACCATCAAGGGATGGCACCGCCTGGGCGTGGTCGCAAGCTGGATCGGGTTCCTGACGGTCATCCACCTCTATTACCAGAACCGCATGATCACCATGCTGCGATCACTCTACTGGGCGATGACCTATTGATATGCACTTCAGGCGGTGGGCTGCGATGCAGGCGTCTCGTCGGATGACGTTTCCGCCGAATCGCTGCTCAGTTCCGGATGCATGCGGATATCGCCCCGCAGCACATAGACCGAGCCCCAGAGCGAATAAAAGACCTGGAACAGGCGGATCAGAAGCAGCATCACCACAATCTGATTCGCGTTCGCCAGGCCAGGCGTCGCCAGCAGACGAATGGCCAGCACTTCCATGAAGCCAAAACCCTGATACGAGATGGGCACCGCAGCCACCAGAATCAGAATCGGAATCACCGCCAGCATGAGCGTCAACGGCGTATGCATGCCCAGTGCGTAGCCAGCCAGTGCCCCGCTGACCGCGATGAGCGTATGCACCACCAGGCTCATCGCAATGGAAAAGGTCACCACGCCCTTGTGGTTGGCATACGCGCTCGCGGCCTGCTCGATCTTGCTCAGAATCGAGCCGGGCTTGAGCACCTTACTCAGCAGACGGTCGAGTCCCGTCCACTGGCGCAGGTTGCGTGAAAAGTAGAACGCCGAGATCACCACGATCACAGCCAGGAGCATCCACACCAGCGTGGTCACCTGATTCACGCGAGGCTCATTCACCAGACAGCCAGCGATCGCCGCCAGTACAACCAGCCCCAATAGCCCCACTACGCGGTCGATGATGACAGTCATCACGGCGTCGGGGCGATGCGCTGCGCCTTTGGCGGCGTAATAGGCTTTGACCAGATCGCCCCCGGTTGAGCCGGGCATGCAGTAGTTGAAGAAACAGCCGACCATGCTCAGGCGAAACGCATTGGAGAGCGTCACCGCCCGCCCGCGTGCACGCAGCAGCAGCCACCAGCGAAACGCCGCGATGAAGTAGATCGGCCCGACCAGCAGCAGGCCCAGCGCCAGCAGCGTGAGATCGGCATGTCGCAGCGTAGTCAGCAGGCCGGGACGCAGGCGGATATCCCGCCCGGGCTCGGGTGTCGGTTGAAGGTCGGTGGCAGCGACACGCAGAGTTCCGCCATCATGATCAGGCGTTGAGGTAATGACTGCTTCAAATACGCCTTCAGGCTGAGCAGGATCGAAATCACCCGAGGAAAGTCTGTAAGCCTGCGTATGGGTCTGATTCAGCGTCTGGCCATCATGGAGCACATACTGGCCCGGGGGCACTTCGAGCTTATCTGTCCAGTCCACCACATAGGCGATATAGCCTATCCCTGCCAGGGCCACGAGCAGTCGCAGGATAAGACTCAGATGCTTCTTCATGACAGTCACACGGGGAGCAAAGCAGGCTGCGGGTCAAAGCACCATGCGGATGGCGCTGTGGTTACGAAGCGACTCAAACACCTGGTAGCGGTTGGCTTCATCCACCACGGTCACTTCCACCGTCATGCTCACGTACTTACCCCCGCTGCTGACATGCGAAGGATCAAGCGTATAGGCCGTGTCGGCCAGGATCTGTGCGACAGCATCTTTCATCAGTCTGGCATCCAGGCCGATGATCTTGTATTCCCACGCACAGGGGTATTCAATTTCGGGTTTCTGGGAATCGTCCACGATCCATTACTCCTGACACCCCGGCAGTCCAAATCTTGCCTCACAAAGGTTATCTTAGCGAAGGATCGTGACTTGTCGCTTGTCCTGCTGGAGAACGTTATTCATGAATTTATCCCGTCGTCAGTTCAACACCGCCGCTGCTACCTTTGTCACCCTCACCATCATGGGCTGCAATAAAGGGGAAGAGAGCCAGGCCGCTTCCACCAGCAGCGACAGTTCATCCAGGGACAAGCGCAACAAGCCCACGATTCCCAAGGAACCTTTCCTCATTGGCTCGCCGGACCAGTATCGCACTGCGGGCGTTTACGGGCAGTACAACGAAACGCATCGCCTGTGGGTGATGAGCACGGGTAAAAGCGTTGCGGCCCTGGTGGACCTGTGCACCCATCTGGGCTGCGGCCTGGAATGGAATCAGGAGATCAATCTCTTCGACTGCCCCTGCCACACCAGCCAGTTCGACGCCTGGGGCACACCGCAGGAAGGTGGCAAAGCCAAGCGTACCCTCGAACGCTACGCCATCTCGCTGGTCGATACGCCTCAGGGCAAGCAGATTCAGGTCGACCCGACCGTCCGCCTGCGCGAGGACAAAGGCCAGTGGAAGGATGAACGGGCCAGCCTGGATCTGTGAGATCAATCGCAGGCATCTGCCCCTGTGATTGAAAAAGGGACATACGCAGGCATTCTGCGAGTGCCCCTGGTCTGTCAGCCTGCTCCCCTGCGTCATGCCCGGAGCGAATGAATTGAAGATGAATCCCCCCGGCGTGGGGATGACAGATGTGCAGGCCTGCTTACAGAGGATCGCGAGCCTGCCCGCTCACTTCACTCGTCGCAGCGACTTGAGCATCAGCTCGACTTTCCCCTGCCCCTGCCACCAGGACACCTTCACCTCGCAGGCCACATCCACGATGCTGCCTGAGGCCAGATAGTCGGCCTGCTCGCCCATACCAAAGCCGACCGCACGCAGGGTGTTATAGCCGTCGGTCAGCACCAGGGACAGATGCTTGCCAGCCTGCCCCATCAGCTTCGGCGGCTGACAGATGCGCAGGCCATTGAGTGCCAGCACCGGCTTGGGATTCTCCCGGCCAAACGGAGCCAGACGCTCGATCTGCTCCACGCTGTGCATGTCCAGATCACTGGTGCTGCAGCAGGCTTCAATCTCGAGCTTCGGAGTCAGATCCTCCGCCGAGAGCTTCTGATTCACGAACGCGACCAGCGCCTGTCGGAAGTCGTCGATGCGTTTCGCCGTCAGATGCATCCCCGCCGCCATGGAGTGGCCGCCAAAGCGGTCGAGGTATTCCCTGCAGTGTTCCAGTGCTTCATGGATCGAAACCCCATCCACGCTGCGAGCCGAACCATGGGCATGCCCTTCTTCATCGATGCACAGCACGATGGCCGGGCGGTGGAACGTGTCGACCAGGCGGCTGGCGACAATCCCTGCCACGCCCAGATGCCACTGCGGATCAGCCACGACAATGGCGCGGTGGTCCGGGCGGTCCTGCCCCATCTCGCGCACCATCTGTTTGGCCTGCTCGGCCATCTCACGCTCGGTTTCCTGTCGACGGGTGTTTTCCTGCGTCAGGAAGTTGGCCAGTTCCATCGCCTCGGCGGTCGAGGCCCGCGTCAACAGATGCACGGCCTGTTTCGCGTGGCCCATGCGCCCACAGGCGTTGAGCCGAGGCCCGAGTACGAAGCCCACGTGATAGGCATCCACCTTCTCATCGCGCAGGCTGGTGGCGTCGATCAAAGCATTGAGGCCAGCGATGGAAGTCTGCTTGATGCGTTTGAGCCCCACCGAGGCAATCACCCGGTTCTCGCCCACCAGCGGAACCACGTCGGCCACGGTTCCCAGCGCCGCCAGGCTGACCATTTCCACCAGCAGCTTACGGAACACCTCAGGCACGCGCGAAGAGCCGCAATGCAGCCGTGCAAAGGCCCACGCCAGCTTCAGCGCCACCCCCGCACCACAAAGCTCCGTAAAGGGATATTTCGAGCCGGGCAGACCAGGGTGAACAATCGCGTACGCTTCGGGCATCTGGTCGGGGTTGAAGTGGTGGTGATCGGTGATGATCAGATCCACTCCCCTGGATCTGGCCACCAGCGCAGGCTCACAGGCCGTCACACCGCAGTCCACCGAGACAATCACCCCGCCATCGGGCCCGGAGGTGAGCGTGTCACACAGCGACGCGATGGCTTCACAGTTCAGGCCGTAGCCTTCTTCGATGCGATGGGGAACATAGGTTTCCACCTGCGCCCCGGCCAGTGTCAATACGTGATAGAGGATCGAACTGGCGGTGATGCCATCGACGTCGTAATCGCCATAGATGACGATGGACTGCCCATCAGCAATGGCTTTGACCAGCCGGCCGGCTGCCTTTTCCATATCCGGAAGCAGCATCGGGTCATGCAGATCGGAAAGCCTGGGATCCAGGAACTGCCTGGCCTGCTCGCCGGCCTGAATGCCACGACGGGCCAGCAGCCGCGCCACCAGCGGCGGCAGGTTCAATTCCGTCATCAACTGCGACACCATGGCCTGCATGGCGTCGTCATCGTCCAGTGCGGGCTGGTTCCAGCGGGGAAGCGTCCTTGCCTGAGTCATAGGACCATCATAACCATTACAGACGTACACATGATTCCTCCCGGACGCTCAACTTTCATTCATCGAATTCAATCCATGCAACGCAACAACCGATGAAGGATATATGCGGCTGTAACAGCTGAGATTCCGTCGTGTCCAGAATCAATCACCCTGGCAGGCAATGAGGACGAACACTTGAACATCCACACCGGCCACCCTCGTGTCCGCCCTGATCAGTCCCGACGGGCGTTTACGCTCGTCGAAATTCTGATCGTTGTCATCATTCTGGGCATTCTGGCGGCGCTGGTCATCCCCCAGTTCACCAGTGCTGCTGCCACCTCACGCGAAAACAGCATCAAGATGGATCTGCATCGCATCCGCGTGCAGATCGAAATCTACATTCAGCAGCATGATGGCAAACCGCCCACCCTGGCCAACTTCACTCAGCAGCTGACCATGGCCACCAACGAGCAGGGCCAGACTGCAGCAGTAGGCACGCCGGGCTACCGTTTTGGCCCGTACATCCAGAGCGTCCCTCTGAACCCGTCGACCAATACCCGGACGGTTTCCGATGGTCCGGTGGGTTCCAGCGCCTGGTATTACAACGAGGAAACAGGCGAATTCCGCGCCAACGATTCCGAAGCCTCAAGGCTGTACTGATTTCAGCCAGGGCTGGCGCTGCTGATAGCTCGTCAGCCTTCTGAGATACCCCTCCAGCTTGCTTTCCTCCACCGCAGCAGATCGTGCTACTGCGATAGCGTTCTGCTGAACCTCAATGGCATGCTCAAAATCACCCGCCCGCGCCAGCGCTGCGGCGTAGGTATCCATGTACAGCGGCTGCGTACCCTCCACCGATTGCATCGCCTGCCTCGCCAGGTCGACCACAGGCTGCCAGTTGTCGGTCAGCGCCGGTGTCCAGGTGGCCATCAGCCACGCAAGACGACGGGCCGTCTCCACCCTTGGTTCAACCGACAGTGATTCTTCCAGCGCGGCTTTGGCTTCCATGCCCCGGCCCGCCAGTTGATGCTGCATGCCCAGATTGGACAGCGCGGTGGCCAGATTCACCTTCGCCGGCCGCCAGTTCGGATCCTGCTGTCGCGCGGTTTTCAGATGCTCAATGGCTTTGAGGCGCAGCTCCAGTGCGGAATCGGCCTGCCCCTGCATCAGCCGCTGACTGGCCAGTTGATCGAAGACCATGCCCATGTTCGACAGCAGCTTCACATCGCCCTGCGAATGAAGGATCGCCTGCTGGAAGAAGTGAGCCGCGCCCACCAGATCGTTCTGTTCCTGGGCGATCAGCCCCATGTTCATCAGATAGGTTCTACTGTCGCCACTAAGGCGATAGGCCATCACATACCACTTGCGGGCCAGCTGAGGCTGATTGTTTTCCAGATACAGGCTGCCCAGCGCGATCATGGGCTCGTAATTGTGAGGCTCAGTCCGAGCAGCCCGCTGATAGAGCATCAGCGTGTGGTCAGGCTGCCTGGGTTCAATGAGCTTGCCCAGGATGAGCATGGCCCGCGTGTTGTCAGGCCTGTCCTTGAGCACTTCCGCCCAGAGCATGACGGGGTTGGCGTAGTCCTGATTGCGTTCGAAGGTGCGCCAGCCCAGGAGAACCATCACCACTGCAAAGATCAGCCCACCTGCCAGGCGGTGATACTCCGCAGTGCCAGGCCATAACTTCTCGCCAGCCTGCCACAGGAGCATGATCGCCATGACCGTCAGCGCGATGACGGCTGCGCTGGCGGCGTAGATGCGGTGCTCCATCGCCAGATCGACAATGGGCATGAAGCTGGAGGTAGGCGCCATCAGCAGGAAGAACCACGCCCCCAGGAAGCCCAGCGTCGGCCGCCGCCACAATGCCCAGAGCGTCAGTACACCCAGGCTGACCATGAGCGTCAGGGAAAGTTCCGCCGCGCGGGATGGGAAAGCCGTGAAGGCTGCGGGCTCCATCAGGCCATAGCGGTAATCCAGCACCAGCGTCACCGGCCAGAAGATCAGATGCAGGTAATGCACCAGAATGGACTGCTGGGAGAAAAAGTAGAGCATCGATCCGACGCCCTGAGCTCCAACCCCGGCCGACAGGGGCATCTGTCCTGCCGCTGGCGTTGTATCGGCTCCGGGTATCAGGAACCGGCTCACGCCCATCGCCCAGGGGATCAGCAGCGTGAGGGTGATCAGCGTGTAGTAGAGCTTGTTTGCCTTCCATGCGGCTTTGAAGGAGCCAGCCCAGTATGTCCTGCCATAGAGCCACAGCAGCAGCGGCGTGACATAGCCAATCTCCTTGCTGAGCATTGCTCCAATGCACGCCAGCAGTGACACGCCGAGCATGGCTTTGCCCGCCCTGCCACCGCCTGACGCCATCGCCAGAGCATCGAGGGAGATGAAAATCATCAGCGTGGCGAGCACTTCGCTTCGCTGAACGAGATACGTCACTGCCTGGGTGTTGACGGGATGCACCAGCCAGAGCCCGGCGATGACCATCGCCAGCGGCGTGGCCAGCTTCACCCATCGCAGATTGAACGCCGGAGCACTGAGCGTGCGGCGGACAACGTCCATCAGCACCAGCCCCGCCAGCAGATGCAGACCCACATTCACCAGCCGATGGCCCATCGGCCAGGGACCGTGGATCAGATGCCCAAGCGTGAAGCTGGCATCCACCAGCGGCCGATTTGTGCTCAGCAGCGACCAGGGATCGCGCAATGTCCGTTCAATGACGCTCCCTGCTCCGGTGAGAACGGTCAGGTCGTCAAAGATCAGCGGAGCATTGAGCCCCGGCCAGTAAGCCAGAAAGGTTGCGGCCAATAGAGCAATCGCCGGCATGACCAGCGTCACCCATGAGGGGCGTTGATGCGTCAGCGGAAGGTGCTCATCACTCATAGGCGATATTGTAAACAAAACAGGGCTTAGTAAGACCCGCCAGAAGCCCGCGCAAAACCAACTGTGAAAAGGAAAATCCAAACCTCATGACACCCCCGGTCGTCGACGACGGCTGGATCAGGTAGCATGTCCCTCGTGGCCGATGTTACGATGCACGGCGTCGACCCGGCCACGAAATCGGACACACTTCGCATGGAATTTTCTGACATGCAGACTCTGTTCAACGGACTGAACATCACGCTGGAACAAAACGTCCCCCTGGGCCCTCGCACCTGGTATGGGGTGGGGGGCAATGCTGAATATCTGGTCCACCCTTCGAGTATCCAGCAGCTCGCGGCCATCACACAGCAGGCGTATCAGGCGCAGATTCCGCTGTATGTCCTGGGCAGTGGCGCCAACCTGCTGGTGTCCGATGCAGGCGTCAAAGGCATTGTCGTGGTGCTGGATGATCCTGCATTCAAGCAGCTTTCCATCGAAGGCAATCGCGTGCGCGTCGGTGCGGGTTACGACCTGGCCAAGCTGGTGCTCGACACCGCACGAGCCGGCCTTAGTGGTCTGGAATGTCTGGCGGGCATCCCTGCCACCGTCGGCGGCGCCATCCGCATGAATGCAGGCGGCGCGTATGGTGACATTGGCAAGAGCGTCTATCGCATCCAGGCCATGGACGTGCGCGGTCAGGTCTACTACCGCGACCGGGACGATCTGGTCTTCTCCTACCGCAAGAGCAACATCGTGGCCAAGTTCATCCTCGAAGCCGAGTTTGAACTGAGCCCGGATTCACCTGACGACCTGAGCAAGCGCGTCAAGGAAATCTTCCTCTACAAGAAGAACAGCCAACCACTGGCCGACCACTCAGCCGGCTGCGCATTCAAGAACCCGCCTTCTGAAGTCGGTGCCACCGCAGGCCAGCTGATCGACCGCGCCGGCCTCAAGGGCTTTGGCATCGGCGGTGCACGCGTCTCCGAGCAGCACGCCAATTTCATCGTCGCCACCAAGGGGCAGACAACTGCCAGCGACATCCTGGCCGTCATGAAGAAGGTTCAGGAAACCGTCTACGAAAAATTCGGCGTGGAACTGGAACGCGAAGTGGTGGTGTGGGAGTGAGACGGGAACGTCTACTCACTCAGATTCACTGCTGAAACACAGCCTGCAATCGAATTGAATGCGCTACGCTGTCATTGCCCCGCAAGCGGGAATCCATATTCAATTCATTTGCACAGCGCAATATCTGTGGATGTCCGCTTTCGGGGGGCATGACGCAGGTGCAAGCAGGCTAGTTTGCATTGACACGCGAACCATTGGGGCTCAGAACCACCACCGAGCCGCCCTTCCTCAATACACCCGCTGGAGCTTCGAGCCGGGGTAGTAGAACGCCAGGATGCTCTGCGTGTTGTAGCCGGCCTGGGCCAGCCCCTGGGCACCCCACTGACACATTCCTACGCCGTGGCCGAAACCGCGGCCCTGCTCGAAGACCACGCGATTGCCCACCACCACCGGACGACAGTGGCTGCTTCGCAGGATCTGGTTGGCGGGAACCACGCCCATTTTCGGAGCGGTGAAATTACAGGCGAATCGAAGCGACTCGGCTCCCATCACAAACGACTTGCCATTGTTGTCCACGAGCGTGAACTTCGTCGGCCTGCCTGCAGAGGTACGATCCGTCACGCTGATCTGCTCAATCGTTCCCAGCCCGGCTATCGGATGCTCGGTCGCCGCGCCCCATGCCGCGATGCGGCGGGAAAGTGTCACACGATCATGCGCCACCGGGCCCCAGCGGTAATACGTGCTGTCCTTGCACCATTTGCAGTCACCGCGGGGCGAGTTGATCGGCGCCGCAGTCGTGCCATGAGGCAGGACCAGCGAAGCGTACTGATTCACCCCGCCACAGGTGCTTGAGTAGAACGCAGGCAGCACCCGCCCTTCCCAGGTGAGAATGACGCCTCGCGTCTGCTGCACGGCCTGCACGGCCACATCATGCGCCCCCGCGCCTGCATAAGCCTGACTGGCGACGGTGCTTTCAAGGTCGTAGGTCTTGTTATGACTCAGGCTCATTTCAAACAGCGCGTAGGAACGCGCCGCGATGGCCTGGGCAGCGTAGGCATTAGGATTCCAGGTGCGATACAGCTCGGCATGCAGCACACCGGGCAGATAGCTTTCCATCGGCAGATGATTGATCACATCCAGATGGCCCGCTGTGGCATAGCGGCCGGTGGCGTGTTCAATGCGAAGCACACCGGGATAGGTCCGCTGGTCAACACGAAGCATGCCCTGGGCTGAGGTCTGAACCCATAGACCCTGGCCAGAGAAGGTCACCGGAGAAATGCCCGCTGCTGCTACCACGTAGCTATTGCCATGACGGCGGATGGTCACCGGCGAATGAAAAGCCTGGGGCTTGTGGCGGTCTGATTGAATCGTCAAGCCCAGCGGCGCATCGACCGTTACTTCCCGCAGATTGGCTGCAATGCGTACCCGCAGAATGGGTTCGGATTGAATCTTATGAACGAGTGCGGAGTGCCCCTCCTGCTGGCTGCCAGTGGTTGCAGGCCCCTGCTTGCTCGACTCCACACAGCTGGCCAGCAACGCCAGAACACCCGTCAGCAGAAGCAGCAGTGCAGAAGTGCTTTTCAAACGTGGAATCATCCGTGATCTTCCATCTTCAACAACAAAGAAAACGTCACTGTGGCAACATACCCGATTGCGCCAGCATCAAGGCTTCTGATCATGCTCGGGGATGCGATTGATTCCCTGCTTTTCCATCAGAATCGCAACCATCTGTGTCAGCGCGGTAATCTTCCGCTCCTGCACACTGATGACCGCCAGCAGCTTGGAAAGCATCAGAATCAGAAACGATGCCAGGCCCAGCACCAGCAGCGTGGGCTTTTCAATCTCGAGCTTCTCCACGAGAAACACAATGCCATCAGGCCAGTACGCCAGGACGACAAAAGGCAGGCCTGTGAAGAAGAAGATCAGCGCATAGCGTTCCTTGAGGCGCATCGCCCGCAGGCTGCGGATGGCCATCAGAAGCAGCCAGCCTCCGAGAAAAAGCAGGACTATCGTGCGGATCATGGCAATGGCTCCTCACTCTTTCGGCCAGGGCTGACGGATGGTATCCAGCAGCAGGCTGACAGAAACCTTGATGACATAGAACACACCCCGCCACATCGAGATGCTGCTGACCCCCGCAGCCCGCTGTTTCATATGCACCTGGATTTCATGCACGCGGAATCCCGCGCGATGCAGCAGCAGGACCACTTCAGGCTCGGGGTAATCATCGGGGTACCAGCTGGCGTAGGCTTTAATGACGCGATGATTCGCCGCCCGCAGCCCGCTGGTGCAATCGGTGTAGGTTTTGCCCGTCAGAATCTTGAGCAGCCCGCGCAGCACGCGGATGCCCAGCATGCGGGAAGCAGTCTGGTGATAGTCCTTCTGATCCGGATCATAAAAACGCGACCCGATGACCAGATCAGCTCCGGAGTCGAGCAGTTCCTGAACAACCCTGCGGGCCTGGTCAGGCGGATGCTGGCCATCCGCATCAACCTGCACGGCCACGTCGTATCGATGGAGCTGGGCATAGCGATAGCCTGTCTGCATTGCGCCGCCAATGCCCAGATTGAAAGGCAGACGAATCAGCACCGCTTCCGGGGGCACTTCACGGCTGGTGGCATCCGTGGAGCCGTCGTCTACCACCACGATGTCACAGTTGGGCATGTGATGCTTCAAATCGCGCACCACCTGACTGATCGACCCGGCTTCGTTGTATGCAGGAACAATTGCCAGCACGCGCACACTCTCAGGCGTACGGCGGCTCGGGGATGACTCAGTCACAGGCGACGCGGTGGAATCCTCTGGCATGGTCGTCAGATTACCTTAACCACCCCCTGTTGCAATGGCGTGAAGTTGCTCAGGCTCTCCGACAGACCTTCCGACCATCACGGCCGCTCATTCATGCCCAGGCCGTCAAAAATCTTCGGTCTGGCTTTTTCAATGCGGGAGACGCGAGTGGCGCTCTGTTTCGCACCGTTGATATGAATAATCCAGCTGCGCTGCCTGCCCGGCGTCAGAGCGTAGAAGGCCGATTCAAACTCCGAATCCGCATCAAAAGCCTGCTGCAGTTCTTCGGGAATGGGAAGCTCACGCCCTTTCTCCAGATCCACCTTCACCCCGGCCTTCTCCAGTTCAATGGCTTCGAGAACGTACTGCCTGATCGTCTTCTGGAGCTTGTGGACCTGGGCCACATCGGTGAACTTGATCATCCGGGCAATGCGGCTGTTTTCGCCCGGAGCCTGGAGAATCTTGAGTTCATCCTTAAGCAGCACACCCTTGAGAAACGCGAGGGAAACATAGTCCTTCGCAGTCCCCATGAGCGTCAGATTCGCCCCCTGAAACGTGTAGGCCGGGCTGCGCCATTTGATTTCCTCCACCAGATGGCAGTCGAGCATGATGGCCCGCAGCGCGGCGAGAATGTCCTGCCACTGTTTATGCTTGCGGATGTAGCCATCCACACTCGGATTGGTGCTGCTCATGTCGTCCGGCCCCGTGAAGAAGGTATCGTCAGGCCATCGTACAGGCGACATGGCCATAAAAAAACCATGCCTGCTCATCACAGGCATGGTTGTCATTCACTATCAAAAGCGAAGCTGATTCAACCCAGACGCTGATGCACCTGGATCAGGTGATAGCCGAACTGCGTGCGCACCGGCTCGGAAACCTTACCGATGGGCAGATCGGAGAAGATCACCTTGTCGAATTCAGGGACCATGTCGCCCTTATTGAACTGACCCAGGTTGCCACCATCGCGACCCGAGGGGCACTGCGAGTGCTTGCCCGCCAGATCGGCGAAGGACTGGCCTGCTTCGATCTGCTGCTTGAGTTCAAGAGCCTGCTTTTCGGTGCTCACGAGAATATGGCTTGCGACTGCTGAAGGCATGATGTGTTTCCTTTGTGAAAAAACATCCCGACCCAACCGGGCCGGGACGATATGAGTGTTCATGTGTCCAATCAGTGTGGCACTTCCTTGACGGCGTTGCGGTTCCACGCGGGCACTTCGACCTCAATGGGACCATCGCCTTCCACGATGCACTGGCACGACAGGCGGCTGTTGATCTTCAGGTCCGGCGCTTCTTCCACGCGATCCAGCTCTGCATCGTCGGCTTCGGGCAGGTGCTCCATGCCCTTGTTCACGTAGATGTGACACGTCGAGCAGGCCACCACGCCACCACAGGCGTGTTCAATGTTGATGCCATTTTCCAGAGCCAGTTCAAGGATGGATTCACCCTTGGCGGCCATGAGATCAATCACCGCTTCATCCTTGCCTGTGAGGGACCTGGGGTCCTGCAGGATGAAACGAACAGGGACGATTTCCGGCCCATGGGGCTCATCGGAATGACGCATATGCATGATCAGTGATCCTCAAACAAACCTTCAAAATCAGCGGGAACTCGCCCCAGACAACAGACTATTGTAGGCCTTATCAGCCTGAAATGTCAGCCCGCCCGGCCCTGATTGTCTCAAGGTCTGGCCTATGGCTGCTATCGGAAAACACTGGCTGTTCAGGCTTCGTCGGGCAGCGTGGTGGGGTCAGGACGGTAGATGCGCGTATCCAGCGCCCAGACCTTCTCTGTGAACGCCCCACCCAGGTCAGCAGTGGACACGCCATCCGGACGACCTGCCGCCAGCGCCATATGGAGCTTGGCGTCCAGGTTGTCGAGCTGGTGAATAGCGATGGCTTCAGGCGTCGCCGGAATCTTGAGCGCGCCGAACTCAGGCTGACCATGGTGCGACAGAATGATGTGATGCAGCACGCGCAGCACGGGCTGGGAGATCTTCTTTCCATTGGCCGCACATTCATTGGCCTTCTGTTCCAGCCAGAGGATGCCACGGGCGATGTGACCCACCAGATGGCCATCGTCGCTGTAGCCAAAGCCGGTTTCCCATGTCAGTTCCTGGCACTTGCCCAGGTCATGCAGAAACAGGCCGAACATGACCAGCTCAGCGTTGAGCTTGGGGTAGCGAGGCAGAATCAACTCGGCGAGCTTCATCAGGCTCAGGGTGTGCTCAAGCAATCCCCCGAGATAGGCGTGATGCAGCGTCATGGCTGCGGGCGCCGCACGGAAACGCTTCATCAGAGCTTCATCGGATAGATAAGCCTGAGTCAGGGCGGCCAGTGACGGGTCCTTGATGCGGCCCAGCAGCTCGACCACCTGCTTGAACATGTCATCAATGTCGTAAGGCGTGGTGGGCAGCAGGTCCAGCAGGTCCTGTGGCTCAGGGTCTACGCCGTAGATTTCCTGAATGATCAGCTGAATCTCACCCTGGTAAGGCTGACTCTGTGCGGCGAGCCAGACGAACCCATCGGTGGGCAGTGACTTGAACTGCTCTTCGCTGATCGACCACATCCGCCCCGCCAGTCGGCCGGTACGGTCGGAGATCAGACACTTGAGAAAGGGCTTGCCATTGCGGGTCTGGCCCAGCTGAGCATTGTTGATCGCAAAAACGCCCTCGAGAAACTGATTGGGTTGAAGTTCCCGGATCAAAATACGCTGAGCCACCTGGCTTCCTTCCTGTAGAGTTGAATTCGGAGGGCCATCGTAGCAGGAATAGCGGCCTATCCTCAAATGACGATTTTCTATCGTCGCCTCGCTTCACCGCCAACCCTGATAATTCAAGCACATGGGCTCATATTTCTCCTTGAAGCCCCTTTCAAAATATCGGGATTTTATAAATCTAAATCATGCTAAACCTCTGTTTTTTATGGAATTGCAGGCTTGCCAAGGCTGAAATTTTCTCGTTAGAATCCCCCTCATGCCAATCAACGAACAAGAACTTCTCGCGGAACTGTCACGCCCTGACCAAGGCGTTCTCAACACCCTGTCGAAGATCAAGGGCGACCTGCTCATGCTCGGCGCTGCGGGCAAGATCGGCCACGCCCTGACGCTCATGGCCAAGCAGGGCTTTGAGACCCTGGGCATGAAGAATCGCGTGATCGCCGTGTCACGCTTCTCCGCAGCAGGCAGCCAGAAAATGTTTGAGGATGATGGCATCACCACCATCCGCTGCGACCTGGCCGACATCGACGCCGTCCAGAAGCTGCCTGATGCTTCGGATGTGATCTACCTCGTGGGTCAGAAGTTCGGGACCAGTGACAACACCAGCATGACCTGGCTGCTCAACTGCTTTGTCCCGGGCATTGTGGCCCGTCGCTGGAAAGACAGCCGCATCGCGGTCTACTCCAGCGGGAATGTCTATCCCTTCACGCCTGTGAACACCGAAGGCCCGACGGAAGACGTCGCCCCGGGCCCGATTGGCGAATACGCCCAGAGCGTGCTCGGCCGTGAACGCATCTTTGAATACTTCTCCCGCGCCAATGGCACGCCGGTGGTGACCATCCGCCTGAACTACGCCAACGAGCCCCGCTACGGCGTGATCATCGACCTGGCCAAGCGTATCCAGGCCGGGGAAACCATCGATCTTGCTCAGGGCTATGTGAACATCGTCTGGCAAGGCGACTGCAATCGCGTGACCATCAAGAGCCTGGACATCGCCAGCACCCCGCCACAGATGCTGAATCTGGCGGGGCCGAAGATCGCGGTCGAAGAACTCTGCCGCAAGATTGGCAAGGGTCTGGGCATCACCCCCAAATTCTCGGGCCAGCCCGCAGAAAACGCCCTGCTGTCCGATGGCAGCTTCTGCTGGAAGACGTTCGGCCCACAGACCAAGACCATCGACGAGATGGTCGACCTGGCCTGCCAGTGGATCAACGCCGGCCGAAACACCTGGAACAAGCCCACGCACTTCGAAGCGCGTGATGGCAAGTTCTGATTCACCGTAACCAACGTTTATCGTTCCAGATGATCAAAGCCCAGCCATTGCCTGGCTGGGCCTCCCCGAGACTCACCATGACCACACTTCCTTTTCCTTCTGCTGCGGTGCTCACGAAACTGCGTCAGGGAGCCGTGATCCCCGCCCAGCCGCTGGCCCTCAACGCTCAGCGCAAGCTCGATGAACGCCGTCAGCGTGCCCTGACCCGCTACTACATCGCCGCTGGCGCAGGTGGCCTGGCTGTGGGTGTGCACTCCACGCAGTTTGAAATCCGCGAGCCTCAGCACAATCTCTTTGAGCCCGTGCTCAAGCTGGCCATGGATGAACTGACTGCTCACGAGAAAGCCACGGGCAACACGCTCATCAAGGTCGCTGGTGTCTGTGGCAGAACTGAACAGGCCATCAAGGAAGGCGAACTGGCCATTCGACTTGGCTACGACATGGGCCTGCTTTCCCTGGCCGCGCTCAAAACCGCCAGCGATGATGAACTGCTGGCCCACTGTCGGGAAGTGTCGAAGGTGATCCCCATCGTGGGCTTCTACCTGCAGCCCAGCGTGGGCGGCCGTCTGCTGGGTGCCGGCTTCTGGCGTCGATTCGCAGAAATCCCCAACGTGGTGGCCATCAAGATGGCTCCCTTCAACCGCTTCCAGACGATCGACGTCGTGCGCGGCGTCGTCGAAGCCGGCCGCGCCCTGGCTCCGAAGCAGACCGAAGGCGATGGCATCGTGCTCTACACGGGTAACGATGACAACATCGTCTCCGACCTGCTGGGTGACTGGACGTTCAACCACAATGGCAAGGCTGTCACCACCCGCGTGATGGGCGGCCTGCTGGGCCACTGGGCGTACTGGACCAGGTCGGCCGTCGAGCTTCTCAAGAAGTGTCATGCCGCTAATGATGCTGGCATGTACACACCCGAACTGATGCTGCTGAATCGCCAGGTGACTGACATGAACGCTGCGGTGTTTGACCCGGCCCACAGCTTCCATGGCTGCATCCCGGGCATGCACGAAGTGCTCCGCCGTCAGGGCCTCCTCGAAGGCACCTGGTGTCTGAACCCCAACGAAGTGCTCAGCCCCGGCCAGGCCGAGGAAATCACCCGCGTCAGCCAGGCGTATCCCCACCTGACCGACGATGACTTCATCGCGGCGAACCTGGATAAGTGGCTCCGCTGAGCGTGAGTCTTCAATTGAAACACGAACGCATGACGATCATCACGTCATGCGTTTTTTATTGGGGCAGACCCAGGTCCGGCGGACCTGGGCTTTGGGACTGGTTATGGACAACTGTTAACGCAATCGCGCAAAGGTATCAGCGATTGATGTACTTCGCTTTGAACTCGTCGAGCGACTGGACATCCGAAGGGAGCTTCGCTTCAGAGATGAGCATGATCGGGATGCCATCGCGGATCGGGTAGCGCAGCCCGCCCACTTCCCCGACCAGTTCATTGCCTTCCTGCCTGAGCTTCGAGCGCGTCAGCGGGCAGACCATGATGTCCAGCTGGCCGGGATCAATCACCTGTGTTTCGTTTTTGTCAGATGCTTCACTCATGCCCGGATTATCACTCGATTGGAGTCAGATGACAACGCGATAAAAAGCCCAGGCATTGCATACCTGGGCTTTGAGATAATGAGATTCAATTTTCCGAGGTAGTTTCGAAGATTAACTTCCGGGGATGTTCACACGTTCAATTTCAGCGCCGAGCTTCTGGAGGGTCAGTTCCATCTTCTCGTAGCCACGGTCCAGATGGTAGACGCGGTTGACCGTTGTAGTCCCCTTCGCGGCCAGGCCGGCCAGGACCAGACCCGCTGAGGCGCGAAGGTCGCTGGCCATCACCGGAGCACCGGTCAGATGCTTCACGCCGGTGACCATCACGCTGGTTCCCGTGCGTGTCAGATTCGCACCCATGCGCAGCAGCTCGGCCACGTGCATGAAGCGGTCGGGGAAGATCTTTTCTGTAATCACACTGTTACCCGACGACAGGCAGAGCAGCGCCATAATCTGGGCCTGCAGGTCGGTCGGGAAGCCGGGGTAAGGCTGCGTCACCACCTGAACCGGTTCCAGCACGCGGTTGGAAGCAATACGCACCGTCTGACGCAGGCCGTCGGAGTTATCCGCGCCCGGGACAGGCTCCACTTCCACGCCCACTTCCGCCAGACGATCCAGCACGGCGATCAGAGCATCGGTCGGGCAGTTTTCCAGCGTGACATCGCCATTGGTGATGGCCGATGCCATGATGTACGTCCCGGCTTCGATGCGGTCAGCCATCACGGTGTAATCTACGCCGCCAAGCGACTCCACGCCTTCAATGATGATGCGAGGTGAACCGGCGCCCTGAATCTTCGCCCCCATGGCGTTGAGCATGTGAGCCAGATCGGACACTTCAGGTTCGCACGCGGCCGACTCGATAATCGTGGTGCCCTCGGCGAGCACCGCCGCACTCATGACGTTGGCCGTGCCCAGCACGGTGGAGCCGAACGGGCCGCCCATGAACACACGGGCGCCCTTGAGCTTGCGACATTCAACCTGAATGTAGCCCTCGTTGAGGGTGACATCAGCTCCCAGAGCTTTGAGACCGCGAATGTGGAGGTCCACCGGGCGGTCGCCGATGTTACAGCCGCCTGGCATGGAGACGATGGCCTTCCCACGGCGGGCCAGCAGCGGGCCCAGCACGCAGATGCTCGCACGCATGGTGCGCACAATGTCGTAATGGGCCTGACAGGGGTTAAGGTCATGCACCTGCAGTCGGTAGCCCCTGCCGGTGGCATCCTCGGTGCGTTCGACGTTCACACCCAGGGTTCCCAGCAGCCTGGCCATGTTCTGGATATCGGACAGGCCCGGGACATCCCGCAGGACGACAGGCTCATCCGTCAGCAGACAGGCCGCCATCAATGGCAGACTGGCATTCTTGGACCCTGCGACCCTGACCGTACCACGAAGGCGTTTTCCGCCCTTGATTACAAATGCGTCCATGAATCTTCTTTTCCCACCTGGGCCTTGGACAAGCCGGGTATCCACAACCGGGCCTTCGTCAGCGCAGGCATCCTCTAAAATCGGCAATCTGACCAGTTCATGGTAAAACTTTCCCATCTTTGGGAAACCGCCTCCCTTTTTAACGCAATTGGCCGACATATAGCCTGCGGGAGTTGCTCATGAAGATTCAGGACCATATCCGTGACATTCCCAACTGGCCCAAGCCCGGGGTGACCTTCAAGGACATCACGCCCCTGCTGCGCGACCCCGCCGCCCTGGCCATGGCTGTGGAACTGATGGTCAATCCCTTCCGAGGCAGGCAGATTGACCTTGTCGTGGGCGCTGAAAGCCGTGGTTTCATCTTCGGAACCGCCATCGCCCAGGCTTTGTCCGCCGGTTTTGTTCCCGTCCGCAAGCCCCGCAAGCTGCCTTACACCACCCACGCCGTGGAGTATGCTCTCGAATACGGAACCGACAGGCTGGAAATCCACGTCGACGCCATCACCCCCGGCCAGCGTGTGCTGATGGTCGACGACCTGCTGGCCACCGGCGGAACCATGAAAGCCTGCTGTGATCTGGTCCGCCAGATCGGCGGAACCATCGTGGGTGTAAGCTTCCTGATTGAGCTGGAATTCCTGGCCGGCCGTCAGCATCTGGAGAATTGTGGCGAGATCTACTCGGTCATCCGATACTGAGCTTTCCCCGCTGCATCAAGCAGGGAAATGTGCGAGACTCGTTCAAACCGTCTATGGCCAAGCAAGCAATTCCATCCCGTCAGAAACTCGCCAGACCTGCGGGCTATTTCGAGCGTTCCCAGCAGCCGCTGCAGTCGCTGATCTTTCTGCTGCCACTGGTCATCATCTATGAAGTCGGTGCGCTGCTGATGCATAAAGCCGCCATCGCCTCGGGCGAACAAGCCGTGGGCGTGCGGGCGCATCTGATGCTCAACCACTTCTTCGAAATCTTCGGTGTCACCAGCTATTACCTGCCCGGGATTGTGGTGATCATCGTGCTCTTCTGCTGGCACCTGGCCCGCAAGCCGAGCAAGGACGACTGGCGCATCAGTCCCAGACTCTATGCCCTGATGGGGCTGGAATGTCTGGCGCTGTCCATTCCCATGCTCATCTGGGGCATGGTGTTTCTGCGGAAGATGAGCGCGACCAGTCCCTCCGTCGCCATGCTTGCATCAGTGCTTCCGATCCCGGACGAACTGCTGCAGGAGCTGATCATTTCCATCGGCGCCGGGATCTATGAAGAACTGCTGTTCCGCCTGATGGGGCTGGTGGTTCTTCACATGATCTTCGTGGACCTGCTTGCCCTTCCCGACCGCATTGGCACCATCGCCGCAGTGGCCATCTCGGCCATGGCTTTCGGGCTGTATCACTTCCCGAGCCTGACCTTCTCCCAATGGACAGGGTACGACTGGGCCCGCTTCGTGTTTTACACCCTGGGCGGCGTGTTCCTGGCGATCATCTACATCCTGCGAGGCTTTGGGATTGTCGCCGGTACGCATGCCCTCTACGACATCCTTCTGACCCTGCTTGCCCACTCAGGCGGCTGATCCTCCACCTGTCCATTCAGGCGATTTGGTCCGCAGCAGGTCATCCGCTACCATTTTTCCATTGATTTCCTCCCCCGCCGCGAACTGTGGAATGCTGTCATGACATCACCCAAAGCCACGAATCTCACCTGGCACCCCGGCGCGGTGACGCCCGCCGACCGCGCCAGGAACCTCGGCCACAAGGGCGTTACGCTCTGGCTCACCGGCCTGTCGGCCAGTGGCAAGTCCACTGTCGCGGTGGCGCTGGAAAAAGTCCTGCTCCAGCAAGGCCGACACGCCTATCGCCTGGATGGCGACAACATCCGCATGGGTCTGAATCGCAACCTGGGATTCTCGCCCGAGGATCGCGTGGAGAACATCCGCCGCATTGGCGAAGTGGCCAAGCTCTTCACCGACGCCGGGACCATCACCATCGCCAGTTTCATCAGCCCCTACGCCTCCGACCGCGATGGCGTACGCAAGCTGCATGAAGACGCCGGCCTGCCCTATCTGGAAGTGTATGTGGACTGCCCCATCGAGGAAGCCGAGAAGCGCGACCCTAAGGGCCTGTACAAGAAAGCTCGCGCCGGCCAGATCAGGAGCTTCACGGGCATCGACGACCCCTATGAAGCCCCGACTAATCCCGACGTACATCTTCGCACCGACAAGCTCACCATCGAACAGTCAGTACAGACCCTCCTTGATGCCCTGGAAGCCCGAGGCATCTTCTCGATCTGACAAACCGTCCCATTAAATCCCCCCGGAATGAACAAAGCCCTGGTTCACCGAACCAGGGCCTTTTCTTTATCAACTCACACTCATCTCACCGCAGGGGCACGATGATGACATCGATATCACCCAGTTCCTGTCGCGCCATCAGTGCGGTGGAATAGCTGGAGAACTGACCGACCTGGACGGTGATGACGGATGAACCATCCGCAGCACGCTGGGGAACCAGACGGGCCTGGCCCATCCGCTTGCCCTGAACCTGCTGATTCCAGCGAAGCAGCGCGCGGCTGGCGTTATCACGATCGCTGTAGGCCCCCAGCTGCAGGCTGTAGCCGGTGACGGAGAACTGGTCGTCCACCTGAGCCTTGAAGTTGTTGTCGTCACTGGCCGCGCGGGCCAGGCTCAGATGCGCACGAGCGTCAGCCCATCGGCCCAGTTTCTGCTCGGAGATCGCGGCGTAGAACAGAGCGTTGGCTTTACCCTGCCCCACCAGCTTCTTCGAAGCAGCCAGGAAGTGTTCAGCGGCTTTGAGATGCAGGTTCTGCTGAGCGTAGATCAGGCCCAGCGTCGCCAGGGCATCGCCGGCCAGTGCATCATCGGAACTGCGGGCCGCCTGGGAGAGATAACCAATGGCATCGGGCGTGCGGCCGAGCTTCTGCGCACTCAGACCAGCCATGTAGGCCGCCTGCTCTGCGGTGAATCCCGTCCCACGAGCCGCGCTGGCGCCGAGTCGATACGCACGGGCGTACTGCTGTGCATCGTACGCGGTGCGGATTTCATCCAGCGGATTGACCACCACTTTGTCGGCCTGTGGACGCGTGGTCTTGCACCCCCCCAGGAACCCGACAGAAATCAACATCACCACAGCCAGCATCATCCGCAGGCCTGTGTGTGAGCTTCGCATCAGCATGGCGTCTTCCTTTCCCTAGCAGGACAACCCTCTACATCCTTGACGGACATAGTTTAATCCAACTTGCCTGCCGACACACAGCCCCGAAAGGGTTGATATTCATCATCATGACAGGCCTTGAGAACTTATGATAGCGGTCAGCACTATGACGCAAAGCCCATGGCCAGTTCGATTTGAAACCCTCAGCCGCATTCGCTTCGGTGCACGTATGCGCACTGCGGCGACCTGCCTGGTGATCGCGGTGGCCATGATGATCGCCACAGGATTGCTGTTCATCTTCGGCGTCAGTACGGGCTCACGTAATCTGCTTTTGTCCATGCTCTGCGCCGTGGGCCCCGTGCCCATGTATATCGCCATCACGCTCTGGCTCGACCGCTTTGAAGCCGAACCGCTGTGGATGCTCAGCGTCTGCTTCATCTGGGGAACCACCGCCGCGGCGCTGATCTCTCTGGTGGCCAATCAGGAACTGGTTGCCCTGCTGAATCAGCATCAGCAGCTGTTTGATGCGCGAACGCTTTCGCTGATGATCGTGGCCCCTGTGGTGGAAGAGCTGGCCAAGGGCGCCATTCTGCTGATTCTCTTTATCTGGAAGCATCACGAGTTTGATGGCGTGCTCGATGGCATCATCTACGCCACCATGGTGAGCCTGGGCTTTGCCATGACTGAAAACATCGTCTACTACGCCCGGGCGATGATGGAATACGGGCAGGCAGGCATCACCAACGCCGTGATCCTGCGCGGGATGATCTTCCCGTTCATGCACCCTCTGTTCACCTCGTTCCTGGGCATCGGGCTGGGCATGGCTGCGGTGTCACGACACGCCTTCACCAGACAGGCTGCCCCGGCTATCGGGCTCACCCTGGCGATTGTGCTTCACATGCTCTGGAACGTCTCAACGCTTCACAATGGCTACTTCGTGGCCGGCTACCTGTTTGTCTCGGTTCCCGTGATGATGGGCATTGTGATGCTGATCTTCCAGTCGCTGCGGGGCGAGTCGAAAGTGATCCTTGAGCATCTGCGACAGGAAGTAGAAAAAGGCCAGATCACGCCGGCCGAGCATCATCGACTGGGGCGCATCCGCAAGCGTTTTTTCCATGACATGCGATGCCTGCTGCATCACGGGCCAGCAGGGTTCTGGGCGAGTGTCCGCTTCCACCAGGCCGCTACGGAACTGGCGTTTCACCGCCATCACGCTGCGCGGGGCAGACTCCCTCATGACCCCCTGCGTGAGCAGGAATACCTGCGACATCTGGAGCTGCTTCGTCCGATGACGCAGTGTGTTAAAGCTCGGCCTGAGTGATAGATGGAGGCGTGGCCGACTCCTCTTCCGCAACAGGGGGAATTTCCTCATCACGGCGAAGCGGAGGCAGCTGCAGACCAGGAACCATCACGCGGAACATGTCCTTCCACGTGACAATGCCCACCGGCTCCTGTTTCTCATTAATCACAGGCAGGCAGGACACCTGCTGCGACACCATCAACTGCATGGCGTTTTCAACGGCCATCTCACGCGTCGCGGTAATGAGCTTGCGCGTCATGATCTGATGGACCTTGCGATCCAGCAGCGCCACATCCTGTGCACGCTCGGCCAGTTCCCGGCCCAGGAACGGGCTCAGGTTCTTGAGCAGGTCACGATCCGACACCACGCCCACCAGACGCCGGCCGTCAACCACCAGTAAATGATGGAACCGCCAGGTGTTGAAGATTTCGCGCACCTTCGACACCGGGTCATCAAGGGACACCAGCACCAGCTTGCGCGACATGATCGCCTGAACATCCATGATGACCGGCGCTCCAGAAAAAAAGAATGGAGACCTGTTTACTGCGTGGGCAGATCGAGAACCAGCCCCTGCCTTAACATGGTGCGAGGCATGGAGATCTGCGCCAGGCGCACGAGTTCGGCGTTCTGCTCGGGGGTAAGCCCTTCAAACGCCATTCCACATTCATACGTGAAGAACCCGGTCTTGCGTGTCCAGGCGATTCGAGCCACTACCGGAAGCGTTCCGCCGCAGTGAAACAGCGTCATCGATACCCGGTCGTCAGGCTTGACCTTGCAGAACCCGCGAGCCCGGACACGCATGCCCGATCCCGACAGGCCGATCACCCGCCCCATCGTGCAGGACAAGCCTTCACACTGGATGCGGCTGCGCCTTCGCCTTTCAGCAGTCCCTGGTTCCTGATTCTCCTGAGCAACCACACCCTGCACAGGAGAGTCATCACCGTCCGTTTGGGTTGTAGTACATGACATGTCGTTCTGATCGTCCAAACTTCGGCCCGACTTGATGTTGTCAGCCTCGGTAAAAACCCGTTCACCGTCACGTGCCCACCTATCCATGCCATCCGTCACGATCAGGGACAATCTTTCAATTTTCAGCCTGTCGACCAATCTGCCCGCCCCGATCGACCGATGTAGGGCACAGCTTCCCCCCTGCCCTGCGGCTGTGTCACTGTTTCCGGGGATGTCTCAAAGTGAATATGTGCTCGGCCCATCCCCTCGAACCCCAAGGGCCGATCGCCTTGTATTGTCTGTGCTTATGAACGATTCGCCCCACCCATTGATACGAACCTTCGCCGGCCGCCGCGTGCTGCTGGCTGAGCGTTCGGACCATCTGCGCGGGCTCATCAGCAGCCAGATCAATCAATGGCGACTGCGAACCGTCAACACCGCCTGCGGTCTTCACACCCTGCAGCATGCTCTGCTGGCCAGTCAGACCCGGACACCCTTCGACCTGCTGCTGATCAACTCCGTGTTACCCGATCTCGACGGCCTGACGATTACTCACAGGCTCCGAAATGCCCGCTGCGCCAGTCCCATCATCATGCTCGGCGGTGCGTCTGACGATGAACAGGCCCACCAGAGCGCCCTCGATGCGGGAGCCCAGGCCTATCTGCCTCGCCCGTTTGGTCCAGATGAACTGGGCCAGTGCATGTATCAGGTGCTCAATGAGATATGCGTCTGAACCGAGCCTTTCCATCGATCGCAATTGATGAAAACTTATTCATTGCGTTCTTACTCTGCTTTCATCCCAACGCATTAATTTGAAGCAGGATGCAGGAGGATATGTCTCGGCAGGTATGCGACATATCACCCTGTCAGGCCCATCGCGTCCGAGTCCTGCAAATAAGGAGAGCGTTCCATGGGACTGATCCTTCTCATCATTCTGGTGCTGCTGCTGATCGCCGCTCTGCCTACCTGGCCTTACAGCAAGTCATGGGGCCCTTATCCCGGTGGGCTGCTGACGATTCTGCTGATCATCGTCATCGTGCTGCTGATCATGGGCCGCATCTGAGCCTGCGATAAGTGCAGGGCTGCCTTGAAGAAAAAGATGGGTGGCCTTTCTGGTGAGGAGTTCAGGAAGCGCTGCCCATCTTTCCTTTGGCCAATTAGGACGATTGACCGCTGAAAAATCGTCTGGAACACACTTTTGTATGCCCCCGGAGTGAACTGTCTGTCGCAATGATTCGATAACCAACACACACGTCCACCGCAGCGAGATCATCCATGCCCATTGCCATGCACATTGCCCTGATCCGTCAGGAACTTGATGAGCTTCGGCTCAGTTACCGACGCGGTGAAGTGCGCCTGCAACGCCTGCAACAGCTTGACAGGCAGATTGATGCGCTGCTGCCTCAGACCCAGGGCCGGACACATATCACCACCCTTCAGTGCATGCAGGGTCTGATTCGTTCACTCGAAACCCGCATGCTTCAGATGCAGGGTCAAAATTGCTTTTCATCTGATGATGTTGATAACCCCTGCACATCGGCTGTCGCATGACAAGTGTTTGTCCTGTCATAAGCTGCAGAATCCTCATAGGTAGCGTTTCAGACGGGCTCGAGATGTAAAATTGCGGCGTAGAGTGGTAAATTGTTTTGGATTCCCACCCGCATATTTTATGGTTTCGGGGATACAATCCGGGAGTTAATCCCCCATCGCTATTTTCCCCAGACTATCCAGTTTAAAGGTGGCGACCTGTTCCTGACCGGGTCGCCAAACCTCGGCGAGGCCACTAGCCGGCGCGGACAACGTTGGCAGTAGGCCTCGCCCTTTTTATGACCTTTTTCTGCCCCTCTATTACCCCCCATTTGCCCCTTTATGCCGCCCTCCCTCCAGACCACCCCGCCCACCGGGTCACCGGCGGGCTCCTGGGAGGCATGGCATCCTTCGAATGACACCCCTCACACCCCGACTGCCCCTCCCTCCTGAAATCCGCATGGGTCCGGGCGACGGGTTATGATGCTCCATCATTCCCCATGGTGTTTTTCCGGACATCGCTCATGGCCCTGCCTGCTCCTGCTCCCGACGCGATCACCCAGAGCATCCTCTGGCTGCACAGCAGCGACGCCATCACTCTCCTGCTGGCTCGACATGGACAACCCGGACCGGCCGTCAGACCCGATGCCTCCCACCACGCCTCGCATGGCCATCCGCTGACACCCCTGGGTCACCGCCAGGCCAGACGTCTTGGACAGCGGCTCTCCAAGCTTCCCCTCGATCATCTTTACTGCTCACCTCTGGCGCGCTCTCACCAGACCGCCCTGGCCGTGCATGCTCATCACCCCACCATTCCGCTTGAAGTCCGCGACGACATCGTGGAGGTGGGCGTCCTTCACAATGCCTACACGCCTGCCCCGCGCAGGAAAGCTCTTCTTGAGCAGATGGAACAGGAGCGTGCGACTGCCATGAAGTTTGTGCGCCACTTCCGCAAGGCTCATCAGCCCGGCCAGATCGTCGCGGCCGTGCTCCATGGCAATCTCAACAATCTGCTGATGTCCCTGTTCCTTGAGCTGCCTGCCCGCACCTTCTACAGCAAGCAGAACCACACCTGCGTCAACGTGCTGACCATCCCGCCGCGTGGCAAAGCCTATCTGGGCCTGATCAACTGCACACGCCATCTGCCCGCGAGCATGATTGGCACGGGCAACATCATGGCCGCTGTCTGATGACC
>Ga0182792_1000187_pt1 | contig 60860 bp, 54 predicted proteins | sample Passage237B_FD_130497 | JGI IMG/M metagenome (GOLD analysis project Ga0182792, IMG submission 130497) | Cellulose adapted compost microbial communities from Newby Island Compost Facility, Milpitas, CA, USA - Passage2 37B (version 2) (version 2) ...
CGGGGGGGGGGGGAGCCGTAGCGACGCCTCGGGAGCGGCGGGCCTGGTTCGACGTGGGACGCCGGCCCGCCGAGCGACGAGGTGGGGCTCAGCCGGTGTAGGTGGCGGCAGCCCGGACGGGTCGCGCGCCGGGGGCTGCGGGCGTGGTGCCGCCCGAGCCGGCTCCCGAGCCGCCGGTGGTCGAGGTGGCGGCCGGGTCGGTGGTGGCCGAGGTGGGCACGGTGGTCGTGGTGGGTAGGCCGGTGGTGGGCGGCGGGGCCGGGTCGTCCGCGCAGCGCTCGCCGGCGGCGGTGCCGGTGCGGAAGCGCCACGAGGTGGGGGTGACCGGGCGGCCGTCGGCGTCCACGAGCGCCTCGGTGGTGCTGACCCGGTACCAGGTGCACGCTTCGAGGTCGACGGCGGGCTGGATCGCGGCGGTGTGGGTGCCGCGGCCGGCGCCGTAGGGCACCGCCTTCGGGTAGCCGTCCAGCAGCGGGAGCGGGTCGCTCGACCCGTCGACGGTGAGGACGATCGAGCCGTCCGGCAGCCGGGTGCTCTCGGCCGGGCCGCCGGCGCGGCCGAACGGCAGGGCGTCGGTGAGCGAGAGCGCGATGCGGGTCTTGGCGCCACCGCGGCCGGGCGTGGAGCCGGGCAGGTAGCTGTCTCGGACCCAGCCGGTGGCGGGGACGGCCCGCTCCTCCGAGGCCGGGTGGTGGGCGCTCACGGTGGTGGCGCCGGCCCGTCCGAGGAGGCGATCCCACTGGTGGTCCCACTGGGCGGCGATGGCGGTGGCGGCGTAGCGCACGCCGCCGGGTCCGTCGACCAGGTTCTGCGCCATCCACGGCATGTTCCGCAGGACGCCGGGCAGGTGCTTCGGCACCCAGCCCTGCTCCACGTCCTGGGCGACGCCGATGAAGAGGTGGCCGTCGTCGAACTCCTTGGTGGGCACGCCGGGCATGCCGGCGGCGGCGAAGGCGGCCGAGAGGTCGGGCACCGACGGGTAGGCGGGCAGCGGGAGCGGGCCGCCGACGTCGTAGACGCCGAGGGCGACGAGGTCCATGGTCAGCTCCTGGCCGCCGTCGTCGGCGAACGCGGCCAGGTCCGCGTGGCGGTAGTACTCGCCGAGGTCGGGCGAGTACGGCTCGAACAGCCAGTCCCACACCTCGTCGCCGGTGCCGTGGGCGATGACGCCGAACAGGAACGCGACGTCGTCCGCGCACGGCCCCCGGGCCGCGGTCAGGTCGCCGCAGCCGGCCTTGTTGCGGAGCAGTTCGAGGTAGGCGTCGTGGAAGCGCTGCCAGTGGGCCTCCTCGCCGTAGGTGCTGCCGGGGAAGTAGCCGCCGTCGGGGAACCGGGCGCCGAGGCGGACCTGCTCCAGGTTGACGGTGAGCAGCGCGCGCAGCGCCGGGTCCTGCACCCCGTCGATGGCCGACACGGCCATCCAGGCGTGGGTCTGCATGCCGGCGCCCTCCGCTCGCACCCCGGGCAGGAGCGCCAGGAGCAGGGCGGCGACGAGGGCGAGCAGCGGTCGGCGGCTTCGGTGGTGGCGCACGGGGCTGCACCGTACCGCCGCGGCGGGTGACGGGGCGGTGACGGCGGTGACGCCGAGGTGAACCCTTCGGTGCAGGCCGGCGAGGTCAGGACCAGAGGCGGGTGCCGAGGCCGCTGGCGCGTGCGACGGGGCGCTCGATGGCGGCGCGGACCACCTCGGGCGAGGCGACGACGGTGACCCGGCTGCGGGCGCGGGTGACCGCGGTGTAGAGCAGCTCGCGTGTCAGCACCGGCGAGGTGGCATCAGCGGGGAGCGCGACGACCACGTGGGGGAACTCCGAGCCCTGGCTCTTGTGGATGGTCATGGCCCACCAGGTCTCGACGTCGCCGAGCCGGGCGGTGGGCAGGGTCCGGTGGCCCTCGCCCGAGCGGGCGTCGGGCAGCGCCACGACGAACGGGCCGCCGTCGGGCGGGCTGATCGCGACGCCGGTGTCGCCGTTGAAGACCCGGTTGAGGCGGTCGTTGCCCGTGACGAGGACCGGCCGTCCCGGGTACCACCCGCCCCGGCGGTCGAGGCCCTCCACGGCGCCCAGCACCTCGGCCTCGATGCGGCGGGTCCAGTCCAGGCGACCGTTGGCGCCGCGGTGGCGGGCGGCGAGCACCTTGACCCGACCGGCGGCGTCGAGCGCGTCGAGCGCCCGGCCCCGCCGGGCGGCCTCGACGGTGGCGATCCCGGCGGCGACGGCCTCCGCGACCACCGCGTCGAGCGCCGCGCCCTCTGGCGGGACGAGCGCGAGGTCGTCGCGGGAGCCGTCGAGCAGCGCGAGGGCGGCGGGCGCGTCGCCGCGACGGATCGCGTCGGCCAGCTCGGCGATGCCCGACGCGGCCCCGAAGCGGTGGACCCGGTCGAGGACGGTGACCCGGCCGGCCAGCGGCCCCCGAGGCGGCTCGACCGCCGGCGGTGCGCCGGCGTCCATCGGGCCGGGGGCGGCCCGGGCCACCTCGGCCGCACCTGACGGGCCGGGAGCATCGTGCACCGACCCGGGGGCGGCACCCGACGGGCCGGGGGCGGTGGCGGGTCCGGGCGAGCGGGACGGGCCCACCAGGTCGGCCAGCACGGTGCCGGCCTCGACGCTGGCGAGCTGGTCGGGATCGCCCACGAACACCACCCGGGTACCGGGTCGGATGGCGTCGAGCAGGCGGGCCAGCAGCGGGAGGGCCACCATCGAGGTCTCGTCGATGACGACGAGGTCCTGGGCGAGCGGCCGGTGGCGGTCCCGGGTGACCCGGCCGCCGGGGCGCAGGCCGAGCAGCGCGTGGATGGTGGTGGCCTCGACCGCCCGCAGCCGTTCGGCGACCGCGGGGGCGATGACCCCGTCGGCCTCGGTCTCGGCCACCGCCGCGTGGACGGCCTCGGTCATGCGGGCGGCCGCCTTGCCGGTGGGTGCGGCGAGGGCGACGTCTCGCACCCCGCTGCCGGGGTCGCCCAGCGCGGCGGCGAGCAGCCGGGCGATCGTGCGGGTCTTGCCGGTGCCCGGCCCGCCGGCGATCACCGTGACCGGGTGGGCGAGCGCGGCCTCGGCCGCCCGGCGCTGGCGGTCCTCGCTCCCGTCGGCCGGCGCCGGGAACAGCCCGTCGAGCACCGCCGCCGATCCCGGTGCCGCTGCCGCATCGACCGGCTCGCCGGTCGGCTCGCCGCCGGGTCGGCTCCGGCGGTCCAGGTCGGCGGCGACGTCGACCTCGTAGCGGTGGTAGCGGTGCAGGTAGAGGCGCCCGGCGTCCCAGGCCAGGGGCCGGAGGGGCCCGTCGAGCGCGTCGCCGGGCCGGTGCACGAGGTCGCTGGCCGCGAGCACGGCGGCCCAGCGATCGGGGTCCGGCCACGGCAGCGGCACCCGGTCCGCGCGGTCGGCTCGCTCGTCGCCGACGATCCGCTCGGCCACGTCGTGGACCTCCACGCCCACGTGGCCCAGGCGGGGGGCGCGGGCGGCGACCGCGAGCGCGAGCACCTCCTCCCCGACGAGCGGCCGGTGGTGGAGGCGGGCGACGGTGCGCGCGATCTGCACCTCGGCCGAGCCGAACACCCCGGTGGCGACGAACGGGGCGAGGACGACGTCGACGTCGGTGCCGGTGGTCGTCGCTCGCTCGGGCGGGCTCACGGGCGTGCCTCCTCGTCGGGTGCCCCGGGTGCCGGGTCGAACAGCGACGGCTGGTGGGCCGAGCCGGTGGCGCCATCGTCGGTGAGGCCGCGGTCGGCGGCGCCGCCACCGGTGGGGTCCGGGGCGAGGGCGAGGGCCTGGTCGAGGGGGGCGCCGGCCAGGAGGTCGCTCACCGCGACGACCGCGGCCGGGGGCAGGTCCCAGCAGCACACGCCGTCGGGCCGGCCGTCGCGGCGCTCGGTGCCGGGGCCGGCCATGCCCCGGACGAACAGGTACCGGGCGCCGCCGAGGTTGGCGGCGGGGTCATAGCCGGGCAGGCGCCACCGCAGGTAGCGGTGCAGCGCCACCGAGTAGAGCAGCGCTTGGAGCGGGTAGTGGGCGTGGGCCATCTCGGCGGCCATCGCCTCGGGGCCGTAGGCGCCGGGGGGCGGCGGTGCGGTGGGGTCGTGGAGCCGGTTCGTCTTGTAGTCCACGACCACGAACCGGTCGGGTCGGCCGGCGTCTCGCACCCGCAGGACCAGGTCGATGGAGCCGGTGAGGTGGCCGGCGAGGTCGACGTCGAAGGTGCCGGCGGCGAGCTGGTCGGCCCAGGCCCGGAAGGGGTCGGTGGCGGGGAGGTGGGCGGCGAGGACCCGGCCGAGGGCGCGGTCGGTCACCGTGGCGCCGGGGGCGAGGTGCAGCTCGAAGTCCAGCTCGTCCAGCCGGTCCCCCCGGCCGACGTCCGCGAGCCGGCGGTCGCCCAGGTCGGTGCCGAGCGGGGTGCGCAGCGAGGCGGCCACCCCCTCCACGACCCGGCGCCGGCCCGCCGCGTGGGTGGCGCCGGCCAGGAGCTGGGGGGTGAGGTCGAGGTCGCGCCAGTCGAGCTCGCGGCCGAGGCGGTCGTCGAGCGCGGCGTCCAGGTCGTCGTCGGTGAAGTCGACGTGCTCGTAGAGCGAGTGGACGAGGAGGCCGAACGCGGCACCGGCCGGCAGCGGGGCGAGCGGCGACACGTCCGGGGCGGCGAGGCGGTCGCGGATCGCCGCCTCGTCGCCGGGCTCGGGCGCGACGCCGACCGGGGGCGCCGCCGTCGCCGGGGCCGCGGGGCCGGCCCCCGCCGAGCGGTCGGCGCGATCCGCGTCACCGTCGAGGTCGGGCCCCTCGCCGGTGGCATCGACGTTGTCGTGCAGGTCGCCGGCCCGGGCGACGATGGACGAGAACGACCAGCGGGCCCGGCGCCGCTCCGGCAGGTGGTCGAGGCGGGCGAGCGCCAGCTCGGGCTGCTCGCCGGCGACGGCCTCGGGCTGCCAGCGCGCCGGTTCCGCCACGGCGTCGAGGGTGACGACCTCCAGCACCGGTTCGGGGAGGTCCGCGGCCGCCGTCGCCCGCGCCGCGAGCCGGTCGAGCGCGGGGCCGCAGTCCGCCTCGGGGGGCACGACCGCCTCGGAGGCGACGACGCCGTCGGCGTCGGGCAGGACCGCGGGGTCGAAGCTCCCGTCGAGGCGCCGGCCGAACAGCACCCGCCCGAGCGCCGTGCGCTGGCAGCCCTCGGCCCGGGTCCACCACAGGACGGTCTGATGGCGGGCCCGCGTGAGCGCCACGTAGAGGAGCCGGAGGGCCTCGCCGTCGCGCTCGCGGGTGCTCAGGAGATCGCGGCGGGTGCGCGAGCCCTTGTCGGGCCAGGGGTGGCGGGGCAGGAGGTCGATGCTGCGGCGTCCCGCCTCGTCCAGGTAGATCGTCGGGTCACCGGTGGCGCCCCGGGCCCAGAGCGTCGGGCAGCAGACCACCGGGAACTCCAGGCCCTTGGCGACCCACACGGTCATGATCTGGACCGCGTCGGCCTCGGTCGCCACCCGGCGGGAGGAGGGGTCGCCCTCGTAGTCGGCGTTGGGGTTCACCTGGACCCCGTTCACCTGGCCGCCGTCGAGCACCGCGAGGAGGCCGGCCACGCTGACCCGGCCGGCGGGCCGGTCGGTGCGGAACAGCTCGGCGACGTGCTCCAGGTCGGTGGCGTGGCGCTCGCCGTCGGCCCGGCCGAGCACCCGGGCGATCACGTCGCTCTCACGGAGCACCCGGCGCAGGAACGCCTCCAACCCGTCGTCGCGCAGCGCGGCCGCCCAGTCGACCAGGCGGTCCTGGACCTCGGTGATCGCCCGGTCGTCGGCCCCGTCGAGCCAGCGGGCGTCGTGGCCGGCGAACCAGCTCAGCGCGAACGTGCGGGCGCGGCGGACGTCTGCCGGCCGCGCCACCGCCTCCAGGAGCCAGCGCCACTGCTCGGCGGCCGCGGACTCCAGCACCGACCGGCCGCGGGCCAGCACCGCGGGCACGCCGTGGGTGACGAGCTCGTCGCGGATCGTCTCGGCGTCCTTGGTGTTGCGGACGAGCACCGCGACGTCGCCGGGGCGCAAGGGCCGGGTGGCGCCGCCGTCGCCGGTCGAGCCGTCGCCGCCGGCGGGGTCACCCGCGGCGCCGTCCGAGGCGCCCTCCACCGGGAGTCGGGTGTCGCCGAGCAGCTCGATGATCGTGCCCACGAGGTCCCGGACGATCTCGCGGCGGGCGTCGTCGGTCTGCACGGCGGGCTCGACGCCCACCTTCCTGGTGGTCGTGGCCAGGCCCGTGGCGCTGCGGTGGCGGATCTGGAGGCCGGGCCGGGCGCTCCCGTCGCTCCGCCGCAGCCGCCGGGTCCGGTGGTCGCCGCCCGGCTGCACCGGCTGGAAGGCGATGCGGTCGTCACCGAAGGCGACCCCGTCGAACAGGGCGTCGACCGCGGCGAGCGCGGCGCCGTCGGAGCGCCAGTTGGTGGTGAGGGAGCGGGCCTCGGGCTGCGCCTCGACCGCCCGCAGGTAGGTGTGGATGTCGGCGCCCCGGAAGGCGTAGATGGCCTGCTTCGGGTCTCCCACCAGCACCAGCCGCCCGCCCTCGCCGGCCGGCCCGGCCCCGACCCGGTTCGCGCTCTCGAGCCCGGTCCCGTCCCCGTGGTCGTCGGGACCGCCGAAGAGGGTGCGGAAGATGTCCCACTGCACGGGGTCGGTGTCCTGGAACTCGTCGATGAGCGCCACCCGGTAGCGGCTCCGCACCAGGTGGGCGGCCACCCCGGCCCGGTCCGAGAGCAGCTCCGCCTGGAGCAGCGTGAGCAGGTCACCGAAGCTGCGGGCGCCGACCCGGCGGCGCTGCTCGCCCACCTGGGCCACGCACCGCTCGGCGAGGCGGCGGCGGACCGCGGCCGCCTCGGCCAGCTCCGCCCCCACCACCTCGGGGTCGGGATCGGGGGTGAGGACGAGGCCGGGCCGCTCCAGGAGCACCTGCGTGGTCCGGGCCAGCTCGACGTAGGTGGGCAGCAGGTCGGCGGGCGTGCCGGCCGCGGCCTCGCCGGCCAGCACGTCCGCGCAGACCGACAGGGTCAGCGCGTCGGTGTCGTCCGCGAGGCCGCTCTCGTCGTCGGCGTCGAGGCCGAGGAGCCCGAGCACCTGTGCCGCGAAGCCGTGGATGGTGGAGACGGTCGCAGCGTCGAACTCGGTGACGGCCCGGCCGAGGTTGGCGGCGGCGCGCCGCCGGTCCGCCAGGCCCGCGAGGTGGGCGAGGAGCACGTCGCCCTCGGCGGCGGCGACGCCGTCGTCGCCCGGCTCCAGCCGGGCGAGGAACGACGCGGCCTCCGCGATGCGCTCGCGGAGCCGGGCCCGCAGCTCGGTGGTGGCGGCCCGGGTGAAGGTGACCACCAGCAGCTCCGCCGCGCGCACGTCGCGCTCGGCGATGTGGCGGACCGCGAGCGCGGCGAGCGTGTAGGTCTTGCCGGTGCCCGCGCTGGCCTGGATGACGAGCGACGAGTCGGGCAGCGCCTCGTCCAGCCGGAACGGCGCGCTCACGGGGCGACCGCCCCGCCGCTGCCGGCACCGGCCCCGCCTGCCACCGGGCCACCCGCCGCATCGCCGTCGGCCCCCGGGGCCTCCGCGACCTCCACCACGCTCGCGTCGTGCGCGTCCCACAAGCGGCGCGCCCAGGCGAGCACCCGGCTGCGGTCGCCGCCCGCGGGCGCCCCGGCGCGCTCCGCCGGCCCGAACGGGTCGTGGTCGGTGCAGGGCAGGGCAAGCACGTCGTGGTGGTCGAGGTCACCGAAGACCAGGCGCGCCTGGGGCTTGTCGCCGTCACCCCAGCCCTGAAAGCTGCGCCAGTCCTTGGCGAGCGGCGACTTGCCGTCGGCCGCCCGGCGGTGCGCGGCGGCGCTGAAGGTGGGGAAGATCGGCAGCGGCTCGCAGCGGCTGCGCCGGGCGATGTCGACCGCCACCCGGAGGCCGTCGAGGGCGGCGGCCCGGCGCTCGGCGGGATCGGCGCCGGACGGCCGGATGCAGCTCACCTGCGCCTCGCCCCTCAGGCCCCGCTTGCCCTTCTGGTAGTTGACGACCGCCGCCTGCCAGCTCGCCTCGGGGTCGGTGGCCACCAGCGCCAGCAGGTCGAGCCAGGCGACCAGCCGGTACTTCTCCTTCATGGATCCGAAGCCGAGGCGGGCGGGGCCCCGGTGGGGGCCGGCGAAGTCCTGCTCGACGCTGCCGACGATGCGCACCACCTCACCACCCGCGCCGGCCCCGGCCTCCCCCTCGCCTCCGGCCGGCCCGGAGCCCGCGCCCATCGGTACCAGGAGGTCGACGGCCACCGGCTCGGCATCGGGGCCCCCGGCGGCACCGACCCCCAGCCGCTCGGCCGCGCCCAGCAGCGCGTCGGCCGCCCAGCGCAGATCCTGCTCGGCATCCGCGCCGAGGCCGCCCGGCGGCAGGCTGCCCCGGCGGCGCTCGCTGCGGACCCACTCGTCCAGGTCGACGCCCCGGCGCAGGGCGGTGATGAGCCGGTCCCCCACCTGCCAGCGCTCCAGCCCCTTCAGCTCCACCGGCAGCACGGTGCTGGGCGCCTCCTCGGCCTCGGGCAGGCGCACCTGGAGCCGCCGGTCGAGGAAGCGGCGGACCGGGTCGGTCACCGCCTGGGCCAGTTCGGCCAGCTCGAAGGTCTCGATCGGCGCCCCGGCCCCGGCCGCTCCCCCGGACGGGGCGGACCGGGCGGGCACCGCGGCAGCGCGGTCGGGCAGCGGCTCGGGGAGGAAGGGCTCGGCCACCTCGGCCTGGCGGCGACGGGCCTCGGCGGCCCGACGGGCGGCGGGGTCGAAGCTCCAGGGCGCCGTGCCCGACCCCAGGGCGCCGGGCACGAAGCAGCGGTCGTCGAAGCCCTGGCGGGGGTGGCGGACCTCCAGCGGCCGGTCCCGCACGTCGGGGTGCAGCGTCGCCCGCACCAGGTCCTGAAGCTCGGCCACCACCACCGCCGGGGGGATCACCTGGTTGGTGCGCAGGTCGTGGCCGTCGCGGATCACCACGAGCCGGTCACCGGCGGCAAGCATCGCGTCGAGGATCGCCTGACGCCGGTCGGCCCGGGGCTCGCGGTCGCCCAGCCGCGCGAGCGCGGCGGTGAGGTCGTCGCCGTCGCCGGCCGGGGCGCCGAAGGCCGACTGGTCCATCCCGAGGAGCACGACGACCCGGTACGGCACCCCGCGGAGCGAGTCGGGCGAGGTGACGGTGACGCCGCCCCGGAAGAACGGCGGGGTGCGGGCGCCGTCGGCCAGGCGCTCGCGCAGCAGCGTGCGGACGTCCGCGAAGTCGAGCAGCACGTCGCGCGCCGCCGGCACCGCCGCGGCGTCGTCACCGATCTCGGCCAGCGCCCGGCGCACCGCCTCCACCTGCCGGTCGTCGTCCTCGGTCGGGGCGAGCAGCCCGTCGACCGCGCCGCGGAGCAGGTCGAGCCACTCGGGCAGCCGCCGGCGGCCGCCTGCCGCCCGGGCGAGGCCGCGGAGGTGGTCGAGCAGGTCCGCGAGGCGACCGGCGAGGTCCACGTCGTCGCCCTCGATGCCGAGCGGCGCGACGCCGCCGAGGGTGACGGCCAGGTCGTCGTCGGGCAACGTGGCGCCGAGCAGGAGCCGGTCGAGCGCCGCGCCCCACGAGTTGGCGGTGATGGCGGGCGGCATCCCGAAGGCGGCCCGGTGCTCGGGATCGAGGCCCCAGCGCACGTTGGCCAGCTCCACCCAGTCCGCGATCCGCACCAGGTCGTCCTCACCGAACCGGAAGCGGGCGCGCACCGCCGGCTCGCTCAGCAGGTTCTGGAGGGCGACGGCGTCGATGCGGCCCGGCACGAGGTCGAGGACGGCGTCGAGCCCGGCGACGACGGGGTTGTGGAAGCCGATGGAGCGATCCGCGATGCGGTAGCGCAGGGCCGGGACGGCCTCTGCCCCCTCGCCGGCCTCGGGAGCCGGGCCGGGGGCGGACTCGGGGGCCGGCGGGCCGAAGCCGGCCCGGATCAGCGGCTCGAACGCCCCGATCGCGGGGCAGACGACGAGGACGTCGTCCTCGGTGAGGGTCGGGTCCGCGGCCAGGGCGTGGAGGATGACGTCGCGCGCCACCTCCACCTGCCGACCCCGGCCGTGCGCGGTGTGGAAGCCGATCGAGCCGTCGGCCTCGGCAGGCCGGAACGTGCCGGCCGGCGCCACGCCCGCGGCCAGGTCCGCCTGGAGCCGGCCGAGCAGGGTGGCGGCCCCGCCGGCCCTGGCAGCCCCGCCGGCCACGTCGGTCGTGGCGTCCTCGCCGCCCACATCGGTCACACCCGCCGCGCCGGCCTCCACGGTCACGGCCACCTCGGCCTCGCCCACCACACCGGCGCCCCCGGTCACGTCGGCTGCGCCCAGCACCTCGACCTCGGGGAACCCGTCGACCTCGGCCGCGGCGTCGGCCAGCAGCACCGCCGTCTCGCGCGGCAGCCGCGCCCACGAGCGCAGGAGCGGGTGGCGCACCAGCTCGGCGTCCAGGTCGTCCGACCGGCGGCGGGGCCCGCGGCGGGGGGTCCCGCGGAGGTGGCGGACCACGGCCGCGGAGGTGGGCGGCGACGGGTCGAGCAGGAACAGGTGCACGTCCCGCTCGCGGGCGACCGCGGCGGCCAGGTCCACGAAGCCGGCGCCACCGGGCAGCGACGGCAGGCCGAAGACGCTCAGCCGGGGCGGCAGGTCGAGCGGGAGGTCGCCGGCGCGGAGCCGGTCGAGCGCCACCGGCAGCGCCTCGGGCGGGCTGGGCACGCCGATGCGCTCGCGGACCAGGCGCCAGAGCGCGGGCTGCCAGCGCTGGTGGGCGGCCAGCGGGTTGCCGAGCACGTCGACGTCGTGGCCGGCGGCCCAGCGCACCACCAGGTCGGACCGGTGGAGGTGGTAGCGGTCGAGCAGGTCGGCGAGGCGCCGGGCCCGCCGGTAGGTGGCCGCCTCGTCGCCGAACCGCCCGCGGAGCAGCCCGGCCACCGATGCCACGGTGGCGGCGCGACCGGCGCCGGTCGCGCCGTCCGAGCCACCGGTCGCCCCGACCGACTCCACGGCCACCCCGTCCAGCCCCGCAGCCGAGCCGTCCAGGTCACCGAGCACGGCGAGCACGGTCCAGGTGAGCGGGGCCAGCGACCACGGGTCCTCTTCGTCACCCGCTCCGTCCGCGACCCGGAGCGCGTCGAGGACCGTGGTGCGCAGCGTGCCGGGGAACGCGGCGGTGAGGTTGGCGGCCACGCCGTCGCCCCGACCGTCGGGCCCCGCGCCCAGGTGCTCGGCCAGACGCAGCCACAGCCAGGACCGCAGACCGCCGCCGGGGGTGGCGATCCACTCGGGCTGCATCGGGTCGCCCGCGGCGTGGCGGAGCACGTCGGCCAGCCGCTCGGCGAGCGGCTGCACACGGTCGGCGACGGTCACGTGGAGCACGGGGGCAAGGTACCCGCACCCCCTGACAACCCGGCGCCGCGCCCGGGACGGCGGTGCCCGGTGCGCGAGGCTCGGCCGGCATGGAGCTGACCACCGAAGCTGCGCTGGCCGCCGTCCCCTTCGCCGCCGAGCTGGGGGTCGAGATCGTCCGCCTCGACGCCGAGGAGGTGCGCTGCCGGCTCCCGTGGGCGCCCGAGCGCTGCACCGTCGGCGGCGCCCTCCACGGCGGGGCGATCATGGCGCTGGCCGACACGGCCGGCGCCCTCGCCGCCTTCCTCAACCTCCCCGACGGCGCGGGTGGCACCACCACCATCAGCTCGTCCACGAACTTCCTGCGCGCCGTGCGGTCCGGCCACGCCGAGGCCGTCGCCCGGCCGCTGCACGCCGGCCGCACCACCGTGGTCGTGGCGACCGAGGTCCTCGACGCCGACGGGCGCCCCGTCGCCACGGTCACCCAGGCCCAGGCCGTCCTCCGGTGACCGGCCCCACGGTCGGCACCGAGCCCATCGACCGCGACGGCGAGGGCCTCGACGCCTTCTACGAGCGCCACGGGTACCGGGAGGTCGGTCGCCACCCCGCCGCGGTCCGGGTGGGCGACGGCTACCGCGACGAGGTCCTGCTCGTCGCGCCCCTGCGCTGATCGAGACCCCGGAGGGCGCGATGACCGTGACGATCCGCGACGCGACCGGCGTCGACCTGGGCGGCATCGGCGCGATCCACGACGCGCTGATCCGCACCACCACGATCGACTGGCGCGACGAGCCCTACGACGCTGCCGAGCGGGCCGAGTGGTTCGCGGCGAAGCGGGCCCGCGGCCACCCGGTGGTGGTCGCCGTGGACGACCGCACCGGCGTGGTGGCGGGCTGGGGGACCTGGGGCGACTTCCGCGACAGCCTCGTGCGGCCGGGCTACCGCTTCACCGCGGAGCACACGATCCACGTGGCCGAGGGCCACCGGGGCATGGGTCTGGCCGACCGCCTGCTCTACGAGCTGGTCGCCCGCGCCGAGGCCGCGGGCAAGCGGGTGCTGGTCGGCGCGATCGACGGCGACAACCTGCGCTCGATCCGCTTCCACGAGCGCCACGGCTTCGTGGTGACCGGCCGCCTGCCCGGCGTCGGGGAGAAGTTCGGTCGCCGCCTCGACCTCGTCCTCGTCCAGCGCGAGCTGCACCCCGCCGGCTGAGCGCGGGTCCGGACCAGAGGCGAACGATCGTTCGACCAGCCGCCCGAACGGCGGCAGGGCCATCGGTTCGGTCCCCGGCTGTCAGCCCCGCGTGGGAGGATGGACGCCCGTTCGAGCCGGCACCCGCCGTGCCCACCGAGAGGACCACCCCATGTCGACCGTCAGCGTGACCCGAGCGGCGCTCCTGCGCCACCGCTTCGGGAACCAGGAGCTGCACCGCGCCACCGGCGACCTGGCCTCGGTCGCCGACGTCGCCGCGCTCGACCTCGGCGTGCAGGACACCGGCCCCGACGGTGCCGCCTGGGCGCTCGCGCTCCGGGGCGCGCCCCTCCCCACCCGCGACGGCTGGGCCGACGGGCTCGCGCTGGCCTGGACGCTGCGAGGCGCGCCCCACGCGTACCGGGCGGCGGACCTCGACGCGGTCGCCACCGCCACCGCCCCCTACTCCGAGGCCGACGCCGCCAAGCGGATCTTCGACGCGTCGAAGCCGCTGCGCGAGGCCGGCCTGTCGATCCTCGACGCGCTCCGCACCGTCGCCGACACGCTGCGCGAGCTGGTGACCGAGCCCACGCCGAAGGGCGACGTGTCGGGCGCGCTCAACCGGGTGCTCCCCGAGCCGTTCCTCCGCGAGTGCCGGCCGTGCAACGCCATCCACATCTACGAGCAGCCGTTCCGGCTCGCCGCGCTCCAGGCCGGCCTGGTGCTCCGGCCCGACACCTCGCCGCCGGTGCTGGAGCAGGTGCCGGGCTTCGACGGGCCCCGCTACGCCACCGCCGGAGGCGAGGCCGACCCGCGGTTCGACCCGATCCGCGCCGTGCTGCACCTCGCTCCCGGCTCCACCCAGCGAGACGTCACGAAGGTGATCGACGGTGCCGCGGCCGACGTCAAGGCCCGCTGGCCCGACGACGTGGTCGAGGTCCGGGTCGAGGGCGAGGCGCCCCCGCGCCCGGCTGCCCGCCGCTGGGCGCTGGCCGGCGATGCAGCCGCGCTCGCCGACGCGCCGGAGCCGGCCGACGCAGACGAACCGACGCTGCGACTGCTCGGCCCGTTCGACCCCTACCTCCAGCTCCAGGACCGCGAGCTGCTCGTGCCCGACGAGGCCCGGCGCAAGGATCTGTGGCGGGTGCTCGGCCGCCCGGGCGGGGTGGTGGCCGACGGGGAGGTCGTCGGCACCTGGCGGCCACGGGCCGGTGGCAAGGCGTTCTCGGTGGAGGTCGAGCCGTGGGCGCCGCTGGCCAAGGCCGACCGGGCCCGCATCGAGGCCGAGGCCGAGCGCCTGGCCGCGTTCCGCGCCAAGCCCCTCAAGGCCATCACCGTCCTCTGAGCCCCCTGGCCCGGCCGGTCCGGCAACCCCGCCCAACCCGGGCCGGCCCCGGGCGACCCGGCAGCGCACGGACGGTCCACCGGCGTTCGTCGCCGTCGCTCTCGTCGCCTCGACCGCGGGGCAAGGCCACGCCCGGCGCCACGCGCGGGCGGGTCAGCCGTACGCGGTGAGGCGGTCGGGGGGCACGTCGCCGGCCTCCCCGGAGGCGTAGCGGAGGAGCTGGACCACGGTGCGGGGGTCGTCCAGCACCAGCACGTCCCAGATGGTGCGGTTGCGCTGCGCGGCGACGAGGGCCTTGTGGCCGGCGCTGTTGCGCTCGGGCACGTCGGTGGTGAGCAGCACGTAGCGGCGGGGCGGGTCGGAGTCGACGTCAGTGTGGCCGACGGCGAGCACCGACGCCCGGCCGAGCGCCTTCCAGAGCGTGTCGGTGCGGCGCAGGCCGGGCCGGTTGCTGCTGAACGCGCCCGACACGTCGAAGAGCCACGCCTGCTCCGCGGCGTCGAGCGCGGCGAAGTTCACCTCGACGCCCACCTTCGGGAACTTCTGCTTCTCGGTGAGCGTGGCGCCGAAGCCCGTCCGCTCCAGCAGGTGGGCGGCCAGCTCCTGGGCCCGGCGCCCGTCGACCGACGCCCGCTGCTGGAAGTCCACCAGCTCGGCGCCGGCATCGGCCTCGGCCGGGCTGAGGTCCACGAAGAGCTGCGGGTCGGGCGCGGCGCGCAGCCGGGCCTCGTCCTCCTCGTGCGCGGTGCGGGCGGCCTCGATGCGGGCCCGCGCGGCGGCGGCGTAGGCGGCGTCGGTGTCGTAGCCCACGAACCGGCGGCCCTGGCGCACCGCGGCGACGCCGGTGGTGCCCGAGCCCATGAACGGGTCGAGCACCAGGTCGCCCCGGTAGGTGTACAGCTCGATCAGCCGCTCGGGCAGGCCGACGGGGAACGGGGCCGGGTGGTTGACCCGCACCGCGGACTCAGGGGCGAAGGACCACACGTCGAGCGTGTAGTCGAGGAACTGGTCCTTGCCGATGCTGGCCTCGTGGGGCAGGCCGGCCCCGGCCCGGGCCTTGTCGGGCAGCGCGCGGTCGAAGCGGCCCTTGCTGGCCACCACGATCCGCTCGGTGAGGTCGCGCAGCACCGGGTTGCGAGGGCTCTTGAAGCTGCCCCAGGCGCAGTTGCCGCCGGCGCCCTCGGCCTTCTGCCAGATGATCTCGCCCCGCAGGAGCAGGCCCAGGCGGTCCTGGAGCACCCCGATCACGTCCGCGGACAGGGACCGGTAGGGCTTGCGGCCGAGGTTGGCGACGTTGACGGCGATGCGCCCGCCGGGTTCGAGGACCCGGGCGCACTCGGCGAACACGGCCTCCAACATGGCGAGGTAGTCGACGTAGTCGGCGGGGATGTGGCCCTCCCCTAACGCCTCCTCGTACGCCTTGCCGGCGAAGTAGGGCGGCGAGGTGACCACGAGCGCCACCGAGTTGTCCGGCAGCTCCGGCATGGCCCGGGCGTCGTGCACGTGGATCGTGTCGACCGCCTCGTCGGGGGCACGCGCCACGGTGTCGTCGGTGGAGAGCACGGGCGCGCCGAAGCGCTCGTAGAAGGCGCTGGCGTCGTGGTTCTCCCGCTTGCCGACGCCGAAGTTCGACGTGGCGGTGCCTCGTCTGGGCTTCGGCTCGGCGGTCACGGCGCAAGTGTACGCGGGCCGCGGAGCGGCCGCGCGTGTGTTCGGCGCGCGGCCCTCGGCCTCGGTCATCCGGGGCTCCGGTGTCCAGCCCGAGGGGCCGTCCGCCCGGCTCAGCGGGTGCCGATGGCGCCGGGCGGGATCTGCCCGAAGGCACCGGCCTGGAAGTCGGTGACCGCCTGCTGGATCTCGGCCCGGGTGTTCATCACGAACGGCCCGTACTGGGCGACCGGCTCCCCGATCGGCCGGCCCCCGAGGAGCAGCACGTCGAAGGCCGCGGTGCGCGAGTCGGGCGAGGCGGAGCCGCCGATGGTGAGCGTGTCGCCGGGGCCGGTCACCGCGAGCTGGCCCATGCCGAGCGGGCGGGCCTCGGCGCCGACGGTGCCGGCGCCGCTCAGGCCGTAGGCGAGGCCGTTCCAGGCCGGGTTCCACGGCAGCTTCACCTGGGCGCCGGGGGCGACGGTGAGGTGCAGCAGGGTGATCGGCGAGTGGGTGGAGCCGGGCCCGGCGTGGCCGTCGAGGTCGCCGGCGATGATGCGGATCAGCGCGCCGCCGTCGGCGGAGGCGACGAGGGTGACGTCGTCCGGCTCCAGGCCCTGGTAGGCGGGGGCGATCATCTTGTCGGCCGCGGGCAGGTTGACCCAGAGCTGGATGCCGTGGAACAGGCCACCCGCGCTCACGAGCCACTCGGGCGGCGTCTCGATGTGCAGGATGCCGGAGCCGGCGGTCATCCACTGGGTGGCCCCGTCGGCGATGGTCCCGCCGCCGCCGTGGCTGTCCTGGTGCAGGAAGGTGCCGTCGAGCATGTAGGTGACGGTCTCGAAGCCGCGGTGCGGGTGCCACGGGGTGCCCTTGGGCTCGCCGGGGGCGTACTCGATCTCGCCCATCTGGTCCAGGTGGATGAACGGGTCCAGGTCCGCCGGTGCGACGCCGGCGAAGGCCCGGCGGACGGGGAAGCCCTCGCCTTCGTAGCCGCCGGGGGCGGTGGTGACGCTGCGGACGGCGCGCTCCACGCCGTCGACCTCGGTGAGGCGGGGAAGGGTGAGGGTGTCGGCGGTGACGGCAGGCATGGCGGTTGACCTCCAAGGCACCCGGCCGGTCCGGGTCCACCCCTCCAACCTAGTTGTAGTTTCAACTATTCCTCCGGGGGGCCTCCGTGCCTGCATCTCACTCGTCCGACACGCGGACCCACGCCTGGTCAGCGGGTGCCTCGGCAGGTCAGCGCAGCGCGGGCACGACCTCCGACGCGAACCGTGCAGCCTGGTCCGGATCCCGAGCCCAGAGGATGAAGCCGTCGACACCCTCATCGACCAACCGACCGAGGTCGTCGATCCAGCGCTCCGCCGAACCGTGGAGGAAGCCGTCATCCGTCCGTTCGAACCGACCGACGACGTTGTAGATCCGCCGGACCGCCTCCCGCGGGCGTCCGGCTCGCTCCAAGGCCTCATCCAGGATCGCGAGCTTCGCCGGCATCGCCTCCGGGCCCAGATAGGGCGACGACGGCAGCCAACCATCGGCTCGAGCCCCGATCAGGCGCATCATGCGATCGCCGTAGCCACCGATCCAGAGCCCGATGTCATGCGCTGGCCGAGGGCCCGGATGGACACCTGAGATGCGGTAGTGCGCGCCGGAGAACGAGACGGCCTGGTCGGAGGACCACAGCAGTCGAAGGATCTGGATGGCCTCCTCCAGCGCCTCGAACGCCTCACGCGGCGTCCGACGAGGACCGCCCATCGCCGCCACGGCATCCCACGACGCGCCAGCACCCAACCCGAGCTCGAAACGGCCGCCCGACGCCAGATCGAGCGTCGACGCCGCCTTCGCCAACATGGCAGGCGGCCGCAGCGGCAGGTTCGCCACGTCGGTCACCAGCCGAACCCGGTCCGTCTCACGGGCAAGGATCGCGAGGAGGAGGAACGTGTCTGCGTACCGGTCGAGGTACGGGTGGTCCTGCACGCCGACCAGGTCGTAGCCCAGAGCCTCGAGCGAGCGCACCTCCGCGACGGCCGCCTCGATGTCGCTCGACGGCTCCGGGAACCCGCCGAAGAGCAGGGCGTTGCTCGTCCTCACGAGATGGAACCCCGGCGATCATCTCCGGTGGGCGTGAGGTGCCCGCCGCCCAGGCGGACCTCGTCGAGCGCCACCAGCACAGCCGACACCCGCGGCACTGCGTCCCTCGCCGGCACGGTGACCGTGGTGATGGACGACCTCATGCTTGCTCCCTCGGTCGACGAGCGATGCCGAACCCTGTTCGTCACCGCCATCATGGCATCACAGGCCCGGGATCAGTCGACGGGGGCGGCGGCGGGCTGCTCGTCCAGGTCGACGGCGCCGGTGTGCGGGTGGTCGGCGCCCACCTCGGCCCGGCCCGGCAGCAGCTTCCACGAGATCGCCGCGGCGATCACCACGACCGCGGCGCCGAGGCCGGCGGCGAGGCCCATGCCGTTGACGAAGGCGTGCTTGCCGGCGTCGATGGCCTGCGGCACGAGCGCCGCGTCGGGGTGGCTGCCGCCCTTCTGCACGATCCCGGTGATCTCGCCGGCGGCCTGGAAGACGCCGGGCAGGCCGGAGCGGACGTGCTCGGCCATCGCCGGGTCGGTGAAGCGGTCGGCCGTGGCGGCGATGTCGTCGTGGAACACCGATGCCACCGCGGAACCGAGGATGGCCACGCCGAGGGCACCGCCCAGCTCGCGGGTGGTGTCGTTCATGGCCGAACCCACCCCGGCCCGGTTGAGCGGCACCGACGCCATGATCATCGTGGTGAGCGGGGTCATGGTGAGGGCCATGCCGAAGGCCAGCGGGATGATCGAGAGGTAGATGAACGCCAGCGGCGAGTCGACCGCCATCTGCGAGAACACGCCGAGGCCGACCGCGGTGGCGATGAGGCCCACCGGCACCACCCGGTTGGGCCCGAAGCGGGCCACGAGCTTCGGTGCCTGCGGGGCCGTGAACATCATGATGAACGCCATCGGGAGCTGGAGCAGGCCGGACTCCAGCGGCGTGTAGCCCAGCACGAGCTGGAAGTACAGCGACACCAGGAAGAAGGTGCCGAACATGGCGAAGAAGGTGAGGGTCATGCCGCCCGAGGCGACGCTGAAGCGCCGGTCCTGGAACAGGCGCAGGTCGAGCATCGGGTGGTCGGTGTGCAGCTCCCGGACGATGAACAGCGCCATGGCCGCCGCGGCGATGGCGAACATCAGGAGGGTGACGCCGCCGGTCCAGCCCCGGTGCGGGCCCTCGATGATGGCGTAGACCAGCGCGCTCAGGCCGACCATGGAGAGGAAGGCGCCCGGCAGGTCGAGCGGCTGCTCCTCGGGGTCCTTCGACCTCGGCACGATGATCGCGCCGGCCACGAGCGCCACGAGGATGATCGGGATGTTCACCCGGAACACCCAGCCCCAGTGGAAGTGCTCCAGGATGAAGCCGGAGGCGATGGGGCCGAGGGCGGCGCCGCCGCCGGAGATGCCGGCCCAGGTGGCGATGGCCTTCGGCCGCTCGTGCGCCGGGAACACGTTGGTGAGGATGGACAGCGTCGACGGCATGACGAACGCCGCGGCCACGCCCATGACGGCGCGGCCCACGATCACCGTGCCCGCGCTCTCGGCCACCGACGCCACGATGGCGCCGACGAGGAACAGGAGCAGGCCGCCCTGGAGGGCGCCCTTGCGGCCGAAGCGGTCGCCGAGGGTGCCGGCGGTGAAGAGCAGGCCGGCGAAGATGAGCGAGTAGGCGTCGACCATCCACTGGAGCGCGGAGGTGGAGGCGCCCAGCTCCTGGCCCAGCGTGGGGATCGCCACGTTGAGGCTGGTGTTGCCGATGATGACGATCATCAGGCTGGTGCAGAGCACGGCGAGGATGGCCCAGCGCCGGTGGTACACGGTCGGGTCGATGCCCTCGTAGTCGACCTGGTCGGTCGGGGAGGCGGGAGCGGTCATGGGGGACGCTTTCGTGTTCGGGATCTCGGCGAGCGGAGTTTCGCTACGGTGCCGGAGCAGAACGATACGCCGTCGCCTCCCTCACCACCACCATGTATCGCCCCGATCTCGGCGTGACATGCGCCACGACCGCCGCCGGCCCGAGGGCCCGAACCCGGGTTCCGCTACGGTGTCGGAGCGATGGCACGACCACGGAGCGAAGAGGCGAACCGCGCGGCGCTGGCCGCCACCCTCGACCTGCTCGTGGAGCGCGGCCTCGAGGGCATCACCTGGGAGGAGGTGGCCCAGCGCTCCGGGGTCGCCAAGAGCACCCTCTACCGCCACTTCGAGGAGCGAGACGCCCTGATCGAGTGCGCGGTCCGGAGCTGCACGGTCGCCTACCTCACGCCCGACACCGGTTCGCTGGAGGACGACCTCCGCCAGCTCTTCGACCAGACCACCGCGTCCGCGGAGGAGCGGCGGCTCAACGAGATCCTGCCGATCGTGATCGACACCGCCCGCCGGGACCCGGCCTTCGCCGAGGTGGTGGACGACATCGTGGAACAGCGGCGCCGGCCCCTCCGCACGGTGCTGCGCCTCGCGCAGCTCCGGGGCGAGATCGCCGCCGACCTCGACCTGGACGACGTGGTCGCGCTCATCATCGGGCCGCTGTCGTTCAAGCGCCTGGTCGAGGCCATGCCGGTCACGTCCGAGTTCAAGGACCTGGTGGTGACCTCCGCGATCACCGCACTGCGCGCCACCGTCGACCGCGACGGCTGAACCGCCGCCGAGGGCTCAGGCGGTGCCGGTGCCGATGAGGATGCCGAGGAACACCGCGGCGATGGCGCCGAGGCCACCGACCGCGCCGCCGACCGCGAGCGCCGCCTTCGACGTGCCCACCTGGTGGATCGCCGCGCCGGCGCCGCTGGCCACGGCCACCGCGATCTTGACGAAGACGGTCACCTGGTAGGTGGTGTCGAGCTGGGTGACGTCGATCTCCACCAGGTTCCAGATGCCGGTGACGACGAGGACGGCGAAGGCCGGCCAGGCGATGCGGGCGTACGCCTGCGCCGCCGCCTTCACCGCCTCGTCGGACACCTTCCGGAGGTGGGGGACGGCGCCGGCGAGCACGAACTGCCCGCCCACCCAGATCGTCGCCGCGAGCACGTGCAGCACGAGCCGCCAGGTCATGAGGGTGGGGCTGAGCACGGTGACCTCCCTGGGTCGGGCTGCGTCACCGCCATGTCAGCACCCGGCGCCCGGCCGGCGCCAAGTCGGACGAACCGCCCCACCGCCCACCGCCCTACTGGCCAGGCGGGGTCGTGGTGGTGGTCGGTGCCGTGGTCGTGGTGGTGCCGGGCTGGGTCGACGTCGTCGTCCCGCCACCGCCGCCGAGCGCGTCCAGCTCCTCGGTCACGAGGCGCACGACCAGGTCGTCGAGCGCCAGCTCCTCGTAGTCGGTGCGGTCGATGTCGGTGTGGGTGCCGGTGGCGGCGCCCTCGGCCCCGTAGCTGAGGAACACGAACCGGGCGCCGGTGGCCTGGGCGACCTGGCGGAACACGCCCTCGGCGGCGTCGTCGCTGGACGACGAGGCGATCGGGATGACCTTGATGCCCCGGGCGGCCGCCGCCCGGATCGACGCCGGGTACGCCTGCTCGGCCTGGCGGTCGAGGTGCGGGGGCGCGTCGGCCACGAGGAACACGAGCTGGACGGTCTCCGCCGGGTCCCGCCACGCCGGCTCGCCGAGCGCGGCGGCCAGGCCCTCGTCGAACGCCTCGGGCATGTCGCCGCCGCCGTCGGCCTCCACCTCGGCCAGCGCGGCGCGGAACGCGTCGACGTCGCCGGTGAAGTCGTGGGTGGCGGTCACGAAGCTGTCGCCCTCGTCCCGGTAGAGGGTCATGGCGAAGCGCAGGTCGGGCTGCGCGTCGAGCGCGGCGACCCGCTGGGCGACGGTGTCGATGGTGGTCTTGAGCCGGTCGATCTCGTCGCCCATGGAGCCGGTGGCGTCGAGCAGGAAGAGGATGTCGACGGGGACCGACCCCGCCACGCCACCGGGCCGGTCGAGCGCGACCGTGACCTCGGTGCCCGGCTCGGCGGTGACCGCCTCGCCCTCCACGGCCAGCTCCACCGGTTCGGTGGGCGACGCGCCGAGGAACGCCGGCAGCACCCGAGCGATGCCGTCCGCGGTGGTGCGGACCCGGCCCCGCTCCTCGCCGCCCTGGGCCACCACGACCTCCGCTCCCGGCACCGGCCGCTCGTCGGAGCCGACCACCGTGACCACCACCCGGCCGGTCGGGTCCACGTCGCGCAGCTCGATGCCGGCGTCGGCCAGCCGGGCCAGGTAGTCGAGGTAGCCGGGGAGGTCGGCGTTGTCGTCCACGCTGCCCGCCCGCAGCGGCCCGCCGGCCCGCTCCACGTCGCCGCCCACCTCCGAGGGCGCCGCGCCCGCCGTGGCCTCCCCGGCCTCGGCCAGCACATCGGCGTCGGTCCCGCTCGCGCCGCCGGAGCGCCAGGCGGGCTCGCCGCCGATCCAGCCGCCGTCGGCCTGCCCGCCCCGGGGCCGTGAGGAGCGGTCGCCGCCGTCGCTGCCGCACGCGGCCACGGCCAGCGCGGCGACGGCGAGGAGCGAGGCGATCCGCAGGGGGGTGCGTCGGTTCGATCTCGTGCTCATGCCGGTTGTGACGCACGAGACCCGCGATCCACTCCCGATCCCTCCCGATCACCGACGGGATCGTCGGCCCGGGCGCCCCGCCGCGGCGCGACCCGATGCCCGAGCCCGGGCGCGCCGCAGCCCGCCGGATCGGCGGGCTGCGGCTACGGCGAGGGTGGTGCGGTGACGCGTCAGTCGGTCCGCACCGAGATCGCGACCGTCGTCCCCTCGTCGCCGTTCGTGATGCTCACGGCCACCTCCTCGCCCTCGGCGCTCCCCGAGACCGACGCCATCGCGCCGTCGCCGGTGTCGACCATGTTGTCACTGTCGATCTCGTAGCCGGCGTCTTCGAAGATGGACTTGAAGGTCTTCTGGAGGTCGGCCACGTCGCCGTCCTCCACCAGGGCGATCACCGTCTTCTGCTTGCCGCCGTCGAGCGACATGCCCGACTGCACGACCGCGCCGTCGGGCAGGGCGAGCTTCGCCGGCCAGCCCTCGGGCAGCTTGGCGCTGCTGCCGGAGGACGCCTCGACCTCGCCGTCGGGCGTCGAGACGGAGACCTTCTCGCCGTCATCGGACACGGAGATCTCGTTGCCGTCCTTGTCCTTGTAGGTCTTGGTGTCCTTGTCGTCGCTGCACGCGAACGTGCCGAACAGCAGGGCAGCGCCGAGGAGGAGGTGGGCGGCGGCGCGGCGGGTGGGCCGGGTGCGGGGCATGGGGGTCCCTTCGTGGGGGGTTCTGGGTGGAGGAGGCATTGTCGGACCTGTCGGCTTTCGACGCAACCGTCCGACTCGGACGCCGCCCGGCCACCGCCGGTTCCCGACCCGGTGCACGAGGCCGCGCCGCCGGTGGGCGCCACCGTGGGTGGGCACCGCCCCGGGGCCCGCCGCGGGTGCCCGCCGATCGGGCGGCCCACCGCTCCCCGAGCAGGCGGTGGCACCGGTCACTAGGGTCGGGTCCGTGGGCCTCCGGACGAACAGGGGATCCGGAGCACGCACCGAGGAGGGGTCATGGGACCTCGTTTCGTCCGACAGACGCGCCATCGCCTCGCCACCGCCGTGATCGGCGTGGCGCTGGTCGGCGCCGGGGCCACCGTCGGCATCGCCGCCGCGGCACCGAACGGCAGCGCTGGCCGGGCGGCACCGGCCGCGCTCGACCCGGCCGCGCCGCAGGAGCCGTTCCTCTGCACCACCGAGTACAACGGCCTCGGCCAGCCGATCGTGGACAACCAGGCGAAGCGGGGCACCCCGGTGTACCCCGAGACCACGCCCGGGGTGCCGGACCGCACGAAGGCCCCCGTCGGCTGGTCCTCGGGCTGCCAGGTGCAGGAGCAGGTCGAGTACCGCTACCGGGCCACGGACGGCCAGATCAGGACCCTGCCCGCCGGCCTCACCGCGCTGCCCACCGACGTCGCCACGATCGCCGTCACCGACCTCGTGGGCGCGGATCAGATGGCCCTCGGCGGCGCCACCGAGATCCCCTACCTGTTCCGCTACCAGCGCGGCACCCTGCCCGAGAACCGCTTCCTCTACAGCATCGCGATGCTCGTGCCCGTCGAGGAGTACCTGCACCCGACGCCCGGCACCTGGGACCACAGCCACTGGAACCGGCGGCTCCTCTACAGCTTCAGCGGCGGCGTCGGCATCGGCCACAGCCAGGGCGACCTGCACACCCGCGAGTCCCAGCTCGACCAGGCGCTCCGGCTCGGCCACGCCATCGTCTACTCCAGCGGCACCCGCACCTCCACCCACTACAACCTGAAGCTCGGCGGTCGCACCGCGGTGGAGCTGAAGGCCCGGTTCGTGGCCGACCACGCGGCGCCGCTCTACACGGTGGGCATCGGCGGCTCCGGCGGCGGCATCCAGCAGTACGTGTACGCGCAGAACCACCCCGAGCTGCTCGACGCCCTGATCCCCGAGTACTCGTACCCCGACATGACGACCCAGACGATCAACGTCGGCGACTGCGAGCTGCTGGAGCACTACATGGACGTGACCGACGGGTCGAACCCCCGCTGGCAGGACTGGGACCACCGCAAGATCCTCCAGGGCCAGAACACCATCGAGGGCTTCGAGTCGGACTGGCAGCGCCTCACCGGCGACACCGGCAGCAGCGAGTGCATCGAGGGCTGGCGCGGCGCCACCCCGCTCGCCCTCAACCCCACCTTCGGCCTCGCCGTCGACATGGAGAAGGCCATCGCGCCCCACCAGGACGAGCTGATCGCCAAGATCCTCGCCGGCCAGCCCCCGGTGCCCGACGACTTCCCCGACCTCGGCCGCCTCCTGCGCACCTCCCCGAACGCCGACGACCGGGTGGAGTGGACCCACTGGGCCGACGTGGTCGAGGTGTACGGGGTGGACCCCGCCACCGGCTACGCCCGGGTGCCGTGGGACAACGTCGGCGTCCAGTACGGGCTGCGGGCCGTGGCCCGGGGCCAGATCACCCCGGCCGAGTTCCTGAAGCTGAACCGCGAGATCGGCTCGTGGAAGCCGTCGGAGCAGGCCGTGCCCGAGTCGTGCGGCCTGGTGAAGGCGATGGCCGGCGACGACGTGGCGCTCCTCGGCTCCTTCGTCGGGCTCTGCTCGGGCAACGAGCTCGACCAGTACTCCAGCCGCATGATGCGCCTCTCACCCGGCTCGGGGGCACCCGCTCCCCGCACCGAGGCCGACATCGACGCGATCCGCGCCGCGTTCGAGAGCGGCTTGGAGTTCGACGGCCGCCTGCCCCGGGACGTGCCGATCCTCGACGTCCGCCACTACCTGGAACACGAGCTGGACATGCACAACGTGCACCAGTCGTTCGTGACCCGCGAGCGCATCCGCCGGACGATGGGCGACGCCGACAACCAGGTGATCTGGTTCCTCGACGCCCGGCCGAGCGAGGACGAGTCCGTCACCGACCGCATGGTCGAGCAGGCGTTCCGGGTGATGGACGAGTGGGTCGCCAACATGCGAGCCGATGCCGGCGGCGCCGGCGGGCGGGCCGGCACCGGCCGGGCCTCCGCCGCGGACGCCAAGCCCGCCGCCGCGGTCGACTCGTGCTGGACCACCGACGGCTCGCTCATCGCCTCGGGCGACGACGTGTGGAGCGGTGCCGTGCAGCTCGCCACCTCCGGCGAGGGCGCCTGGACGAACAGCGCCCCGACCTCGGTCGACGGCGTGGCGGTCGGCGCCTGCTCGGCCCGCTTCCCGATCCACTCCACCTCGCGGATCGTGGCCGGCGGCCCGATCACCAACGACGTCTACAAGTGCTTCCTGAAGCCGGTGGCCCAGGCCGTCGCGGATGGCGACTACGGCGACTGGACGCCGTCGGCCGCGCAGCAGGCCGAGCTGGAGCGGACCTTCCCCACCGGCGTCTGCGACTGGTCCCACCGCAGCGTCGGCCACCCCGACGAGGACGAGTGGGTGCCGCCCACCACGACGACCACCACGGCCCCGACCACCACCACCGGCGCGGCGACCACCACCTCGGGTGCGACCACCGAGGTGCCCACCACCGGAGCCGGCACCGACACCACCCGCCCCGGCGAACCGGGCGACGTCGGGGACCGGGGCGCGGGTATCCGGCGGAGCCGACCGCTGTCGCGCACCGGCTCCGCCGACCCCATGCCGCTCGTGGTGCTCAGCGCCGCGCTCGTGTCGCTCGGCGTCGCGCTCGTGCTCCGGGCCCGGGCCCGCACCCGCCGGGCGTCCTGAGCGACGGGCGCCGGATCGTCGTCGTAGGGTCACGCCGTGGCCCACCCGCAGATGTTCGATGACGACGACCCGGTGCTCGCCCACGTCCGCGAGCTGGCGCGGTCCTTCCCCGACGCGGAGGAGAAGGTGTCCCACGGCCGCCCCGCGTTCTTCACCAAGAAGGTGTTCGCCTACTACGGCGCCTCGGTGCGCGACGACGGCGACTGGGTGCAGCACCCCGCCGCGATCGTGGTCGTGCCCGACCCCGACGACCGCCCGGCGCTGCTGGAGGACCCCCGCGTGTTCGTGCCCGCCTACCTCGGCGCGTACGGCTGGCTCGGCGTCGACCTCGACACCGACGCCGACTGGGACGAGGTCCGCGAGCTCCTCGACGCGTCCTACCGCCTGACCGCCCCGAAGCGCTCGATCGCCCGCCTCGACCAGGACGCCTGACCACATGGGCGGGCCGGCGACCGAAGCGACCGCCACCGACCCCGGGCGCGGACCCGGGCGGCGACGCGGCCTGCAGGTGCTCGCCGCGGTCGCGGCGCTCGCGATCGTCGGCGCGGCCGGTGCCTGGCTGCTCACCCGGGCCGGGGGACGACGGGCACCCGCGAAGCCGACGCCGGTCGACGCGAGCGACCCGCTCGCCGTGGCGCTCGCCGGGGCCGGCGTCGACGGGACGGGCGCGCCGGCCGCCGCCGTCCAGCTCGGGGCGGCCACCTTCTGCGGGACGGTCGAGGACGACCCGACCACCGGCGGTGGCAGCGCCGACGGAGACGAGGGCGAGCGGGGCGACAGCGACGACAGGGGCCAGCGGGGCGACACCGACAGCGACGACGGAGGCGGCGCCGCGAGACCGTCGGTCGACGCGATGACGCCACGTCGCTGCTTCCTCGACGCGCACCTCGCCCACCAGCCGGCCGTGCTGGTGGAGGTCGGCACCACCGTGGAGGGCGACCCGGTGGTGGCCGTCCACCGGACCGACGTCCACGGCGGCTACGACGCGCTGCACGACGGCACCCGCGACCGCTACGGGCCCGGCACCTGGGCCGCGCTGGTCTGCTCCGGCCTCGCCAGCCCGCCGTCGGGCCCGACGCCGCAACCCGCGGACCGCTTCGTGGTGGACGGCTGCTCGGGCGACGACGTGCCGCCCGAGTCGCTCCAGGTGCTCGCCGGCACCCTCACGCCCCCGGCCTGGTTCAGCGAGCGCGCCCCGCTGCCGCTGTGCGGCGTCGTCCTCGACGGGACCGCGCCCCCGACCGGCGCCCGCGGCTGCTTCCGGGCCGCGGTGCAGCGCGGCGAGCGCGCCGAGCTGGCCTACCGCCTCCACGACGGCGAGGGCCGGACGGCGTACTGGGTCCGCTCGCTCGGCCCCGACGGGATCGAGGTGATCGAGCGCCACCAGCCCCCGACCGGCACCCGCCTCGACCTCGACCGGGCCACCACCACGACGACCCCGACCCCGACCTCCGCAACCGACGACAGCACGGCGACCCACCACACCGGCGGGCCGAGCGACAACACCGGCGGGCCGAGCAGCGACGCCGGCGGACCGACCTGGTCCCGGTACCGCTGCGACCGGATCGACCTCGGCGCCACGCCCACCGATCCGGCACCGCTCCCCCGGCACCCCACCGAGGGCTGCACCCTCCTCGCCCGCCGGCCCGCCTGAGCCTCCTGGGCCGCGGGCCCGGGCCGTGCCCGCGGTCGGCACCCGGGGCCCCACGAGGCCCCGTCGTCACGTCACCCGCGCCCCGCGTCGCCGCTCAGCCCGATGGGCGGAGGTCCCGCCAGCGCCAGGCGGCACCGGGGACGAGCAGCTCGGGATCACCGGTCCAGAGCTCCGCGTCCCGGTCCAGGGCCGTCGCCGCGGTGAACGCATCCGCGTAGGCCATCGGCAGGCGGGCCTTGATGCGGGCCGCGGCCAGGACCACGTCGGCCTCCGGCAGGCGGACGTCGAGCACCGCTTCGAGGTCGCGGACCGCCTCGGTGGCCTCCGCATCACCGTGGCGGCGAGCAAGCACGTAGTGCACCTCGCCCAGGTTCAACCACGACATGGCGGGACGATCGCGCTCGAGCAGGTGCTCGACCGCGTCCGCCGCGGAGCCCTCGCCCTCGAGGTAGCGCAGCACCGCCCAGGAGTCGAGGACCACCGTCATCGCCGCTGCTCGCGCGCCCGCTCCTCGGCGCGCGCCCGCTCAAGGTCGCGGGTCAGGGGCGAGCCACCGAAGCGGCCGCGCAGGGGTCGTTCCACCCGCACCGGCCGCACGAGGACCCGACCGTCCACCAGGGCGAAGTCGACCTCGTCACCGGGGCGCAGCCCCACGGTGTCCCGAAGCTGCTTCGGGATGACGACCTGCCCCTTCGGGCCGACACGGTGGGTCATACTTGCAAGTATAACCGAGCGGAGACCCACCGCGAGCGGGCCCCGCGGGCCGGGATCAGGGCTCGGCGGGGAGGCGGTCCCGGCGGAGCTGGGCACGACGCACCTTGCCGGCGTCGTCGCGGAGCTGCTCCCCGACCACCTCGATCGTGCGGGGCAGCTTGTAGCGGGCCAGGCGCTCGCCCAGGAAGGCCAGCACCTCGTCCCGGTCGATCGACGCGCCGTCCTCCGGCTGCACGATGGCGTGGATGCGGTTGCCCTTGTCGTCGTCGGGCAGCCCGATCACCGCGCACGACGCGACGCCCGGGTGCTCCTGGAGCGCCGACTCCACCTCCGCCGGGTACACGTTGGCACCGCCGGTGAGGATCATGTCGTTCGAGCGGTCGCCGAGGTACAGGTAGCCGTCGGGGTCCAGGTAGCCCATGTCGCCCACCGACTCCCACCCGCCCGCCCGGGTGCGGGCCTCGGCGCCGAGGTAGCGGTAGGTGACGTGGCCGGCCGGGTTGCGCTGCCAGATCTCGCCCATGACCCCGGCCGGCACCACCTCGCCGTCCTCGTCGGTGATCTCGACGCTGCCCGGCGCCGGCCGACCCACCGACCCCCGGTGCTCCAGCCAGTCCCGACCGCTGATGACCACCGCGCTGTGCGACTCGGTGCTGGCGAACAGCTCCACGATGCGGTCCGGCCCCAACCAGTCGATCCACGCCTCCTTCAACCACGCCGGGCACGGCTCGGCGAGGTGCCACACGAGCCGCAGGGTGGTGAGGTCGTAGCGCTCCCGGACCTCGGTGGGCAGTCGCCAGATCCGCTTCATCATCGTGGGGACCATGTAGAGGATCGTGCCGCCGTGGGCTTCGATCGCGGCGAGGGTGGCCTCGGGGTCGAAGCGGGGCAGGAGCACCACGTGGCCGCCCTGGAGCCACGCCGCGCACGCCCAGACGGCCGGGCCGTTGTGGTACAGCGGGCCGGGCATGACGAGGCAGCCGTCGGGGCCCACGCCGAACGCGTCGGGGAGCGAGGGGTCGAGCAGCGCCGGGTCCCCCGACAGGATGAGCTTCGGGGTGCCGGTGGAGCCGCCGGAGGTGGGCGCCTTCCACGAGGGCGAGACGCCCCCGGGCGGCTCGGCGTCGCCGGCCGGCTCGGGCCGGTAGCCGGCCGGGAGGCAGGTGCGACCGGGGATCGACCCCTCGTCCAGGCCGATGACCACCTTCGCGTCGGCCAGCTCCACGATCCCGGTGATCTCGCGCATCGGCAGCTTGGCCGAGGTGGGCTGCGGGATGGCGCCCAGCCACCAGATCGCGGCGTAGCTCACGAACCAGTCGATCGAGTTCGGCAACGCCACGGTCACCAGGTCGCCCTGCCCCACCCCGCGGGCCGCCAGGTCGACGGCGAGGTCCCGGGCGCGGGCCACGAGGTCGGCCCGGGTGACGGCATCGTCGCCGCAGGTGACGGCCACCCGGTCGGGCGCCGCGGCGGCCAGGCGTTCGAGTTGCTCGGTGTAGGTGATGCGGGGGTCGGGGGGCGTCATGGGTCGGCACGCTACCGGCACCGGCCGGGCGCCATGACGCCGGTCACAGCGCTCGGCGGGCGGCCTGGGACGCCGGGGCCCGGTCGGGTAGACCGGACCGCATGGACGCCCCCCGCTTCGCCGCCGCCCGGACCTATCCGGTGACCGCCGACGCCGCCTACGACGCGCTGATCGCCGTGCCGCTGCCGGAGCTGTTCGCCCGCCGCTACGGGCCGATGCCGCCGATCCGCGACGTGGTGGAGGAGCCGGAGCGCTTCGACACCGTCGGCCAGCACCGCCGGATCCTGCTCGCGGGCGGCGGCTCGATGCTGGAGACGATCACCAACGCTGACCGCGGCGAGCTGTTCGCCTACCGCATCACCGAGCTGACCGGCCCGCTGAAGCCGCTCGTCCACCACGCGGACGGCGCCTGGGCGTTCGACCCGGCCGGCACCGGCGTCCGGGTCACCTGGTCCTGGACCCTCCACCCGCGCGGCGCGGTCGGCGCGCCGCTGGTCCGGGGCCTGCGCCCGTTCTGGAACGGCTACGCCCGCCGGGCGCTGGAGACCTTCGAGCACCTCCTCGTCCCCTGACCGGCACCGGCCGGCTCTGCGGCCGGCTGACCCGACCCCGGCCGGCCGGGCCGACGTGACGACGTTCGTCCGGTCGGTCCGGGCGGTCCGGGCGGCCCTGGCGGCCCGTCGATCAGGTGCGGACGTCGCCCGTCCGCTCGCTCGATCGGCTGCGGACCTTCGTCCGGTCGGCCTGTCGATCGGGTGCGGGTGCGCGGCCGGTCCTGCCGATGAGCTGAGCGCCGGCAGCCGGCGGCCGGTCAGACGCCGACGTTGAGCGTGGCGGTCAGGCCGACCGCCGGATCGCCGGTGACGGTGGCGAGCTGGCTCGACCAGCCGTCGGCGAACACGTTGTCGCTCGCCAGCGAGCTGCGGGCGAAGTTGGCGGCGCTCGCCTCGTAGCCCTCGGTGGCGTACACGGCGTCGCACGCCGCCTCGGGCAGCGCGAGCTGCGAGGTCACCAGCTTCTGCGACGCGGCCGTGGCGGCCTCGACGCTCTCGTACACCTCGAAGTGGATGTGCGGGTAGCGACCGCTGTAGGCGCCGGGGAAGATCGTGGTGAAGCTGAGGTTGCCGTCCGCGTCGGCCTCCTGCACGCCCCGCAGGTAGTTCTCGCCCTGCGCGGCGCCGGTGTACATCGAGTACTCCCCCTCCCGGGTGCAGTGCCACAGGTAGACGGCGGCACCGGCCCGGGCCCCACCGCCACCGGAGACGTCGAGGATGCGCAGCTTCACGGTGAGCGGCACCCCCTCCGCGGTGCCGCTCGCGTCGCCGAAGCTGCTGCGGATGTCCTGGCGGACGACGCCCGACTCGGTGAGCACGTTGGGGCCGTTGGTGCCGTCGCCGGGGTACGGGCCGCCGGTCTCCTGCGGGATCGTCTCGTCGGTCGACCCACCGGTGCTGCCCTGGTCGCCGCCGTCGGTGGACGACCCGCCGCTGCCGGTCGAGCCGGACGACGCGGTGGTGCCGCCATCGCTGCCCGAGGACCGGTCGGAGCCGCCGCAGGCCGCCAGGCCGGCGGCCAGCGCGCCGCCGGCGAGGAGCCCGAGCGCCCGTCGGCGGCCGACGAAGCGGGGCAGGTCGCGGGTCAGGCCCCCGAAGTCGTCGTGGTCCCCCTCGGCCCCGTGCCCGTCACCGGGTCCACGCCGACCGGTGGACGGCTCGGTGCTCCGGTCGGTGCTTCGGGCGGTGGACGTATCGGTGGTTCGCTCGGTCGGGTGCATGGTTGGCCTCCTGGGTTCGAGGTCCACCCTCCGCCGCCCACCTCCCCCGACCCTGTGGATCGCCCGAGAGGTTCCTGAGAGCCCGACGACCCACCTCGGCCCCCGGGGTTCGACGCGTCGTGCTTCGACCCCGGACGCGCCACGCACCCGAACCCGGACGCGCCGCTGCTCCTGCCCGACGGCGCGCCCAGCCACCGAACGCCCCGTCAGCGACGGCGGCCACCGACCGGTGCAGACCTCGGGGTCAGCGACTCGATGGTGGTGCGCCGTGGCGCCAAGGGCTGCGACGAGGCATCCACGTCCGACGCGCCCACCACAGCGCCGGACGACCCGACCGGGCCGACCCCGAAGGGCCCGTCGCCGTCAGGGGTGGGTGCGGCGGGCGACGACGTGGAGCTGCGAGCCGAGGATGCGGTACGGGTCGCGGCGGCCGGCGAGGTCCTCGGCGTCGAGCAGCGCGACCAGCTCGTCGCCCGCGGGCGGTGGCACGTCGGAGCCGACGGCGTCGTTGAGCACCCGGACGCCGTACCAGGCCACGACCTCGCAGCCGCAGGCCGCCAGCTCGTTCATCACGTCATCGAGCCGGTCGGCCCGGGCCTGCACCCCGATCTCGTTGGTGTAGCGGTCGCCGTCGAACGCGGCGAGCGCCGCGGTCCAGTCGCCGCGCAGCGCCGGGCGCAGCGCGAGGGCGTGGCCGTTGCGCACGGTGATCGACAGGAGGCCGCCGGGTTCGACCCGCCGGGCGATCGTGGCGACGGCCGCCGCCCGGTCGTCCAGGTACATGAACAGCCCGTGGGCGCAGGCGAGGTCGAACCGCCGACCGTCGAGCAGCGCGTCGAGGCGGTCGAGGGTGCCGTCGACCAGCTCCAGGTCGAGGCCCCGGTCGCGCGCGTCGGCCCGGCAGCGGTCCCGCAGCGCCGCCGAGGGCTCGACGCCGGTGACGGTGCAGCCCGCCGCGGCCAGCTCCAGCGCCTGGGTGCCCTGCCCGCTACCCACGTCGAGCACCGTCATCGGCGGTCGCACGTGCCCGGCGAGCTGGCGGCGGATCACCTCCTGGCGGATCGTGTTGCGGAGGTTCCCCAGCCTCGCGACCCACGCCGCCTCACCGGTCCGGAAGTCGCCCATGCCCCGATCCTCCCACGACCGGGCAGCGACCCGGTCAGGCGGAAGCAGCGACCCGGTCGGGCGGAAGTCGACGCCGACCGGAGCAGGTCGAGGTGGTCCTCGACCGGACCGGGCAGCGCCGCGAGGAGGATCACGCCCTCCGACGAGCGCGTCGGGTGCACCCGTCACCGCCTTCCGGGCGATGCGGCCGGAAGGCGGTGACGGACCGGTCGGGACCGGTCGGGCGGGTCAAGCCGGGGTGAGGATCTTCGACTCCAGGCGGGCGTAGCTGGCCTCCATGCCGTCGGCCATGCCGGTGGCGAGGATCGTCTCGCGGGTCGCGGCGTCGGGGTAGGTGCAGAGCAGGCTCAGCAGCGTGCCGGACTCCAGCGGGGTGAGCGTCAGCTCGTTGACCACGGTGGGGCCGTCGGACCCGATCATCGACTCGGTGGTGACCTCGCGCACCGGCTCGGCCACCTCCAGCACCTCGCCGGTGAAGCCGAAGCGGTTCTCGCCGGCCTCGTCCTCCCACTCGTAGCGGTAGGTGTCGCCGGCGGCGAGGCCCACCTCGCAGACCGGCATGGTCCAGCCGTCGGGGCCGAGCTGCCAGCGGCGCAGCAGGTCCGGCTCGTGGTGGGCCCGCCAGACCTCGGCGACGCTGCCGCGGATGACGCGGGAGATGCGGGCCCGGTCCTCCCCGAGGAGCTGCACCTGCGTGCCGGCGCCGGCGGCGAAGGACGCCAGGTCAGCCAGCACGTCGTCGATCTGGCCCATCGCGGCCCGCAGGCCCTCGACCATGCCCATCTCGACCAACTGCTCGAGCTGCTCGATCGAGTTGTAGTAGGTGGTGGCGACCATGCGGGAGCCGTCGTCGGTCGCCTCGAAGCGCATGACCATGCGCATGGTGGGCAGGTCGGTGTTGGGGGTGCCGTCGTCCTTGGCGAAGCCGTCGAGCACCTCGAAGCTCCGGCCCTCGTCAACGGCGAGGAACTCCCAGTAGCCGCCGGACCGCTCGCCGTCGGGGCCGGTCATGGCGTAGTCGGAGCGACCGCCGACGGCCATGTCGTGGCGGGTGAAGGTGGCGGGCCACTCCGGCGGCCCCCAGAAGCGTTCGAGCTGGCGGGGGTCCGCGTAGGCGTCCCAGAGGCGACGCACGGGCACGGGGAAGTCGGCGACGACCGTGAGCGTGAGGGCTTCGGCGTCCTTGGTGACCGAGGTGACGGGCATGGGGCTTTCCTTTCAGGGTTCCTCGGCGAACAGGTCGTCGAGGCGGTTGACGCGGCCACGCCACAGCCGATCGAGGTGATCGAGCAGCGCGTTGGCCTTGCGGATGGTCTCGGGGTTGGCGTGCACCCGACGTTCACGACCGGCGGGCACCTTCGTCACCAGCCCGGCTCCTTCCAGGACGGCGACGTGCTTCTGCACCGCCGCGAACGACATGTCGTAGTCGGCGGCGAGGTCGCTGACCGTCTCCTCACCGAGGAGGGTGCGGCGCAGGATGTCGCGCCGCGTGGCATCGGCGAGGGCCCGGAAGATCCGGTTCACCTCGTCGTCGCTCAGGTCGGTTCCGAACACACCATCTACAACCATTTGGTTGTAGATTAGGACGACCGCCCCGTCCCGTCAACCCCCTCCCGATCTCGCCCCCGGACCTCGCCCCCGGCGCCGGCCCAAGGAGCCACCTCGACCGTTCGACCGGTGCCCGACTCGCCCCGGACCTCCGGCCCCTCGGCCTCGACCTCGGCGTCGTCCGAACCACCTCGGCCGTTCCACCGACCGCCCGATCGCCACCGCGGCCCCGTCGAGCCGAGCCCGCTCGCACGGGGTGCGCCGGCCGGGCAGCGGCGACGGCGGGCCGGTCCGAGCTGCGGTGACCGGGCAGTACGGTGCCCGCATGGCCCGTCCCCAGTCCGTCCTGAACCCGCTGACCCCCGCCGCGCTGTTCCTCGTCGTCACCGTCGCCGAGGGCGCGGAGGACGACGTCCGGGACCTGCTCGGCAACGTCGGCGCCCTCCGCCGCTCGGTCGCCTTCCGCACCGCGGACGGTCGCATGGACGCGATCGTCGGCATCGGCTCGGACTGCTGGGACCGGGGGTTCGGCCCCTCGCCCAAGCCGGCCCAGCTCCACCCGTTCGTCCCGCTCACCGGCCCCACCCACTCGGCGCCGGCCACCCCCGGCGACCTGTTCGTCCACATCAAGGCGACCTCGATGGACCAGTGCTTCGAGCTGGGCCGCCACCTCCTCGCCAAGCTGGGCGACGCCGCCACCGTCGTGGACGAGACCCACGGCTTCCGCTACTACGAGCAGCGCGACCTCCTCGGCTTCGTGGACGGCACCGAGAACCCCGAGCACGAGGGCGCCTACGCCGCCGCGGTGGTCGGCGACGGCGACGCCGCCTTCGCCGGCGGCACCTACGTCACCGTCCAGAAGTACCTGCACGACCTCACCGCCTGGGAGGCGCTCAGCGTCGAGGACCAGGAGCGGGCGATCGGGCGCACCAAGCTGGAGGACATCGAGCTGGACGACGACGTGAAGCCGCCCAACTCCCACGTCGCCCTCAACGACCTGGACGACAACCCCGACGGCACGCCCCGCGAGATCGTGCGGGCCAACATGCCCTTCGGCACGCTCGGCACCGGCGAGTTCGGCACGTACTTCGTCGGCTACGCCGCCGACCTGTCGGTGACCGAGGAGATGCTGCGCCACATGTTCCTCGGCAACCCACCCGGCACCCACGACCGCATCCTCGACTTCTCCACGCCCACCACCGGTACGGTGTTCTTCTGCCCGTCGCTCGACTTCCTCGACGCCCTGGACGACGGCTGAGCGAGGTCGACGTGCGGCGGGTCTCTCGTCGACACGAGCGTGCTGTTCCCGTCTTCGGTGATGGACCTGTTCCTCGCCCTGAGCGAAGACGGCGTCGAGGAGCGCAGGTCTCCACATGGCCGTGCCAGCCCGGCGTCCGGGGCGGGTGCGGCGTGCGGCGGGGCAGCGGCAGCGGGGCGGCGTGCGGTTGCCGGCGCGGCGATCGGGGAGGAAGGTGGGGCCATGACGTCCTTCATCTCGCACACCTCGGTCGACTGCCGCGACGCCTACGAGCTGTCCGAGTGGTGGAAGCAGGTCCTCGGCTACACCGACGTGCCCGGCGACCCCAACGAGCCCGGCCACCCCGAGTGCCTGATCGTGGACCCCGGCACCGGTCACCGCGTCCTCTTCATCGAGGTGCCCGAGGAGAAGGCGGTCAAGAACCGCCTCCACTTCGACCTGCGGCCGAGGGACCGCCGCCGCGACGAGGAGGTCGAGGTCGTCCGGGCGCTCGGGGCGACCGTCGTCGCCGACCTGCGTGGCCTCCACGGACCCGGCACCGGCTGGGTCGTCCTGGCCGACCCCGAGGGCAACGAGTTCTGCATCCTCCGCTCCGAGGCCGAGGTCCCCGACACCTGACCGACCAGGCTCGGGTTGCCCCGCTGGCCCGGCCGGGTCAGGTGGTCACGGCCTGGGCTCGGCTGCTCGCCGGCGTGGGGGCGGTCGCTCAGGCGGGGGCTTGGCCGACGAGGAGGGCGAAGCCCCGCCACCGCCAGTAGCAGTCGACGTGGGTGAGGCCGGCGCCGCGCAGCCAGTCGAGCTGGGCGTCGACGGTGGCGAGGATGTCCTCGGGGTCACCGCCGGGCCGCCCGATCCGCCGCAGGAACTCGGCTTCCAGCTCGGGGGTGGCGCACGCCACCACCTCCAGGTTCACGAACACCCCGCCTGGCGCCAGGCAACCGGCCACCTCGGCGAACAGCTCGCGCTTGCGCTCGTGGGTGAGGTGGTGGATGGCGAAGCCCGAGACGACCGCGTCGAAGGTGCCGAGCGGCGGCAGCGGCCCGCCGAGGTCGTGGTCGAGGATCGTGACCCGCCCATCGTCCTCGAAGCGGCACCGGGCCAGGTCGAGCATCGGCGGCGAGTTGTCGAGCGCGATCGCCTCCCGCAGGTCTGGCCGCGCCGCCAGCGCGAGGGCGGTCAGGCACCCGTCACCGCACCCGAGGTCGAGCACCCGGTCGACCCGGTCGGGCAGCGCCTCGACCAACTCGGCCTCACCGGCACGGCGGGCGGCCAGGCGACCGACCCGACCGGTGTACTCCTCGACCTTCGCCCGGTCCTTCCAGCTCGTCGTCACGTCCCGGGTCTACCCCACCTGCTCACTCGTCTGCGTGCCTGTTTCCGCAGCGGCGCGGGAGCGGCGGCGACACGACGACCACGGTCCCTGCGCCGGTGCCGTCGACCTCGTCGCCGATCAGCCCTTGACCTGGAGCGCGCTCCAGGTTGTACCGTCCCGCGCATGTCCCGTCCCGCCGTCGCCGCACCACCGCTCACCGAGCCGACCTACGCCATCGCCGAGGTCGTGGAGCGCACCGGGGTGAGCCACGACACCCTGCGCTACTACGAGAAGGAGGGGTTGGTCGCGCCGCCCCGCGACGATGCCGGCCGCCGCCGCTACCGCGAGCACGACGTCGCTCGGGTGGTGTTCCTCACCTGCATGCGCCGCTCCGAGATGCCGATCCGCGACCTGAAGCGCTACGTCGCCCTCGTGAACCGGGGCGAGGCGACCGAGCCCGAGCGCCTCGCGATGATGCAGGCGCACCGCGACGCGGTCCTCGCCCGCCGGGCGGAGCTGGACGACGCCCTCGGGATCATCGAGTTCAAGATCGAGGCGTACGGCGGGTCCTGCGGCTCGTGACCACCGACGACCGCCCGGCCCGACCCCGACCGGCCACCCGACGAGCGACCGAGTGGCCACCCGCGCCCCCGTCCCCGTTCCCATCGACCGCAACCCTCCGAGAGGACCCCGCATGACCACCCCCACCTCAACCCCAACCCGCACCCTCGGCGCCCATGGCCCGATCGTCGGCGCCGTCGGCCTCGGCTGCATGAGCTTCAGCCCGATCTACGGCGGCTTCGACGGCGTCGACCCCGACGAGGTGATCGGCCGCGCCCTCGACCTCGGCGTGACCCTGCTCGACACCGCCGACATCTACGGACCGTTCACCTCCGAGGAGGTGGTGGGTCGGGCGATCGCGGCCCGGCGCGACGAGGTGGTGCTCGCCACCAAGTTCGGCATCCGCCCCCGCGTCGAGGGCGACCGGGTCGTCATGGACGTCGACGGCAGCCCCGCCTACTGCCGCCAGGCCATCGACGGCTCGCTCGCCCGCCTCGGCACCGATCACGTCGACCTCTACTACCTGCACCGGCCCGACACGACGGTCCCGATCGAGGAGACGGTCGGGGCGATGGCCGAATTGGTCGAAGCGGGCAAGGTCCGCTACCTCGGGCTCAGCGAGGCGTCGGCCGACACGCTGCGGCGGGGCCACGCGGTGCACCCGATCGCCGCGCTCCAGACCGAGTACTCGATCTGGAGCCGCGACATCGAGGACGAGATCCTGCCCACCTGCCGGGAGCTGGGCATCGGGCTGGTCCCCTACAGCCCGCTCGGCCGGGGCTACCTGACCGGCACGGTCGCCTCCGCCGCGGACCTGGCCGAGGGCGACTTCCGCCGCACCCACGCCCGCTTCAGCGACGAGGCGCTCGCCGCCAACCGGGCGGTGGTCGACGTGGTCGCCGGCATCGCCGAGACCCACGGCTGCACCCCCGGCCAGGTGGCGCTGGCGTGGGTGCTCGGCCGGGGCGGCGACGTGGTGCCCATCCCCGGCACGAAGCGGGTCGGGTACCTGGAGGAGAACGCCGCCGCCGTCGCGGTCGAGCTGACCGACGACGACCGGGCCCGGCTCGACGCCGTCTCCGTCGACATCCCCCGCTCCCAGGACGCCGGCTGGATCAACCGCTCCACCCCGCCCCTGGCAGGCTGACCGAGGTCACGGCCTGGCGGCTGACCGAGTCACGGCCGGCCCGCCAGGGCGGATCAGGCGGCGCGGCCCCGGACGAGCTTCAGGATCGGGCCGGCGACGCCGGCCGCGGCGCCGAGGACCGTGAGGTACAGGCCCATGCCGACCTCCACCTCGAGGCCGAAGGGACCGTCGACCACCGAGTTGATGTTCGCGATGTCGTAGACCCCGATCAGGAGGGCCAACCCCGCGCAGACGATCGAACCGATGAGCAGGCCCTTGGCACCCTTGAGGAACCCGAGGGCGCCGAGCAGCCCGGCGGCGAGGCCGAGGATCAGGGTGAGGATCCCGTCGCCCTCGGTGCCGTCGACCGAGAGGAAGCCGACCTTCGCCCACGGCAGGAACGCGCCGAGGACCACCAGCACGGCACCCACCACGGTGAGGATCGACGCCGCGTTCCACTCCCAGCCCGTGGTGGCGGTGGCGGAGGCGGCGCCGGGAGCGGGCATCGGCCCGGGCGGCACCGGCTGACCCCAGCCGTTCGGCGCCGGGTCCTGACCGGCCGGCGGCGCAGGCGGTACCGGCGCAGGTGGGGGCGGTGGCGGTGGCGGCCCGGATACCTGATCGTCTGACATCTTCTTCGTTCCCTCCCAGGTGAGCGGCGGCGGTTCGTCCGCTGATCGCGCCGAGCCGGAGAGACCCTAGCCACCCCGGGCCGCCCCCCGATCCAGGTGGAGCAGCCGCTCACCATCGACGACGTTCTCCGACTCGCCCCAAGCCGCCGCGAAGCTGAGCATCACCTCCAGTAGGAGCGGCATCACGCCCTTGGGCCCCGTCGTCCGCGTGCCCGCACGAAGTCGGCCGTACCTCATCGGTCACCTCCACGGGAGTGACAACTCAAGTCTCACGACTCCAGGAGCCAGTGCCTCCCCACCGTCCAGCCGAGAAACCTTCGAGCGCTGGACGGAGCCCGACCATCGTCGAACGAGCCACCAGCTAGAACGTGATCGAGACCAGCCATGGCGGGGGCCAACCGGCGTTGTGCATGTTCCGGCGCGACCTCGAGTTGGCGCGTTGCTGCGCGAACGAGAGCGAGCCGCTCTGAAGCCTCCGCCATCGAGAGGAAGAACAGGTAGTGCCGCCAGGCATACGCAGCGTCCTTGACCGTCGACAGCGGCTGTGGATTGCGCTCGACCTTCTCCACCAAGCGAACAACAGCGGCGAAACAGCGTTCCGCCAGGACAGCCCAGGAACCGTCGAGCACCTGACCAAGCCCACCGGGGCCGGTCAGGGTGGCGAGGTTCTGCGTGGTGAGGATCTGCGCCTGTTCGATGATCGTGCCGTTTCGAGCGACCGACCGGTTCGACCGGTCGCCTGCGCCTGCCCGGCGGCGACAGATCGCGGCGAACTCATCGGAGATGGCCGGCCGGTTGCCCTCGCGCTTCGGTATCGCCAGCCTGGCGATCTCCTCGAAGTCGATGCCGTAGTAGCGGCCATAGGCGCTGTCGCCCAGCACGTCAGCCGCAACCTGCGCGGCCCTCACGTACTTGGCGGAGAAGGAACCCATGAAGATGTCCGCTGCGAGCTCCTCCACCATCGGAAGGTCGAGACCGGCCTCGCGAGCGAGCACGCCAAGCTCCTCGACGAGGGGGTTGGGGATGACCGTTGCCGGAAAGCCGTGCAGCGTGAGTTCTCCGAGGCGTCGAAACGACGATCCAGCGTCGAGACCACGATCAGCTACCCGGTGTCGCAGCAGGTGCTGCATCCACGGCAGCTCGTCGATTCGCACTTGGTGCTCGTAGTTCAGCAGGAGGAGCGAGCGTCGGGTCCTGAAGGCCAGGTAGCTCTGCGCAACCAGCCAGTGCGCGGCCTGGTCGGGGTAGCCGGCCGCCGAGGTCGCCGCCGCGATCTGAGGCACGAGTCGAGCGAGCACCTCCGCAGACGGAACGAGGCCCCGCTCCAACAGGTCGTCGACCGTGGATTCGATCGCCCGCCGCAGCGCTCGACGAACCGAAGGCGGCATCGGCGTACCGACTGGGAGCCCTGACACGGCCGCCTCGGTCACGGTTACCGGCGCGACGAGATCATCGATGCTGTCCACTCCCCGGTCGGGCGGAAGTCCGGAGAGGCGGCCGACAACCAACTTGGCGAGCAGATGATGACCCGGGACGGCCGCGTTCACGACCTGACGGCCGCGCAGGGCCGCGTGCTCAGGTGAACCCGGTCGGCCCCTCCGACGAACGACTGAACCGACGGCGTGCTCAACCGAGCGCGGCACTTCGCCCGTCTCGGCATAAGGAGTGAGGCCGGTTACGAGCACGGCCAGGTTCTCCTTCGCATTGCGGTGCTTGGAGCACAAGCGGTGGTCGTTGGCCAGCTCGACGTAGCGGTACTTCAACCGTTCGGCCTCCCGTCGGAACCGGCTATCGGCCGACGCCGCGGGTTCCGCGTCCAAGGCTCGCAACCAGAAGGTGACAACCTCATCCTCAAACGGGTTCCAGACGGTGAGTGCTTCGCGCATCGCCTCCACCCGCCGGTTCGGCCGGCGAGCGTGCAGGCTGCGGCTGACCTCGCCGACGGTCTCCCTGGACACGATCTCCAGGTCGCGCGGCTCGTCTCCGGGGCGAGGCAGGAAGCAGAGCTGTCCGGCGTAGGGCCTGACCACGTCAACGAGCTGGACCGCTCCATCGATGTCGCCGTGGTTCACGAGCCACGCCACCGTGAGCAGAAGTGCCTCCTCAGGGACCGCAACTCGGTAGCGACCGTCTCGAAGCAACTTGACGAGACACTCGAGACCTCGCTCGGTGAGCGATGCTGAGAACAGGGCCTCACGCGACCGATCGACGTACAGCCGATCAGCCCACTCCAACTCATGGGGACGCAGCTCTCCGCTCGCCGCCGCTGACCCGGTCGCGAACCCACCGCGAACCACCTCGGGCGTCACCCACGCCGGAAGATCTCGCACCGGCGCGCGTGACCCGACTCGGATGTGACCGCTCGCTATGCCTCGAAGGACCTTCTGCCACTTCGAGGCGCGCTTCTCGGCGTTGGAACGAACCTCGGGGTCGGCATGGGACAGGGCCGTCACGAAGGCCTTCGCCAATTGGCCGAACGCGTAGTCCGCACCGACGGGGTCGGTGAACTCCTCGGTGCTCATAAGGCCGGCGTGGCAGGTTCTGCCCCTGCGCCCTCCGGGTAACAGCCCGGTGCTCTGACTAACTGAGCTACACGCCGTCGAGGACTCGATCGTAACGGGACAGCGGCTTGCCGCGGTTGTTCAGCGCCACCGCAGCGCAACGGCATGGCTTCGACGATCGACTCGAGTTCTCGTGGAGTGCGGACCTTCTGGACCGACCATCAGGTTCTGCTCCAGGGCACCCGCACCGCGAGCTCCCCGTAGAGGAGCTCCTTCGTCGCGCCGAGCCGATGCCGCCGCCCGAGGAGTTCGTGATCGAGGACCTCACCCCCGAGGAGGGTGAAGCCTTCCTCGAAGCCGTCCGCTCCTGAACCCACGCACGGGGAACTGCGCGAGGGATCAGAGCTCCAGGACGAACAGGGTGTACGGGCGATCCTCTGGTGGGTTCGACTCGTCGGCCTCTGGAAAGTTCGTGCGGCTGAACCAGATCGACGGGGCGTTGGCCGGGTCGACGAGCCATTCAACGGTTCGAACCCCGCGCCCGGCGAGATCGGCGAGCACCGATTCGACGAGCATCCTGCCGACACCCGTTCGCTGTTGATCGACCTGCACGGCGGTGACCATCAGGTAGCGGTGCTCCGGCCAGATCCGACGTTCGTCGTCCACGAGTGCGACGTGCGCGGTGACGGCGACGAGCTCACCGTCCTCCTCGGCAACGACGACCTCCCGTGCCTCATCGGCAGCCTCCGGATCATCCCGCCAAGCTATGAGTCCACCGACGATCTCAGCGACCTCTTCCAACCACGGTGACGCCGTGTCACCGACGTCGAGGGCGCTGAGGGCGGCCTGGTCCTCAGGTTCCGCCGTTCTGAATATCACCGATCTTGGATCGGCTTCGTCTCGCCCTTGGGGGTCCATCGCTTCGCTCGACCGGTGGCCGGAGGATTGCGACGGTGACCGTTGGCCAGGCTGCGACGCTTCGGGCCGCTGGGGGCCTCGAGCGCTTCGGACAATCGGTGGATGGTCGACCAGCGAGCATCCAGCTGACCGTTCTCGATGCGAGAGATGTCGGCCTGGGAGACGCCGGAACGCTCGGCCAGCTCGGCCTGGGTCCACCCCAGGTCGGTCCGGCGGGCCCGGAGGGAATCTCCGGGCCGGGCCATCTCCGCGATGACTGCGAGGTCGCTCATGACGTCTAGTCTATGTGTGATTCCACATCATGACTAGGTCACCCGACGTCAAGGCCCCGGTCGGGTGGGGGTTGGCGGTACTGGATGGCGTCAAGGCGGCGGTGGGCGGCTTCGATCTTCTCCACGCCGCGACGGCCCGGTCGATCGCATCGGTGCGGGACGCCGCTGTGGTCGGGCGCGAATCCGGCTTACGGAGGGTGAGGGACAACCACCGGCACCCTCACCCCACCCGAAAGGATCCCGCCATGACCACCACCCAACCCACCGAGCTCCCCCATCTGCTCACCGTCGCCGAGCTCGTCGAGCAACTCGGCGTCGACATCCGCCACATCCGACGCCTCGTCGCCGAATGCCGCATCCCCTTCATCAAGTGGGGCCACCTCCTCCGCTTCGACCCCGCCGAGATCGACACCTACCGCCACCACCCCGGCCGCCCCAGATCCGAACCCGTCAGGAGTCTTCGACCTGGAGATCTCCGTGCTCGCCACCCCGGAAGCGATTGATCCGCTCCCACCATCGCTCGGACAACGGACCGGCCAGTGGTCGAAAGACCAATGGATGGCGGCAAGGGAACCCAAGCTCGCCGAGTCCACCATCGACCTCTACCGGTACCTGCTGCGCCGCCACGTCACCCCGGCCTTCGGGGCTACCACCGTCGGCCAGATCACCGCGGTCGACGTCCAGCGGTGGCTCGCCGACCTCCACGCCTCTGAGCCGAGCCCCAACACCCTCGCCAAGGCCTACCGCGTCCTCAAAGGACCGCTCGACGGCGCGGTCGACGCCGGGCTCATCAAGCACTCCCCGTGCACCGTGAAGGGAGCCGGCACCGAACACCACGACGAGATGCGCATCGCCACCCCCGAACGGATCAACGACCTGGCCGCTGCGGTCGGTCCCCGATGGGAGGCCCTCGTGCTGTGCGCCGCCTACGGAGGCCTGCGCTGGGGCGAGCTCGCCGGGCTCACCCGAGCCGACGTCGACCTCGACACCGGAACCCTGCGGGTCCACCGAAGCTCGGCGAGGTCAACGGCAACCTCACCTACGGGCGCCCCAAGTCCGCCGCTGGACGCCGCACCGTCGGCATCCCCACCTTCGTCACCCGCTCCCTCGCCAACCACGCGCCCCTGGCGACGACGGGCTCGTCTTCCCGTCGGTCGACGGCACCTTCCTCCGACGCTCCAACTTCCGCCGCCGGGCCTGGATCCCCGCGACCACCGCAGCCGGACTTGCCGGTCTCCGCTTCCACGAACTGCGCCACACCGCCGCCACCCTCGCCGCAACCAGCGACACCAGCCCCAGGGCGATCATGGTCCGCGTCGGCCACAACTCCATGACCGCCGCCCTCCGCTACCAACACGTCATCGACGGCCAGGACGCCGACATCGTCAAGCACCTCGAACGCTTCGGCGAGTCGGCGGAGAAGCACTCCGAGCCACCAGTCGAAGAGCCGTAACCTCTACCCATGTCAACCGACCAGTACCTTCGCATCGGTTCTCCGGACAGCGAGTGCTGGGCGAGCGTCGGCATCCCGGAATTTCCACACGGCGACGAGCTGACCCTCTTCGATGTACGACTCGAAGGTCCTGGTCTCGACGCTCGCGTCGGTGTCGAGTCGCTGAGCGGCGACTTCGGCTTCCGAATCGGCGACGACCCGGCTGGTCCCCACCTGGAAGGCGTACGTCTCACGGACTGGCTTCACGAACTCGGCGCGTCCAAGCCGTGGTCGGGGTCGATCGGTTGGCGTTCGCTCGCCGATGAACTTCGCTTCCAGGCCACATGCGACGCGCTCGGCCACGTCGACCTGACCGTCGAGGTCCGGCCGAGGCCATGGGCCACCATGGTTCGCCTCGATCACGGTCACCTACGCCCTGGGAGACCTCATCGGGCTCGCCGACTCCGTGGCCAGTTGGATCAACAAATAGCCGAGCCGCGTCAACGGGGCTTCTGAGCGTCAAAAGTCGTTCCAGACGGAGAACACAGCCTCCGCGCGAGCTCATCGCGCGGGATCTTGGCTGCCGCACCTGCATCTTCAGCCAGGAACTCGACTCGATGGCCGGGTTGCTCCCCTATCCAGATGATGCAGCACAGCTGCATTCACCCGCGTCCAGCTGTCCACCGTGCCCGATTCGTGCCCGCTACGGCCGATCGAAAAGGGCACGTAGTGGGCACAGCCCCGCCCCAGGCCGCTCCACCAGGTTCCGCCGGAACGCCCTGACCTGGTGGTCTTCGTGGAGACGATGGGAATCGAACCCACGACCCCCTGCTTGCAAAGCAGGTGCTCTAGCCAACTGAGCTACGTCCCCGGGGGAGCGGCCAGCCTACGGCGTCGCCCGGACCGGCTCGCAACATCGCGACCCGCCGAGACGGTCGCGGTCGCTGGGGGCGGGCACCGGTAACGTCAGACGACGTGTCCGCGGCTCCCGTCTTCATCTCGCGCCTCACCCGGCTGCCGCTCCTCGACCGGGACGGGGGGACGGTCGGGCGGATCGCGGACGTCGTGCTCGGGCCGTCGGGCACCGAGCTGCGGGTGCTCGGCCTCCTCATCCAGTTCCAGCGGCGCAGCATCTTCGTCAACATCAACCGGATCGGCGAGGTGGAGGCCACCGGGGTCCGGCTGAAGTCCGGCACCGTCGACATGCGGGCGTTCCAGAAGCGGCCGGGCGAGCGGCTGGCGGTCGGCGACCTGTTCGACACCCGCATCGGCGACGAGCACGTGACGGACCTCGCCATCGCCCCCGGTCCCGACGCCGCCTACTGGAGCGTCACGCAGGCCGCGCTCGGGCGCCGCGGGCCGCTGCGCCGGCGGGCGCCGCACGTCGTCGCGTTCGAGGAGGTCGCCCGCTACTTCGCGTCCACCCCGGAGATGTCGGAGGTCGTGGAGCTGCGCGACCTGCACCCGACCGACGTGGTCAGCCGCCTCCGCAGCCTGCCCCTCGCCAAGCGCCAGCAGGTCGTGTCGCTCCTGGCCGACGAGCAGGTGGCCGAGATCCTGGAGCAGATGCCCGACGAGGAGGCGGTGCGGCTCGTGGAGACCCTGGGGCTGGAGCGCGCCGCGCACATCCTCGAGGAGATGGAGCCCGACGACGCCGTCGACCTCCTCGCGGACCTGGACGAGGACGACCGCTCCGAGCTCCTGACCCGCATGCGGCCCGAGGAGTCCACGCCGCTGCGGCGCCTCCTCACCTACGACGAGAACACCGCCGGCGGCCTCATGACCCCGGAGCCGGTGGTCCTCGAACCCACCACCACCGTCGCGGAGGCCCTGGCGCAGATCCGCCAGCGGGAGCTGGCGTCGGAGCTGGCCGCCCAGGTGTTCGTCACCCACCCGCCCACCTCCACGCCGACCGGCCGCTACCTCGGCATGGTCGGCTTCCAGCGGCTGCTGCGCGAGCCGCCCGGGACCGTCCTCGCCGACTGCCTCAACGAGACCCTGGAGCCGGTGTCACCCGACCTGCCGCTGCGCGACGTGGCCGAGCGGCTCGCCGGCTACGACCTGCTCGCGCTCCCCGTCTGCGACAACGCCGGTCGGCTCATGGGCGCGGTGACCGTGGACGACGTCCTCGACCACGTGCTGCCCGACGGGTGGCGACGCCGGACCGGTCCCGCATGATCCGCCGCCCCGACGACCTCTCCCGCCCGCGCCGCCCCGGCCGCTTCGGCGACTTCTACGACACCGAGGCCTTCGGCCGCTTCTCCGAGGCCATCGCCCGCACCATGGGCACCGCCCGGTTCCTCGTGGTCCAGACCATCATCGTCATCGTCTGGATCGTGCTGAACCTGGTGTCGTTCATGCGGCACTGGGACCCGTACCCCTTCATCCTGCTCAACCTGGCGTTCTCCACCCAGGCGTCCTACGCGGCGCCCCTGATCCTCCTCGCGCAGAACCGCCAGGACGATCGCGACCGGGCCCAGGCCGAGATGGACCGCCAGCTCAACGCCCGCACCCAGGCCGACACCGAGTTCCTGGCCCGGGAGCTCTCGTCGGTCCGCCTCACCCTCGCGGACGTGGTGACCGCGGAGGACCTGCGCCTCGCCGTCGACCGGATGGGCGACGCGCTCGACGAGATCACCCGTCGCCTCGACGCCCTCGCGCCCCCGATCGACCCGGAGCCCCCTACCGTCGCCCCATGACCGCCGTGCCGCGACCCGGACCCCGCGCCCGCCTCGCCGCCGCGGCCCTCTGCACCGTGCTGCTGGCGGCGACGGTCACGTCGTGCTCGGTCACCGGCACCGGGCCCGATCCGGGCGACGCCGGCCGACCCACCCCCTCCACGACCGGCGACGACCACGGCGGCAGCAGCGGTGGCGGCTCCGGCGGCGGCAGCGGCGAGACGGGCGGCGGAGCCGGCGAGACGGCACCGGTCGACTGGGAGCCCTGCGACGGCGGCGACTGCGCCGAGCTGTCGGTCCCCCTCGACCACGACGACCCCGACGGCCGCCAGATCACCATCGCCCTGCTGCGCACCTCCGAGGCCGACCCCGACGAGCGGATCGGCTCGCTGCTCCTCAACCCGGGCGGCCCCGGCGGCTCCGGCATCGACTTCGTCCGCCGGCTCCCCGTGCCCCACGAGGTCGCCGAGCGGTTCGACATCGTCGGCTTCGACCCCCGCGGCGTGGGCCGCAGCACCCCGATCGACTGCCACAGCCACCTGGTCGACCTCTACGACGCCGACCCGACGATGGAGGACCAGACCGACCGGGACCGCTACCTGGCGGTGTCGCAGCGCTTCGTGGACGAGTGCGAGGCCCGCCACGGCGACCTGCTCCCCCACCTCGGCACCGAGGACGTGGCCCGCGACCTCGACCGCATCCGGGCCGCCCTCGGCGACGACGGCCTCACCTACCTCGGCTACAGCTACGGCACCTCCATCGGCCAGCAGTACGCCCGGCTGTTCCCCACCAAGGTGCGGGCGCTCGTGCTCGACGGCGTGGTCGACCCGTCGGTGAGCGGCCTGGAGGCGGCCTCCCGCCAGGCCGACGGGTTCGAGGCAGCGCTCGGGCGCTTCATCGCCGACTGCGACGAGCGCGCCTGCCTCGACGGCGGGGCGGGGGCGACGGTCGACGCGGTGATCGCCGCCGCGGAGCGGGCCCCGATCCCCGCCCCCGGCGCCGACCGGCCGGCGACGCCCGGGGTGGTCGGCATCGGCATCGGCCAGGCGCTCTACGCCCGCTGGCTGTGGCCGACCCTCGCCGACGCGCTGGCCGACGCCCGCGACGGCGACGGCACCGGCCTGGTGGCCCTCGCCGACCAGTACCTGGGCCGCGAGGGCGACGACCACGCGCTCGGCTTCGAGGTCTACTTCGCGGTGAGCTGCCTCGACTCCACCTGGCCGACGGACCCGGACGACGTGTTCGACGCCGCGGAGGAGGTCGGCCGCCGCGACCCCCGCACCGGCGAGGGCCTCGTGAACGACTACGTGCGCTGCGCGCTCTGGCCCGTCGACCCGCAGCCGCTCGAACCGGTCCCCAGCGACCTCCACGACCTGCCGCCCGTCCTGCTCGTGAGCACCACCGGCGACCCGGCGACCCCGCACGGCAACGCCCAGCGCGTCGCCCGGACCATGCCGAACGCGGTGCTCCTCACCCACCGGGGCGACGGCCACACCATCACCTTCAACGGCAGCGCCTGCGTGGACGAGGTGGTGGTCGACTACCTCGTGACCGCCGAGGCCCCCGCCGCCGACCCCACCTGCTGAGCACGGCAGGGCCCGGGCGGGGTCGTGCCCGCGGGGCGGCCACGGCCGGCCGGCGGCCGGGCGCGGTCAGGGTTGGTCGCCGACGACCAGCGAGTCGAGGGTGAGCTCGGGCTGCTCGGCCAGCAGGCGGTCGAGCCAGTAGGTCGACTCGAAGACGGCGATGCGGGTGCCGTCGGCCCGGTGGAGCACGTCGACGCCGCGCATCGAGACCAGGGCGGGTTCGCTCTCGGCGTCGGTCCGGCGGGCGACCGTGTAGGAGGTGGGGCTCAGCTCGACCGGCGCGCCGAACTCGTTCTCCAGGCGGTGCAGCGCCACCTCGAACTGCATCGGGCCGACCGCTGCGAGCACCGGCGCCTGGTCACCGGTGTCGGGGCGGCGCAGCACCTGCACCACGCCCTCCTCGTCGAGCTGCTCGATCCCGCGCCGGAACTGCTTGAAGCGACTCGTGTCGCGCACGCGGGCGACCGAGAAGTGCTCGGGGGCGAAGCTCGGGATGCGGGGGAAGGTGACCGGCTCCTCGAACCAGAGGGTGTCGCCCACCCGCACGTCGTTGGCGTTGACCAGGCCGACGACGTCACCCGGGTACGCCACCTCCAGGGTCTCGCGGTCCTGGCCGGAGACCGAGTGGGCGTACTTGGTGGCGAACGGCTTGCCGGTGTCCGCGTGGGTCACGACCATCCCCCGCTCGAAGCGGCCCGAGCACACCCGGATGAACGCGATGCGGTCCCGGTGGGCCTTGTCCATGTTCGCCTGCACCTTGAAGGCGAAGCCGCTGAAGGGGGCGTCGAGGTCGCGGAGGTCGCCGGCCTCGTCCGCCCGGGGCGCGGCGGCGGGCGCCAGGTCGATGACCGCGTCGAGCAGGAGCCGCACCCCGAAGTTGGTGAGCGCGGAGCCGAAGAACGTGGGCGACAGCTCGCCGCCGAGGAACAGCTCCTCGTCGTAGTCGAGGCCCATCGCGCCCAGCAGCTCCACGCCGTCCCGGGCCGCGGTCCACGCCTCGCCCTCCTCGGCCTCGGCCCGGTCCGGCTCCACGACCTCCTCGGGCGCCTCCACCGCGCCGCGGGCGGTGCGGGTGTAGCGGACGAAGTCGCCGGAGCGGCGGTCGATCACGCCCCGGAAGTCGCCGGCGATGCCGACCGGCCAGGTGACGGGTGCGGCGGTGACGCCGATCTTCTCATCGATCTCGTCCAGCAGCTCCAGCGCGTCGAGGCCGGGCCGGTCCCACTTGTTGATGAACGTGATGAGCGGCATCTGCCGGGCCTTGGTCACCTCGAACAGCTTGAGGGTCTGCGGCTCGATGCCCTTCGCGGCGTCCAGCACCATCACCGCGGCGTCCGCGGCGGCCAGCACCCGGTAGGTGTCCTCGGAGAAGTCGCGGTGGCCGGGCGTGTCGAGCAGGTTGACGACCCGGTCCCGGTACGGGAACTGCATGACCGTCGAGGTGATCGAGATGCCGCGCTGCTGCTCCAGCTCCATCCAGTCGGAGCTGGCCGAGCGCCGGTCGCCCCGCGCCTTCACCGCGCCGGCGGCACCGGTGAGCGCGCCGCCGTAGAGCAGGAACTTCTCGGTGAGGGTGGTCTTGCCGGCGTCGGGGTGCGAGATGATGGCGAAGGTTCGACGGCGGGCGGCTTCTCGGGCAGGCGTGGTCACGGGCGTCCTCGGGCTGTGCGGCCCCGCGAGGCTACGGCGCGGCGCCCTCGGCCCCGCAAGTGCTCGCCGGCGCTCAGGCGCTCGCCCGGGCCTGGCAGTCGCGGCAGCGGCCGACCAGGTCGAAGCGGTGGTCCTCGACCGCGAAGTCGCCCGACGCGGTCAGCTCCGCGGCCACCTCGGCCAGCATCGACTCCAGCCGATCGGGGACGGTGAAGTCGGCCACGTCACCGCAGCCGGCGCAGATCAGGTGGTGATGGTGGTGGTCGGTGAGGTCCTCGGCCAGCTCGAAGCGGGCGAACTCGTCGGTCGAGGACACCCGGTGCACCACCCCGCACGCCTCCAGCACCGCCAGGTTCCGGTACGCGGAGCTCTGCGCGAGGTCCCCGACCTCCACGATCTCGGCCGCGGTGAGGGGTCGCTGCGCGCCGCCGAGCACCTTGACCAGGGCCTGGCGGCCGGTGGTGTAGCGCTGATCGGCGTCCTGGAGGCGGGCGCGGACGAGCGCCTCGAAGGGTTCGGACACGCCCGCACCCTATCGGCAGGCGGCCCGGGCGCCCGTGGCGCGGAAGGGTGCCGCCCGGGGGGTGCGTGCGATGATGGGTCCATGTCGAACCCCGCAGACCCGGAGCTCCTCCAGACCGCCGTCACGTTCCTGCGAGAGGCGGGTGAGCTGACCCTGCGGCACTTCCGCAACCCCGACCTGACCGTCGACCGCAAGGGCGACGGCACCCCGGTCACCGTCGCCGACCGCGGCGCGGAACGGCTCCTGCGCGAGCGAATCGAGGCCGCGTTCCCCGACGACGGCATCCTCGGGGAGGAGGAGCCCGAGAAGCCGGGCACCTCGGGCCGCCGCTGGATCGTCGACCCGATCGACGGCACGAAGGCGTTCACCCACGGCGTCCCGCTCTACACCAACCTGCTCGCGATCGAGGACGCGGACGGCATCCAGATCGGCGTCATCAACGTGCCCGCGCTCGGTGAGACCGTCTACGCCGGCCGGGGCCTCGGCTGCTTCTTCAACGGCGAGCCCTGCTCGGTGAACGACAACGCCACCCTCGACGGCGCCTACCTCACCTGTAGCGGCCTCAGCCGGTGGGAGACCGACCAGATCGTGGCCGTGAAGGACGCCGGCCTCCACCTGCGGACCTGGGGCGACGGCTACGGCTACACGCTCGTGGCCACCGGCCGCCTCGAAGCCATGTTCGACCCGGTGGCCGAGCTGTACGACGTGGCCCCCATGCCCGTCATCCTCGCCGAGGCCGGCGGTCGCTTCACCGATGCGACCGGCGACCCGAGCCCCGACCGCGGCAGCGGCCTCGCCACCAACGCCAAGCTGCACGACGAGCTGGTCGCCCTCCTGGCGGTCTGAGCCGCCCCGTGTCCCCCGACGCCGCCGTCGCCGCTGCCGGCCGGATCCTCCGGCGGGGGGCGGCGGCGCTGCTGGTGCTCGTCGCGGTCCTGGCGGGCGGGGCCGGGGTCGCGGCGGCCGACCCGGCGGTGCCGACCGACTTCGAGTCGGTGATCGACGCCACCACCCCGGCGCTGCCCGACGGCGTGTCCGTGCGGGTCGTGGGCGGCGACTCGTTCCTGGAGCTGCACGCCGACGGCCACACCGTCGTGGTCCCCGACTACGGCACCGGCCCCGACCGCGCCCCCTACCTGCGCTTCGACCCCGACGGCACCGTCAGCCGCAACGAGCGCTCGGCCGCCGCGCAGGTCAACGACGACCGCTACGGCGCGGGTGCCACCGCCCCCGGCGGCGAGCCGGACTGGCGGGTGGTGAGCCGCGACGGCCGCTACGCCTGGCACGACCACCGCATCCACTGGATGAGCCCGTCCCGCCCCCCGCTCGTGGACGGCACCCGGCAGGTGGACCTCGGCCACGAGGACGGCTCCGGCGCGTGGGAGGTGGACCTCCTGGTCGACGGCACCCCCACCGTCGTCCGGGGCCGGCTGTTCCTGCACCCCGCCCCCAGCCCCGTGCCGTGGTACGCGCTCGCGGCGGCGGCCGCGGCCGCCCTCGGCGCCGCGGCGGTGCTGGTCGACCGGCGGGGCCGGCCCGTCCCGTGGACCGCGCTCGCCGGCGCGGCGACGCTCGCCGCCACGCTCGCCACCGCGGCCGGCTGGGCCCAGTGGCGGGCGATCCCGGCGGACGCCGGCGGCACTCCGGTGACCGCCGCGGTCCCCGCGGCCGGCCTCCTGGCCGCGCTCGGGGCGGTGGCCGCCACCGCCCGGCGGGGCCGCCTCGCGCCCGCCCGGCTGCCGCTGCTCGCCGCGGCCGTCGCCGCGCTCGGCGGCTGGGCGATCTGGCGCCGCGACGTGCTCCGCCGCGCGATCCTCCCCACCTCGACCCCCGGCCTCGACCGGGTCGCGACCGCGCTCGCCCTCGGCGTGGCCGTCGCGCTCGCCGCCGTGCTCGTCTGGCGCCCCCCGGGCGCCCGCCCGCGCCGCCGCCCCTCCCCCGACGGTCCCGACCGCTGACGCGTCGACGTCGCCGCGGGCCCCGACGAACGGCGGCGACCACCGGTGCGACAGCCGCCACCGGTCGACCGCTCCGCAGCACGTCGGTCGCTGCGACGACCAGCAGCACCAGGCCGCGGCGACCCCCGACGGTCCCGACCGCTGACACGCGACGCGTCGCCGGCCTCGGCGCACAGCCCGGGCCCGCGAGCGCCGGTCGACGGTCCGGCGGGGGCGACCGCCCTCAGCCGAAGCGGGCGGCCTTGACGCCGCGCCGGGCCAGCTCGGCCAGGAACGGCTTGGGCTCCACCAGCTCGGCCAGGCCCGCGGCGCCGGTCCGCAGCGCCCGGCCCGAGCCGAGGTGCACGGCGGTGACCGCGGCGACCGCGCCGCCGGCGATGCCGGGGCGGTCGATGGCCCCCAGGATGTGGGCGGTGATGCCGTCGTCGCCACGCCCCTGCACCTCGACCCGCACCGCGCCGATGCCGGCCTCGGGGTGGGGGCGGCGCAGCATCGGCAGCCCGGCCGTGAGCCGGTCGCGCCGGGTGGCGGCGAGGCGGGCGGTCACCCGGCCCACGCCCCGGAACGCGGGTACGAGCAGGAGCGCGTCGGGCAGCTCGGCCCGGTAGCAATCGGCGGCACCGATCGGGTCGGGGAACCAGTTCAGCTCCCGGCCGGAGCCGGCCGGGCGGCGCTGCCAGCCCCCGTCGCGCCAGTCGACGGTGGTGCCCCGCAGCGCCCGGTGGTGCTGGCGGGCGCAGGCGGGCCCCGCGGTGCCGATGCGGGCGACGTGGATCTCGTCCACCACGTCGAGCCCCGCGGCGGCGAAGCGCGCGAGCACGCAGGTGAGGCCGGGCGAGAACGCGGCGCCGACGGCGACGGTGAGCCCCCGGGCACGGGCCTCGGCGTCGAGGTCGAGCAGGGCGGTGGTGGCCTTCACCGAGTCGGTGGTGGCCACGACCGACACGCCGTGGCGCACGAGCCGGCGGGCGTCGCGCACCTGCTGGTCACCGGGGGTGGCGAGCACCGCCACGTCGAGCAGCGGCAGGTCGTCGCCCTCGTGGGCGGTGGCGAGCCGGCCGATGGACTCCGAGACCTCGGTGAGGCGGTCCGCGCGCCGCTCCACGAGGACGACCGAGTCGACCTCGGCCGAGGAGGCGAGCTGGCGGGCGGCCCGCGTGCCGAGCGCGCCGAGGCCGAAGACGCCGACGCGCATCAGGACAGCTCGTCGGCGGACAGCTCGCGCCAGCCGCCGCGCTGCGGGGGCGTGCCGCCCGTGCCCCGGAGCCGGAGCACCGCCGCGATCCCCGCGGCCACCCCCACGGCGACCAGTGCTCGGCGGATCAGCGTCACCTCGGGCTCCTGTGGGTTCGGGGAACGTCGTCGTGGGGCTAGCTGGAATCGAACCAGCGACCTCACCCTTATCAGGGGTGCGCTCTAACCAACTGAGCTATAGCCCCGAGCGGGTGCAGACGGTAGCGCCTTCCACCCGAGGTATGCGAACCAGCTTCGGCGCCGGCCCGCGGGCCACCCGAGCCTCACCGGCGCCGGCGAGGCTCCTCTTCGATCACGGTGAAGCGGATGCCGCCCGTGATCTCGCTGACCACGTTGACGAGGCCGGCGAAGAGGACCGACAGGAGGCTGCCGGCGAGCACGCCGACCGCGCCGATGGCCATCGCGGCCCGGAACATGCGGTCGCCGTAGAAGCGCCAGTCCTTGAGGCCGACGTCGCTCAGGAAGCTCTGGAGCCGCTCGATCTGGCCGGTCTGGTAGGCGATGTTCCAGATGGCGGCGAGCGCGAGCAGCACCGCGACGTAGAGGCAGAACAGCACGACGATGGACAGCTTGAGCACCGACCACATCTCGATGCGGCGGACCACCCGGGTGACCCGGCGGCCCCGGCGGGGCTCGTAGCCGCCCCGGCGGTCGTCACGGCGGTCGTCGCGGCGATCCTCGCGCCGATCGTCGCGGCCGAGGACCGGGGGCGACACCGGCGCCGGGATGCCGGCGGGCGGGGTGACGGGACCCGACAGCCCCGCCACGTCGGTGGTGCGGCCGCTGCGGGCGGGCGCCGAGACGGGGCCCTGGGTGCGGGACGGGGCGGGCGCGGCGGAGCGACGGCGGACCGACGGGCGGCGACCGCTCGGGGCCGGCGCCGCCTCGCGCCGGGCGGCGGCCGGTTCGGGCGCGGGACGGGCCTTGCGGACCGGGCGCGGCGGCGTGGACTTGGTGGCCGGCGGGGTGGACCTCGCCGCCGGTTTGGGAGGCCGGGCGGTGCCCGAACCCGACGACGCCGAAGCCCCCGACCGGCCACCGGGGGGACCGGACGGCTTCTTCACCTCGGCTCCGGGATCACCGGGACGCTTCGTAGCCACGGTCGACGAGTCTACGGGATGGGCTCGGCCGGCCCCGGTGCGGGCGAGCCGGCCGGCGACCAGCGGGCGCGCGCCCGGGCCCGCTGCGCGCCCCGGCGGACGACCACCTCGACGTCGTCGCCCAGCTCCTCGTAGGCGTCGACGCGTACGTCGTTCGCGACGGCGACCCGCTCGGCGGCGGCGCGGCCCTCGGCGGCGCCGGCGAGGGCCACCGCGTCGGCCGCGGCCTGCACCCGGGCTCGCTCCGCGGTGGCGGCCCCGAGCCGGGCGGCCCCGGCGGCGGCCGCCGCGGCGACGACCAGCACCGCGGCCAGCACCAGGGTGAGGTTGCCCCGCTCCCGATCACGCCGCTCCCGATCACGCCGACCCCGGCCCCGGCGCACGGGATGCTCGAACCGTTCGAGGTGGCCGGACGGCCCGCGGTGCAGCGGAGCACGGGGACGCCGGGGGCCGCCACCGAGGTGGTCACGTCGGCCCCGCCGGGCACCGCGGACGGCGTGGACACGACCGCGGGCGACCACGACGGTCGATGGGGACGGGGGATGGTGGGGCACGGCGCCCTCCCGGGGATCGGCGCGCCGATGGCGCGACGGGATCGCTGCGGGGAAGGCGGCCGAGAGCCGAGCAAGACCGGCCGGAAGGCGAGCAGGGCCGGCGAGGCGGACGGCGGGGAAGGCGGCCCGGACGCGCGGGCCGGGTCGGAGGGCGGGCAGCGGGCCCCGGTCGGTGCCGGGGCCCGGATCGCCGTCGAGGCTACTGCTCGGCGTCCTGGCCGAGCACCGGGGCGACGGCGGCCACGCTGCGGCCGCCGTCGACGTTCATGACCCGGACGCCGGTCGCGTCGCGGCCCTGCGAGGAGATCTCACGGACGGGCATGCGGATGACGACGCCGTCGGAGGCGATGACGAAGATCTCGTCGTCCAGGCCGACCATGAACGCGGCGACCACGATGCCCTTCTTCGCGGTGAGCTTGATGCCGCGCACGCCCTGGCCGCCGCGCCCCTGGAGGTTGAAGCGGTCGAGCTGGGTGCGCTTGCCGTAGCCGCCGTTCGTGACGATGAGGATCGCGGTGTCGTCGCGGGCCACGTCGCAGGAGACGACCTCGTCGCCCGGCTTCATCTTCATCCCGCGCACGCCGGCGGTGGAGCGGCCCATCGGCCGCACGTCGTCCTGGGCGAAGCGGATGGTCATGCCGGCCCGGCTGACCATGAAGATCTCGTCCGCGTCGTTGACCGGGATGACCTTGACGAGCTGGTCGCCGTCCTTGAGGTTGATGGCGATGAGCCCGGCTCGCAGCGACGAGTCGTACTCGCTGAAGCGGGTCTTCTTCACCTGGCCGTTGCGGGTGGCGAAGAACAGGTACTGGTTGGTCTCGTAGTCCCGGGTGTCGATGATCGTCTGGATCTTCTCGTCGGGCTGGAGCGGCAGGAGGTTGACGATCGCGGTGCCGCGGGCGGTGCGGTCCTTCATCGGGATCTCGTGCGCCTTCAGCCGGTAGACGCGGCCGAGGTTGGAGAAGAACAGCAGGTACGCGTGCGCGGTCGTGGTGATGATGTGCGCGATGTAGTCCTCGTCGCGGAGCTTGGCGCCGTTGACGCCCCGCCCGCCGCGGCCCTGGCTGCGGAACGCGTCGACCGACACGGTCTTGACGTAGCCCTTGGCGGTCATCGTGACGATGAGGTCCTCGTCGTCGATGAGGTCCTCCAGGTTCATGTCGCCCGGATCGAAGGTGATCTGGGAGCGCCGGTCGGTGGCCCACTTCTGGCGGGTCTCGCCCAGCTCGTCCTTCAGCACGCCGTGCAGCACCGAGCGGTCGGCGAGGATCGCCTCGTACTCGGCGATGCGGCGGCGCAGCTCCTCCATCTCCTCTTCGAGCTGGGCCCGGCCGAGGCGGGTGAGGCGGTGGAGCTGCATGTCGAGGATGTACTCGGCCTGGATCTCGCTGAAGCCGAACGGCGCGCCCTGGAGCGCGATCCGGGCGGCGTCCTTGTCGGCGCTCGCCCGGATGGTGGCGATGATCTCATCGATGAGGTCGAGCGCCTTGAGCAGGCCCTCCACGATGTGGGCGCGGTCGCGGGCCTTGCGGAGCCGGAACTCGGTGCGCCGGGTGATGACCTCGACCTGGTGCTCGATGTAGTGGAACAGCACCTCCCGCAGGTTGAGCGTGCGGGGCACGCCGTCCACGAGCGCCACGGTGTTGACCGCGAAGGAGGTCTGGAGCGGGGTGCGCTTGTAGAGGTTGTTGAGGATGATGAGCGCCGGCGCGTCGCGCTTGAGGGTGATGACGATGCGGGTCTTGCCGCCGGAGGACTCGTCGTTGGCGTCGGAGATGCCCTCGATCTCCTTGTTGGCGACCAGCTCGCTGATCTTGGCCAGCACCTGGCGGGGGCCGACCTGGTACGGCAGCTCGGTGATGACGATGCGGTCACCGCCCCGCCGGGTCTCCTCGATCTCGGCCACGGCGCGCATGCGGATGGACCCGCGGCCGGTGCGGTAGGCGTCCATGATCCCGGCCCGGCCCATGATGAGCGCGCCGGTCGGGAAGTCGGGGCCCTTCACGTGGCCCATGAGGTCGTCGGCGCTGGCCTCGGGGTTGTCGATGAGGTGGACGGTCGCGTCGATGACCTCGCCGAGGTTGTGCGGCGGGATGTTGGTGGCCATACCGACCGCGATGCCCTGGCCGCCGTTCACGAGCAGGTTGGGGAAGCGGGCGGGCAGGACCGACGGCTCCTGGAACTCGCCGGAGTAGTTGTCGACGAAGTCGACCGTCTCCTCCCCGATGTCGCGCAGCATCTCGACCGCGAGCGGATCGAGGCGGCACTCGGTGTAGCGGGCCGCGGCCGGCCCGTCGTCGGGGGAGCCGAAGTTGCCGTGGCCGGCCACGAGCGGGTGGCGCAGCGAGTGCGGCTGGGCGAGGCGCACCAGGGCGTCGTAGATGGCGCCGTCGCCGTGGGGGTGGTACTTGCCCATGACCTCGCCGGTGACGCGGGCGCACTTCATGAACGGGCGGTCGGGGCGGGCCCCCACGTCGTGCATGCCCCAGAGGATGCGGCGGTGCACCGGCTTCAGCCCGTCGCGCACGTCGGGCAGCGCCCGGGAGACGATGACCGACATGGAGTAGTCGAGGAACGACCGCTCCATCTCCTCTTCGATCTCGATCGGCTCGATCTGGCCGAAGGCGGTGATCGTGGGATCGGCGCCGTCGTCGGGGGTCTCGTCGGTGGGGGTGGGGAACTCGTCGTCAGCCATGGGTCCTCTTCGATGCTCGTTCGGTGCTCGGCGGTGCGGGTGGGGGCGGGGCGGTGGGCGCGGGTGCGGGCACCGGGGCCGCGGCCCCTCAGATGTCGATGAAGCGCACGTCCTTGGCGTTCTGCTTGATGAACTCCTTGCGGGCCTCGACGTCGTCGCCCATGAGGGTGGCGATCGCCTTGTCGGCCGCGGCGGCCTGGTCGACGGTGACCTGGAGGAGCGTGCGGGACTCGGGGTCCATCGTCGTGGCCTTGAGCTCCTCCCAGTCCATCTCGCCCAGGCCCTTCAGCCGGGCGAACTCCTTCTTGTGGTTCGGGTGCTCGGTGAGGAACGCGGCCTTGGCGGCGTCGTCCTTCAGGTACACCTTCTCCTTGCCGACCACCGTGGAGTACAGCGGCGGCTGGGCGATGTAGACGTGGCGCTGCTCCACCAGCTCCTTCATGTGGCGGAAGAAGAAGGTGAGCAGCAGGGTGCGGATGTGGCTGCCGTCGACGTCCGCGTCGCACAGCAGGATGATCCGGTCGTAGCGGGACTTGGTGACGTCGAACTCCTCGGCGCCGAAGCCGGCGCCGATCGCGGCGATGAGCGCCTGCACCTCGGTGTTCTTCAGCATCTTGTCGAGGCGGGCCCGCTCGACGTTGAGGATCTTGCCCCGGATGGGCAGGATCGCCTGGGTCCGCGGGTCCCGGGCGCTCGTGGCCGAACCACCGGCCGAGTCGCCCTCCACGATGAACAGCTCGCACTCGGAGCGGTCCCGGCTGGAGCAGTCGCGCAGCTTGTCGGGCATGCCGGCGCCGTCCAGCGCGCTCTTGCGGCGGGTGGCGTCTCGGGCGTTGCGGGCCGCGGCCCGGGCCCGCTGGGCGTTGAGCGCCTTCTTGACGATCTTGTTGGCCTCGGTCGGGTGCTCCTCCAACCAGTCGGCCAGCTTCTCGTTGGTGGCCCGCTGCACCAGCGACTTGATCTCGGGGTTGCCGAGCTTGGACTTCGTCTGGCCCTCGAACTGCGGCTCGCGCAGCCGCACCGAGATGATGCCGGTGAGGCCCTCGCGCACGTCCTCGCCGCCCAGGTTCGGGTCCTTCTCCTTCAGGAGGTTCTTGGCCTTGGCGTACTTGTTGACCACCGTGGTGAGCGCGGTGCGGAAGCCCTCCTCGTGGGTGCCGCCCTCGATGGTGGCGATGCCGTTGGCGAAGCTGTGCAGGCCGTCGCTCTGGTAGCCCTCGTTCCACTGGAACGCCAGCTCCACCTCGGCGTCGTCCGAAGTGGACTCGATGTAGCCGACCCGGCTGAACAGCGGCGACTTGGAGCCGTTCACGTGCTTCACGAAGTCCACGATGCCGTTGCTGTACTTGTAGATCACCGGCTCGCCCTCGTGGTCGGGGCGCTGGTCGGTGAAGCGGATCTCCAGGCCCTTGTTGAGGAAGGCCATCATCTGGAACCGCTCCAGCATGGTGCGGGCGCTGAGCTCGGTGGTCTCGAACAGGCCGGCATCGGGCCAGAACGTGACGGAGGTGCCGGTGCGGCCGCGGGGCGCGTCGCCCACCACCTCCAGCTTGGTCTTCTTGGAGCCGCCCTCGGCGAACTCCATGCGGTGGCGCTTGCCCCGCTGGTCGACCTCGACCACCAGGCGCGACGACATGGCGTTCACCACCGAGACGCCGACGCCGTGCAGGCCACCCGAGACCTTGTAGCCGGCGCCGCCGAACTTGCCGCCGCCGCCCAGCTTGGTGAGCGCGATCTCGACGCCGGTCAGCTTGAACTCGGGGTGCACGTCGGTCGGGATGCCACGGCCGTTGTCGACCACCCGGCAGGCGCCGTCGGCGAGGATCGTGACGTCGATGCGATCGCAGTGGCCGGCCATCGCCTCGTCCACCGAGTTGTCCACCACCTCCCACACGAGGTGGTGGAGGCCCGACGGACCGGTGCCGCCGATGTACATCCCCGGGCGCTTGCGCACGTGCGCGAGCCCCTCGAGGATGGTCATGGAACTGGCGTCATAGGACTTGTCGGCGGCCAACACGCGACCTTTCAGCAACAGGCGAACGAGGCGATGAGATCCCGCCCGGAAGCCGCCCGACGGGGTGGGGCGGGACAGCTCGACAGGGTGCTCACGGCGTCGTCCAGGCTACCAGACGGAGCCCGCGAAACCGGTCATCCCGACGGGTTCCGGACCGGGACCGAACCCTTGGCGCACAAGGGTTTCGCGGCCGCGGGAGCAGGCCCGCCGACCGGCGTCGGGACCGTGCCGCCGGACCCGGTCGACGCGGCCCCTCAGCGGCGGCCGACCGACACGCTGAGCGCCGTCACCGCGCCCGGCCCGAGCAGGCGGTCGAGGCGGGCCAGGATCTCGCGCTCGGACCAGCGGAGGTGGCTCGCCCACGCCGCGCCCGACGCCCGCACCCGCAGGACGCCCCCGTCGATCGACACCGGCCGCGCCACGTCCGCCAGCTCCGCGCCGATCACCTCCGGCCACCGCTCGTGCACCGTCACGATCGCGTCCACGCCGGGCCCGCCGAGCGCGTCGAGCACCCGGTCGAGCGAGTCGCGCAGGCGGGACGGGCCCGGGCCGGTGCCACCGTCGCCGTCGGGGGTGGGCAGGGGCAGGCGGGCCATGCGCCCAGTCAAGCACCGCCGGCGGGCCGCGCCCCGCCGCGGTCACGACCGCGGCTCGCGGCGACGGGACCGGGTCCTCAGCCCTCGGTGACGGTCCCGGCGGACA